>Ga0315902_10005755_pt1 | contig 17385 bp, 14 predicted proteins | sample LakEriMetagenome_9_FD_203523 | JGI IMG/M metagenome (GOLD analysis project Ga0315902, IMG submission 203523) | Freshwater fungal communities from buoy surface, Lake Erie, Ohio, United States - Buoy 12 MA117 | ecosystem: Environmental > Aquatic > Freshwater > Lake > Lake biofilm | place: USA...
GCTCCGGATCGCCGACTGACCCACCCGCTCGGCGACGCGGGCGTGGGCCGCTGCCGTCCGCTGCTTGCGATCAGGATGGGACGGAACCGCCGGATCAATCACCACGCGACTCTGGATTTCCCGAAGTGTGGTCACCCGGCGCAGGTTCGGCAGGAGGGTGTCGTTCCCGACCCAGGCGAGGGCCTGTCGGTCATCCGAGGGGCTCGCCAGCAGGAGCGTTACCGGAACGACTGGCACGTCGGCACGGACCGCCGCTTCCACAAGTGACGATTTGAAGGGGAGTACGCCGTCACCCACGGTAGTGGTCCCTTCGCCGAACACCAGCATGGGGCGTCCAGCGCGCAGCGCCTGTTCAAGTGCGGGGATGCTGGACAGCAGGTCCCGACGCCGCGTGCGGTCGACGAAGACGACCCCAAAGGCCTTGGCCCATGCCCCCACCACCGGCCATTCGGCCACCTCGCGCTTGGCGATGAAGCCGCAGCGGCAGGTCGAGACGAGAATCGGGATGTCGAGCCAGGATAGATGGTTGGCCAAGAGGAGGACCCCCCCGGCGGGAATGTGCCCCTGCTGCTCCACGTGCAGGCCCAGCGCCCGCACCAGCCGGCGACAGACGACAGGGAGCGCCCACCGGGCAATCGGTCCAACCAGTGGAAACCAGGGCACGCAGAGCAGGGGGAGCATGACGACGACCCCGATCCCTGCTCCCAGCGCCTCGAGGATCCGCCGGAGAGGGCCGCACGGCGTCGGGGTCATGACCCGAAGAAGATCCGCCGCGCCCGTTCCTGCATATGCTCGATTTCGAGAAGAATGAGATAATCGGTCGTCCCAAACTCGAAGTCGAAGGCGGGAGGGCTGCAGACGCGCGCGCCCAGTTCGAGATAGGCATCGAAGAGTGCGGGAAGGCGTACCGGCTCCCCAGCCGCCGGAATGGTGCGTCCATCATCCACGAGCGCACGGGCATCAGGGTGCGGCCGAATGAAGACATCCGGGTGGATCGCACCCAGAGCATGGAGCGCCGCCCACGAGGCCGAGGCCAGGGGCCCATCAACGCCGGGAAGTGAGCAACAGCCGAAGAGGTACCGCGCCCCGTGCCACCGGGCGTAGCGGGCGATGCCCTTCCAGAGGAGTCGCAGGACCCGGCCGTTCCGATGCACCGGCGTCACGCAGGCCCGACCCAGCTCGATCCCCCCGCGAAGGACAGCGGCCGGTACCCCGCCCAGCTCGAACAACGACGCGCTGTAGAACCCGAACCGGCTCGCTGCCATTTCCACCGTCTGCATGCGGTAGGTTCCGACCACCTCGTCGGTTGCGCGTTCGATGATCATGAGATGATGGAACCAGGGGTCTCGCGGTTCCTCGTCCAACTGACTGGAGACGTTCATCCCCTGCCCCTCCCCCAGCTCTTCATGGAAGACGCGGTAGCGCAGTGCCTGCACGGCCTCGAGATCAGCCCTCGTCCAGGCGAAACGCAGATCGTATGCGCCGCTCGTTACTACCCCGGGCGGGATCGCCTCGGCATGGTGCGGAAAGACGGGCCGGTGCGCCGGCGCCAGTCGGGTGTCAGGTATGGACCGCGTTGCTGGCAGTCGGACGGGGGCCTCGGGATCGAACGGGCGATCGATCATCGGGTTGAGAGCCGGAGTGGAGGAGGCGTGACGGACCCGGGGCAGGGGGTACCAGACCCGGCTGACTGACAATCCTCGCGCCCGGACCCGTCGAGTTGGCAACCGATGCTCCACGAGGCGGTCACCAGTGCGCAACGACCGGATCACGATTGGTGACGTGCCCTCTGGTCAGCCACCGGTCGACGGGTGAGCTTATCTCCAGTGTTCCAACCCCTCGTTCACCGAGTGACCGCATGCGCCCGCACCGATTCCCCGCGCTGTTCCGTCGATACCGGATCGTTCTGCCGCTCCTGATGGCCACGGCCCCGCTGGCGGCCCAGCAACCCCTCAAGGACGCCCCGCTCGCGCGGCGCGTGGCGCATGTCCGCCAACTGCTCCGGTTGAGCCCCGTGATGGACGGCCACAACGACCTCCCGTGGGCCATCCGCGAGAGCAAGACCATGACGCGTGACGTCGAAGCATACGACCTCCGCAAGACGACGCCGGGCATGACCGACATCGCGCGACTCCGGAAGGGTGGCGTGGGCGGCCAGTTCTGGTCGGTCTACATCCCCGGCGAAATCCGCGACTCCGGCTTCGCCAAGGTGCAGCTCGAACAGATCGACATCGCGCAGCAGATCTTCCGGAAATACCCCGACATCTTCGCACCCACCACGACGGCCGCTGGTGTGCGCCGCGCGATGGCTGCCGGAAAGATCGGCTCCATCATGGGGATGGAAGGGGGCCACGCGATCGAAAACTCCCTCGGTGCGCTCCGGGCCTACTTCGACATGGGCGTCCGCTACATGACGCTTACGCACAACGTCACGCTCGACTGGGCCGATGCGGCCAACGACAAGGCCACCCATGGCGGCCTTACCCCCTTCGGCCGCGAAGTCGTGCGCGAGATGAACCGCCTCGGCATGCTCGTGGATCTCTCGCACGTCTCGCCCGGCGTGATGAGCCACGCGCTCGAGGTGACCGAGGCACCGGTGATCTTCTCGCATTCGAATGCCCGGGCCATTGCCGATGTCCCGCGGAATGTGCCCGACTCGATCCTGAAGCGGCTGCCGAAGAACGGCGGCGTGGTCATGGTGGCCTTCGTCCCCGGCTTCATCTCGCCGAAGGTCGTGGCCTACAACCGCCAGCAGGCGGCGGCCCGCGACTCCATCACCCGGCGCTTCGGCGCGGATGCCGCGGCGCGTCAGGCCGCGCTCGACACCTGGCAGAAGGCGAATCCGGTACCGGTCGCTACCATCAGCGACGTGGCCGATCACATGGACCACATCAAGCGCGTGGCCGGTGCGGCGCACGTGGGGATGGGCGCCGACTTTGATGGCATCACGGACACCGTGCAGGGGCTGGAGGATGTCTCCACCTATCCGATGCTGCTCGCGGAGCTGGTGAAGCGTGGCTGGACCGACCGCGAAATCCGTGGCGTGGCCAGCGAGAATGTGCTGCGCGTGCTGACCCAGGCGGAGGCGGCGGCCAAGCGCCTCCGCACCACGCGCGGCCCGTCACTCAAGACCATCGAGCAGCTCGACCGGAAGATCACCCCATGATCGGGAGCCCCATGAACCGCCGGGATTTCGTGAAGTCCTCCGCCGCCGTGGGTGGCGCGTTGGCCCTTGGCGCCCCCGCCGTGGCCGGTGCCTTCACCACGGACGGGATTCGCGCCGCCGCCTATCGCCCAGAGACAGGGACCACACAGCCGAAGCCGCTCCGCATCCTCATTCTGGGCGGCACCGGCTTCATCGGCCCGCAGCAGGTGGAATACGCGCTGTCGCGGAAGCATGCCGTGACGCTCTTCAATCGCGGCGTGACCAATCAGGGGCTCTTCCCCTCCGTTCCACGCATCACCGGCGACCGTAATGCGCCCAATGGCCACGATGGCCTCAAGTCGGGAACGTGGGACGTCGTGATCGACAACCCCACGCGCAATCCCGCCTGGGTGCGCGGCGCAGCATCCGCCCTTAAGGGGCGCGTGGGGCAGTATCTCTTCGTCTCCACCATCTCCGTCTTCCGCGACTACTCGAAGCCCGGGATGGACGAAAATGGCCCGTTGCATGCGCCGGGCGCCGAGGCCAACTGGGGCAGTAACGACGGACAGTACTACGGCCCAAACAAGGTGCAGTGCGAGCTGGACGCACGCGCGGGATTCGGCGAGGACAAGGTCACCATCGTGCGCCCCGGGCTCATCGTGGGCCCCGGGGACCTGAGCGATCGCTTCTCCTACTGGCCCGTGCGCATCGACAAGGGGGGCGAAATCCTGGCGCCCGGTACGCCGGATGACCCCGTGCAGTATGTGGATGTACACGACCTGAGCGAGTGGATCGTCCGCTGTGGGGAGCAGCACACCATCGGCACCTTCAACGCCACCGGCCCCAAGTCGCCGACCACGATTGCCGAGATGCTCCATGGCATCAAGGCGGTGACCACGAGCGATGCCCGCTTCACCTGGGTGCCGGCCGACTTCCTGCGCGAGCAGCAGGTGCGCGCCTGGAGCGAAATGCCCGTCTGGCAGCCGGCCATGGGGGCCACGCTCGGCTTCATGCAGGTGGACTGCCGCAAGGCGCACGCTGCCGGGCTGTCGTTCCGTCCGTTGGCCGAGACGGCGAAGAGCACGCTCGACTGGTACAAGACGCGGCCGGCCGCCGAGCAGGAGAAGGCGCGCGCCGGCATTGCGCCGGAGAAGGAGAAGGCCGTGCTCGCCGCCTGGCGCGCGGCCCGCAGCCGGTAGCCCATGTCCGCACTCACCCGCTGGGTCGGACGGCTCGGCGCGATCGAGGAAGGAGAGGAGCGCGCCACGCTGCTGGCGGCGCTCTACTTCTTCTTCGCGCTCGCCAGCTATTTCATCCTGCGGGCGGTGCGGGACGCGGCCGGTGTGGCGGCCGGCACCGACAAGCTCCCTTGGCTCTTCACCGGGACGTTGCTCACCACGCTGGCGATGAATCCGGTGTATTCGGCCGTGGTCTCCCGGCTGCCGGTGCGCCGGTTCATCCCGATTGTGTATCGGGTGTTCATCGGGTTGTTGCTCACCTTCGCGGGGATCATCAAGTACGGGCCGCCGGCGTGGGAACCGTATCTGGGCCCTGCCTTCTGGATCCTCACGAGTATCTACTCGCTGTTTATCCCCTCGGTGTTCTGGGGGTTCATGGCGGACACCTTCCGACCGGAGCAGGGGAAGCGTCTCTTCGGCTTCATCAGCGTGGGAGGGACGCTCGGGGCACTGGCTGGTGCCTTTCTCACCTCGCGCTTGGCCGAGGTGGTGGGGACGCCGGTGCTGATGGTGCTCTCGGTACTGTTCCTCGAGTGCGCCGTACAGTCGGCGCGGCGCTTCCCACCCAGCTTCCGCGAGGAAACGCGTGCGCGTGACGAGGCCCAGCGCCCCGTGGGCGGGTCGAGCTTTGCCGGCATCACGCATGTCCTCGGCTCGCCGTACCTGCTTGGCATCTGCCTCTACATGCTGATGTTCACCATCGGCTCCACCATCCTGTACTTCCAGCAGGCGGAGATCGTGGGGGCGCGCTATGCCGATCGCGAGGCGCGCACGGCGTTCCTGGCCACGATTGATACCGTGGTCCAGTCGCTCACCGTGCTGGCGCAGCTGTTCATTACCGGGCGGGTGCTGCGCTGGCTGGGGGTGGCGTTCACGCTGGCCATCATGCCGGTGTTGAGCTTCGTGGGCTTTGCGGCCCTCGGCGTGTGGGGGACCTTGAGCGTGTTCGTGGTCTTCCAGGTGCTGCGGCGCGCCGGGGAGTACGCCTTTGGCCGACCGGCGCGAGAAGTGCTCTACACCGTCGTGTCGCCCGAGGACAAATACAAGGCGAAGAACTTCATCGACACCTTCGTGTACCGCGGTGGCGACCAGATCGGTGCATGGAGCTACGCCGGGCTCACCGGCCTCGGGATGGCGGTGTCGTCGATCGCGCTACTGGCGGCGCCGCTCAGCGCGGTGTGGCTCGGTGTGGCCATGTGGCTCGGCCGCCAGCATGCGAGGCGGCAGTAGCGGGCATCACTCAGGACCGCGAGACCGAGGGCCGATCGAGAGCTGCACCTCCGCCAGCTGAAGCAGCCGGCACCTTTCTCCGCAGGGGTGCGGGCAGATCGCTTGGGAGAAATCCGCTGCCGTAAAACCGTAAATACCGCTATATTCCTGGTTATGAAGACCAGCATCGACCTGCCTGACGAACTGTACCGGCAGGTGAAAGCCAAAAGCGCCCTCGAAGGGAAGACGGTGCGTGAGGTGGCCACGTCGCTCTTTGCGGCCTACGCCGCCGGCGGGGTCTCACCGCACCCGGCAGCGGATCGTGCAGAGCAGTGGCTGCGGGAGTTCCGCGCGTGGGGAGATGCGTTGTCCCGCGAGCATCCCGGCAGCGGGATGGTTGATCAACTGCTGCGCGATCGTCGGTGATCTCCGCGACGCGCGGCCCGGAAGCGCACCGCGTCACCCTCGATGCCTCCGTCTGGCTGGCCGCCGGCTTCGTCGACGAGCCCGGGCATCATGACGCCATGGCGGTGCTCAGCCATGTGGTGAGGCGCCGCATCGCACTCGAGCAGCCCACGCTCTTTCTCGCCGAGGTCGCTGGCGCCGTGCGTCGCCGTACCGGGGATACCGAGGCCGGAGTGCACGCCGTGGCCCGCGTGGTCGCTCTCGACACAGTGCGTTTGCATGGGCTGGATGAACCGACGGCTCGAACCGCGGCGGCTCTCGCGGCCCAGTTGGGACTCCGGGGGGCGGACGCCGTCTATCTCGCACATGCCACAACCCTAGGCGCGGAGCTCATCACCCTCGATCAGGAGATGTGTTATCGCGGGCGTCCGCTGCATTGGGTCGGATCGCCTGCGGAGTGGCTGGCGCTCCACGGTTCGCTGTCCGCCGCGACGGACGAGTGATGAATGACCGCCTGATCGTGCTCCTGCCTGCCGGTATCAGCTGGAGCGCCCTCATGTTCATGGTCGCCTACCGGATCTACCGTCGCACCGGCAATGCCAGCGTGGTCGATGCCGTCTGGTCGTTCGCCATGGGGGGCATCGGCATGCTCTACGCGCTCCTCGGCGCTGGGGATCCTGTGCGACGCATCCTGCTGGCGATGATGGCCGGCGGCTGGGGGCTCCGCCTCGGGATGCATCTGACCCACCGCATCCGCTCGGAGCCCGAGGACGCGCGCTACGAGGCGCTCCGTGCCGAGTGGCGGAGCAAGGGCTGGGATGTGCATCAACGGATGGCGCGCTTCTACGCCAATCAGGCCGTGAGCGTTTTGCTGCTGTCGCTCCCGTTTCTGTTGACGGCGCAGCACGCCGCGCCCGCCTCGCCCATGTGGCTGGTGACTGCCGGCGGACTCTGGCTGCTGGCCTGGGCGGGAGAAACTGCAGCCGATACCCAGCTCCGTCGCTTCCGAGCCGATCCCGCCAATCGCGGACGTGTGTGCGATGTGGGACTCTGGGGTTGGTCGCGTCACCCGAACTACTTCTGTGAGTGGCTGGTGTGGGTGGCCTTTGCCCTGCTTGCATTTGATGCCCCATGGGGGTGGCTGGGGCTACTCGCCCCCGCCGGCATGGCGTATCTGCTTCTCCACGTGACCGGTGTTCCGCTCACGGAGGCGCGCATGCTGGCGTCGCGGGGTGATACCTATCGGGCGTATCAGGCCCGCGTGAGCCGGTTCGTGCCGTGGCCGCCCAAGGCCGGCGTTCCAAGACCGTAGCGTCTCAGCAGACGCCGTAGCCAGCCCACGGAACGGCGAGCGCCCGCACACCCAGCGCGATGGCCGTTACCCATGCGCCGATGACCGTGAGATGCGCCACGGTTTTTGAACGGAGCAGCAACTGGACCGTGAGTGACCCCACGAGCAGGCCGACAAAGAGCGGAGTGGACACGCCGAACAGCCAGCGGGCGGCGCACACGGGGGCCGACGCGCCGCCCCGCAGGAGTGGCAACACCACACTCAGCACCCAGAGGGCGGCCGGAAGCACCAGCAGCCCGGAAAGCACGCCGGCGGTGCGCCCGGCAAGCCGGACCCCTGAGGCGCCCGGGATCACCCGCAGCATGCCGTCAATCCGCACTTCACGATCCCGCCACACCAGCTCCCCCGCGTAAATCGTGGCCACGAGAATGGCGAAGAGCCGCGAGTGAAACTCCAGGGCAGCGAGCAGGGCGGCCGAATCGCGTGCCACCGGCCACCCGTTGGCGAGTGCGTTGAGCAGCGCCAGAATCACCAGGGCCCAGACCGCACGCTCCCGCAGGACCCAGGCCCAACCGAAGCGCCACTCCGCTACCGCCTGATGCCACGCGGACGCGGACCCGATAACAGCAGGTGGGTATCCCGCACTTCCAGTTGTGGATCGACCGCGAGGGCCTCCGTCCGCTGCGGCATACGAATCGGTCCGTGGTGACCACGTGGCATCAGGCCGCCACCGGCGCATTGTCCACGCCAGCAGCGCCAGCGCCACCGTAACCCATGCGGCGCGATGCCACCCCAGCGCGTTCCACGGGAGTTCACGCGTGCTCCGGTCCACCGCGCTCCAATCCGCCGTCAGCTGCGTGAGGCGCGCATTAGCGAATGGGTCGAGCCAGCTACCGGCGGACACGCCACGCTCCACGAGCGCCAGCCCCGTCTGCCAGAGCCCCACCAACCCGATCCCCACCAACAGGATCACGGCAAAGCCCCCCGAAAGCGCCCCGGCGGCAAAGAACACGGCCGCCACCAGCACCACAGTGGGAAGGACCAGCAGGGCAAATGGGGCAATCAACTCGGTCGGGTGCCATCGCCCTACGGCGGCCGGATCGCCGAACGCGAACCCGATGGCCAGGCCGAGCGGAATCATCGCATAAACGGCCAACAACACCATCAGCGTCCCCAGGAACCGTCCGAGCAGGTAGGAAGGCCACGGCACGGGTGTCGTCAGCAGGAGCCCCTGTGTCCGCAGGGTGACATCCCGTAGCACCGTTGTCGCGGCAATCATGGCCGTGATGACCTGCCCGAATGCGGTAAGGCCAGCCATGGCCTGAGCCACTGCCCAGGGCGCTGCGCGTGGCGTACTCCCCCGGTTGCCGACGAGCTCAACCACCCCGCTCGCGCCGTAGCCAAGGGGGAGCAGCAGGAGGACCAGTGCGGCAAGCCACGTCAGGAACTCGCGGCGCTGGACCCGTAGCTCGAAGATCACGAGGTGCGGAACTGCTCCGCTGGTGCCTCCCATCTGCCTTCCGTAGCTTGCGGTGACCGCTCGTGCGTTCCGTTACCTAACATCGCCAATCCGCATGCGCCACATGCTTCGCCTCTCCACGGCGGCCATTGCCGCGGCCACCTTCCTCGCAGGGTCCCGGGTCACCGGTCAGCCAGCGCCCACGTCCGAACTTGCCCGGCTCATTGAAAGCCGGCTCCCCGCCGTGATGCCGAAGGTCGTGGCATGGCGGCGTGACATTCACGAACACCCGGAGCTGAGCTTCGAGGAGACGCGCACGGCAAAGCTCGTGGCCGATCATCTCCGCGCGCTTGGCCTCGAGGTCCAGGCGCCGGTCGGCAAGACGGGGGTGGTGGGGATCCTGCGCGGTGGCAAGCCGGGCCCCGTCGTTGCGCTGCGGGCCGACATGGACGGCTTGCCCGTGACGGAGCTCGTGGACCTCCCCTTCAAGAGCAAAGTGCGCACGCAGTGGCAGGGGCAGGAAGTCGGCGTCATGCATGCCTGCGGCCACGACAATCACGTCGCCATCCTGATGGGCACCGCCGAGGTACTCGCGGGGATGAAGGCGCAGCTCCCTGGCACCATCAAGTTCCTCTTCCAGCCGGCCGAGGAAGGCCTCGGCGGCGCGCAGGCCATGGTGGATGACGGGGCGCTCAAGGCGCCCGTGCCCAATGCCGTGTTCGGTCTCCACGTGTGGCCCAACACCGTGGGCTCCATCGCGATCCGTCAGGGTCCCATCATGGCCGCCGCGGGGAACTTCTCGATCATCGTGAAGGGGCGGCAGACGCACGGGTCGCAGCCGTGGAGTGGGGTTGATCCCATCGTGGTCGCGTCGCAGATCGTGATGGGACTGCAGACTATTGCCAGCCGTCAGGTCAATGTGGCGTACCTGCCGAGCGTGCTCACGGTGGGGCAGATTGCCGGCGGCAACCGCAGCAACATCATCCCCGACAGCGTGGTGATGGTGGGGACGTTGCGGACCTTCGACGATGCCATGCGTGCAGACATCGCCATGCGCATCAAGCGGACCGCCGAGGACATTGCCCGCTCGGCGGGTGCGACGGCAATCGTCCAGGTGGACAAGGGCGGACTGGTGACGGCCAACGACACCTCCCTCACCGACCGCATGATGCCCACCCTCCGCCGTGTGGCGGCGAATGGCGTGCAGTTCATCAATCCGGTCATGGGGAGCGAAGACTTTCCGGTCTTCACGCAGAACATCCCGGGGATCTTCTTCTTTCTGGGGGTGACGCCCAAGGACAAGGATCCCGCCACCGTGCCCGTGAACCACTCGCCGCTTTTCTTTGCCGACGAGTCGGCGCTCATCACCGGTGTGCGGGCGATGACGAATCTCGCGACCGATTATCTCGCGCAAGGAACCAAAAAGTGAGCTGGTGACGATCCGCCCAATCCTCGAGTCTCCCCATGTCTATCCTACTGTCCCTGCTCACGGCCACGCTCCTCAGCCCGGCAAAGCCGACACCTGCCACTGCATCGGCATCGGGTCAGGCGATCACCGCTGCCGACTCCACCCTTCGGCAGCTGTTTGATCTCGGGACGCCCTACACCGAGTTTCTGGCCAATGCCAGGGCGCGACGCGAGCTGTGGCAGCGCAACACCTCATGGGCCACACCCCCGGATGCTCTGGTGATGCGGGCGCGAGCGACGGGTGGTGGGTGGAAGCTGCTCGCGGTGGCAGTGGATGGTTGTTCCGACAGTGTGAGTACCATCCCGTACCTCGCCCAACTGGTGGCGCTGCTGCCCGGGGTGGAGTTGCGGATCATCGGCAGTGATGTGGGCCGCATGATCATGAACGCCCACAAGACGCCGGATGGCCGTGCCGCCACGCCCACCGTGCTGCTGCTCGATGCCAACTATACCGAGCGCGGTGCCTTCATCGAACGGCCCGCCGAGCTCCAGCAGTGGATGATGGCACAGAAGGGCATCCTCTCCGACGCCGAGGCAAACGCCAGGAAAATGGTGTGGTATGACGAAGACAAAGGCATCAAGACGCTCACCGAGATCGTCGAGCTGATGGAGCGGGCGGCGCGTCACACGCGGGTCCGCTAGCGGTCCCGCGTGCGGCGGAGGTGGCGCACGGGTGTGCGAAGCGGCGCTGCTATGCTGAGCGTGCGGGAATGTCGCCGGGCGGCATCCCCTCGCGCGCGCGCCGCTCCAGCTGCTCCAGCCACTGCTCATGCCCGTCCCACATGCGCTGCGGACGGAGCGCATGCGCGAGGCGCGCCCCCCATCCGCGCTGCGTTTCTTCCGTCACCACCAGCGTCCCCGCGCCGTCCGGGAGCAGGCGCCACGCGTGGTACACCTGCGCCCCCAGCCCCGCCCCGTCCCATCCCAGCCGCTCGTGCGGCACGCAGTCGCGCACGGTCGACCGGATGGCCACGCCGAAGGTGCGCCACGCAAAGTGCGTCCCCATGGCCAGACCGCCCCCGGGCACGCCGGGATCGGCGCCCGCCAGCAGCCGCACGCGATGGCTGTTGGGGTACCACGCCGGCCAGAGCGGCGCGCGCACCAGCCACGCCCACACCACCGCCGGGGGGGCCGCGATCCGCCGGTGGTTGTGCACGAACACCGGAGGACCCCCCGGGGCGAAGCCGGCGGGCCAGCGGATGTCGCCGAAGGGGACCGGCACGTCTGGCAAGGCCGGTACCCCCTACGCGGCCGCGGAGGCGCGCCGGGCCACGGCCCACGCGCGGAACTGGTCCACCGGCAGCGCGCGGGCGTACCGCCACCCCTGCGCCACGTCGCACCGCAGCGCCTGCAGCCGCGCCTCCGCCTCCGCCGTCTCGACCCCCTCGGCCACCACGCGCATCCCCAGGTTGTGCGCCAGCGCGATGGTGGAGTCCACGATGGCCTGTACGCGCGGCGCCCCGTCCATCTCCCGGATGAACGCCTGGTCGATCTTCAGCGACTGGGCGGGGAGCTGCCGCAGGTAGCTGAGCGACGAATAGCCCGTCCCGTAGTCGTCGATGGCCAGGTGGATCCCCTGCGCCACCAGCCGCTCCATCATGGCGAGCGCCGCCGCGGGGTTGCGGAGCAGGGCGGTCTCGGTGACCTCCACGTGAACCAGCGACGGGTCCAGCCCCTCCTTCCGTACTGCCGCCTCCAGCGCGTCGATCACCGCCTCCTCCACCAGCGCCTCCGCTGAGAGGTTGACCGACACCGGTACGCCGGGGAGCACGCGCTGCCAGGCAGCGCCGTCGCGGACCGCGCGCCGCACGGCGAACTGCGTGAAGGGGGTCAGCAGCCCCGTCCCCTCGATGATGGGGATGAACTGGTCCGGCGACACCGGCCCCTCCGCGGGATCCACCCAGCGGGCCAGCGCCTCGGCACCGCACACCGCGCCGGTGGCCAGCTGCACCAGCGGCTGGTAGTGCAGCTGCAGCCCCGCCGCGTCGGGGGCATCCCCCAGCAGCAGCTGGCGCAGCCGCTCGTAGCGCGTGTGGTAGCGCTCGAAGTGGCCGTCCAGCGCCTGGTCGTATACCTGCTGCCGCTCGCCGCGGCGCAGGGCATAGCGCAGCGCCCGCTCCGCACGCCGCAGGAGGTCCTCGCCGTCCACCGCGGGGCCGGCGTCCGCGGCGCTGCCGATGGTGTACTCGTTGCTGATGGAGTAGCCGCCCGCGTCGCCGGCCGCGCTGGCCGCGTCCAGCGCCTCGCGCAGTGCCCGCACGCGGTCCTCGGCCGGCGGGTCGCGGAACGCCACCGCCAGCTCGTCGGGGCCCAGGCGCGCCACCAGCGCCTCCCCCGGGAAACGCGCCGCCAGCCGTGCCCCCAGCGCCCGCAGCGCCCCGTCCACCGTGGCCATCCCCACGATGTTGGCCAGCTCCACCACCCGGTCGAAGCGGATGCACGCCACCAGCAGGGCGCCGGCCGGGGACGCCGCCCCGGGCCCGGCGGCGCGCAGGGCGTCCAGCAGCCCCTCGCGGTTGCGCAGCCCGGTGGGGACGTCGTGCCCCGCATTGAAGCGCAGCGTCTCCAGGTGGCGGCGCGCCTCGGCGGTGTTGAGGTCCACCAGCACCTGCAGCCGCGCCTTGAAGTTGGTGCGCAGGAGGTTGAAGGACGCAGCGGCCAGCACGTTGAAGAAGTACGCCATCCCGTACCACACCACGCGCGTGCCGCTGTACGGCCAGAACCCGGGGACGCCCGAGGTCACCAGCATCAGCGCGGGAGCGCCGACGGCGTAGGCGAGGTTCAGGACCCACCCGGTGCGCTGCCCCAGTAGCAGGAACACCAGGAACGGCATGGGAAAGGTCCAGAAGACCGCGTCACCGGTGAAGCCCCCCATGGTGGCCAGCGTGAGGCAGATGGTCGTGCCGCCCAGCACCACCACCCACTCCAGCAGCCGGCTGTCGGTACGGCCGCGCGCGGAGAGCCCCCAGACCACCGCCATGAGCGCCACGGCCTCGCCCACCTGCGTCCACCCTTGCACCCGCAGCTGCGGGACCCCGCCCACCAGGAAGGCTACGCCGTACCCCAGCAGCATCACGCCAATGACCGCGCTGTACACTTGCGCGGATTGCCGGCGCTCTTCCTCGGAATCCTGGAGGAATTCGCCAATGCCGATCAACTGCAGCAAGGAAACCATTCTTCTTGCATGATATAGGAACCCCTCACATCGTTGGCAACCACCGCCGCCCCGCGTGCCTTTACGGGGGCGCCGGCAGCCTGCATGCATTCACGTTGCCGGAATGGAGAGAGCCCTGGTGCAGAGGACCATGCTGGAGGCCATTGTCATCGGGAGCGGCTTCGGGGGGGCCGTGATGACCTGCCGGCTGTCGCAGCGGTGGGGGTCCCAGGTGCTGCTGCTGGAGCGCGGGCGTGCGTACCCGCGCGGCAGCTTTCCCCGTACCCCGCACGCCCTCGCGCGCAGCTTCTGGGTCCCCGGCGGCGGCCGTGAGGGGCGCGGGCTGTTCGACGTGCGCAACTTCCGCCGCATGGACGCCGTAGTTGCGGCGGGGTACGGCGGCGGGTCGCTCATTTATGCCAACGTGTTCCTGCCGGCGCCGGCGTGGGTGCTGGCGCGGTGGCCCGCCACCGTGCAGCACACGGCGCTGGCCCCGTACTACGACGTGGCGCGTCGCGTGCTCGCGGCCCGCCCCCTGCCGCCCGCCGGTGACGACCCGCACCGCGCGGTCGCACGACAGGCGCTGTTTGCGGCCTTCGCGCAGGCCGAGGGGCTCCCCACCGCCCCCGCTGACGTGGCGGTGTTCTTCGGGCGCGCCTACGGCGACACCGGCAGCGCCCCGCCGCTCCCCCGAGGACAGGAGGAGCTCAACCGCTTCGGCGCGCCGCAGACCTCCTGCACCTACTGCGGCGAGTGCGACGTGGGGTGCAACGTGCACGCGAAGAACACGCTCGACCTGAACTACCTGTGGGCGGCCAAGGAGGTGCATGGCGCGCAGGTGGCGGTCGAATCGGAGGCCACGGCCATCGAGCCGTTGGACGAATCCGGCGTCCCCAGCAACGAGGCGACCGGTGCGCACGGCTTCCGGGTGCACTGGCGCGACGCCGATGGGCAGGCGCGGCACGCTAATGCGCACCGGGTGGTGGTGGCCGCCGGGACCTTCGGCACCGCGGAGCTGCTGCTGCGCGGGAAGACCTCCGGCGCCCTGAAGCACCTGAGCGACAGGCTGGGGTGCGGTTTCTCGGGCAATGGCGACTTCATTGCCGCCGCCATCAACGGCCACAAGGCGGTGGACCCCAACCACGGCCCGGTGATCACGCAGGTGGTGGACCACCACCTGCTGCAGGCCAAGCCGACTCCCGAGAAGGAAGCATTCCTCCTGCAGGACGCGGCCTACCCGAACTTCCTCACGTGGTACATCGAAGGGCTCCGCTGGCTTCCGGTGTTCGGATGGCGGCGTGTACGCGCCACCGCGAAGCGCCTCGTGGTGACGCTGGCTCGGCGCGCCTGGAACGTGCTCACCGGCGGGAACGACCCGGGGGCCATCGGTGCCGTCCTCGGCGAGGGGCTGCGTGACGATCACTCGTACCGCAGCAATCTGTTGCTGAGCATGGGGGTGGATGCCGCCGACGGCCGGCTGTCCATGCGCGGTGAGGCGCTGCGGGTCACGTGGCCGCAGCGGAGCGGCTCGGGGCTCTACCGGGCCATGATGACGCTGGGCGAGCAGTTCGCGCACTACACCGGCGGCGCGCGGTACGTCCCCAACCCCACATGGATCTGGCCCTATCGCAATAACGTCACGGTGCACGCGCTTGGGGGATGTGCGCTGGCCCTGACTCCGGAGGAGGGGGTGGTGAGCGCGCACGCCGCGGACCGCGGCGCCTGCTTCGGCTACACGGGGCTGTACGTGGCGGACGGCAGCCTCTGCCCCACCGCCGTGGGCGCCAACCCCAGCGCGACGATCGCCGCGCTGGCGGAGTGGATCGCCGAGGGGATCACGGGCATCACGCCGGACCCGGGGCTTGGCGTGCCGCAAGCGGCGGACGCGGCGGCGGGTGCGCCCGGTAAGGGGGACGCATGACCGCAGCGACACGCGGGACTCCCGTGGGGCTGCACTTCACGGAGGTGATGCGCGGCCCGATGGCCCCCGGCCACACCAGCTTCGCGCGGGGCCGCGCGTTGGGGCTGGCCGCGGGCATCGCCATGACGCTGCGCCTGACCGTGCGCATCGCCGACCTGGATGCCTTCCTGGCCGATCCGCAGCACGAGGCGGATGTGCAGGGGCACGTGGAGAGCCCGCTGGTTGGCGGACGGCGCGCGGTGCTGGCCGGGTCGGTCCGGCTGCTGGCCCCGTCGGCCGATCAGGACCGCGTGGTGATGCGCTATCGCCTGGTGGTGGAGGATCCGGCCGGCCGGCGCTTCACCGTGGTGGGAACCAAGCATGTGCGGGACAACATCGGCCCCGACCTCTGGACCGACACCACCACGCTGTTCACCAACCTCTTTCGCGGCGACATCACCGAGGACGCCGAGGCGCGCGCGCCGCTGGCGGGGTGCGGCATCCTGCGCCTCACCATGCCGGCGTTCCTGCGGCAGCTCACCACCTTCCGCACCACGGCACTGGGGGTACTGGGGCCCGCATGGACGCTGCTGCGCTTCGCCGCCTTCTTCGCGGGGCGGCTGCTGGGCGTGCATTTCCTGCCGCTGCGGCGAGGGCCGCTGGTGCACCCGCCCCGCACCATTCCGCTGCACACCGTGACCGGGGTGCCCGACGTGGAGCCGAGCACCCATTACGCCACCACGGGCGACGGCCTCACCATCTCGCTGCTCCGCTTCCGCGCGGCCCCGTGCCGCAACGTGGTCGTGTGCCTCCCCGGGCTCACCGCGTCCAGCGACATGTTCATCATGCCGGAGCATCGCAACCTGGTGCGCGCGCTGCACGACGCGGGCTTTACCGATGTGTTCGTGCTGGACGGGCGCATCAGCGCGCGCCACGTGCACAACCTGCACCGCCACGACTGGAGCGTGGACGACGTGGCGCTGTTCGACCACCAGGCCGCCTTCGCCGCCGTGCGGGCCCTGGTCGGGGAGGAGGCGCACATCCACGTGGTGGCGCACTGCCTGGGGGCGCTCGCCTTCGCCATGAGCCTGGCGGGCGGGGTGGTGCCGGGGATCCGCAGCGCGGTGCTGAACGGCGTGTCCCTCACGCCGCGGGTGGGGTGGCAGGCCGGCCTCAAGCTGGCCATCAGCCCGCGGGCGGCCGACGCGGTGCTGGGGGTGGACTACATCAACCCACACTGGGCCACCGGGAATGCGGGGCTGGTGCCGCGGCTCATCGCGCGGTTGGTCTCCTGGCGCCACCCGGAGTGCCGCGTGCCCGCGTGCCACATGACCAGCTTTCTCTGGGGGTTCAACCGCCCGGTGCTGTACCGGCACGAGAACCTGGACCCCGTCACCCACGCACGCATCGGCGACCTGTTCGGCGGCAGCAGCCTCGGGTACCACCGCCACATCGACCAGATGGTGCGGACCGGGGAGCGGGCGGTGAAGCGGACGCCGCACGCGCCGCGACACGCGGCACTCCCCGGCGACTACCTCGCGCAGGCCGGCGGGGTGGACACGCCGCTGCTGCTGGTGGGCGGCCAGGAGAACGCGCTGTTCCTGGACGCCAATGTGCGCGCCTTCGAAGCGCTGGAGCGCGTCGCGCCGGGGCGGCACCGGCTGCGCGTGGTCCCGGGATACGGCCACTGCGACGTGTTCATCGGCAAGGACGCCGCGCGGGATACCTTCCCCGCCATACTGCGGTTCCTCCGCCGCCACGCCTAATTGGGGCGGCGGGGGGTCCGGCGATCACCTGTTCGTGAGCAGTTGGTGCATCAGTCCCCCAAGCATTTCCCTGAACCACCGGAGTGTCGTGATGCAACGCAACTCGTTCAATGGTCTGTTGGTGATGGCATTCGCCGCTCTTCAGGCCATTGCCAGCATGCCTCTTCTGGCCCAGCCGCGCGCCTCCATCGCGCTGCCTGCCGCTCGCGCGCAGGCCCCGCTGAACGGGCGGCTCCTCTTCTACGTCTCCACCGACACCACGGGCACGCCACGGACCCAGGTTTCCGACAACGCCGGCACCGCCCAGGTGTTCGGTGTGGATGTCACCGACTGGCGTCCGGGGACGGCGCA
>Ga0315902_10005756_pt1 | contig 17383 bp, 14 predicted proteins | sample LakEriMetagenome_9_FD_203523 | JGI IMG/M metagenome (GOLD analysis project Ga0315902, IMG submission 203523) | Freshwater fungal communities from buoy surface, Lake Erie, Ohio, United States - Buoy 12 MA117 | ecosystem: Environmental > Aquatic > Freshwater > Lake > Lake biofilm | place: USA...
CCGGTCTCGCTCGAGAAGCTCGTGCCCGCCCCGTTGACCGTGCTGCCGATGCGCGATCCGCTCACCCTCGAGCCGATCAGCACCCCGCCCGCCGCCCCGTCGAACTAGGGTGACCCGCGGGGCCCCGGCGGCCTCATGGATGCTCCGGAAGGGCGAAGGCGACGTACGTATCGCCGCTGGGAGTGCCCATCTTGCCGCCCCCGCAGGCGATCACGACGTACTGTCGACCATCGACGGCGTAAGTGGCCGGGGTCGCATAGCCGCCCGCCGGCAGCGGTGCCCTCCAGAGTTCCCGCCCGGTCTTCCGGTCGAAGGCCCGGAGGTGGGCGTCCCGGCTGGCGGCGATGAACACCAGCCCGCCGGCCGTGACCAGCGGGCCGCCATAGTTCTCGGTGCCTGTCGGCGGAAGCCCCTGGGCGGTCAGTTCCTTGAACTCGCCCAACGGCACCTTCCAGCGGATCGAGCCGGTGTTCAGGTCGATGGCGTTGAGGGTGCCCCAGGGCGGCTTGACCGCCGGGTACCCGTTGCTGTCGAGCCACCGGTTGTAGCCCGTCATCGAATAGGGAATCCGGCCCAGCGCATCGGCGGTCGCGGCCCCGGCATCGCCCGAGGGCTCGGGCTCGTCGCGGAGGAAGGCCACCAGGCGGGACTTCTGCGGACCGGACAGGAAGTCGAAGGAGGGCATCACCCCCTTGCCGGTCTGCAGCAGCCGGTGCAGGTCGGCGGCGGGGAGCCTCTTCCCGACCCCGACCAGCGAGGGCACGTTCTGGCCCGGGTTGCCCTGGCGCTCGGGCCCGTGGCAGATCCCGCAGACCTGCTGGTAGAGCGCCGCGCCCGAGGCGGCAGAGCCGTCATCCTTGGGCTTGGTCTCCACCATGGTCAGGATCCAGGGCATCTCGTTGCCGTTGACGTAGAGGATGCCGTCGGGATCCACCGCGGCCCCACCCCATTCCGCCCCGCCGTCGAAGCCGGGGAACACGATCGACCCCTCGCGACTGGGCGGCTGGAAGGGCGCGTGGGGGCGGATGCGGGAGAAACGCTCGAGGACCTGCCGGTGCGACTCCGGCGAGATGTCCGTGATCTCGTCGTGGGTGAAGAGCTGACGGGAGAAGGGCGGCGGCCTCAGGGGCACCGGCTGCGTGGGCCATGCCGATTCGCCCGAGAGGTCGGAGCCGGGAACGGGGATCTCCTGCACCGGGAAGAGGGGCCGGCCGGTCACCCGGTCGAAGACGAAGACATGGCCCGACTTGGTCACCTGCGCCACCGCGTCGATCCGACGGCCCTCGTGGGTCACGGTGACGAGGTTGGGGGGCGCCGGCAGGTCCCGGTCCCAGAGGTCGTGGTGCACGAACTGGAAATGCCACAGGCGCCGGCCGGTCCGGGCGTCGAGGGCCAACAGGCAGTTGGCGTAGAGGTTCTGGCCGATGCGGTTGCCACCCCAGAAATCGAAGGCCGCCGAGCCGGTGGGGCAGAACACGATGCCGCGGGCCTGGTCGAGGGCGAATCCGGTCCACACATTGGCCCCGCCGACATACCGGTGGGCCTCCGGCGGCCACGTCTCGTGCCCCGGCTCACCGGGCTGTGGGATGGTGTGGAAGCGCCAGACCAGCTTGCCGGTGCGGATGTCGAAGGCACGGATCGGCCCGGGCGCCGCCGGGGCCGGTCCCTCGCCCAGGCGCATGCCCATGATGAGCAGATCCTGGAAGACCACCCCGGGCGTCGTGGCCTGCAGGGAAAGGCCCGAGGCGTCTCGGCCGAGGTCTTCCTTGAGGTCGATCGACCCGTCGCGCCCGAAGCCCGGGATGCGCCGCCCGGTCACCGCGTCGACGGCATGCAGGAAATGGTCGTTGGCGTAGAGGATGCGCCGGTCGGAACCATCGGCCCAGTAGGCCAGGCCGCGGTTGACGCCCCCCTTGGTGATGCCGTCGCAGGCGGCCGGGTCAAAGCGCCATTTCTGCACGCCACTGGTGGCGTCGAGGGCGAAAAGTTTCAGGTCGGCCGTGGTGCCGTAGACCACCCCGTCGATGACCAGCGGGTTGCACTGGATTTGCGATCGGTTCTGCGGGTCGGACCAGCCGCCTCGATAGGTCCAGGCCACCTCCAGGCGTGTCACGTTCCGCGCATCGATCTGTCCCAGCCGCGAGTAGTGGGTGCTCCCGCTGTCCCCGAGGTACACCGGCCAGTCCACGGTGCCCCGGGGGATGGCCGTTGCCCTCGCGGCCCATCCCGCCCCCGGGGCACCCGGCCCCAGCATCAGTGCCGCGGTCACCGCCAGCCACCCATGTCGGATTCGTTTCATGCGAATTCAGTTCAACCGCGCGTCACGGAACCAGGCCGCGCTGCCGTCGAGCATCAGACGGTTGCGCCCGCCCCGATGGGCGGACCGGCCGGCCAGCGACGACGCCACCGTGGGGATCGTCCGTGGAAAATACGGATCCACGGCCATCTCGACCCCGGAGAGTCCATCGGGCGGGGGCGTGCCGGAGTTGAGCAGCGAAGCCTGAAGGTCGGCCAGCGCGGAATCCGGGCTCTTGTTCCAGAAGTTGTCCAGGGCCACCTCGGCGTCGGCCCGGTCGAAGCGCCAGAGCCAGAAACCGGTGCGGATCCCGGGATGACCATCGGCCGGACCCGGGACCCGCTGGACCACCTGCGCGGCCCCGGCCAGCGCGCCATTCCCAATTCCCGGGCACCACCCCGCCCCGCCGCCGGCCCGGGCCAGCGCCTCGACGGTCCAGCCGGCCCGGGGGTCTGACGGGGGCCAATCCGACCACGGCCGGTAGCCCAGCGACCGCTTGAGGTCGCGCCGGTCGGGCAACCGGTCCTGGTGGTCCCCCAGGTACAGCGCGAACCCGAGGCCGAGCTGGTGCAACTGGGACAGGCAGGCCACACGGGCCGACTTGGCCCGCGCCGAGGCCAGCGCCGGCAGGAGCAGGGCGGCCAGCGCGGCCACGAGGGCGATCACCACCAGCAACTCGACCAGCGTGAAGGCGCTCCGCGCTCGGCCACGGCGGCACTCAGCCCCCCGAGGGCACCGCCCCGGCGCGCGGATCAGCCCGGTCGACGGCGGCAGGCGGAGGGCGGCGCGCTTCATGGCACGGATGCGGTTCTCTAGTACCCTCCCCCGCCGAGGGTCGGAGCCGGGGTGGTGCCCAGGGTGCCGGCGGCCTCGCGGCGGCGGAACTCGTCCAGCATCGCCGCGGTCGCCGTGGCCCCGCACCGGGAGGCACCCAGCGCCCGGACCCTCAGCAGCCCGTCGAGGTCACGCACGCCGCCGGCCGCCTTCACCTGCACCCGCTCCGAGACCGCCGCACGCATCAGGGCCAGGTCGTGCTCGGTGGCGCCCTGGTAGTCGTAGCCACCGCCCGGCCGTTTCACGAATCCGAACCCCGTCGAGGTCTTGACCCAGTCGGCCCCGGCCGTCTCGCACAACCGGCACAGGGTGCGCTTGAGGTCGTCACCGTCCAGGCCGGCACCGCCGGCATGCAGGAAGTCCGTCTCCAGGATGACCTTCACCCGCGCCCCGTGACGGTGGGCGATCTCGCACACCCCTCGGATCTCCCCCTCGACGTACTCCCAGTCGCCCGAGAGCGCCTTGCCGATGTTGATCACCAGGTCGATCTCCTCGGCCCCCTGCGCGCAGGCCAGTTCGGTCTCCCGCCACTTCACCTCGGCGGCGTTCCCGCCATGGGGAAACCCCACCACGGTGCCCACCGCCACCCCGGTGCCCGCCAGCCACTCCACGGCCTGCGGCACCGCATGGGGCTTGATGCAGACCGACGCCACCTGGTAGCGGGCCGCCAGCTCGCAACCGGCCTTCAGGTCGGCATCCGTGAGGGTCGGGTGAAGGAGCGAGTGGTCGATCATCCCGGCGAGGTCTTCGTAGGAGGGGTTCATGGAAGGACGTGCCTCCGGTTAGGCCGTTCCCCGGGGAAACGCAAGGCAGGACCCGAACGGTCAGAGCGCTCCAGCGTCGTTCCGCCGCAGGTACGCGGGGACTTGCCGATGTCCGGCACCGGGGCACGATGCCCGCATGGCGCAGCGCTGTTGGCTGGTGAAGCAGGAACCCGAGGCCTACCCGTGGTCGCAGTTGGTCGCGGACGGCCGGACCGCATGGACGGGTGTCCGGAACTTCCAGGCCCGGAACCACCTGCGGTCGATGAAGACCGGCGATGCGGTGCTCTACTACCACAGCGTCACCGGCAAGCAGGTCGTCGGAATCGCCGAGGTCGTGCGTGAGGCCTACCCGGACCCGACGGCGACCGAGGGTGACTGGTCCGTGGTGGACCTGGCCCCCCGGAAGGCCCTGGTCCGCCCGGTGGACCTGGCCACCCTCAAGGCCGACCCGGTCACGCGGGACATGCCGCTCATCCGCCAGTCGCGCCTCAGTGTCATGCCGCTCGAGGCCGCGGTGTTCGATCGCATCCTGGAGCTCTCCGGCACGCGCTGACCGGCAGGGCTCAAGGCGGCGATGGCTCCCCGCCCGACGACTCGCCGTCCCGCCCCCCCGGGTGGGAGGCATCGACGACCAGGCCGTCCACCAGGTTCACCACCCGGTCCGCACGGTCGGCCAGGCGGGCGTCGTGGGTCGCCACCACCAACGTCACTCCGCGCTCGGCGCGGATCTCCAGAAGCAACCGCACGATCTCCTCGCCCGTCCGGGAGTCCAGGTTGCCCGTGGGCTCGTCGGCGAGGATGAGGCTTGGCCGGTTGACCAAGGCCCGGGCGATGGCCACCCGCTGCTGCTCGCCGCCCGAAAGCTCCCCGGGGCGATGATCCAGGCGATCGCCCAATCCGACCCGACGCAGCAGCGCCTCGGCCTCGGCCATCACCTCGCCCATCGGACGGCGGGCCATGCGCCCCGGCAGCGCCACGTTCTCCAGCGCGTCGAACTCGGGCATCAGGTGGAAGGCCTGGAAGATCAGGCCCACGTCCCGGTTGCGGAACCGCGCCAGCTCCGACGGCCCGAGCGACTGCAACGAAACACCGGCGACCTGCACGGAGCCCCGGTCCGGCTGGTCCAGGCCACCGATGAGGTGCAGCAGCGTGCTCTTGCCCGCACCGGACGCCCCCCGGAGGGCCACGAACTCCCCGGCATCGACCGCCAGGTCCACGCCCCGGAGCACCTCCAGGCGGCGTCGGCCCAACGAGTAGCCCTTGTGGACGCACTCGGCCCGGATCAGGGGACCGCTGCCGGGACGCTCATTCATGGCGGAGGGCTTGCACGGGTTGGAGCCAGGCGGCCCGCAGCGCGGGGATCACCCCGGCCAGGAGGCAGATCACCAGCGAGCCGCCGCAGATGATCACCACGTCGGAGGTCACGATGCGGGCGGGAAGCTCCCGGAACTGGTAGAGCTCGGGCGGGAACAGGTCGAGGTCGAAGGTCCGGTTCATGAAGTGCAGGAAGTCGTTGCGGAACCGGACCCCGGTCCACCCGAGGCCGAAGCCGCTGATCACCCCCACCACCCCGACCACCAGGCTTTGCGACAGGAACACGAGCGCCACCTGCGCGGGCGTGGCGCCGAGGGCCTTGAGCATGCCGATCTCGCGCGTCTTCTGGACCACGAAGGTGATCAGGGCGCTCATGATCCCGAAGGCCGCGACGATCACGATGAAGAACAGCAGGTAGAACATCATGTTCTTCTCGACGACCAGCGCGCCGAGCAGCTGCCGGTTGTCCTGCATCCAGGAGACCACCTGGAACTCGCCGCCCAGGGCCGAGGCGATCTCCGACTGGACCCGGCTGGTGGTGGGCATGTCGGGGCTGTGCAGCATCACGGACATGCCGGTCACGTCGTCCTCGATGCCGTGCAGGTCCTGCGCGTCGCCCAGGCCGGTGATCATCGAGGACATCTCGAGCTGGTAGAGGCCGGCGTCGAACACCCCGGCGACATGGAACTTCTGCGGGGGATCCACCTCCTTGCGCCCGGCCTCCCAGGCCTCGTGCATCCGCTTCAGGGCCGGCAGCGAGTACACGGCCAGCGAGTCGCCCACCTTGAGGCCGAGGGCCTCGGCCAGCGACACGCCGACCAGCACCTGGTTGGGACCGACGTCGAAGCGGCCCGAGATCATCCCGCGCGGCACCTCGGACACCCGGGGCTCCAGCAGCGGATCCACCCCGCGCAGCACCGGTGCGAAGGGACGCGGGTTGCCGGACTCCGGCTGGGTCTCCATGAGCACCTGCGTGTGCACGTAGGGCGCCACGGCCCGCACCGAGGCGTTGGACGAGATCGTCGCGGCCACGTCGCGCCATCGGGGGAGCGGCTGGCCGACGGCCTCCACCCGCAGGTGCGCATTGAAGCCCAGGATGCGTTCGCGCAATTGCTCCCCGAATCCGGTCATCACCGCGATGACGATCATCAGCACCGCCACGCCCAGCGTCACCCCCAGCACGCAGATGAGCGTGATGATCGACACGAAGGTGCGCTTGGGCCGCAGGTAGCGCAGGGCCAGGGCGATCTCGTAGGGCAGCGGCGACATGGTCTTTCCGGGAAGGCGACGGTGGCCGGCCGCGCGCAGCCTGACAAGGCACGAGCCGGGCATCGGGACACGATGATCGGTCGGCCCGCGCCCCGGACGGCGCGGCGTCCTTGCCCGGTCGGCCCGATCGGCTCAGGGTTCGATCTTCCGATGAATCCCCTGATCGCCAAGATCGAAGAGAGCGCGCGACGGCAACTGGTGCTTCCGCCCCTCAGCAAGCCCTCCGACGAGCTGCCGAGGTACAAGCGCTTCCTCAAGGTGGAGGGACACCGCCTCAAGATCGTCCACCGGGGTGGAGCCTCGGGCCTCGAGGTGTGCCGGGCCCGGTCGGCCATGATGGATGTGCTGGTCCGCCACCTCTGGAGCTCGATCCAGAGCGTGTTCCCCGCGCCGAAAGGCAAAGCGCCCAAGGTGGCGCTGGTCGCCTTCGGGGGCTATGGGCGCGGTGAACTCAACCCCTGCAGCGACATCGACCTGATGTTCCTCCACGGCGACGGGCTGGACCCGGAGGGGCCGGAGTTGAAGGCGCTCGCCGAGTGGACCAGCGGCCTCCTCTACACGCTCTGGGACATCGGACTCAAGGTGGGCCACGCGGTCCGCACCGTGGACGACTGCGTGCGCCTGGCCAACGAGGACATGCAGGCCAAGACCTCCCTGATCGAGGCCCGTCGCATCACCGGCGACGAGGCGCTCTTCGACCGGCTGCAGCGCGAGGTGCAACGCCAGTGCGTCAAGGGCCACGAGGACGAGTACATCGCCCAGCGCCTGGCCGACCAGGCCAGCCGCCGGGCCAAGCACGGCAATTCACCGGCGCTCCAGGAACCGAACATCAAGAACGGCGTGGGCGGCCTGCGCGACTACCAGAACCTCCTCTGGATGGCCTACTTCAAGCACGGCACCCGTTCGCTGATGGACCTCCAACGCGCCGAGTTCCTCAGCGCCGGCGAGCGCAAGCAGATGGAGGCGGCATACGACTTCCTGCTGCGCACCCGCAACGAGCTGCATCACCAGGCGGGTCGGGCCGCCGAGGTGCTCACGCCCACGGTCAAGCCCGCCGTCGCCCACGGCCTGGGTTTCACCGACCGGTCACCGCGCGCCCGCACCGAGGCCTTCATGCGCGAGTACTACACCCACGCGCGCAACCTCTACCTCACGACCCGCACGCTCGAACAACGCCTGGCCCTCGTGCCCAGCCCCGGCAAGTCGAGGGCGTCGAAGGCCAAGGCGAGGCGGGGTGCGGCCAAGCCGGCGGAGGAGTTCGACGGATTCCGGATCGTCGACGGGCAGCTGCACATGGTCGACCGGGGCATCCTGCGCCAGGACCGGGGCCGAATCCTACGGGCCTTCCTGGAGGCCCAGCGGCGCGGCCTGTCGATCCACCCGGACCTTGCCCAACTGCTGCGGCAGCAGGTCTCGCTGGTGGACCGGGGCTTCAAGGCCAACTCCCACTACCAGGCGACCTTCCTGGAGATCCTCAACCAGCGTGGGAACGTGGCCCCCTCGGTGCGGGCCATGCACGAGGTGGGGCTGCTCGGCCGATTCCTGCCCGAGTTCGACAAGATGACCAACCTCGTCCAGCACGAGTTCTATCACCAATATGCGGTCGACGAACACACGCTGACCTGCGTGGCCAAGCTGGACCAGGTCTGGGGGGCCGAGGCCCGGCCCTTCTCGGGCTACACCGACCTGCTGCGCCGGGTGGAGCGCCCGTTCGTCCTCTACCTCGCCCTGCTGCTCCACGACTGCGGCAAGGCCTACCCCGGCCGACGTCATGAACTGGTGGGCGCCGAGCTGGCGATCAAGGTGGCCAAGCGCTTCCGGCTCGACGGGGCGACGGCCCACACCCTGTCGCTGGTGATCGAGCACCACCTGACGATGGTGCAGACCTCCCAGCGTCGGGACCTCGACGACCCGGAGGTGATCCGGACCTTCGCCGCGCAGGTCCAGAGCCTCGAGAACCTCGACCTGCTGACCTTGCACACGTTCGCCGATTCGATGGGCACGAGCGACACGCTCTGGAACAGCTTCAAGGACTCCCTCCTCCTGACCCTCCACAAGCGGGCGAGCGCGGTCCTCCGGGGCGGCCCGGAGTTCATCGAGGCCGAGCTGCGGCAGCGGCAACTGCTCCGCGAGCAGGTGCAGGCCCTGCTGCCCCGCACCTTCTCCGAGGAGGAGATCTCTGCCCACTTCGACGGGCTGCCGGGGCGGTACTTCCAGATCCATTCGCCCCGCCAGATCGCCCGCGACCTGACGCTGGTCCACCAGTTCATCCACCTGCAGCTCACGCAGGAGGACCGGGCCCTCGAGCCGGCCGTCCTGTGGAACGAGGACAAGGACCGCGGATGGACCCGCGTCCACTTCTGCACCTGGGACCGACCCGGGTTATTCACAAAATTCACAGGGGCCCTCACGGCGGCGGGGCTCAACATCCTGTCGGCACAGATCTTCACCCGGGCCGACGGGGTGGTGCTGGACAGCTTCCACGTGACGGACGCACGCACCGGCGCCGCCCCGGATGCCGCGGTCCGGGAGCGTTTCGAGCGGTTGATCCGCGAGGTGCTGGCCAAGGGGACCGATGTCCGGCCGGCCGTGCGTCGCATCGCCGCCCAGACCCGCCCCCTGTATCAGGCCCTGGCGGGCGAATCCCTGGAGCCCGCCATCCGGTTCGAGCGGTCCACCCCCAACGGGCCGACCATCATCGACCTGGAGACCGAGGACCGGGTCGGTCTGCTTTTTGCACTTTCTCAGGCACTCACCGAACTCGGCCTCAACCTGGTGTTGGCCAAGATCGTCACCGAGAAAGGGGCGGCCATCGATACGTTCTATGTCACAGAACGGGATGGAACTGCAGTCATCCACCCGGAGCGTGAACGACAGATCGTCGCTGAACTGCGACGGGTGATCCGCGATTTGTGACTCCCTCCATGGGCTGGGCGGCCTCGCCTCCCATGGCCGAAATGAAAAAAAAGTATTGGCACCCGGCGAGGTCCGTTCGTAGTCTGCGCCGCGTGATTTCCGCCATTCTGGCGGGGGCCGTAGACTGTGTCTGCGGCTTTCAGGTTGATTATTGCAGTCAAACAAAACGCAGAACTCAGGAGTAACAAAATGAAGTTCAACAAATGGACAGTCGCCTTGGCCGCCACCGGCGTGGTGAGCCTCGCTTCCGCGGTTCAGGCCGATGAGTCTCACCCGGTCAACACGGCGCTCAGCTCGACCACCCTCAGCGGTTACGTCGACACTTCGGCCATCTGGAACTTCGGTTCCGGCGCTGAGGTCGCCAATCGCTTCGCGAACACCGCCTCCGACCGTCAAGACGGGTTCAACGTCAACACCGTCAAGATCCAGCTCGAGAAGCCCATCGACGAAGGGACCTGGAGCGCCGGCTACAAGTTCGAGACCATGTTCGGCCCTGACGCCGCTGTGATGCCTGGACGTATCGCAGACGGCATTGCCATCAAGCAGGCCTATGCCGCTCTGCGTGCCCCGATTGGCAACGGCATCGACTTCAAGCTCGGCCAGTTCGACCCGATCGTCGGCTACGAGGTCACCGACTCCTACGCCAACCCCAACTTCTCCCGCAGCCTCGGCTTCAACAACCTCGAGCCGTTCGGTCACACCGGCATCCTGGCCAGCTACCAGGTCAACGACATCGTGGGCATTTCCGCGGGCATCGCCAACGGTGATGTGAACGGTTTGAACGGTGGCGGCGGTTTTTCCAAAGCCAACAACCCCGTGGACACCACGACCTTGCGAAGCGCTCTTGCCGAGTCCTCCAAGGTGTACATGGGATCCGTGGTCATCAAGGCCCCGGAGAGCACCGGTTGGCTGGCGGGCAGCTCGCTGTATGTCGGTGCCGTGAATGGCGACATGAATGGCGACGCCACGGGCAAAAAGAATGACCCCACCCTGCTGTACGTCGGTGCCTCGCTCGCGACCCCGATCAAGGAGCTGTCGATCGGCGCCAGCGCTGACATGTTGTTCAACGCCGCCAGCACGGCGGCTGGTGACAAGAGCTACGCCAACGCCTACGCGTTCTACACCGGCTACCAGATCACCGAGAAGCTCAAGGCCAACAACCGCTTCGAGTACGCCACCTCCGGTTACGGCGCCTTCATGCCGAACCGGACCAACGGCGAGGGTGACAAGATCATCGGTGAGACGTTCACCCTGGATTACGCGCTCTGGGCCAACGTGCTGACCCGCGGCGAGTTCCGCTGGGATCGCGCGGTGGACGGCGTCGCCAAGGGTGCCGGTCCGTTCAACGGCGAGCGTAACGACCTGAGCTTGACCGCCAGCGTCATCTACAAGTTCTGATCCCCCGGTCCACGCGATCGGCAGATCCCCTCGTTCGTCCTTTCAACCCCTCCCCGAAACGGGAGGGGTTTTTTCTTGCCGGTGAGTCGGTGGTCCGTTTCAGGCCGGCAATACCGGGTCGGACGGAGCGACTTGGATCCCCCGGGAAATCCGCCGCTTACAGCCCGCTGGGGTGGTCGATGAACTCCCACGGCAGACCAAACCGTCGGGCCAACTTTTCCGCCAAGGCCTGCACCCCGAACGTCTCCGTGGCGTAGTGCCCGCCATAGAACACGTTGATGCCCGCCTCCTCCGCAAGGGCGTGGGTCCAATGGGGCCCCTCCCCCGTGATGAACGTGTCCACCCCTTCAGCGGCGGCCTGGGCCAACTCGGCCCCGGCGCCCCCGGTGCAGATGCCCACGCGCCGGCATGTCGGCCCTCCGCCGGGCAGGAGGATGGGTGGGCGCCCCAGCACCTCCCCGAGCCGACACCCCAGGGCCTCGCGATCCAGGCGGGTCTCCCCCTGCCAGCCAACGGTTGCTCCCTCATGCCGGAAGAATGGCTTCAACCGCCGCAAACCGATCCGGCGGGCCAGCAGCGCGGCATTGCCCAGCGTCGGGTGGGCGTCCAACGGCAGGTGCATCGAATACACCGCCAGATCGGCCTCCATCAACGCCCGGATCAACGCCATGCGCGGGCCCGTCCAAGGTCGGGTCTCCGACCAGAAGAGCCCATGGTGCACCACCAGCAGGTCGGCACCGTCAGCGGAAGCCTTCCGCACCGTCGCCAGCGAGGCGTCCACGGCGGCGGCGATCCGGCGGACCCGGCCCCGGTTCTCCACCTGCAGCCCGTTGCGGGCCCGGTCGTAGTCCCGGAACCGCTCCGGGTGGAGCCAGGACTGGCATTGCGCAACCAACGCGGGGAGATCGACCGACTTCATGGGAGGTCAGACAACCAGCCCGACGGCCGGTAATAAAGACCCAAAAAGACCCCGTGCGGCCCATCGCCGGTTCGGCCATTGTAACCGGAGCTCCCCCGGGCGGTCGCCTTGGAAGACAGGGGTGCTCTCCGATTTGAGCATGGACGAACCGGTGCTGGACGTGACCGCCTGCGTGGAACGCGTGCGGGCGGGCGATGAGGACGCAGCTCGCGTCCTCATGCGACACCTGCATGGGTTGATCGTCAAAATCGTGAGGTCGCACCTGCCCCGAAGAACCAGCGAGGAAGACCTCATCCAGGCCGTGTACGTCAAGGTGTTCACCCGAATCGACCAGTACCGCGGAGCCGTGCCCTTCGAGCACTGGGTCTCCCGCGTGGCGGTCAACACCTGCCTGAACCAGATCGCCCACGAGAAGATCCGGCCCGAGTGGCGGCTCTCCGACCTGAGTGAAGAGGAGGAGCAGGTGGTGCAGAACCTGGCGTCCACCGACGATGAACTCTCGCCCGAGGACAGCTTGGCATCCCGCGAGCTTGTGCAAAAGATGCTGGCGAGGCTGAACCCGGAAGACCGCCTGGTGATCACCCTGCTCCACCTCGAGCAGAAGTCCGTCGAGGAGGTCCGGCAGGTCACTGGATGGAGCGCCGCGCTGGTCAAGGTCCGGGCTTTCCGGGCCCGCGCCAAGATGAAGAAACACCTTTCCGAACTGATGGAGGAAGTGCACCGATGAAGAATGCCCCCCTTGATCGATTGCTCAGGTCGGCCGCGTTGGCCCGGAGGTCCGAGGCCGTCGCTCCCGCCGCATCCCCGGACCCCGTGCTCGAGCAACGGGTCCTCGCCGCCGTGCGACGGGCACGCGTCGACGCCGACAGCGTCGGGCTCCTGGCGGTCCTGCGTTGGGGTCTCGCCTTCGCCGGATGCGCCGCCCTGTGCGCCATCCTGGTGTCGGTGGGCACCCCATCGGGCAACTCCCTCGACGAAGCCTTCGCGGTGCCCGAGCCCGAAACCTACCTGGCCCTGCAATGAACCCCCTGAGCCGCAACGCGATCATCGGCTACCTGGCCGCGACCTTCGTCGCGGGCGCGGTGGCGGGCGTCTTCGGGGCACGGGCCTTTCCCGCGACGCCGGCGCCGCGCCACCCGCGGCCCACGGGCAGCATGTCCGAGCGGATCCTCAAACGCTGGACCACCGACCTGCACCTGAAGCCGGAGCAGGTCGTCCAGATCGAGCCGATCCTCAAGGCCTCCGAGACCGAGGTCTCGGGCATCCACCAGGAGACTGAGCGCCGCATGAAGGCCTCCTTCGAGCGCATGCACCAGCAGGTGACCCCGCTGCTCGACCAGGAGCAGCGCCGCCTGCTCGACGAGCTCCGCAAGAAGATGGACCGCCGGAAGACCGACCGATCGCACGGCACCAACGCCCCCGCCGCCCCGGCACGCTGAGGAGCCACCGCGCCGGAGGCCTCGGACCGACGTCCTGCGGCCGGGGATCGGACACCCCGCGACCCGGGGGTGGGTTTGGATGGGTCGGAGCGGACTGCGTGATCAGGATTTGGCTGGCGCCCGGTGGCCGGACCGGCTGAATCAAAGGCTCTTCCACCTCATGACCCGAATCCACCACACGCTGTTGCCCTGCCTGCTGGCATGGCTGGTCTCGTTCCTGGCCTCCGCCCCCGCGCGGGCCGCCGATCCCGCCGCGATCCGCCGTACCGAGGTGATCTACGGGCGCAAGTTCGGCACGGCGCTGACCCTCGATGTGATGCAACCGGCGCGCACCAACGGCCTCGGGGTGATCTGGGTCATCAGCGGCGGGTTCTACTCCGACCACAACGCCATCAACCCGGCCTACTGCCAGGCGCTCTTCGACGCGGGCTACACGGTCTTCGCCGTCGTCCACGGGTCGCAGCCCCGATACACCATCCTCGAGATCGCCGAGGACATGCACCGGGCCGTGCGCTGGATCCGGCACCATGCAGCCGACCACTCGGTACGACCGGACCGGTTGGGTGTCTTCGGAGCCAGCGCCGGCGGACACCTGTCGCTGACCCTCGGGACCCAGGGAAGGGACGGCGACCCGAAGGCCAAGGACCCGGTGGATCGGCAGAACAGCCGGGTGCAGGCCGTGGCGTGCTTTTTCCCGCCGACCGACTTCGAGAACTGGGGGGCTCCCGGCGACACCCAGGTCGGCGTCGGCAAGGTCGGCCGGCAGTTCTACGGGGCCTTCGGATCCCCGTCCGACACCCTGGAAAGCCGGCAGGACTACGGTCGCCGCATCTCCCCGATCCACCACGTCACCCGGGACATGGCTCCCACGCTCGTCATCCACGGCGAGGCCGACGGGCTCGTGCCCATCCACCAGGCAGAGATCTTCGAGAAGAAGGCCCGCGAGGCTGGAGCCACGTTTCAACTGGTGCGCCTGCCGGGCAAGGACCATGGCTGGCCCGGCATGGAGAAGGACATCGCCCAGTTCGCCCGGTGGTTCGACCGGCACCTGAAGTAGGCGGCGGCGCGGCAGGACGTCGGGACCACCTCCCGCCCCGGTGGCCGCCCCGCCAACCCACCTCCGGATTTGACTCCGGCGCCGGGCCTTCCGGAGACTCCGGGCCATGAACCCCCTCCTGCTGGCCGCAGCCCTCGTGTGGTTCGGCGTGTCCTCCGCCCACGCCGTCGACAACTACCCCTTGGGCGCCGAGTCGACGAACCGTGCGCCCGGCGTCGCCAAGGGCCGGGTGGAGACCTTCGAGTTCACCGAGTCGAAGGTGTTCCCCGGCACCTCGCGGCAGGGTTGGATCTACATCCCTGCGCAGTACGACGGCCAGCGGCCCGCCGCGCTGATGGTCTTCCAGGACGGCCACGAATATGTGCGGGAGAACGGCTCGCAGCGGGTGCCCATCGTCCTCGACAACCTCATCGCCAAGGGCGAGATGCCGGTGACCATCGCGCTGTTCCTCAACCCCGGCCACCGCGGGGCCGGCGCCCCGGCGCCCAACGGCTGGGGGGACCGCAACAACCGGTCCTTCGAGTACGACTCGCTGGGGGGCGACTACGCCAAATTCCTGGTCGACGAGGTGATTCCCTTCGTCACCGCCCGCTACTCGGTCCGGATCAGCGACGATCCCGAGATGCGGGGCATCGCCGGCATGAGCTCGGGCGGCATCTGCGCCTTCACCGTCGCCTGGGAGCGGCCCGACCAGTTCCGCAAGGTGCTTTCACAAATCGGCAGCTTCACCAACATCCGGGGCGGCCACGCCTACCCCGCGCTCATCCGCAAGACCGAGCGCAAGCCGCTGCGGGTCTTCCTGCAGGACGGCGAGAACGACCTGAACAACCTGCACGGCGACTGGCCTCTGGCCAACCGCACCATGGCCAGCGCGCTCGGCTTCGCGGGCTACGACCACCGCTTCGTCATGGGCGATGGCGCCCACAACGGCAAGCACGGCGGCGCGATCCTGCCCGACTCCCTGCGTTGGCTCTGGCGTCCGGCGATGCGTCCGCCGGCCCCCAGCACCAACAACTGGAGCGGCGACGAGGCGCTCAACAAGGTGCTGGCCGGCGGGGGGACCGACGCGCCCTGGGAGCTGGTGGGCGATGGCTTCGGGTTCACCGACGGCGCCTGCGGCGATGCCGAGGGCAACTTCTACTTCTCGGACCTGCCGAAGGGCGTGATCCACCGTGTGGCCACCGGTGCGGCCAAGGCCGAGCCCTGGCTCACCAACGGCCCCAAGGTCAGCGGCCTCAAGTTCGGGCCCGATGGCCGACTCTACGCCGCCACCCAGGGCGACGCCCCGAAGATCGTGGCGATCGATCCGAAGACCAAGGCCCTCGAGGACGTGGCCACCGGCGTGAAGCCCAACGACCTGATCGTGTCCAAGGCGGGCTGGGTCTACTTCACGGACACCGGCGCGGGCCAGGTGCAGGCCGTGCCCATCGGGGCCAAGGCCCTCTCGCGCCCGCGCACCGTCGCCGGGGGGATCACCTCGCCCAACGGCATCGCCTTGTCGCCCAAGCAGGACTTCCTCTACGTCTCGGAGTACGGCGGCACCAACGTCTGGAGCTATGCCATCGCAGCCGACGGCAGCCTCACCGCCGGGGAGCGTTCCATGACCCTGGTGGTGCCGCCCGGCAAGAAGGACAGCGGCGGCGACGGTTCCACCGTGGACACCCTGGGTCGCCTGTACGTCACCTCGCACGCCGGGGTGCAGATGTTCGACTGGACGGGCCGGCTCGGCGGGGTGATCGCCAAGCCCCGGGCCGACAAGGGCGTGTACAGCTGCGTCTTCGCCGGGCCGAACCGGGCGTACCTGTACGTGTGCGGTGGCGACGCCGTGCACCGCCGCAAGACCCTGACTCAAGCCCCCTGATCCCGGTGCCCGGCAGGAGGCCGATGGGGCACGGCAACGGAAGCATCTCGCCCGCCAACGATGGGTGGATGGCCACGCCTGACCCCGGGTACGGGACCTGCTAGTGTTCGGGCATCGAATGAGATCGCCCCTCTTGGCCGCGCTGTGCCTGTCGCTGCTGCCCTCGGTTGCCCGGGCACAGGTGCGCCTCAGCGAATTCCTGGCCTCGAACACCCGGTCGCACCCCGACATCGTCGACTTCGGGGACTATCCCGACTGGATCGAGCTGGAGAACCCGTCCGACGCCCCGGTGCCGCTGGCGGGATGGTTCCTGAGCGACGACCCCAAGAAGCCCCTCCGCTGGCCCCTGCCGCCCGACGCCGTCCTGCCGCCCCGGGGATTCCTGGTGGTCTGGGCCGACGGCGAGGATGCCCTGGCCGGAGAGAGCCATCCCCGCGGTTACTGGCCCTGGCGCCACTTCACCACCGAAGCCCACCACGCCAATTTCTCCCTCTCGGCCCTTGGTGAGTCGGTGGTGCTCACCCGCACCACGGGCGCGACCAACCTCACGTTCATCCAGCCCGGTGTGTCCCGATGGCGATACCGGGACGATGGAACCGACGCGGGCTCGGGCTGGCACGCGCCCTCCTTCGACGACGCCGCGTGGCCGACCGGGGCCGGCCAACTGGGCTACGGAGACGGCGATGAATCCACGGTGCTCACCGCCGCCGCGGCCGGGGGAACCCACCCGATCACCACCTACTTCCGGCACGCCTTCGTGGTGGCCGACCCGTCCAGGATCCAGGACCTCGAGTTGCGTCTGCTGGCCGATGATGGAGCCATCGTCCACCTGAATGGCGTGGAGGTGGTGCGCCAGAACCTGCCGGCAGGCGCGGTGGACTTCCGCACGCCGGCCTCGACGTCGATCTCCGGGACGGCCGAGAACGCCTTCACCACCCACCGCCTGGCCGGCGCACTGCTGGTGGCCGGCACCAACGTGGTGGCGGTGGAGGTGCACCAAAGCGCCGCGAGCAGCTCGGACATGGGCTTCGACCTCGGCCTGAGCGGATCCGGCTTCACGGGAACGGTCACGGTCGACTCGCAGGCCTACGGGCAGCAGATCGCCGACGTGTCCCGCGGACGCAACGCGGGCGGCCAATGGGTGCAGTTCGCCAATCCCACTCCCGGCGCCCCGAATGTCGGGCCGGACATTCCTGACCTGCGGGCCCAGGGCATCGCGGTCGAGGTGCAGCCGGCGGGCGGCATCTTCGCCGCTCCGGTGACCGTCACGTTCCAGGCCGCCTCGGGCACGGTGCGGTACAGCCTCGACGGGTCCG
>Ga0315902_10005757_pt1 | contig 17382 bp, 15 predicted proteins | sample LakEriMetagenome_9_FD_203523 | JGI IMG/M metagenome (GOLD analysis project Ga0315902, IMG submission 203523) | Freshwater fungal communities from buoy surface, Lake Erie, Ohio, United States - Buoy 12 MA117 | ecosystem: Environmental > Aquatic > Freshwater > Lake > Lake biofilm | place: USA...
CCTGCGAATCATTGACGTAGCGAATCCCATCAATCACTGCGACGGTCTCAAGTCGATGTGGGATTCCAGTGAACGAGCTCACCGCGCTACGGATCGCGTCTGGCGCTACACCCGCAACGAGCGCCACACTCACCGCGGCAAGCACGTTGCTTACGCTGTGCTCTCCGGGAAGTGCGATTTCGCCGACTGGCATGATGCGTCCGCTAGGCCCTGTTGCAGCGGCGCCGCCGCCAAATCGTGGAGCACGCAGAACGCCCGCGGCAACGATCCAACCATCAACGATGCCGACTCCGCCAGGGATTGGGCTGCTCAGTCGATACCCCACAGTCTCAACGCGTCCAATTCCCGCATACGCGGCAACCACCGGATCGTCGAGATTGACCACCATCACCCCGTCATCCGCAATGCGGTCAGCAAGGAGACGCTTGACGCTGCGGTAGGCACCAACGGTCCCATGTCGATCAAGGTGATCCACGGTTACGTTTGTAAAGACGCCAACATCAACGGCCGAGTGGAGCGATGGGAGCTGCAGCTCCGATAGCTCCATGACTACGCGCGTCTCAGCAGGAAGCGTCGCCGCGCGTCCGATGAGCGGCTTGCCATTGTTGCCGCCAAGTTCCACCGGGCCCGATGGATCACGCGCCAGAATCGTCGCGATGAGGTTGCAGGTTGTGCTCTTCCCCTTCGTTCCCGTTACGCCAACTCGCCAGCGGCTCCCCAAGAGGCGAAGTGCCCACTCTGGCTCGCTGATCAGGACTGGGCCGCGAGTGCCCCTCTCCCCGGTTAGCGCGATGGCTCGAGCGGCGAAGTTACGGAGATCACGCTCAATAGCGGGGCGCACCGTTGGAAACCCCAGCGTTACCGCGGGACTATGCACAACGAGATCCGCTGCAGCGAGTAGGGGCGCGAGGTTCTCTGTATCGCCGAATGAGGTCCGAATTGCGCTACCACCAAACGCCTCGGCCGCGCCGACCACACGATCGATGCTGTCCGTGTCGTGCACTGTGACGTTCGCACCCGCCGCAGCGACAAAGGCGGCCGTTGCCTGGCCGGTACGTCCCCCACCAAGGATCAGGACATTGCGCCCGCGCAGGCTCCCCGCCGCGATCGCTGGCGCCTCAAGCTCCTCTAGGGTGAGGCCGGTGCTGCTCACCCTTGCCCTCGAGTTGCCAAGAAGGTGACGATGCCGAGGATGCCGCCGATCGCGCCGATAACCCAGAAGCGGAAGGTGATCTGTGTCTCGGCCCAGCCGAGCCGTTCAAAGTGGTGATGGATCGGCGTGAACAAGAAGATCCGTTTGCCGGTGAGCTTGACGCTCGCGACCTGCAAGATGACGGAACCAGTCTCAACCACAAAGATGACGCCGATCAGAGGAAGTAGCAGCACATGGCCCGTGACCAGCCCCGTCACGGCGAGTGCGGCGCCAAATCCGAGTGCGCCAGCATCACCCATAATCACGCTCGCTGGGTGCACATTGAACCAGAGGAAGCCGACGAGGGCACCGGCAATCAGTGCACAGACAATTGCAAGATTCACCTGCCCTGGTGCGTTGAGAAGTGCGATGACCATGTAGCTAATCCAGGCGAAGGTCATGGTGCCCCCCGAGAGGCCGTCGAGGCCATCGGTCAGGTTGACACCGTTGCTCGTCGCCACAATGGCTACCACGGCGATGACGATCCAGAGAATCGGTGCGATCGGTACCTCTCCAACAAAGGGCACAACAAGCGAATTGAAGGCGAAGTGCTGCTGCAGATAAATCGCCGAAATGATTGCCACCCCGGTCTGCCAAAGCAACTTCTGCCGTGCCGAGATGCCAACACCGGTACGCGCATTCAGCCAATCATCAAACGCGCCGAGGAGGGTAACTCCGAGCAGCGCAAGAAGAACGGCATAGGTTGATGCGTCGACAGCGTCGAGGAGGAGGGCGAGGAGAATCACAATCACCATCAATAGGAGTCCGCCCATTGTCGGTGTCCCCTCTTTTACGATGTGCCAATCAGGTCCAAACTCGCGGCGAACGCGCTTGCCGAATCCCGCGTACTTCAAGAGGCGCAGATATGCCGGCATCAAGACAAAGACACAAACGAATGAAAGAACGAGCGCCTGCACGATGACAATCACTTCGCCTCCTCACTCCAGCGGGCGGCAAGCCCGTCAACGAGTCGCTCCAGCGCTACCGAGCGCGATGCTTTGACAAGGATGGTGTCGCCTGGCGAAGCCATGTCACCTAGGAGCCCAACCGCAGCAGCGATTCCGGCTGCGTCACTGCTAAGGCGCATGATCTTCTCGATCGGCATACCGCCGGCCCGTGCCCCCTCGGCGATGCCGTCGGCCTCTGCGCCAAAGACAACCAGCAGTTCGAGGCCACTTGTTGCGGCCGCGTGTCCGACAGCGCTGTGAGCGTCGGCGGCGTACGACCCAAGCTCTCCCATCGCACCAAGCGCGGCGAAGCGATGTGGTCGGCAGGCGGCAAGGGTTGCGAGTGCCGCGGTCATGCTGGAAGGCGCAGCGTTGTATGCGTCGTCAATCACGCGCATGCCAGACATCATGCGCACCGTGGCGCGTCCTGATGGCAGCTGCACAGCGGCGAGTCGGGAAGCTGCCTCACTCGGCGCGATGCCGCAACGGTCAGCCACGGCGATGGCGAGCGCTGCCGCCTTGGCAAAGTGGAGCCCAAAGAGCGGCAGATCGACACGCACGGTTTCCGCGCGGATCTGCAGGGTAACGAGGGTGTGGCCCGAGGCCTCATCTAGTGCTGCGTCAACGATGCGCACATCGGCGGTGGCGGCGTGACCAGCCGTCATGATGCGCGCCGGCGTTCGCGCGGCAAGTCGAGCGACACGCAGGTCGTCGGCGGCAAGGAGTGCCCAGCCATCGGAGGGGAGCGCCTCAACAAGCTCACCCTTGCCGCGCTCAATGGCATCAAGATCCCCTGCTCGCTCTGCGTGCACGGCATCAATAGCGGTAACCACACCGATGCGTGGGCGCGCCAGGGCACAGAGCGCCCGAATGTCGCCTTCGACATACATCCCCATTTCGGCAACGTATCGCACCGTTCCATCGGGGAGGTTGAGGAGCGACATCGGCAGTCCGATCTCGTTGTTGGCATTCCCTGGGGTGGCGGCACAGCCGGCGGACTCGCCCCCAAGGGCGGCGGCGATCAGCTGCTTCGTGGTGGTCTTCCCTACCGACCCGGTGACGCCAATCACCTCAAGCGTAAATCGGTTGCGCCACTCCGCTGCCGCACGGCTGAGGGCAACACGCCCGTTCTCAACGCGAATCAGCGAAGCGCCTGAGGCCCGCACCGCGAGTTCCACTTCGGCCAGTGGCTGCTGAATCCCAGCGGTCGACTCTCCGACTTCAACAACGATCGCCGTCGCACCGGCACGCAGCGCCTCGATGGCATGGTGGAGACCGTGGGTCTGCTCCCCTGGGAGGGCGAGGAAGAGTTGGCCCGCGGTGGCACGGCGCGAATCAACCGCGCATCCCCGAATCGGCTGGGTGCCGTCAACGAGCAACATGCCGCCAAGCATGTCGGCCAGCTCGCGGCCAGAAGCGGCAAGTGGTCCGCCCACCGTTCGAGGTGCTGCCGAGAGGGACATCAGCTGCGCCTCACGCTGCGGAACGTTGGTAGATCCCCACCCACCGCCGGCATAACCGGAGCGGAGGGTTCCGGCACGCTGGGGTGGGTGGGGGAAGTCAAACCGCCGGTTGCTGCCGCAACGGCGGGGGGAATGTTGTACACGGAGATGAGGTCTTGCGCGACGCGGCGAAAGAGCTCAAACGACTCGATGCGGTTGACGATTGCACCTTGGCGTTGCGTAACGGGTGTTCCACGACGAATGGAGATTGCGATCACGTACTCGGGCGATGTCTTGCCGACCCAGCCAACAAAGGTGAAGTTGTAGTGCTCATAGTCCCAAGCGCCCTTACCGCCGTCAGCATCCTTCAGCCAGATCTGTGCAGTGCCGCTTTTGCCGCCATGCGCATAGCCATCAATCCTCGTTAATCGTGCATAGAGCGGAACACTCTTCGCAACCTGTCCCGTCATCTTGATCATCTGCGCCGATACCTCTGGCGTCGTCGCTGTACCGCGAACAGTAATTGGAATCGGCACCCCATCTATTGACTCAACCATGCGCGGACGAACTAGCACACCACCATTGACGACCGCAGAGTACGCGACGGCAAGTTGCATGAGCGTCGTTCCAACACCGTGGCCAAATGAAGCGTTTGCTAGATCAATCTGGCGCCAACGTCGCTCAGTCGGGTCGTTGACTAACCCTTGGCTCTCGCCCGGAACATCAATTCCAGTTTTCCCGCCGAAGCCGAATCGGAGCCAAGTGGCGTACAGGCGAGTTGCAGCATCGCTCGTTTTCTTTCCCAGGGCGAGGCCAACCTTGCTAAAGACAATGTTCCGACTCCAGGCGAGTGCTGCAGTAAGGGTCATTGAACCTTTTGATTTGTGGTCGGCATTGCGCACTTTGGTGGCACCGTTATCAAGCATGAGCACAGCTTCGTCTTGAATAATCGTGTTCGGCGTGTAGAGGTCGGACTCCAGCGCAGCCACAGCAGTGATCGTCTTCATCACTGATCCAGGCTCGTAGACGCTGGCCGTTGCCGGATTGATGAAGCGGCTTGGGTCTCGCGCGGCGGTCACGCCGAAGTTGTTAGCATCGTATGAGGGCCACGACGCGGAGGAGATAATTGCGCCCGTATACGGATCCATCACGATTGCACTCACCGATTCGGCATCGTCAGCGATCCCCGCCGTGGCAACCTCTTGCTCCACTAGGGTTTGCAGCGTTGCATCAATACAGAGCTGAAGGTTCGAAGGGGTTCGGCCTGCCGTGACCTGCGTGGTTTCGAGTTGCCCATCCGTGCCGCGCACCGTTGTGCTGACACTGGCCGCGCCTGCGAGTTGTTCGTTGTAGTACTCCTCGAGCCCATACTGCCCGACCCCGTCGGCGTTGACAAAGCCGAGGAGGTGACTGGCGAGCGTGGTTCCAACGCCGCCACCCGGCTGCGGATAGAGGCGAACTCGAACCTCTTCAAGGGTTACCCCGCGGACTCGACCTGCCGCGATCTCGCCTCGGACGATTTCCGTCTGGGCGTCATCAAGCGCCGGGAGGAGCACAGCCCACTTGCGACCGGTCTCAAGTGCAGCGCGAACCTTGCTCGCGCCAGCCGTGTTCAGTGCAAGCGCTGTGACGAGTGCGTCGGCCGTTGAGGCCCGATCTGCCGCTGGGAGCGCCGACCCCTGGGAGAGGAGGCGATGGCGCAGCACCGTCGTAGCAAGCACCACGGCACCGGTGCGGTCTGTGATCGTGCCGCGAATCGGCTCGTTGGTGACGGTTGTGCGCAACTGGGCAGCGGCAGCTTCAAGCAGCTGATCGCGGGCAACAACTTGCCAGTATCCAAGGCGCGCAACGCAAACCCCAGCAATGAGGATCAGAACCAACGTGACAACATTGACTCGAAGGCGTGAGTCCGTGCGCACGATTCGCGGATCTGGTGCCATCTAGCGAACCTCCACGACAAGTGGGTCCACCAGTTGCACAACACCAAGACCCGTCACGCGACGACGCACCGCTGGCTCACGGCCGAGCCGGCTCATATCGGTCTCGCCCACCCGAATCTCTTCCATGAGGCGAGTCTGCTCATTAATCAGGATCGTGACCTTCGCCCTCGACGTTGCAATCTCAATCGAGAGGATGGTCAGAATGAAGAAGGCACCGAACAGCACGGCGGTCGGCATGAGGAGCGAGCCAAGTTTTGCGCTCAGGCCACCGTGACGCTCGACCGCGTTCCAAGAGTTGACGCCGATGCGACCACGTGGAGCTGCCCCAGGAATGACGGCGGTGCGTGCGACGGGAGTTCCTGGCGCGGGGCGCGTTCCAACACGAATGGAACCGGTTCCCGTCGCAGCCACTGACGGCTGGAATGCGTTGCGGATCGCGGCTCGCTGCCGAGCGGCTGCAGCAGCTCGGCTGTCAGAGATTCGTGGCTGATACGGCGGAGTTACCAACCGTGCGCCACGAAGCGGACGACCAATGGTTGTCATGCCGCACGCTCCAGCCGCTCTGCGGCACGTAGCTTGGCGCTGCGACTACGTGGATTTTCGGCGATCTCCTCTTCGCTGGCAGTGATCGGGTGCTTGTTGATGAGTCGGAGTGTCGCCTGGTTTGCACAGGTGCAGACTGGAACGCGTGGTGGGCAGATGCAGGTGCGTGCAGCAGCGGCGAATGCCTGCTTCACAATGCGATCTTCGAGGGAGTGATACGTAAGAACCACAATGCGTCCGCCAACACGCAGAGCGGCGATCGCTGCCGCAAGTGCCGTGCTCAGAGCGGTGAGCTCATCGTTGACGGCAATGCGCAGTGCCTGAAAGATCCGCGTTGCTGGGTGAATGCGAGATGGCGGGCCGTAGCGCTTCGGCACAATCTGCTCAACGAGTGCGGCAAGCTGCTCTGCTGTAGTAATTGGTGAACTCGCGCGCGTTGCAACAATCGCTCGTGCAATCTTCGACGCGTGAGGCTCTTCGCCATAGTCGCGGAAGATCTGCTCAAGCTCTGCAGCGCTCGCCTGCGCAAGCAGCTCCGCCGCCGACTCGCCGGAGCGCGTGTCAAAGCGAAGGTCAAGAAGACCGCCGGCACGAATCCCAAATCCCCGCTCGCGATCCACAAGTTGATCCGACGAGAGCCCAAGATCAAAGTAGACGCCATCAACCTCGCTAAACCCAGCATCGGTGATGGCGCGCTCGAGGTGTGCGCTGCTCCCATGGAATGTGGAGAGTCGCTCGCCGAAGTGAGCGAGCCGTACGCGACTCATTTCAATCGCGCCACCATCTGCATCTATGCCGAGCAGGAGGCCGCTAGGCCCTGAGGCCTCAAGCACCGCTTCGGCATGTCCACCACCACCAAGGTTGGCGTCAACGTAGGTGCCGTTTGCGCGGACCGCTAGGGCGCCGAGCAGTTCTGTCAGTAAGACGGGGCGATGGAGGGTCGCACCCGTCGCCATTAGAAGCCGAGCTCCTCGAGCTGTGCGGCGAGGGCGTCTGAAGATTCCATGCCGCCGCGATACGAATCCCAGCGCTTCGGCGTCCAGATCTCAGCGTGATCGCGCGCGCCGACGACCATTGCCTCAGCGTCGAGCTGGCCCCACGTGCGCAACGTTGCTGGCAGGAGGAGGCGACCTTGCGCGTCGAGCTCTACCTCGAAGGCGCTGCCGAAGAGGAAGCGGGCGAACTCACGGGCGGTGGCGTTGCCGGTGGGCAGGGCGGCGACGCGCGTGGCGAGGTCATCCCACGCGGCGCGCGGAAAGATCGCAAGGCAGTTGTCGAGCCAGCGGGAGACGAAGGCACCCTCATCGAGCTGCGCTCGGAAGCGCGCGGGGACGGCAACGCGTCCCTTCCCATCGATGGCATGACGATATTCGCCGGTAAACACCAGTACACCCTCCGCCGCGGCCCACTGGGAGGTGTTACCCCACCTTCCCCCACTTGGAACCACTTAGGTGCATCTTGCCCCCACCAAGTGCCCCTGTCAAGAGGGTGCTTGGGCAGGGCTACTTAGGGGCGCATGGGAAGTGTTTGGGGGCGGCCGAGCACGAATTGAGCACGGGGAGGAGTCCGGCGAGATGGCCTGTAAGCCGGGTTCTGTCCCCCTTGCGGGGGGACGGCCATCCATCTCGACCCCCGATTGCTCGGGGGCTCTAGCGGTCAACCCGGAGGTCCCGGCGGTGCGCCGGTCCAGTCGCAAGCGACTGAAATGCCTCCCTATTCGACCTTGCTCCAGGCAGAGTTTGCCGCGTTTCACCCCATCGCTGAGCCGAAGCTCTGCGGTGGACTCGTCTCTGTGGCACTAGTCCGCGCCTTACGGCGGACGGGCGTTACCCGCTGCCTTGCACCTCGGAGCCCGGACTTTCCTCGACGCCCCGAAGGGGCGACGCGACCGTCCGGCCATCTCGCCGGATCGGCAGTCTAGCGCGCCGGCACCTCGACGACGAGTCCGTCAAAGGCGGGGGCCACCCCAGCAGGGAGTCGCGCTGCTAGATCCTCAAAATCGAGGTCGTGATCAAGGTGGGTGAGGAGCGCCCGACGCGGCTGCACTGAACGGATCAGCTCCAACGCCTCATCGACGGTCTGGTGGGTTGGGTGCGGCAGGTCGCGCAGCGCGGAGACAATGAGTAGATCAAGGCCACCGAGAAGGTCTCGAGACGACGCGGGGACCGAGCTTACGTCGGTCAGGTAGGCGAATCCCCCACTCCGCCAACCGTGAGCGGGGCGCTTCCCATGAACAATGGGGATGGCCTGGAACGAACGGCCAGCGATCGTCACCGCCTCATCTGAGGCAACGAGTTGTAGAGCAGGAATCCCAGCGCCCGGTGGCGTACGCCCATCAACCGCGTACTCCCAGCGCTTGCGCAACTCATCCGCGGTCGCCTCGCCTGCGCCGATCGGAAGAACGGCATCTTGCGCATCGGTGTAAGCGCGCAGCTCATCGATACCGCCCGTGTGATCAACGTGAATGTGGGTGACCAGCGCTCCGTCAAGTCGCGTCACGCCGTGGCGGAGCGCCTGCTGACGAAGATCCATGCCCGGATCAATGATGACGCCACGATCGATCGCGCCGTCCTGCCACTCCACCAGTACTGAACTGCGCAGGCGACGGTTGCGCTGATCACGCGAAAGGCAGACGCCGCAACGACATCCGACGCGCGGCACACCGCGGCTTGCTCCAGAGCCGAGGACGGTGATGCGCGTCGCTGCGGTTGCTGACGACTCCGCACCAACAGGGGCCGTGTTTGTAGAGGCGCCCGGATCTTGCGGGCGGCGCGCCACCCAGGCGGGCCCGCCGCGCAGTGCGCGATCGAGCGCCTCATTAGCGAGTGCATCGGCGCGACCGTTCTGCTCGCGCGGCACATGGCGTGCGCTCCAATGCGCGAAGCGCGTCAGCCCTTTTAGCGCCTCATCGCAGAGTGGAGCGAGCTTTGCATCACGCACCCTCCAGCGGCCTTGCAGTTGCTCTACGACGAGTTTGCTATCGAGGAGAAGATCAATTTCGCGTGCACCGAGCTCGGCCGCAAAGTCAATTGCAGCTACGACTGCACGCCACTCTGCAACATTGTTCGTGGTTGTGCCGATCGCTGCAGAGATCGAGGCAATCGGCAGCGCATCAGGATCATCAGATCCGGGCAGAGCGGCGTCATAGAGCGCGACGCCAATCGATGCTGGTCCAGGATTCCCCCGACACGCTCCGTCGGTGCGAATGATGTACGCGCGAGGCGGCAAGGTTACTCCCGCGTGCTAATTGCAGAGGAGACCTCGAGGATCGCCTTGGTGATGTTGATCCCGCGCGGGCATGCCTCGACACAGTTGAAGGTCGTGCGGCAGCGCCAGACACCATCTTCATCTGAAAGGATGTCGAGTCGGGCCTCTGCGTTCTCGTCGCGCGAGTCAAAGATGAAGCGGTGGGCGTTCACAATGGCTGCAGGACCCACGTACTCAGGCTCGGCCCAGAAGCTCGGGCATGAGGTGGTGCAGGCGGCGCAGAGGATGCACTTCGTGGTGTCGTCAAAGCGATCGCGCTGCTCTTGACTTTGCAAACGCTCTCCACTCCCCTCAACGGGAGAGGCGACGAGATACGGTTGCACTGATCGGTACTTTTCAAAGAAGCCGTCCATATCGACAACAAGATCCTTGACGATCGGCAGGCCGGGGAGCGGGGCGACGGTGATCGTCTTGCCGAGCTGCTCCACGCGCAACTTGCAGGCGAGCCGGTTGCGACCATTGATCAGCAGCGCATCGGAGCCGCAGACACCATGGGCGCAGGAGCGGCGGAAGGTGATCGAACCGTCAAAGAGCTCCTTCGCTCGCGTCAGCACGTCGAGGACGCGGTCCATCGGCTCGACTGGGACGGTGAGCGTCTGCCAGTGCGGCTCGTTATCGCGCTCTGGATCAAAGCGCTGAATCTTCAGTTCAACGGTTGATGCAGTGGCCATTTAGTAGACCCTCGGCTTCGGCTCAAACTTCGTGATCGTCACTGGCTTGTAGTCAAGCTTGGTAGCGGGCGCCCCTGCAGCCCCCTGCCAAACCAGCGTGTGCGCCAAGAACTTTGCGTCGTCGCGCTCTGGGAAGTCCTCGCGGCTATGAGCGCCGCGGGACTCTTTGCGTGCATAGGCGGAGACGGCGGTGGCCTCGGCGGTATCGAGGAGGTAGCCGAGTTCACGTGCCTCGAGGAGGTCGGTGTTGAAGACGCTCCCGGTGTCCTCGACGCGCACGTTGGCGTACTCCCCCTTCAGCTTGGCGATCCCCTTCACCGCGGCACCAAGGAGCGCGTCATCGCGGTAGACGCCGACGTTGTCCATCATCAGTGCGGCGAGCTCACGGCGAATCTCCGCTGGGCGCACCCCAGATGGGCGCGTGCTGAGGGCGAGGAGCTCATCACGCACGGCGCGCTCGGCGCCCTGCACGGAGCCTGGCTGCGGGGTGCTCTTGCAGATCTGGGCCATGCGGATCCCCGCGCGCTTGCCGAAGACCAGGAGGTCAACAAGGGAGTTGGTGCCGAGTCGGTTCGCACCGTGCACGCTGACGCAGGCAACTTCGCCCGCCGCAAAGAGTCCTGGAACGACGTTGCCGCGCGCATCGGCGAGCACCTCAGTCTCAAGGTTAGTTGGCACGCCGCCCATGGCGTAGTGCGCCGTTGGCTGCACAGGTACAGGCTCGCTGATCGGCTCCACACCTTGATAGACGCGCGCAAAGTCGGTGATGTCAGGCAACTTCTCTTCAATGACCTTGCGTCCAAGGTGTCGCACGTCGAGATGGATGAAGTCCTTGCCGCCGATGCCGCGGCCCTCACGAACCTCTTGATAGATGGCGCGCGAGATCATGTCGCGTGGTGCCAGCTCCATCAGCTTTGGCGCATATGTCTCCATAAAGCGCTTCCCATCGTTGTTCAGCAGGTAGCCGCCCTCGCCGCGTGCCGCCTCGCTCAGCAGGATGCCGATGCCGACGATGCCGGTTGGGTGGAACTGATAGAACTCCATGTCCTGCAGCGGCACACCGTGGCGCCAGGCAAGGGCCATGCCGTCGCCGGTGAGCGAGTGTGCATTCGATGTGACGCGCCAGGCGCGGCCGTAGCCACCAGTGGCGAGCAAGACCGCCTTGGCGCGTAGTACATGCATCGTGCCGTCCGAGATCTTGTAGCCGACGACGCCAGAGCAGCGACCGCCCTCGTTCGCCTCGCCACCTTCAAAGACGAGATCAACAACGTGGTACTCGTCGTAGAACTTGACGCCCGCCTTGATGCACTGCTGGTAGAGCGTTTGCAGAATCATGTGACCGGTGCGATCTGCGGCGTAGCAGCTGCGTCGCACAGGACCTTCGCCGTAGTTGCGCGTATGCCCGCCGAAGCGGCGCTGATCAATCTTGCCATCTGGTGTGCGATTGAATGGGAGGCCCATGCGCTCCAGTTCGATCACGGCAGGGATCGCCTCGCGAGCAAGCACTTCAGCCGCATCCTGGTCGGCGAGATAGTCGCCACCCTTGATGGTGTCGAACATGTGCCACTCCCAGTGATCCTCTTCCACGTTGCCGAGGGCTGCGCAGACGCCGCCCTGTGCCGCACCAGTGTGCGAACGCGTTGGGTAGAGCTTTGTCAGTACCGCAGTGGGGATCCCTTCGCGTGCGAGCTCAAGCGCCGCCCAGAGCCCGGCGCCGCCGGCGCCAACGACAATGGCGTCAACATCGATGTGCGTCGTGTCGGCGCGAAGACCTGCGCTCACTTCAGTGGCAGCGTAATGATGACGTGGCTACCGAGGGCCACAAGCACGGCGGTCAGGGTATAGAGGAGGCCGAGAACAATCGATTGCGCGCGCCCTTTGAAGTAGTCCTGCACGACGGTGCGCATGCCAAGAGAGCTGTGCAGCATCACGATGACGAGCATCGACCAATCGACGAATCGCACGGCAAGCGAGTTCCAGCGAACCTGCTTGATCCACTCTGCCGTCTGCTCGCTCGAATCGTAGACAAAGTGCGTCATCGTATAGTGCGCGAGGGCGAGCACAAAGAGCGCCAGTGCCGTGTAGCGGGTCAGCAGCCAGTAGGTGAGCTCACGCCCCCGCCCCTTCGGACGTGGCTGTCGTGCGCGCGGTACGCCGCTCACTTCGCGGTCTCCCAGATTCGACTCAAGATGATGTAGGCACCAGGGAGACCGAGGGTGAAGAAGGTGATCCAGACGATGCGCCAGAGTTGGCGGTGATACGCCGTGAGCGCGGGCCAGAGATCCATCACCACGATGCGCGTTCCGTTGAGCGCGTGATACAGGAGGGCGGCACCGAGAAGAACCTCAGCCACCTTGCCTGGGACGCTCGCGTAGAAGAGGTGGATGTAATCGTAGAACTCAGGGTTTGCCCCGACCATGAAGATGCTGACAACATGAGCTACCAGGAAGGCTGAGACAGCGATCCCCGAGATGCGGTGGAAGGCCCACGCGACCATCCCCTCGCCGCCGCGGTAGGCGATCGCCCCGCGGATTCCGCGACGTGGAGCCGGGAGCGTTGATCCGCGAGCCATGCCGCCTCCTCTGCGCTCCACTCTCTCGGGGTGGGGTCACCCCTGCTCTGGGGTGCATCGTACCCGCGACGCCTAGCCCGTGCACGCGTATGCTGCGCAGAGTCAACAGGACGTTAGCGGTAGGAGGTAAGGGTGAAGATCCACGAGGCGGAGGCTCGAGAGCTCCTCGCGCGAGCCGGTCTCCCCGTCCCCGATGCCGACGTCGCCACCACCGCTGCGGGCGCGCGCGCAATCGCCGAACGCCTCTTCGCCTCTGGAGTACCCCAGGTCGTCATTAAGGCCCAGGTCTTGGTCGGCGGACGAGGGAAGGCGGGCGGAGTCAAGTTGGCTGCCAGCGCAGCAGAGGCCGAGACTACCGCCGCCGCAATCCTCGCCCTCACCATTAAGGACCTTCCAGTGCGACGCGTCCTCGTCGCGCCAGCCTCCACGATCATCCGCGAGATCTACCTCGCTGCGCTGATTGATCGCACCACTCGTGGTGTGCTCGTTATGGCATCCGCCGCCGGTGGCATGGAGATTGAAGAGGTCGCGGCCAAGGATCCGAATGCAATCGTTCGCGAAGTCGCGCACCCACACGGTGGCCTGCTCCCCTTCCAGGCGCGCCGACTCGGCTTCGGCATCGGTCTGCGTGGTGAACTGCTCAAGCAGTTCTGCGTAATTGCCGCTGGGCTCGTGAAGATCGCACGCGAGAGCGACGCCGATCTTGTTGAAGTAAATCCGCTCGCCGTCGTTCCCGCGCCAGAGCTTCCAGGTGGCGAACGACTGATCTGCCTCGACGCGAAGGTGACCTTTGACGATTCTGCTCTTGATCGGCACCCAGACCTTGCCGCGTGGCGCGATGCCGACAGCGAGGATCCGATTGACCGCGAGGCGCGCGAGCAGGGAATCTCCTACATCCGACTCGACGGGAGCATCGGCTGCATGGTGAACGGCGCCGGACTCGCCATGACCACACTTGACCTCGTGACGCGCGCCGGCGGTACGCCCGCCAACTTCCTCGACATTGGTGGCGGCGCACGCGCCGATAAGGTTGCGGCCGCAATGCGCATCATCCTTGCCGATGCGGGAGTGAAGGCGATCCTCGTCAACATCTTCGGTGGCATTACGCGCGGCGACGAGGTCGCCAAGGGACTCATTGAGGCGCGTGCTCAACAGGAGCGCATCGTGCCGATGGTCGTGCGCATCGTTGGTACGAATGCGGCCGAGGCCGCCGTACTCCTACGCGAAGGTGGATTTGAAACTGCGGCAAGCCTAGACGAGGCGGCGGAGAAGGCTGTAGCACTCGCTGCAGCGGGAGGCGGCAAGTGAGCATTCTCGTTGATCAGCACACGCGACTTGTGGTGCAAGGTCTCACCGGACGCGAGGGTGGCTTCCACGCTGGCCAGATGGCCGCCTATGGCACCAAGATCGTTGCGGGCGTCACACCGGGTCGCGGCGGCGAGCTCGGGCTCGACGGCACCGTCCCCGTCTTTGACACCGTTCGTGAAGCGGTCGAGAAGACCGGAGCGAACACCAGCTGCATCTTTGTTCCTGCGGCGGGCGCCGCAGACGCCATCGCCGAAGCGGCCGCGTCGGGCATCAAGACCATCTTCTGCATCACGGAAGGGATCCCTGTCCACGACATGGTCGGCGCCCTCGCAGTGGTGCAGCAGTACGGCGCGCGACTGATCGGACCGAACTGCCCAGGTGCAACGACGCCAGGTGCGAACGGCCTCGGCGCAAAGATCGGCATCATCCCCGCCTCTATTCACCTTCCCGGTGACGTTGGTGTGGTGAGTCGCTCCGGAACGTTGACCTACGAAGCGGTGCAGTCGATGACCGATGCTGGCATCGGTCAGTCCACCTGCCTCGGCATCGGTGGCGACCCAATCATTGGCACCACCTTCCGCGATGCACTTGAGCTCTTCGCCGCAGACCCTGTGACGCGCGCACTCGTGCTGATCGGTGAGATCGGCGGCTCTGCGGAAGAGGAGGCGGCGGCATGGGCGGGCGAACACCTCAAGCACCTGCCACGTGTTGCCTTCATCGCTGGACGCGCCGCACCCGAGGGTCGCCGCATGGGTCACGCAGGGGCGATCGTCTCAGGCGCTTCGGGCCGAGCGATCGACAAGATCGCCGCACTGGAGGCCGCCGGATTCAAGGTGGCCGCCTCGCCGACCGAACTCCCGCGCCTACTGATTGAGGCCGGCTACACGAAGCGCTAAGCGCTAGCGAATCCGCAACTCCCCTGGAGCGCCGAACCCAAGGCGGTTCCACGCAGGACCGCCAGGCGCTTCGATCAACTCAATCAACACACCGTTGCAGCTCTTCGGATGCAAGAAGGCCACCGGCCCTTCAACACCAGCGACCGCCTCTGTATTGATCAGCTGCACACCCGCAGCGGCGAGGGCGGTGAGCTCGGCAGCGATGTCGGGGACTTCTAGACAGAGGTGATGAAATCCCTCCCCCTTCGACTCAAGGAATCGCGCAACGCCACTCGTCTCATTTGTTGGCGAGACGAGTTCGATCTTGGAGTCGCCAGCGGTGAGGAAGGCGATGCGCACCTCTTGTGACGGCACCTCGGCAACCTGCTCGAGTGCCAAGCCAAGCACGCGCGTGTGAAAGTCAATCGATACATCGATGTCGCGTACAACAGAGGCGACGTGGTGAATGCGACCTCGCACGGGGAGGCTCATAGGACCATCGCCTCGCGGTGCTCGCCCCAGACGCTGCGGAGTGCGGCGCTGATCTCACCAACGGTGCATCCCACCTTCACGGCGGCCAGGATCGGCGGCATCATGTTGGCGCTCCCCTTCGCTGTCGCAATCACCTCGGCGATGGCAGCAGTCGCCGCCGCATCATCGCGCCCAGCTCGGAACGCCTGCAGTTGAGCAACCTGTTCGCGCTCGCGAGCCGGGTCAATGCGGGCAATCGCTGGTGTCTCGACCTCTTCATCCACGAATCGATTCACGCCCACGATCACGCGCTCACCACTCTCCACCTCGCGTTGGTAGGAGTACGCCGAATCTTGTATCGCGCGCTGCGGGAATCCCGCTGCAACGGCGGCGACCATGCCGCCGAGCCGGTCAACCTCGGCGATGAGGGCGAGGGCATCGCGCTCTACCTGATCGGTAAGCGCCTCCACGGCGTAGCTCCCACCGAGCGGATCCACCGTGCCTGCGACGCCGGCCTCATGGGCGAGTACCTGCTGCGTGCGCAGCGCGAGGCGTGCCGACGCCTCCGTTGGAAGTGCGAGCGCCTCGTCCTTACCGTTGACGTGCAAGCTCTGCGCGCCGCCAAGCACAGCGGCAAGCGCCTGATATGCGGCGCGCACGACATTGTTGTCGATTGATTGTGCCGTCAGCGTTGAGCCAGCGGTCTGCACATGGAAGCGGCAGAGGAGCGACTTCTCGCTCTTGGCGCCGTAGCGATCGCGCATGATCCGCGCCCAGATGCGGCGCGCGGCGCGGAACTTCGCCACCTCTTCGAGGATGTCGGTCCACGCGGCGAAGAAGAAGGAGAGGCGCGGCGCAATCGCGTCAACCTCGAGGCCGCGTGCAATCGCTGCGTCGACATAGGCGATGGCGTCGGCGAAGGTGAAGGCAAGCTCTTGTGCCGCGGTCGCTCCCGCCTCGCGCATGTGGTAGCCCGAGATACTGATCGTGTTCCACTTCGGCAGCTCGGTGGCACACCACTCGAAGACGTCGGTGATCAGGCGCAGCGATGGTTCGGGCGGGAAGATGTACGTGCCGCGAGCGATGTACTCCTTGAGGAGATCGTTCTGCGTCGTTCCCGAGAGCTCAGCGCGCGAGACGCCCTGCCGCTCGGCAACTGCCACGTAGAGCGCGAGCAGAATCGGCGCGGTCGAGTTGATCGTCATCGAGGTCGAGACCTTATCGAGAGGGATTCCCTGGAAGAGCGTCTCCATGTCGGCGATGGAGTCGATCGCGACACCGACGCGTCCGACCTCACCCTCCGCCTCTGGCGCATCGGAGTCGTAGCCCATCTGCGTTGGCAGGTCGAAGGCAACCGAGAGGCCGGTTTGACCCTGCTCCAGCAGGTAGCGGTAGCGCTCGTTGGATTCGCGTGCCGTTGAGAAGCCGGCGTACTGGCGCATCGTCCAGAGACGTCCGCGATACATCGTCTCCTGCACACCGCGCGTGTATGGGAAGGCGCCAGCGCTGCCGATCTCGGCGGCAGCGTCGCGCGTCGAACTAGGGCCGTAGTTTGTTTCAAGGGGTGCGCCAGAGGCGGTGGTGTCGCGCGCGACGTCGCGCCCCTGCTCCTTACCCACGCTCACCTCCCTATTGCCCCTCCACGGGCACTTCGCTTCGCACGATTCTCCCACACCCCTCGCGCGGTACGATGCGGCGAAACGGTGGGCCGCAAGGCGCACGAAGCGAACTGAGGAGGCAGCATGCCGAAGGGGAAGCAGCCAACGGGCGATTCAGGGGGCAGCGGTCAGGAGCTCGACGACTCCATTCTTTCGCTCCTCCCGCCCGAAGGTGCCCAGGGTGATCGCTCAGTGCGACAGATCGCCGTTGACCGCGTCTCGGTAAACACCAAACAGCCTCGTCTCGCACTGCCGCCGTTGGCGATCGATGAGCTCACCGCCAGCATTCGCGAACATGGGGTGCTTCAGCCGATCATCGTGCGGCCAACCGAGCCGGGCTCCTACGAGATCGTTGCGGGTGAGCGTCGCTGGCGCGCCGTGCTCTCACTCGGCCTGCCGATGATCCCTGCCATCGTTGAAGCGATGAGCGATGAGATCGCCCTTGAGGTTGCGATCATCGAGAACCTGCAGCGTGAGGATCTCTCCCCGCTTGATG
>Ga0315902_10005758_pt1 | contig 17378 bp, 19 predicted proteins | sample LakEriMetagenome_9_FD_203523 | JGI IMG/M metagenome (GOLD analysis project Ga0315902, IMG submission 203523) | Freshwater fungal communities from buoy surface, Lake Erie, Ohio, United States - Buoy 12 MA117 | ecosystem: Environmental > Aquatic > Freshwater > Lake > Lake biofilm | place: USA...
TGTGTTTTTGCCCAGAAGTAAAGACGAAAGCGAACCAGCTGTGGAAAATTAAGTACCTGAAACAAAGGTGTATTGTTGATGGAGATGACGATCTCCGAATTTTTCAACGATTTCAAGTGTTTTAATGCATTTAATATGCCCGTCAAATACGATTCGAGGCTAAAATCGTAGGTTTGCAGTGGGGAATAAGTAAACGATACGTTGTTTGTTGATAAGTCTATTAAAGCATCAAACGAAATGGAAAAATGCCTACAGATTTTTCGAACTTCTTCAATCGTTAACATGGTCTCACCACGGTACCTGCGGTAGACCGCGTCTTGACTAATGTGCAACACGGAAGTCAGGGCATTTCCAATGGTATCAGAACCTGCGATGCGCTCTTTGATCAACTGAAAAAGAGTGGATTGAATGGTTGTGTGCATGTGGTAAATCGATTAGAACAAAAAAATTCGACGCGTTACAAATATATGATTATCTTTGTGCCCCAAATTTATTTATTTATAAACGGGGGTTTCGCACTCCAAATTGTAAAACAACTATGGCAACACGAATCAGATTGCAAAGACACGGAAGAAAAGGAAAGGCTTTTTTTCACATTGTAGCTGCCGACAGCAGAGCAAAAAGAGATGGTAAATACATCGAAAAATTAGGGGTTTACAACCCAAATACCAATCCGGCAACCATTGACATCAATTTCGATAGTACGTTGAAATGGGTACAAGTTGGTGCAGAAATGACCGATACGGCAAGAGCTATTCTTTCGTACAAAGGGGTACTTTACAAAAACCACCTTTTAAATGGGGTTAAGAAAGGAGCATTCTCAACCGAAGAGGCTGAAAAACGTTTTGCTGCATGGCAAGCGGAGAAAGAATCGAAGATAACCGGTAAAGTTGACAACCTCGCCAAAAATGCGGCTCAGGAAAAAGCGGCTCGATTAAAAGCTGAGGAGGAAAGCAATTCAGCACGTGCTGCGGCGATTGAAGCAAAGAACGCACCTGAAGTTGTGGAAGAGGAAGTTGTTGAAGCACCAGAAACAGTTGAGGCTGCTGCTGATGATGCTCCTGCTTCAGACGAATCTTCAGTTGCCGAGGAAGCGCCTTCCGCTGAGGAAGTTGCGTCAGAAGAGGCTCCGGCTGGAGAAGAAAGCAGCGAAGAAGAAAAGCCAGCAGAATAATCACCATTCGATAACAAATGGAAAAGTCAGAAACGTTCCATTTAGGATATATAGCGAAACTTCACGGATTTAAAGGTGAAGTTTCGCTGTTTTTGGACGTTACCGATCCTAGCCAATACAAGGACATGGATATGGTATTCATCGAAATCGATGGACAACTTGTTCCGCATTTTATTTCATCCTTAAAGCTCAAAAACAAAGGGTTTGCTGCTGTAAAGTTTGAGGGAGTCGATACGGAAGAGGTTGCACGAAAACTCAACCGCAAAAATGTGTACCTGCCTGCATCCATGTTGCCCGAATTGCAGGGAAAGGAATTTTACGACCATGAAGTGGTGGGGTTCACTGTAATTGATAAGGATTTTGGCACAGTTGGCACGTTGGGAGCGGTTATTGACAATGCCGTGAATCCCTTGATTCAAGTATTTAATGATGCAAAGGAAGTGCTCATTCCGTTAGGTAAAGATACCGTTCAAAAAGTGGATCGTTCGAAACAAGAATTGCACATTGTCTCCCCGCCAGGTTTGATTTCAATGTACCTGGAGTAATTCGTAGTGCATTGTATTTGATCCAATATTGTCCTACCTTTAGGCCATGAAATGGATTCCGTTATTGCTACTTTTCGCTGCGTTTACATCTGCCTCACTGCTTTTTGCTCAAGGAAACAACAATACCAAATATTACAGTCCTTCTCAGCCGGTTAACGCCTCTGACTTTGTTTTGAACCAAGCCGATGAGGTGATTGCGATTGGAGGCAGCCCTTGGGATAACAATGCGTGGTTCCTTCATTTGGACAGTGCAGGTTCTATCGTTTCGTCCAGATACTATGGAACAGGAAGCCTAAAGAAACTGCTTCGTGCGACTGATACTAGCTTTGTCGCAGTGGGATATTCCTATGCGGGACCGGCAACATTAGGGAATCATGCCATCGTTGTTGGGTTAGACGCCAGTGGTGATACCCTCTGGACACGCGAATTATACAGCTCCTCAGCGAACTCTTCGATGGCATGGGATGTTCAATTGACGATTGATTCGAATATTCTTGTTGCAGGCGAATGCAACAATGGACTCAACGCCTTTGTGGTGAAGTTAAATCCATCAGGAAATGTCATTTGGAGCCGTGTTTTTGCTTCGCAGGAACCCCTAACAACTTCTTTTAAATTTTTTGCGCTCCAAGTGGATTCCGCAGGGAGCATTGCATTAGCCGGTCAGCGTGTTTCAGACATTCAAGTCTACGGCGTTTTGATGAAACTACTAGACGATGGAACAGTGGTTTGGTCTAAGTCCGGTGGAGTAGGGACCTCCTTTCAAGCGCTTTTAACAATGGATTCAGAACATTATGTGGTAAATGCTTATTCCTCGACCCTCTTTAAGACGGATAGCTTAGGTACGGTTCAGTGGGCGGAATTGACTGTTCCGGCGTATAACGAATTTGAAGGAGTTGAGTTTTCCCTAGTGAAAGAAACCGATACTTCCCTGCTATTTACGGGACACAACATGTGGAGTGGGGGCGTGGTTCGTGTCAACCCTGCGGGTGAAATCATGGAATCGGGGAATCAATTTGGTAAGGCATTCAAGACCCGAAAACGAGCAGATGGTAAATATTCAATGATGCTGAATGGACCTATTTACGGTATAAAATCCGCATTGGTCTTAACTCCCCACACGGGAATTTGTGTGATGGATTCACTATCTCAATCGCTTTTTTGTTCGGAAAATCAGGCCATAACACCAATGAATATGCCAATGAATTTGATCAATTCGAATGTTTTACAAACCGGGCAAATGACGGTATCTCATCCAAACATTCAGGTTACGGTGTTTGACATGCTTTCGGAAGATGGGTGCATCGATTTTCTTGCCGCAGTGGACGAGTTAGGGCAAAATATTGTACAGCTTTTCCCAAATCCTTCGGTCAGTACCATGCATGTTTCCATAAAAGGAGATGGACCGGTTGTGTATCATGTGTTCAATTCCTTAGGAAAAACAATGTGCTCTGGAAGTTCTGTTGCACGCGAGTTTGACTTGGATGTACAATCCTTTGATGGCGGAACCTATTTTTTTCAAACCGGAAACACCATACGGATGTTCACCGTCGTGAGGTAACGATTTAAGTTTTCATGTTTTTTCGCTTCAAGCAGTTCGAGGTAAAACACGATCAATCGGCCATGAAGGTCGGCACTGATGCGCTTTTGCTGGGAGCTTTTGTGCGAGCGGAAAAACCCATCAAATGCCTAGATATTGGCGCAGGATGCGGTGTGATATCGCTCATGCTGGCCCAGCGGTATCCATCGTTGAACATTGACGCGATTGAGCTTGATAATGCCAGTGCCATGGAATGTGCATCCAATTTTAATGCAGCGCCTTGGGCAGATCGACTCACTTCCATTGAAGGCGATTTTCGTTGCTTTCAACCGAATAAGGAATATGACCTGATTGTAAGTAATCCGCCTTTTTACACCAATGGCTTGCTTCCAGTAGGCAGCCGAATAGCTTCCGCTAAGCACAACGAATCCCTGCCATTCGAAGCCTTCTTTCAGCGCGTAGCAATGTTGCTTTCTCAAGAAGGAGTTTGCTGGATCGTTTTTTCAGCTGAGGATGTTGAATTTGTTGAAAAACAAGCGCAATTGCACCGATTGTTCGTGTCTGAAAAGAGTTGGATTCATGGAAAACCGGGAAAATGCAATCGCTGCATTCTCGCTTTTAAGAAAGTTCAAACCACAACGATTGAAAGGGAATTTACCGTTCGAAATAAAGACGGCCAATACACTAAGGAATACAAGGAAATCACGAAGGATTTTCACTTCAACAAGCTCTAATCCGCATCGGCAACTTTTTTAAATGGACTTTAAAGGAAAAAGGCAAAGGGCTGATGAACGAAAAAAAAAGTGGAAAAAGCGTCACCCACTTAAAAGGAAAGAATAAATTTGTAAGAGAGATTGCCGTATACTTACGACATACTCCATTAAAATACGCAACATGCAAACGGGAAGTGTAGATTATTTGCCCATTTTGCTCCAGATCGGAGTGGTGGGAGGTTTTGTGGTATTTGTCCTTATTATCACGCATTTTTTAGGTCCTCGGTTAAAATCTGGAAAAAAAGATGCCAACTGGGAATGTGGAATTGAATCCCAAGGCGACGCGCGCTTTCCCGTCTCTATAAGGTATTTCATGACAGCGATTCTGTTTGTTTTGTTTGATGTCGAAGTGATTTTCTTTTATCCTTATGCGGTAAATTTCAAACAACTTGAACTCGAAGGCCTTTTGGCTGTTATTCTATTTGTTGCCTTGTTTTTAACGGGCTTCATTTATGTGTTGAAAAAAGGAGCATTGGAATGGGAAAAATAGAAGATCTTCAGGTAGTCAACGGAGAAGGATACCAACTCTCCGTGTTGGATAAGGTTGTTGCCAGTGCGCGGATAAACTCCGTATGGCCACTACCATTTGCCACCTCTTGCTGTGGAATCGAATACATGGCGACAATGGGCAGTAATTACGATTTGGCTCGATTTGGAATGGAACGTATGTCCTTTTCACCAAGACAAGCCGATTTATTGATAGTGGCGGGAACCATATCTAAAAAACTCGGCCCAATCCTACGCCAAGTATACGAACAAATGGCAGAGCCGAAATGGGTTCTGTCTGTAGGTGCATGCGCATCGTCCGGAGGAATTTTTGATACGTACAGCGTATTACAAGGGATTGACCGTGTCATTCCAGTGGACGTGTACGTACCCGGTTGCCCGCCGCGGCCAGAACAAATCATCGACGGAATCATGAAAATCCACGACATGGTTGGTCATGAGCCGCTGAGAAGAAGGCATTCAGACGAGTACAAGGCATTGATGAACAAATACGATATTGAAAGCAATGCAGAATAACATTGATAATGCATACGCCCTTGGGCTTTTGAAAGCGCAGTATGGCGAATTCGTCCTTGATGCGAGTGAGCCTTTCGGTTTGCTTACCTTGGAAGTTCCAGAGGCAAAAGCCCATGAAATAGTCGAATGGTTAAAAAACCATGCTGAATTGAAGGTAAATTACCTTACAAATATCGGTGCGGTGCATTATCCTGAGGATAAGGGAAGGGAATTGGCCGTGGTGTATCACCTACACAGCCTTACCAATAATTTACGCATTCGATTGAAAGCTTTTCTGTCCATTGAACATCCGGAAATTAAATCGTTGGTAGATCTCTTCGTTGGCGCCAATTGGATGGAACGAGAAACGTATGACTTTTACGGGGTCACCTTCACAGGTCACCCAAATATGACGCGCATCTTGAACGAAGACAGCATGGATTATTTTCCATTGAGGAAAGAATACCACCTGGAGGATGCCACTAGAGAAGACAAAGACGACCGATTTTTTGGACGATAACCGAAAGTAACATGAGCGAATCCATTTCCACACAAAACGAAAACGCAAAGCTGCAATCGGTTGAAACGATTGACGGAGAAATCGCCACGCTGAACCTTGGGCCGACGCATCCGGCAACGCATGGTATCTTTCAAAACGTATTGAAGGTCGACGGAGAGAAGATATTGTCTTCCGAACAAACCGTAGGTTACATTCACCGGGCTTTTGAAAAATTAGCCGAGCGTCGTCCTTACAATCAAATTACTCCGATTACCGACCGCCTCAACTATTGTTCCTCTCCCATCAACAACATGGGGTGGCACATGACCGTGGAAAAACTGATTGGAACAGATATTCCGAAGCGTGTAGATTACATGCGCGTGATCATCATGGAGCTTGCCCGAATTGCAGATCATTTGGTTTGTAATTCTGTTATTGGTGTCGATACTGGAGCCCTCACTGGTTTTACCTACGTATTTCAAGAAAGAGAAAAGATATACGATTTGTACGAGGAAGTTTGCGGTGCCCGATTAACAACAAATGTTGGTCGTATTGGTGGTTTTGAACGTGACTTTTCTCCTGCATTTCATCAAAAATTGAAAGACTTTTTAAGGACCTTTCCAAAGGTGCTTGAAGAATTCGATAACCTGCTTTCGAGGAATAGGATTTTTATGGACCGTACCATTGGTGCAGGACCAATTTCGGCAGAAAGAGCCTTAGAATATTCTTTTTCTGGCCCTAACCTTCGCGCTGCAGGCGTGGATTACGACGTTCGCGTGATGAATCCATACTCCTCTTACGAAGATTTCGATTTTATCATCCCTGTCGGAACACAAGGAGATACATATGACCGTTTTCAAGTGCGTCAGGAGGAAATCCGACAAAGCTTAAAAATCATTGAACAAGCTTACAACAATTTACCAGAAGGCTCTTACAAAGGCGACGTTCCAGAGTTTTACCTTCCTCCTAAAGAGGACGTATACAACAACATGGAAGCGCTCATTTACCATTTTAAGATTGTCATGGGAGAAACAGCCGTTCCAGTTGGCGAAGTGTACCATGCAGTAGAAGGAGGTAACGGTGAATTGGGGTACTACCTCATTTCAGATGGTGGTCGCTCGCCTTATCGTTTGCAGTTCAGAAGACCTTGTTTTATCTATTACCAGGCCTACCCGGAGATGATTACTGGGCAGAATATTAGTGACGCCGTACTTACCATGAGTAGTATGAACGTAATTGCCGGAGAATTAGACGCATAAGCTATGAGTAACACACACATCGATTTAAGCAAACGCCACTCTGAGAAACCTGTTTTCTCCAATGAGAAATTAGCGGAGATTAAGGCATTGATGGCCACTTATCCTGAAGGGAAGCACAAAAGCGCGCTCATTCGAATTTTGCATATAGCAGAAGAAGAATTCGGGGGTTGGTTGAGCATTGAAACCATGGATTATGTGGCAGAGGTCATGGGCATTCAACCCATCGAAGTGTATGAGGTAGCGACATTCTACACCATGTTCAACCTGGAACCAACAGGTAAATATGTTTTTGAAGTTTGTCGAACAGGACCATGCATGTTAGTGGGCAGCGACCAACTCATTGATTACATCGGTGAAAAACTGAATATCAAAGTAGGTGAAACCTCGGCAGATGGAATGTTCACATTGAAAACCGCTGAATGCCTTGGGGCTTGTGGTTATGGTCCGATGCTTCAATGTGGTAAAATATACCATGAGCATCTGAATAAAGAACGAGTAGATGCCATCATTGAGTCCTACAGAAATGGAATTGTTCCAAACGCATAAGTATGGGAAGAAAATTATTACTTGAACACGATCACATTGAAGGTATTGCATCCTTCGATGTTTACCGCAAACAGGGTGGATACCGTTCAGTGGAGAAGGCCCTCAAGAGCATGTCTCCAGAGAACATCGTGGAAGAAGTGCAGAAATCAGGATTGCGCGGACGGGGAGGAGCTGGATTTCCTACAGGAATGAAATGGTCGTTTCTTGCTAAACCAGATGGCGTTCCCCGCTACCTGCTTTGCAATGCAGATGAATCTGAACCCGGTACGTTCAAGGATCGTTACATCATGGAACGTATCCCGCATTTGTTGATTGAAGGAATGATTGTTTCCAGCTACGCGCTCGGAGCAAACTTGTCGTTTATCTATATCCGCGGAGAATACATGTGGATTTTGGATATCCTTGAAAAAGCGATTGCCGAAGCGTACGAAAAAGGGTTCCTTGGAAAAAACATCTTGGGCTCAGGATTTGACCTCGACCTTTACGTTGCACCGGGAGGTGGAGCCTACATATGCGGAGAAGAAACAGCGTTGATTGAATCGTTAGAAGGAAAACGAGGTAACCCACGCATCAAGCCACCTTTTCCTGCTGTGAAAGGGCTGTGGCAATGTCCGACCGTTGTAAACAACGTTGAAAGCATCGCCGCAGTTGTGCCAATTGTCAATGACGGTGGCGAAGAATACGCGAAAATTGGACTGGGTAAAAGCACAGGAACCAAATTGATTTCTGCTTGTGGGAACCTAAATCGTCCGGGAGTATATGAAATCGAGATGGGGATCACCGTGGAAGAGTTCATATACGGCGACGATTATTGCCAAGGAATTGCGAACGGTAAAAAACTGAAAGCGTGTGTTCCTGGTGGATCATCTGTGCCTATTTTACCAGCCCACTTGGTGGCTAAAACTGCCAATGGCGAGGACCGATTAATGACCTATGAAAGCCTGGCCGACGGTGGATTTCAATCGGGTTCCATGCTTGGCTCAGGTGGTTTTATCGTGTTTGATGAAGACCAATGCATCGTTCGTAATACCTGGAACTTTGCGCGGTTTTACGCCCATGAATCGTGTGGTCAATGTTCACCGTGCCGCGAAGGAACCGGTTGGATGGAAAAAGTGCTTCACCGTTTAGAGCATGGCTCCGGAAACATGCGCGACATCGATTTGTTGGCTGACATCAATAAGAAAATTGAAGGAAACACCATTTGTCCTCTTGGAGATGCCGCTGCATGGCCTGTTGCTGCAGCGATACGACATTTTCGAGAAGAATTCGAATGGCACGTGACCAGTCCACAAGAGGCGCAGTCAAGGAATTATGGGTTGCTGAAAGGCGTTGCGCAAGTATAAAAAAGAGAAAAAAACAAAATTATGGTCAAAGTTACCATTGATGATGTACAGATAGAAGTAGAACCGGGAACAACCATCCTCAACGCTGCTCGTCAGATAGGAGGGGAAGTCGTGCCTCCGGCGATGTGTTATTACAGCAAACTTCCCGGTACAGGAGGTAATTGCCGTACATGCCTGGTTGAAGTAGCGCAAGGATCTGAAAAAGATCCAAGGCCGATGCCAAAGTTGGTCGCATCGTGTTCCACCCATGTGATGGACGGTATGGTGGTGAAGAATAAAACCAGCCAACGTGTGCACGATAACCGCGGCGGCGTAGTAGAATTTCTACTCATTAATCATCCATTGGATTGCCCTATTTGCGACCAAGCAGGAGAATGTCACTTGCAAGACCTTGGCTACGAACATGGTGGAGAAGGAACCCGTTACGAGGAAGAACGCCGTACGTTTGACCCAATCGACATAGGTAACAAGATCAAGCTGCACATGAACCGCTGTATCCTTTGTTACCGTTGTGTACATGTGGCCGATCAACTGACAGACAAACGTGTACATGGGGTTTTGCACCGTGGTGAACACGCAGAAATCAGTACCTACATCGAAAACGCCATCGAAAACGATTTTTCTGGAAATATGATTGACGTGTGTCCCGTGGGAGCGTTAACAGATAAAACATTTCGATTCAAAAGCCGGGTGTGGTTTCTCAAGCCGATGAATGCGTCTTGCTCGTGTACGAAATGTTCGGGCAAAGCAGTGGTTTGGATGTTTGGGAACGAAATTTACCGCGTGACAGCTCGCAAAGATGCATACGGCGAAGTCGAGGATCAAGACGGAAAAGCCGGTTGGATTTGCAACGATTGCCGTTTCGATAAAAAGGATGTTTCGCTATGGAACATCGAAGAACCGCGCAAGATTAACCGACATTCTGTAATTTCGCAGGGTCAATATTTGAGTCCAAGGACAGGAAATCAAAACATGCTGAAGGATGGAAACAAGTGAGATCATTGAGAAATTGCTGTTAATCACGGTGTTATTTGCTGTGACTCTCGGTATCGCTGCCTACGCCACCTATTTTGAGCGCAAGGTAGCCGCATGGTTTCAAGACCGTGTAGGTCCAGACCGGGCAGGTCCATTTGGAATTTTTCAACCCTTGGCGGATGGAGGAAAATTGTTCTTCAAAGAAGATTTTATTCCTGTCCATGCTGAAAAATGGTTGTTTATCATGGGACCCGGTATAGCCATGTTTACGGCTCTAATGACGGGATCGGTGATTCCGTGGAGCAAGGAAATGTTCATGTTTGGACAAGAAGTAGCCCTTCAGGTGGCAGACGTCAACATTGGCATTCTTTTCATCATGGGCTTTCTTTCGATTGGCGTTTACGGAATTATGATAGGTGGTTGGGCGTCGAATAACAAGTATTCGCTTTTTGGAGCCATTCGCGCCAGTTCTCAAATGATTTCGTACGAATTAGCGATGGGTATTTGTGTGATTACCATTGTCATGATGACAGGTAGCTTAAGCCTGAAAGACATAGTGAACAACCAACATGGCTTTTGGGAAAATGGTTATTTTACTTGGAATGTATTCAAGCAACCGGTGGCATTTTTGGTTTTCTTCATTTGTGCCCTTGCTGAAACGAATCGAGCTCCCTTCGATTTGCCTGAATGTGAAAGCGAATTGATTGGTGGTTACCACACAGAATACGGATCGATGAAAATGGGCTTTTACCTGTTTGCAGAATACGTGGCATTGTTTACCTCTTCGGCGGTGATATCGGTGTTGTTCTTTGGCGGATTTAATTTCCCAGGAATGGATTATTTCGAAGGAAATACACTTGCCATACTCGGTTTAGTGGCGATGTTTACGAAAACATTTATTTTCGTTTTCATCTTTATGTGGATTCGTTGGACATTGCCTCGTTTCCGTTTTGATCAACTCATGCACCTTGGATGGAAGAACCTTATCCCTATTTCCCTCATTAACTTACTCATTACAGGAATTGTCATTGCCTTTGTGCAAGGATGGTTTTAAAAGATTTGATCATGGAAAGTTTGAGTAACAGAAAAAAAGTAGTGTCCAATAAGGAAATGACCTTTATGGAGCGCATTTACCTTCCAGCTATTTTAAGTGGGATGTGGATTACGTTCAAGCACTTGTTTCGAAAGAATAATACGTTAAAATACCCAGAAGAAACACGCACGTTTGCTCCGGTTTACCGTGGCCAACATGTGTTGAAACGCGATGAGCAAGGAAGGGAAAATTGCACGGCTTGTGGGCTTTGCGCAGTGGCTTGTCCTGCTGAGGCTATCACTATGGTAGCGGAAGAGCGAAAGAGGGGTGAGGAACATTTGTACCGAGAAGAAAAATACGCCGAAACGTACGAGATCAATATGTTACGTTGTATTTTTTGCGGCTTGTGCGAGGAGGCTTGTCCTAAGGAGGCCATTTTCCTAACCGATCGGATTGTGCCTTCCAATTTCGAACGCGGTGAATTTATGTACGGTAAAGACCGATTGGTAGAACCTATTGATCAGCGGGTTGATATCACCAAGCGTCAACACACAGGAAAACGAACAGAAAAATGAGTTTAGAAGTAATTGCCGCGATTTTGGGCGGACTAACGATCGGATCTGCCTTAATGGTTGTCATCAGTAAACATCCCGTAAGAAGCGTGCTTTATTTGGTATTGACGTTCTTTTTGATTTCATCCAACTACATCCTAATGAATGCACAGTTCCTCGCCATTGTGAACATTATTGTATACGCGGGAGCAATCATGGTTCTCTTTCTTTTCGTACTAATGTTGTTGAATTTGAACAAGGAAAACGAACCCAAAAGTTCCATGCTCGTCACTTTTTCAGCTGTGATTGCTGGTGGTGCTTTATTCACTGTGTTAATCGCCGCACTTAAAGATGGAGCCGTGATGGCTCAGGCCGCTGTTGAAACGGCAAATCAGCAGGGATTGGTCCAAAACCTCGGACAATTGTTGTTTACCAAATACGTTTTGCCGTTCGAAGTTTCCTCGGTATTGTTCATTGCTGCAATGGTTGGAGCCGTGTTGTTGGCAAAAAGAGAAAAACAAACACTAAGTTAATATGGCATTAGCAGGAATATTTCAATCAGGAGTTTCGATAGATTTTTACATCATTCTTTCCTCCGTTTTGTTCGTCATCGGTGCAGTAGGGGTGATGATTCGCAGAAATGCCATTATTTTACTCATGTGCATTGAATTGATGTTGAATGCAGTCAATTTGTTACTGGTTGCATTTTCAACCTATTTCGGTAACGCAGATGCCCAAATTTTTGTCTTCTTCATTATGGTCGTCGCTGCCGCGGAAGCAACCGTAGGACTTTCCATACTCGTTTTAGCCTATCGTACATTGCGAACCACGGATGTAGGCTTATTCAACAAACTTAAAGGCTAATAAATGTCAAGCGATCAACTCATACTACTTGTTTTATTGCTACCTCTCTTAGGAGCATTCATCAATGGAACTGTTGGAAAACAGTTGCCTAAAGTGTTGGTAGGAACCATTGCTACAGCTGTCATGTTCGCTGCTTTTGCGTTGGCACTTATTGTTTACACATCGAATCATGAACAACTCATTGTGCATCTCTTTACAATGCTGGACTTCGAAAGCCTTACCCTTCATGCCCGCTTACAAGTTGATTCGTTGTCTATTTGGATGACACTCATTGTTACGGGTGTCGGTGCCTTGATTCACCTGTTTTCGATGGGTTACATGGAGAAAGACCCTGGCTACTATAAGTTTTTTACCTACCTCAATTTGTTCATTTTTGCCATGCTCATTTTAATTTTGGGCAGTAATTATTTCATGCTCTTCTTCGGTTGGGAGGGAGTAGGAATATGTTCTTACTTATTGATCGGTTTTCACTATTCGGACAAAGAAAAAGGAATGCTCAATGGCCTGGCAGCCCGCAAGGCTTTTATCATGAACCGCATCGGTGACTTAGGCTTATTGATTGGATTGTTTTTGTTGCTTATGCAGTTTGGTACCCTAGAATACAAGGAACTAGGTGAAATGGTGTTCAAATCGGCGTCTGAACTTCCAACGTGGATGATGTTCGGAATTACGCTTTGTTTGTTCATTGGTGCCACAGGTAAATCCGCTCAAATACCTTTGTTTACGTGGTTGCCCGATGCCATGGCAGGACCAACACCTGTTTCTGCGTTGATTCACGCTGCAACGATGGTCACGGCCGGAATTTTTCTTGTGGTACGTTCCAACTTCTTGTTTGAATTGGCTCCTATGACGCAAGACATCATGTTGTATACAGGTTTGGCAACTTCGTTGGTGGCAGCGTTCATTGCCCTTCGACAAAACGATATCAAAAAAGTACTGGCTTATTCGACGGTTTCGCAACTCGGGTTATTGTTTGTGGCGCTAGGAATGGGTGCCTATACCGCAGCTATTTTTCACGTAACCACACATGCCTTCTTCAAGGCTTTACTATTCTTGGGTTCAGGTAGTGTCATTCATGCCATGTCGGACGAACAAGACATTCGTAAAATGGGGGGCTTAAAGGATTATTTGAATGTTACGCATTATACATTCCTGATAGGAACTTTGGCTATTGCTGGATTCCCACTTCTTTCCGGTTTTTATTCGAAGGATGAGATACTCGCCCATGCCTTAATGCACAACCCTGTGCTATATGGTGTTTTGTTGATTTCTGTGGCAATGACAGCGGTTTATATGTTCAGGCTCTATTTCCTTGTTTTTCATGGTTCATTCAGAGGAACTGAAGAGGTGAAATCCCACATACATGAAGGACCTCTCAACATGAAATTGCCACTGCTTGTTTTGGCGATACTTTCTGTTGTTGGCGGAATCTTGAACCTTCCTGGCATTTTCCTCAAGAGTGGAACACATTGGTTGGCGCATTTTTTGTCTCACAATACACAAGGCTTGGAAAAGCTAAAACCAGCGCATTTAAGCAGCGGATCTGCCATGCTATTGATGGGTGGTGCCGTATTGTTAACACTTGGTATTTTGACCATTTCGTTCATTATTTACGTTAAAAAGTCCAGCACTGCTAAGGAGGACGATCAACTTAACGGATGGGAGAAGTTATCGAAGAGAAAACTATATTTTGACGAAGTATTCGACTTTTTGTTTGTTAGGCCAATTGCTTGGCTTTCAAGTGTTTTTTTACCTTTTGTAGATCAAGTATTGTTGGGAAAAGGTGTGATTGGATTTGCTCAATTAATTGGCAAATCTGGTGAAATGGTCCGCAAATGGCAAACAGGATTTGTGGCCAGCTACCTCATGTGGATGATTGTTGGAATCATAGGATTGATCGCTTATTACCTTATTAAATTTTAAGATTTTGGAATTACTAATTATACCATTGCTCTTTTGTGTCGCCATTGCTTTGGCTCCAGCCAACCTGTCGCGCATCCTTGCCTTGGGAGGTGGAATCGGCACACTAGTCGTGGCATGGGTACACACCCTTCAATTCAAAGCAGACAAAGTTGTTAGCATTTTTGCACCAGAATGGGTCTCTTCTTTTGGTCTAACCTTTAAAATGGGTTACGACGGAATGAGTCTGTTTATGGTACTCCTCACTAGTTTGGTAATACCTTTGATTTTATTAGCAACGTTTCAACTTCCTTACGCGAAAAATAAAGGATTCAACGCAATGGTTATGCTCATGCAGTTCGGCTTATTGGGTGTTTTCATGGCGCAGGACGGAATTTTGTTTTATGTTTTCTGGGAATTGACCCTCATTCCTGTATTTCTGATAGCCTATTGGTACGGTGATGAAGACAGGAAACCGGTGCTCACCAAGTTTTTTATATACACCTTTGTTGGTTCATTGGCGATGTTACTTTCGTTCATTGCTTTGGGCTTGCAGGCCTCGGATTTTTCATACGAGCAATTGGTTGCGGTAGGGTTGAACCCGAAAGTGGCATTTTGGGTAATGGGCGGGTTTTTCTTGGCGTTTGCAATTAAAATTCCATTGATACCTTTCCACACATGGCAACCATCCACTTATACAAGCGCTCCCACTGCCGGTACCATGTTATTGTCAGCCTTGATGTTGAAGATGGCATTATATGGAATGGTGAAATGGATGATTCCCCTCGCGCCCGAAGCTTTGCCTGATTATCAATGCATCGTCATTGTATTAGGTCTTATTGGTATCGTATATGCCGCCATCATAGCTATTCAAGAAAAAGACATCAAAAGGCTTTTTGCCTATGCATCCATTAGCCACGTTGGATTGATTGCTGCAGGAATCATACTATTCAACAAAGAGGTTTTATCAGCTGCATTCTTGCAAATGGCAAACCATAGTTTGGTAGCAGTAGGGCTGTTTCTTGCAGCATCCATTTTGGAGGAGCGATTCAAGACAAGGAAACTGGAAGAGATGGGTGGCGTTGCCAAACTTTCTCCAACTTTCGCTTTTTGGTTTGCTGTGCTCTGCTTCGCTTCGGTCTCCGTGCCTTTCACATCCGGGTTTATAGGTGAATTTTTACTTTTGAAAGGACTTTACCAATACCATTGGGTGGTTGGCCTTATCGCCGGGACAACCCTAGTTTTTGGAGCGGTTTATATGTTAAGAGCTTATCAGGTCAGCATGTTTGGTTCCCCTAACAAAGAGTCTTTTGAAGATTTACGCTGGAACGAACTGTTGGTGTTTATTGTCTTGAGTGTGCTTATTGTTACTCTTGGTATCTTCCCTCAATTTATAAATGATTTCGTTGGTCCAAGCCTTAAAAATGTAATGGATTCAATGCAAACTTCACAACCTATTCTACCTTAACTATGGATGCATTAATTGCGGTTTTTATCACAGGTTTGGTGACGATGTTCTTGGGTATGACCAAGAAGCATTTACTTATATTTATTGTCTCGGTGGTAGGTTTACTGTCAGCTACTGGTTTGTTAGTGAATCAATACTACAACCCAACGGTTTATTTTTCCTACCAAGGTCTATTGTTTGATCCACCAGCCATTCTTTTTGGAATTCTCGCGGTCGTATTCACCATGTTACTCCTAATGGGGTCATATAAAACTTTTCAATCAGAACCTGAACATATTGGTGAATATTCGGCATTGATTATCTTTTCTCTAGTTGGTGTCTTGTGTATGCTAAGTTTTACCGATTTATTCATGTTTTTCATCGGCTTGGAGATCATGTCCATCCCAATTTATGTGATGGCAGGGACGCGTAAAAAGGACGTCTTGTCTGCGGAAGCCTCGATTAAATACTTTTTTACGGGAGCCTTTGCAACGGGTGTTTTATTGTTTGGTGTCGCTTTTTTGTATGGTGCAACCGGCTCATTTGACTTAGGGACAATCCAACAAGTGATAGCTACAGGAGCCGCTAAGGGATCATTGCTTGGCGTCGGAATCCTGCTTATTTTTGCCTCCTTTTTGTTTAAAGTTGGTGCAGCTCCTTTTCATTTTTGGAGTCCTGATGTGTATGCAGGGAGTCCAAATCCGGTTACAGGATATATGGCGGCCGTGGTGAAATTGGCGGGTTTGTTTGCTTTTCTCAAACTTTTCGGTTTTGTATTCATTGGATCCATGAACGATGTGTGGTCAAATGCGTTGGTAGTCGCCATCGCCCTAACCATCGTTGTAGGAAATTTATCTGCCTTGAACCAAACAACGTTTAAACGCTTGTTGGCATACTCGAGTATTTCGAACGCTGGTTATGCTTTACTTGTATTATTGAATCTTCAAGCTTTTTCTACCTTGAACCTTTGGGTATATTTGTTTGGATATGGTACGGCCATCATTTCCCTCATTACGATCTCGCAAATTGTTAACAGCGAAAACGACGAAATCATTGGATTCAAAGGATTGGCAAAGCGTAATCCTTTCCTCGGATTTGTGTTCATTCTCTCTATTTTGTCTTTGGCAGGTGTTCCTCCTTTACTCGGTTTTTTCGGAAAGTACATGGTATTCGCATCCGCGTTTGCAACGTATCCGTGGTTGGTTGTTCTAGCGCTTGCTGGTTCAGGAATTGGGGTGTACTACTACCTTCGGTTGATCATGACTTCCCTCGATTCCACGGAGGAGAACAAAAGTCCTTACAAAATATGTTTAGCCCAAAGCATAGTGCTCGTTATTTGTGCACTTGCAACCCTCTTGGGTGGTCTTTTCCCTTATTAAATAAGCGAATTTTTTAAATTCTTGGGTAGGCTGAATCAGCTAAAAATGAACTTATTCAAAACGCCAACTTTTTCACTTGGCTCAACATTCTTGTGATTTCGGATTGAATTTCCAACCCTTTGTTTTGATTGTACCAATGTTGAATGGCATTAATGAGATCCTCTTGGGACGCGCCAGTGTTCCTGGTTTCATTCACTAGTTGTTGGCAAGCCCTTGGCCTAGGACCCCAGTGGAATAAATCATTTCCCTGTTCATCACGAACGACAAGGATTGGAATCGCTTTTCCGCCATTCGTCATGTACTTTTCGATTTCTGAATCACTTCCGTCACGTAATTGAATTTCCAACGAAATATTCTCATTCAATTCGCTCATTTTGAATAAAAAGGGCAATACATGCGCTGCATCACCACACCAGGGTTCGGTGATTACAACCCATCGAGAAGGGACGTCCCAACTTTGCATAAAACGCGTTGTCTCAGGAGTTAAAGCAGCCTTTTTCAACCAACGATCTTGCCTGGATTGGTTCATTTTTACGTAGTGAATGTAGTGCT
>Ga0315902_10005761_pt1 | contig 17375 bp, 10 predicted proteins | sample LakEriMetagenome_9_FD_203523 | JGI IMG/M metagenome (GOLD analysis project Ga0315902, IMG submission 203523) | Freshwater fungal communities from buoy surface, Lake Erie, Ohio, United States - Buoy 12 MA117 | ecosystem: Environmental > Aquatic > Freshwater > Lake > Lake biofilm | place: USA...
CCGGCGGAATCGAGGGCACGACGCCACTGGCGAACTCCGCGCTGGAGATCGCCCAGGCCGGATCAAACTGCAGGAGTGCGAGTGCGGCAAGCGTCACGGCCACGAACGTGCCGACGAGCACGATCGAAACCCGCTCGATCACGCCGTAGCGGCCGATGGCGAGCAGCGCTGACGTGACGATCGCCGTGATGATCGCCCAGATCATTTCGTCCGCAGGCCGGGTGAGCGTCGTCGCTTCGGCTTCCAGCGAGACGAGCGTCACGTGAATCTCGTCGGCTTTGGCTGCGTCGCCTCCGCGCCTAGCCGTCGCCTCGGCGATTCGCGTTGCGGCCGCGCCATCATGCACTTGATTCCACTCGCGGCCGGACTGGGTGAGCGGCACTCCGGCGGCGAGCGTCTGGGCCACGCCCATGAGGATGCCCCCCTGCTACACGACGATGAGCAGCGTCATCACGACCCAGCCCCAGTAGATCCAGCCGCGGCCCGCGAGCCGTGGCCCGGGCACCCCGTCGAACGCGACCAGCGGCGTGCGGCCCCAGGTGAGCGTGTTGCGGCCGATCTCGATCTGCGCCGCCACTTTGATCGCACAGCCGATCACGATCAGCCACAGCAGCATGAAGCCCGCCTCCGCGCCGACTGTCGTGGCGGCGATGAGCTCGCCAGACCCGACGATCGAACTCGCCAGAATGATCCCCGGTCCGAGGTAGGCGAGGGTGTCGCGGAGCGTGTGCGGCGGGTCTCGTGGAGTGTCGTGCATGGTTTTGCACGATACACGCTCGTCGTGCCGGGCGGGAGTTGTCGTAAAAAAAGGGGGTCGATGGACCTTCGCATCGTGAAATCGTGGCAGGCGGCTCCGCCGTCGCTCATAATCGTGAGTATGCGACTGATCAGTTCAGCACTGAGGGAGTGCTTGTTCCGATTTCTTTGGGGTGCGGCCATCGCGATCGCATTCCCCCCGCTGGTTGCATGCGCGGGCGTGACGATTACGAAGGTGGTCGTCGATGGCAAGGAACTTCCCCCCTCGACCCCTTCGCCGAATGGTGAACGAGGCACGCTCCACGTGCCGGCCGGTGCCCGCTCGCTCACGATCGCGTACAAGGGCGGCTGGAACGAAAGTCCAGCGGCGCAGGAGCCGGGCGGTGCGGCGTTGATGGCCCGCGGCATGCGGCTCCGCCATCGGCTCGATGGAATTGACGCCGACTGGCGTGACCCACCGGCCAAGGCCCGCGTGATCTTGCAGTTCCAGGACGCGGATCGGCAGACCATCGACTCCCACGAGATCGCGCTGAACGGCGAATCGTCCGGGTGGCAGGGGGTGGCGGAAGTGTCGGAATTCACTGCATACTCGATCTCGGCGAAGACGCCGCCGAACGGGGTGTTGGCCACGGCAACGTTTTTGTCTCATGGTGGCGATGAGGTCGTCGGGCAGATCGGGGTCGACGACGTGACCATGACGGTGCAGCCTGCAGATGGCGGGGAGGCGGTGCGTCATGCGTTGCCCATCGCCCTGGAAAGCGACCAGTTCAACCGGTTGGCACTGCCCCGCAACTGGACGCGACGCGGGAGCCGCGGCCAGATGGCGCAGATGCGGTTGCGGGCTCTGCCGTCGCCGCACCCGATCCTCGTGCTTCTCGACGATGACCCGACTCGCTTTGGCAACTGGTCGGTGGCCCAAGGCATCGCCGTTCAGCCGGGAGACGCAGTCACGCTGTCGTGGCAGGCCAGCCACAGCCTGGGTGTGGGCGGCGAGGCCGTTGCCGAGTATCGCGACCTTGCGCCGGGCGTGTACGTGTTTCGTGCCGGTGCGTTTCGGCCTGGAGGCCAGCCTACCGGCCACGAAACGAACCTGATGATCGAAGTGGTGGTGCCGTGGTATCGGCGGCCGGAGGCCTGGCTCGTCGCGTTGATGGTCGCGGGGGGAGCCGCCTTCGCGGTGGGACGATCGCTCGCCATGAGGCGGATAAAACGGCGGCTCGAGGAAGTGGAGCGGGCACATGCGCTCGAACGCGAGCGGACGCGAATTGCCCGCGACCTCCATGACGAGATCGGGGCCGGGCTCACGGAAATCGCCATGCAAAACTTCTGGGTGCAGCGCGAATTGGAGGGACACACCGCGGCTGCAACGCTCGAACGCGTGGAAAAAGCGCGGCAGTCGGCGGTTGACCTGGTGCGGAGCGTCGACGCGATCGTGTGGGCCGTGAATCCGGCCAACGACACGCTCGACCGGTTCGTGCCCTACCTCACCCACTCGGTCGAGCAGTTCCTCGACGCGGCAGGTGTCCACGCCCGGATCGAGGCTCCCGATAGCCTGCCTGACATGCCCCTCGAGGGCTCCGCCCGCCACAGCTTGTTTCTCGTGGTACGCGAGGCCGTCAACAATGCAGTGAAGCACGCCCGGCCGTCGTGCGTGTGGCTCACGGTGCGGGTCGAGGATGGAAGACTGCAGATCGTCGTCGAAGACGACGGCTGCGGCGTGGCCATGGAGCGACTGTCTAGCGGCGACGCCGATCGCTCAGGCCTTGGCAACATGCGCCGGCGGGTGGAGGAACTCGCTGGCCGATTTGTACTGGAAAAAAGGCCGGAGGGCGGCACTCGGGTGACGGTCGATGTCTCGCTGGCCGCTGCCGCGACCCCGGCGGTGTCGTAAACGTTCCGAGGTGCGGCTGGACGGCGAAAAACGGATACTGAATTTACGAGAGCAGGGAGTTGGTCGGCCAGTGGTGGACAGGGATCAGATTCGGGTCGCGGTGGTCGAGGACGATGCACGTCTTCGGCGGGCGTTCGTACACGTACTCGAGAGTTCAGCCGACTGCGTGAGCGCGGGAGCGTTTGCCACTGGTGCCGAAGCGGTGAAGAAGATCCCTGCTCTCGATCCGGACGTCGTGATCATGGACGTCAACCTTCCCGACTCGACCGGCGTGGAATACATCGCCGCCCTATCCGAAAAACTTCCCGACGCCCAGATCCTGATCGTGACCGTCTATCAGGATCCGGAGACGACGTTTCAGGCCCTCGCCGCAGGGGCACACGGCTATCTCGTGAAGCCGGTCATGCCCGACCGGCTGTTGGAGGCGATTCGCGAGGTGCGCGAGGGGGGCGTGCCGATGACGCGCACGATCGCCCGGAAGGTGATCCAGGCGTTTCGCAACCGAAAAGACGAGGCCCCCGCAGCCCAGTCGCCGACGCGGCCGGGCGACCATGACAGCGTGCTCGCGCCCCGGGAGCAACAGGTGCTCGAACTCTTGTGCGAGGGCTGCTATTACAAGGAAATCGCCAAAAAACTCGGGATCTCGATCTCGACGGTGGGTACCTACGTGAAGCGGATCTACGAAAAACTCCACTGCACGAACCGCTGGGAAGTGGTCGCCAAATCCCGCGGCACGCACATCCGCTGATATCCGGCGTCGCGGTTACCGCGACGCTCCGGTTCGCGTCGCCCATACGTCCCATGCGGCGGACATCGTCTGCACTCGTTGCGGCTGGCTGCTCGCAAGATCATTGGTCTCCGTGGGGTCGAGGGCGAGGTCATAGAGCTCCCACGGCCGCCCCTTGATGCTCACCAGTTTCCAATCGCCTTCGCGGATGGCGCGATGGCCTTCGTGCTCGATGCAGATCGTGCGCGGCGGGATGGGCGTGCCGGCGAAGGCCGGCATCAGGCTCACGCCTTCGCACGGCATGATCGGCTGACCGTGTCGTTGGCCGGGATATCCGGCTCCGGTTGCCTCGCAGAGCGTGGCCAGGAGATCGGCGATGAAACCCGGCGACTGGCAGACCGAGCCACTTTTTGCCCGGATACCCGCCGGCCAATGGGCGATGAGCGGCGTGCGGATGCCCCCTTCATGCATGTAGTGCTTGTAGAGCCGGAAAGGGGTGTTGGATGCATTGGCCCAGCCGCTCCCGTAGCTGATGTAGGAGTCTGGGCCCCCGACGTGTTTCAGGCTGTCGCCGGTGTGCAGCGTGTTCTTCGGGCCACTCGAGCCGTCGAAGCCCAACGGATCCCACTCAGCGCATGCGCCATTGTCGCTCAAAAACAGGATAAGCGTATTGTCGAGCTGGCCGGTTTCCCGCAGTTGGTCCACCACCCTGCCGATGGCTCGATCCATCCGGTCCACCATCGCCGCATACACGGCCATGCGACGGGCGAGGTCAGCCTGCCGCTCGGATGGCAGTGAGTTCCAAGCCGGGATCTCCTTGTCGGCCCAGCCGGTTTTGCCATTGAAGCGATTGGTCGGGATCGTGCCCCGAGGCGGGAGCGTGAGATCGGCGGCCGCGAGCCCGGCCGCCTTCTGTTTGGCGAGCCGTGCTTCGCGGATAGCGTCCCAGCCTTGGGAGTAGCGCGGTTCATAGGTGGCGATGTCGTTCGCGAACGCGTGCAAGGGAAAATGCGGCGCGTTGAAGGCGAGGTAGAGAAACCAGGGCTGCCGCCGGCCGGCATTTGACGATTGCGGCCGGGCAAGGAAGTCGAGGGCGTAATCAGCGAAGACGTCAGTCGAATAAAACTCTCCCGGAGCATAGGAACGCTTCGCTCGGTCCGCGGGCCAGCGGGTGTAGTGGGGATCCTCCTGCCAGCATGTGTTGTAGCCGCCGAGCATTCCATAAAACTCGTCGAAGCCCCGTTCGGTGGGGTTCGTCTTCTCGTTGAGGTGCCATTTGCCAACCATGAAGGTGCGGTAGCCGGCATCCTTGAGCACCTCGGGGATCGTCACGCAGGTGGGAGGGAGCCTGCCGAAGAACTCCGGAAATCCGGCCTGCGCCGGATGCAGCCCGGTGAGGAGCGACGCCCGGCTCGGACAGCACCGCGACGAGTTGTAGAACTGCGTGAACCGCAGTCCGTCGCGAGCCAGACCGTCAAGCACGGGGGTGTCGATTTCACCGCCGTAGCAGCCAAGGTCGGACCAGCCGAGGTCGTCGGCAAGGATGAGCAACACATTCGGCGGCTCCGCCGCCCTGATCGGCGGCAGCTTGAAGAAAATGCAGGCAACGACGATGGCGGTCGCGATCCGTGTCAGCATGATTCCGACTCTCGTTGTGGAGGTCCAAGGTGCGGCTGCATACTCGCAGGTATGACCGCACGAAGGATTCTAGTGCCGCTGGCGGTATGGCTCCTGTCGGCATCGTTGCTTCATGGCGCCGACCGGCCCAACATCGTCGTCATCCTGGCAGACGACACACCTGTCACTCCGGATCGTGACACGGACCATGCCCATCCGCGAGACTGCGGCTTCGAGCGACAGTGCGTGTTCGGTCAGCCGCATCTCCGCACCTACGGCAAGCCCGTTGCGGGCGAGTACATGCCGGACGTGCTCCAAGCCTGGGCCCTCAAGTTCATTAAAGAGCAGGCGGCGAAGGAGCAGCCGTTTTTCCTCTATTACGCGTCGCCCCTGCCGCACTTCCCCTATTGGCCGACGCCGCTCAACCCGGATGGGCGATACGTGGGCGAGGGAAAGATGGGCGAGATGTACGGAGACGCGAGCAACTTTCCGTACCTCATCGAGTATCTCGACAAGCAAGTGGGGGAACTGGTGGCCACACTGGATGCCGTGGGAGTCGGGCGCGAAACGCTCGTGCTGTTCGCCGGCGACAACGGCACGCCGCAGTGGCTGCACACGCGCATGGCTGATGGCAGCACGATCGCGTGGGGCAAGGGCACGATGAAAGACACGGGGTCGCGTGTGCCGCTTATCGCCCGCTGGCCGAGTGCGGTGGCGGCAGGAGCTGAATGCGATGGCTTGGTCGACTTCAGTGACGTGATGCCGACGCTATTGGAGCTTGCCGGCGCGCCGCCGCAGACCGCGCTGGATGGCATCAGTTTCGCGTCGGTGCTGCGCGGTGAGGCTGCCTCATCGCGCGAGTGGGTGCACTCCTTGCTCAAGGGGGAGTGGTTTGTTCGCGACGCCCGGTGGAAGCTCCGCGAGAACGGGGATCTGTACAACGTGTCTGCCTCGCCGGGGCAAGAGACCCGGGTGGACCCGTCCGCCGACACCGACGCCAGCCGGACGGCCAGGTCCCGGTTGCAAGCCATAGCGGCAGCGTTGCACCACGCGAATTACCCGGGTCGGTAGCAATTGCTAGCCACTTGTGGGGCGGCGGCTAGCGAGGGCGTCAACACGGTTTCCGCGGGAAACGTTTTGACAGCCCGTGTCAGAATCGTTGCGACATCGCAACCGGGCGTTCGGACCTATGATTTGCGTAGCGGTAGAGGGTTCGCGGAGGCGGGTAGCTGACTCCCATAAGCGTGTCTTCCGAAGGGCGTCGTGATGCAAGAAGTTTGTCGTCCCACGAAAGCGGTTCGGGCGGCCCTGTTGGTCGCCGCGTTCCTCTCAACGATAAGCGTTGTGGACTCGCTTCGTGCACAAGAGGTCGTAAAGGCCAACAATACCGACGCACTCAACTTGGGCTCGAGTTGGGTTGGCGGCACCGCGCCGACGTCATCGAACGTCGCCGTATGGAACAGCACCATAACGGCTTCCAATACCACGGCTCCGGGCGCCGACATCTCGTTGGCGGGATTAAAAATCGTCAATCCTACTGGGGCTGTAGCCATCAACGCGGGAAATACCCTCACGCTGGGCGCGTCCGGCATCAATATGGCAGCAAGCATGAGCAACCTGACCATTAATGCAGCACTCGTGTTGTCAGAGCATCAAACGTGGAGTCAAGCCGGCAGCAGGATGTTGACGGTTGGTGGTGCTGTCAACAACGGAGGTTACACGCTCACAATTTCAAATACAGCACCAATCACGAATGGCTTTTTCAATACCTATCTCAATGGGATTGTGTCGGGCACGGGCGGTCTGGTGAAGAACGGTAGTGGCTCGTTGACCATGGGACTTGTCGCGCACTCTTTCACCGGAGATGTGACGCTTAACGAAGGACTGTTGAATGCGGGTAACAGTGCGACGGCACTTGGATCGGGAGGATCGCGGCTCACGCTCAATGGAGGAACTTTGACAGCGCGGGCCAGCAGTGCCCGTTCATTTGGAAGAAACACCACCATCAACGGTAACGTGTCGTTTTACAACAATAACTCCGCCCAAAACGGCGCCATGGCCTACACGTTCGGCACGTTGAGCATCGGCGAGCACACGTTCACGGTGACGGCAAATGGTAGTGGAACTGGCTCGCTTACGTACGGGGCTACCACGCTGACCGGAAACGCGACATTCGAAGTCGGTAGCCGCAGCACGAATTTCCTCATTGTGGGCGCCGTTGGCGAGTCAGGTGTATCGAGGGGCCTTACGAAAACTGGCGTTGGCACCATGAACATTACCGGTGCGAGCACATACACGGGAACGACCGCGATCTCGGGCGGCGTCTTGGCGCTGACGGGAGCAGGATCACTTTCTTCGAGTAGTCCGATCCTGAACGATGGCACGCTTGACATCACCGCCATCACTTCGGCTTCGACGTCAATCGGTCGACTCAGCGGATCGGGTTCCGTGTTAATCGGCGGCAAGACGCTCACGCTCGGTGGTTCGGGCGACTCTTCCTTCTCGGGAACCATCACCGGGTCGACTGGTGGCGTCACGAAGCAGACAGAGGGATTCCAAACGCTTTCCGGCGCGAACACCTACAGCGGCATGACCACGATCAGCCAGGGCGGACTCGTCATCGCATCTACTGGCGCCTTGCCCGGCTGGAATACAGCCGGCCGGTTCTCGGTGGCCAATGGGGCAACCTTGGCAGTTGGCAACACGGTTGCCGATGCCGATGTGGCAACCTTGGCGACAACCGGCAATTTCGCCGCCGGTTCCCGGCTCGGCTTCGACACCAGTGCCGGCAATCGCGAATATTCACAAGCCATTGGCGATACGAGCAGCGGTGCCCTCGGTCTGACAAAACTCGGTGGCAATTCACTCACGCTGTCTGGAGTCAACACGTTCTCCGGAGGCCTGGCCGTCAACGATGGCTCGCTGGTGATCGGGTCGATCAACAACGCCGGCGCCAACGGCACGCTCGGCAGTGGCTTGAGCGCCATGGTTCTCGGCAGCAGCAGCAAGCGGGGCACGCTGAGTTACACGGGTGCTTCAGGCTCGTCCTCGCGAGCCTTCAGTGCGGCTGCCGGTGGCACCGCAGCGTTCGAAGTGACGAATTCGGCCAGCACGCTCACCCTGAGCGGCCTCATCAATGGCGATGGGCAGAAGCGTTTCGGCGGGGCTGGCAACTTCGTACTCAATGGCGGGTTGAGTGGCGCGGGCCATGTCATCAAGACGGGGGCTGGATCGCTCACGCTGGGAGCCACCGGAACCTTCTCCCATACCGGCACCACGACCGTCGAAGAAGGCACGCTCGTCGTCAATGGATCACTGGGCACGGGCGATCTGACGGTGCTTTCCGGGGCCACGCTCAAGGGCGTGGGAACGATCAACGGCTTTACGACGATCGAAGGCACCCATTCGCCGGGCAATTCACCGGGCCTGGAGACCTTCGCCGACGGCCTGAGTTACGGGAGTTCGTCGGCTGTCATGTGGGAACTGTCGGCCAACACGGCGCTATCAACAGACCGCGGCATCCTTTACGACGGCATCGACCTCACGGGCGGTTCGTTGTCGATCGTCCCCGGGGCGAGCATCCACCTCGTGTTCAACGCCGCCTTGGCCGGCGGCGGTTCATCGACGGTTGACTGGGACGACACGTTCTGGGCCTCCAGCCAGTCGTGGAAGGTGATCGACGTGCAGTCGGGCCTGTGGTCCCCGGGCGTCTTTACGCTCGGTTCGATCGGCGTCGACGCCTCCGGGCAGTCGCTCGCGTCGTCGATCCGTTCCGGGGCGACGTTCAGCGTGGTGCAACGCGACGGTGGCGACATCTACGTGGAATACGTCATCGTGCCCGAGCCCACCACGCTCGTCGTCGCCGGCATCGGCATCGCGTTGGCCGGCTGGTCGCTCAGGAGGCGCCGCCGCATCGCTTAACCCGCATCATGTACCGACGCACCGCGTTTACGCTCGTCGAACTGTTGGCGACGATCGCCATCATCGGCCTGCTGATCGGCCTCTTGCTGCCTGCCGTGCAGTCTGCCCGCGAGAGCGCCCGCCGCACGACCTGCGCAAACAACCTCAAGCAACTTGCGCTTGCGTGCCTCCAATACGACGGATCGCAGGGCCACTTCCCGTCAGGCGGATGGGGGTTTCAATGGAACGCCGATCCAGATCCGGGGCTGGGGCCAGCGCAGCCTGGCGGCTGGACCTACCAGGTGCTGCCGTTCCTGGAGCAAAACACCGTTTTCATGATGGGTGCGGATGGGTCATCGCCGTGGAACGAGCCCCCGAAGTTCGTCCGGGCAAACTCCACCGCGCAGATGAACGGCGCACGAGACCGCACGGCGATCCCCATCCCGGCATTCGTGTGCCCCACGCGTCGCGGGGTCGGCGCGTTGCCGGTGACCACGCCGGGCGGGTGGCACAACATGGCCGCGGTCGCACTGTCAGCCGGAATGGACTATGCCGCCAACGGAGGCAATGCGGCGGAAATTACCACGTTCAGTGGATCGAATCGTGGCAGCAATGGCTATCCAATGATGGTTTCGCTGACCACCGGCGCCACGGGTGTGGTCTATCCATGCTCACGGATCACGGCCGCCCACATCACCGACGGGATGTCCGTGACGTTTTTGATCGGTGAATTCAATCGGAATCCCGATACGTATGGCCTTGCCGACAGCGACATCTACGGGGGGGATGAGGCCGTAGTCGCACTGAGCGGATGGGGGCTTCAGCCCGATGTACCCGGCGTGAATTCGACGAACGGTTTTGGCGGCGCACATGCGGCGAATTGCCACTTTGCATTCTGTGACGGCAGTGTACGACCCGTCAGCTACGACATCTCATCGACGCTCCGTGCCCAGCTTTCCAATCGCAAAGACAAAAACCCGCTCAATCTCGACGGGCTGTGAGCGTGAAGAGATTGCCGGTGGAAATGTAGGCATCTTTCCGACAGAGAGGCTCTGTCTGCTGTTGGGTTCCTAGACTGATTGTTGTTGTCCTGCCTCCTTCATCGAGACCCACACCATGCAACGCCGCACATTTCTTCGTGGCTCCGGAGCCGCCGTCGCCCTGCCGTTTCTCGAAGCCCTCGCGCCGGCGTGGCGCGCCGCGGACGGTCGAGCCCGGGCGGCCGACGCAGCAATGCCTCCCAGGCGGATGCTCCTGATCATGTCCAACATGGGCGTGATCCCGACAAACTTCTTTCCCACGACTCCGGGCCGCGACTACGAACCCACGCCGTACCTGAAGATCCTCGAGAAGCACCGCGAGCGGCTGACCGTTTTCAGCGGCCTGTCGCATCCCGATGTGGGCGGCGCCCATGCCACGGAAAAGAGCTTTCTCAATGCCGCACCTCATCCCGGACGCAGCACGTTCAGAAACACGATCTCGATGGACCAGTTCGCCGTCGAGCAAACAGCCACCGTCACGCGGTTTCCCTCGCTCGCCCTGATCGTCGGCTACAACACGGGAGGCATGCCCTCCACCACCCGCGACGGAGTGCAGATTCCGCCTGAGGGAGACCCCGCAGCCCTGTATAAGAAGTTGTTCGTGCAGGGCACTCCCGACGAGGTCGAGCGGCGGATCGACGAACTGGGCCGCGGTGCGAGCGTCCTCGATTTCGTCCTCGACGACGCCCGTCGGCTGCAGCGAAGCCTGCCTGCCGTCGATCGGGAGCGGTTCGAGCAATACTGCACGAGTGTGCGGGAACTGGAGGCTCGGCTCGGCGAGGCGCAGGCGTGGGAGAGAAAGCCGAAGCCCTCCGTTGATCTGAATCTGCCGCGGATCTTGCCCGATGACTCCGAAATCCAGGCGCAGACCGACCTCATCTATGACATCACCCGCCTGGCTCTCGAGACCGACAGCACTCGGATCGTGAGCATCTTCCTCGCACCGCTGCGGGTGAAGCCGAAACTGCCGGGGATCACCGGTGAGACGCATGGCCTCACGCACCACGGCGGCGACCCCACGAAACTCGCGCTCCTCCAGACCGTCGAAGAAACGATCTTCGGCTCGTTCGCCCGGTTGCTCGACGGCATGGCAGCCGCGCCCGAGGCGGGCGGCACGCTTCTCGATCACACGTCCGTCTTGTTCGGTTCGAACCTCAGCAACGCCAACTCCCACGACACCACCAACCTGCCGATCATCCTTGCCGGTGGCGGCTTCCGGCATGGCCAGCACCTCGCCTTCGACAGGAAAAATAACGCGCCGCTGGCCAACCTTTTCGTGTCGATGCTTCAGGACTACGGCCTGGAGGTGGACAGATTCGCCTCGAGCACCGGCACGCTCACGGGGCTCGAACGGGCATGATCAAGTTCCTGCCATGGCTTGTCGTGGCGGCGTTGGCCGCCTTTCCGGCACGCGCGGATGTCCGCGAGGCATTCGTCGAGCGACACTGCATCGACTGCCATTCCGGAGAGAAACCTGCCGGCGAACTGGATATGGTGGCACTCAGCTGCGATCTTTCCAGCCGGGATGCTCGGCAGATGTGGACGGCGGTGCACGACCGGATCGCTGCCGGGGAGATGCCGCCCGCCGACGCGGAGCAGCCGTCTGATAAGGACCGCCGGGCGGTGCTGGCTGATCTTGCCGACTGGATCGCAGCCGGCGACGAGACGGCCAGGAATCGGGATGGCCGGGCCGTCTACCGCCGCCTCACAACTGCTGAATACGAAAATGCATTGCGCGATCTGCTCGATCTGCCGCACCTGGAGGTGCGGCGGATGCTTCCCCAGGATGGCACCCGCGCCGGCTTCGACAAGGTGGCGGGGGCCCTCGACCTCTCGCAGGTGCAGATGCAGCAGTATCTGGCCGCCGTCGATCGGGCGCTCGACATGGCCATCGCCACACGGTCTGCGCCTCCGCCGGCGCTCACCAAGCGGTTCGACGTGGCGCCGATGCTGAAGTTTCGTCAAAACCTGATCACGGGAGCAGCGGTGCTCTTCAACGGCCTCGAGCCCGAGACCGGCTGGTGTAACGACGGCCGGAAGGATCCCGATGATCCCGGCACCGACGGACGAAACGCACCTCTCTCCGGTCGCTCAGTCGGCTTTTTCACACCCAAGCAGGGCGGACACGAGAAATACATCAGCTTCGTGCCGGTCTATCCGGGACGGTACCGGATGCGGATGTCGATCTGGAGCTTCGTGTGGAATCACGGCTCCGTCGAACCGTCGCCACGGAGCGAGGTGGCGACGCTCCAATACGACACTCGCGTGCTCGGGTATTTCGACGCGCCGTCGCTCGCGCCGCAGGTTCGCGAGGTCACGGCATGGCTGTCCGGCGGTCATCCGGTTATGTTCGACGTCGCCTCGCTAACCTCGTTCAGCGGCACCTCCCGCGACCATCGGCCGGGGATCGCGATCGATTGGTTCGAAGTGGAAGGGCCGCTCCACGAGTCGTGGCCGCCAGAAAGCCACAGGCGGCTGTTCGGCGACCTGCCGATCGGGCCGTTCGACGCAGCCAAGGGCGCCCGCCCGCCGTCGCGGACAGCTCTCAAGCCGGCGAACTGGGCATGGCCGGGGGCAAGAGACCTGCCCAAGGGCGAACCCAACCCTCCCGTGACGACCGTCGTCAGTTCCGACCCGGAGGCGGATGCCACCCGCCTGCTCGCGGCGTTCATGCCACGGGCCTTCCGACGTGCGGTGACCGATGAGGAAGTGGCACAGCACCTGGCCATCGTCGTGGATCGCATCGCGAGAGGCGATTGCTTCGAGGATGCGATGCGGCAGGCCTACAAGGCCGTGCTGACTTCTCCGCACTTCCTGTTTCGTCGGGAATCGCCGGGGCCGCTCGACGGCCATGCCCTGGCAACACGGCTGGCTCTGTGGCTCTGGAACGGACCGCCGGACGACGAACTCCTGCGGGCCGCGGCGGCCGGTGAATTGAGCGGCCCGGCTGGGGTGCGGGCGCAGATCGACCGGCTGCTCGCCGATCCACGGGCGGATCGGTTCGTCGCCGACTTCCTCGACCAGTGGCTCAGCCTGCAGAAAATCGACGACACCGATCCCGACAAAACGCTCTACCCGGAGTTTCAGTTTCACTACCTCAAGGACTCGATGCTCGCGGAGTCGCGGGCTTTCTTCCGCGAGTTGATCGCCGAGAACCTCCCGATCGAGAGCATCGTCGTCACCGACTTCGCCATGCTCAACGAACGGCTGGCGCAGCACTACGCCATTCCCGGGCTGCCGTCCCAAGAAGTCCCTGGTAGTCGCGTGCGCCGCGTTTCACTGCCACCGGGTAGCCACCGCGGCGGATTCCTCACGCAGGGCTCCGTGCTCAAGGTGACGGCCAACGGCACGACGACGTCGCCCGTGATTCGCGGGGTATTCGTGTCGGAGCGACTTTTCGGCGACACCATCCCACCGCCGCCGCCGAACATACCGGCGATCGAGCCCGACACCCGTGGTGCCACGACGATCCGCGAGCAATTGATGCGTCATCAAGCCGATCAGGCTTGCGCGTCGTGCCATCGGAAGATCGATCCGCCGGGCTACGCGCTCGAATCGTTCGACGTGATCGGCGGCTGGCGCGAGCGATATCGCTCCGAAGGCAAGGGCGACCCGGTCACGGAGCCGCTCTTCAACGGTCAGCGGCCGCGGTTTCGGCTCGCTGAACGGGTCGACGCCTCCGGTCAACTCCCCGACGGCGAAGCCTTCGCCGATTTCGAGGAGTTTCGCCGGGGCGTTGCCGCCGACCCGGATCGACTGGCCCGGGCCTTCGTCGGCCACATGGTGACCTATGCCACCGGCGCCGAACCGTCATTTGCCGACCGTCGCGAGATCGACAAGATCGTCGCCTCGACGGCTGACAGCACATTCGGCATCCGCTCTCTCATCGAGGCGATCGCGACGAGTGAGCTGTTCCTGCAGAAGTAGCCGGATTGGCGATCGGCCGCTGCGCGCCGACGGAATCCAGCCACGCATCGAGCGAGGCCTTGAGGGCCGCTGCACGCGACGGCTCCGCAGCGGCAAGGTCGTTGGTTTCGCCGGCGTCGTCGCGGAGGTTGTAGAGCTCGTTGCGGCCATCTTCATAGAAGTGGACGAGCCGCCAGTCGCCGGAGCGGATCGCGCTGTGGGGCGTGGCGCCGCCGGGATGGTAGTGAGGATAGTGCCAATAGAGCGCATCGCGGTCGAGCGGCTGGCCGGTGAATGCCGGTGCGAGACTCATGCCGTCGAGGGGTTGCTTCGGATCGGGGCCCACGCCCGTGAGGTCGAGGATCGTCGCCGCGATGTCGTGCGTGATCACAGGCTGAGCGCTCGTCGTGCCAGGCTTCGTCGCGCCGGGCCACGACACGATGAACGGCACGCGCACGCCTCCCTCGTATGCGGATCCTTTTCCGCGACGGGCCGGGGTGTTGTCCGTGGAGCCGACAAGCCCGCCGTTGTCGCTGGTGAACACGATCGCCGTGCGGTCGCGAATTCCCAGGCGGTCGACCGCGTCAAGAATCCTTCCCATGCAATCGTCGACGCTCTCGACCATCGCGGCGTAGCCAGCATTCTTCACGGCCAGTGGGCCCGTGTTCTTGGCCTTGTATTTGGCCGCCACCGTCGGCTTGGCCTGGATGGGAGTGTGGACGCAGTAATGCGGCAAGTAGAGAAAGAAGGGACGGTCGCGGTTGGCCTCGATGAACGTCACCGCCTCGGCCGCCTCGCGGTCGGTGAGGTATTCCCCCGCCGGGCCCTCGGGCAGTGTCGGAATCTTGTAGGGGGCGAAATAGCTCGGCGGCTGCCCGGCGTGATACCCGCCGAGATTTTTGTCGAAGCCGTGATGTTCCGGATAATACGGCGGGCCGCCTAGGTGCCACTTGCCGATGCTCGCGGTGGCATAGCCCGCGGCCTTGAGCCGCTCGGCCACGGTCACTGCATCCAGCGGCAGGAACTGCTGCCAGTCGGGTGGGGAGAGTTTGGCATCTGGTCGCCGGTGGCCCGGGATCCAGTCGGTGATGTGCAGCCGGGCGGGTGACTGCCCCGTCATGAGCGCCGCCCGCGACGGGGAGCAGACGGTGCAGGCCGAATAGCCGTGCGTAAACCGCATACCGGAGGCTGCGAGCCGATCGATATGGGGTGTCTCGAACCAACCGCTGCCTTGGCAGGAAAGATCTCGCCAGCCCATGTCATCGACCAGAACGACGATCACATTGGGTGCGGACCGAGCCGGTTCGGCCGGTTGCCGGCCGGCGGAGATGCGGCAGGCGAAAGCCATGACCAAGGCGACGCTGATCACCAACCGCCGACTTTTCATGGTGAGTGTGTCCCCGGGAATATTCCACGAATTGTCAGGCAGGCGACCACCTCTTGCAATGCTGGCGATGCCAGAGGCGCGTGGCTGTCGTCATGTTTCCGACACCGGGCGCAGCCGCAGCCTTCGCCACTACATTCGATGGTATGGAGAAAAGCGTCGGAATGGTGACGCGTTTCGTGCTGGCCGTCGCGGGCCTGTGCTGCTTGGGAGCGGCGCCGCGCCCCAACGTCGTACTGATCGTGGCCGACGACCTCGGCCGCGGAGATCTCGGGTGTTATGGCGCCACGAAGATTGCCACGCCCAACATCGATCGGCTCGCCCGCGAGGGCGTGCGTTTCACCGACGCCCATTCGACCTGTGCGGTCTGCCAGCCGTCGCGGTATGCAATCCTGAGCGGCACCTACTACTTTCGGTGCAAGCGGAAGCCCAATCAGCTGTATTTCCACGACGGCCAGTTGACCCTGCCTGCCGTGCTGCAGCCGGCAGGGTATCGGACGGCTGCCTTCGGCAAGTGGCACCTCGGCTTCGGCCGGTCCGACACGCTCGACTACAACGGCGAATTGAAGCCGGGGCCGCTCGAGGTGGGCTTCGACGATTTCTTTGGCACACCTGTCACTCACAATGAGCCGCCATTCGTGTATGTCGAGGATCACCATGTCGTCGGCCTCGATCCGTCCGACCCGATCCAGATCGTGCCCGCCAAGGAAACGAAAGAGGGCTGGGGGCACGGCATTTCGACGGGCGGCCGGAAAGCCCATGAGGCCCGACCAGTCGAGACCATCGACCTCGTGCTCGCCGACAAAGCCGCCGCGTGGATCGCCGGGCAGCCGGCTGTACCGCCATTTTTCGCGTATGTCGCCTTCCTCGCCCCGCACGTGCCGATCGCGCCGGCGAAGGAGTTTCAAGGAACGAGTCGGGCGGGCGCCTACGGCGATTACGTACAGCAGTTGGATAAGTGCGTTGGCCGCGTGCTTGAAGCCCTCGAGCGGCAAGGCCTTTCCGACGACACGCTCGTGATTTTCACGAGCGACAATGGCGGGCTCGCCCATGCCGACGCCCTTGCGGCCGGCCATCGCACCAATGGTGACCTTCTCGGCCAAAAAACTGACGTGTGGGAGGGCGGACACGCGATTCCACTCGTGGCCCGTCTGCCGGGCAGGATTCCCGCGGGGCAGACGTGTGACCGTCTGGTGGGGCTCGTGGACCTGATGGCCACCATCGCGGCTTTCTGTGATGTGCCGCTTCCGCCGGATGCCGCGCCCGACAGCATCGATCAAAGCAGCCTTTTCGAACGGCCGCAGTCGCCCGCGGTCCGCGAAGAACTCGTGCTCCACGGCGTGGGGGGCTTCGGCTTGCGCTCGCACAACTATGTTTACCTGCCGCGGCCGGGATCGATGGGGTTGACCGTGCCGATCTCCCGCACGACGGCGGACGCGCGGCCGTTTGGTCAGCCCTGGAAAAGCCTCGGCTTCGAGGCTGATGGTGTCTCGGCGGACGGCGTCATCACGTCCGACGCCCCTGCGGATCAGCTCTATGACCTCGCCGCCGACCCGCGTCAGCGGAAAAACATCGTGCTCGAGCAGCCCGACCGGGCCAAGGCGCTCCGCACACGGCTCGAGGCGCTCGGGCCGGTGCAGCCGAAGTTGCCTGCCGCGGCACTGCCGGAGGGGCCGGCCGAGGCTCTGAAACCGGCGGCTGTGCGTCGCCCCACCGTCGCCGACGTGCGATATGGAAATCACCCGCGGCAGTTGCTCCACCTGTGGCAAGCCGAGGCGAAGAACGGCGCGTCCACGCCAGTTGTCGTTTTCATCCATGGGGGCGGGTGGGTCGGTGGCGATCGGATGAGCGGCATCGACACGCTCCTCGAGCCGCTCCTTGCGGCAGGGATCTCCGTCGCCTCGGTCGAATACCGGCTACTGGTCGATGCCATGCGCGAAGGCGTGTCACCTCCCGTGATGGCTCCGATGCATGACGCCGCCCGCGCGGTGCAGTTCATTCGCAGCAAGGCTGCTGAGTGGCGTATTGATCCGGAAAAACTTGCTGTGGCCGGCGGATCGGCGGGCGGCTGCACCAGCCTGTGGCTTGCCTTCCATGACGACCTTGCCGATCCCCGCGCCGCCGATCCCGTGGCACGGCTCTCGACTCGGCCTG
>Ga0315902_10005767_pt1 | contig 17368 bp, 31 predicted proteins | sample LakEriMetagenome_9_FD_203523 | JGI IMG/M metagenome (GOLD analysis project Ga0315902, IMG submission 203523) | Freshwater fungal communities from buoy surface, Lake Erie, Ohio, United States - Buoy 12 MA117 | ecosystem: Environmental > Aquatic > Freshwater > Lake > Lake biofilm | place: USA...
AAATAAGTTAGAGGCTGTTGGATATTCAATTACACTAATAAGAGGTGATAATACACTACCTGTTACAATACTACTAGATACAATTCTAACTTTGTCATTATTAAATTCATCTAATGTATTTGATTTTAAATCACCACCATATTCTTTAACAATTAAAGTACTACCTGTAATACCAAAAGTAGATACTAATGTTTGTAAACCATAAGTTGTACCCTTAGTTTTTAATAATAAAGGTAAGTTATGATAAATACGTTTATAAGATTCAGCGAGTAAATCCTTACGTGGTACTGTATTTAAATAAGAACCAGTTGAAGTAAAATTATCATCAAAATTAGCACTACCACTATTACCAATCAAGAAATTTAAATTACTTGAATCTCCATATTGGTTATATAATTTAGTACCTAATGATTCTAATACATAATATACTAAATCTTTAGATACACCTTTTTCTAAATTATTGTTTGCTAAATTAATGTCAGTAATAGCTGATAAGAAAATCCAAATATTATCAAAATAATGACCAACCATATCAAGAAAATTAAGATATGGTTCATTATTACCATCATCTTTAATAAATGATGGTACAGTAAATGTTAATTTATTTTGATTTATATCATCATAATCCTCAGCACTTCCTGTAGCCCAATCATACCATTGTTGTACTTTAACTGATGATGTAGAAAGTAATGGGTATGGTAATAAAGATCCTGTTTTTGGATATGGTGTAATATTATAATCTAAAGAAGATGTTAAAGTAGATCCACTTTCAAAATATAAATAATACTCAAACCCATCAAACCCAGCAATTAATTCATTTATACTAGCAGTAGCTCTATTTAAATCATTGAGCATATTAGGATAAAGAGAAGATGAAACAGTATATTTTGCAATGTCTGTTTTATAATCTTCTATTTGTTTTACCTTATCATAAAAGTTTGTTATTCGTTTTTTAGCTGAACTAAAAAATACAAAGTTATTAAAATCAGAATAATCTGTATTAATATCAATACTTTGTGAAGTAACTAAACTTAAAAATTGCTGGTATGATGCAGTAGATATAGTATTAATGCTAGTAACTAAGCTACTAAATGTTTGGTATGGAGTAGCTACATTATTTTGATTAGGAACATCAATAGCGAAATTAGGACCTTTTAACTGTGGAGCTGGTGGGGGTAAAATTAATCTGTCTAAGTTAATTTCAAAAACATATGGATTGATTTTTTCCTTTACTATCCATAATGTAGATTTATCAGAAATATTATCTGGTAAAGGTTCATATAATTTAAATAGTATTTCGTATCCACTTTCAAGTTTATTTAAAGCCGTATTAACAGCTATAGACTGTACATTATCTCCAAAGTTAATGATATAGTCAACAAAGTAAACTGAGCTTGAGTATGAATTTAAAATTGCTAGTGAACCACTTTCAATTTGTTCATTAGTTAAAGTAGTAGAGCCTACTCTTATTTCTGTTCTATCAGCAGATACTTCTTTTAAAAATAAACCTTGTTGATCAGCATCAGAAATAGTATTATTAAAGAAATTATATCGAACATTAAATTCACCTGATGAATAACCTAAATTTTGAAGATCTTTAATAGGGTCAATCTCAATAATAGGCAAAGATCCATTAACTGGATCCATGTATGAGGTAGTAGGTAATTTGAAACTTTTATAGTTATAGTTTATTTCTAATAAATTACCTCCAGCATCATAAACATAATACTCAATGTAATCGTTTTGTTGCCCAAAATCTTCTTTGATTAAAAATGGAGATAATAAATTAAGATCATCCACATTATAACGAGGAATCTCTTGTGTATTTAAAATTTCACCTACTATTTTAATATTATCAGCCATTACCTATTGCTTGTTGCTTTAGTTAATTCATTTATTGTTGTTTGGGCATCAAGTACTTGTTGCCTTAAAGCAGTAATTTCATCTAGTAGTGCTTGAACATCTTCTTGACTAATAGATACACCTAAATAATCTGCCTCACGTTGTAAAATAAATCGATGTGAGTTTGTTTCTCCTTCAGTTGGAATTTGATAAAATAATTGATCATATAATTCAAAAAAATCCTCAACTGAAAATGATAATTCTTCTTCACCTGCCCCAATTAATTGATTAAATTGAGTGTTAACTACTTTTGAAAAAGTATCTTTATCAAATACTGTTTTTTGTACAGGAATTTGAGACATTATCTTACAACTTTAAAAATATAATTGTTATCAAACACTACTGTTTCACCATCTGCCATTACTGATTTTAAAAGTATTTTGTAATAACGTTCTGGTTCCAATCCGTTCATATAAACATCAAAGTAGTTGCTTGATGAATCACAACTAATTTTAGTATATGAGGTATCATAATCTACGACAATTTCTTCAGTATCCAAATCTTTTATTGACCAATATGAAGAAGAAGGTAATGCTTTTTGATTAGCAAAGCTTAATGTAGTTCTAAATGTTACAGAAGGGTAAATATCTCTTACAGCAACTCTAAAACGTTGAACTGAATCTTGTTGATATTCACCTTTATTGTTATTTAATGTAGGTACACAGTAGCTAGAGGTAACTACTACTAATGAACCAGTAGTATAAGATGAATCATTCCATCTAAATTCTAATGATGGAGGATAAATAGTATGAGTAGTATCTGAGAAATATTTTAATTCAAATTTAGAGGCTGTTGTAAACTCTAAAGATGAAGAATGTTTTAAAATAAAACCATAATTAGAAATAACATTAGTGTAACTAGCACTTACAGCATTAGTTACCTTCAGTTCAATATCTTTTTCAGTATTAAATGTAAAAGATTGAGTTGATTGGTAAGTAGAAGCAGTATACCAAGTGCCACCACCAAAATTGCTTCCAGAGTAAGAACCAGTAATACCTGGTAAAAAGGTACCAGTTGTCCATTTTGTACTTCCTGATTGGTCTGTATATGTCCAGCTTACTCCATTTGTAGTTTGGGGTAAATTACCTAAACGTCCTGTACCTTGGTTCCAATCAGCTGCTATTGGGTGACAAAATATAGTATAATCTAATGGAATTGCAGAGGCATCTGCTAAGTATGCTTTTAAATAAACATCAAAACTAGATGTTTTAATTAGATTAGTAAAAACACTACTTATTTCGCTTGTTGAAAATTTAATTACAGGGCGAGATACCTCTTCAGTACTTTCAATAGATTCATATGTACTAAGTTCTAGTATTTCGTCTAATCCTGTATTTAAAGCAGGATAGAATGAATAAAGCGTTGCGCTTTTTTCAGGGAATATTTTATAAACGGCCATAGTTAGTAATTACTACGTATAAATATAGTAGCTACTAAACTGTTTTACGCCAATAAATGGTAATATTCTTTAAAGTGCTTTTGACGATCAGCTAAACCAATCGTACCACCGTTAACACATTTAGTCACGGCTAATACAGATGCATCAGAGGCATCTTTACACTTTGCTAGACAATTTTTAGAAAAAAACCAAGCAGCGGATAACAGTGGATATTTAGTAGCAACTAAATCAGGATTAGCAGCAATATCAACACCAATTGCTTTACCAAATGCTGTATAATTTTGCTTACCTGTTAATTGGATATAACCACGTCCACGAAATTTAAAACCTTCACCTGATGTTTCATCACCATTACCCATGCGAGATGCATAAACGCGATTAGCTATTTTTTCAGGTTTACGTTGATATTGTTCAGCTAAAGCTTGTGTTGGAAAATATTTTTTAAATATACCTAATAAACCTTTAGCAGAATAATTAAGATTTTCATTTACAACACGAAATCCACCTGATTCATGTCCACATTGGGCTAAGAAATGTGCTACTTCAACTGGTGTATCAATACCAAATTTAGTCATTACATCAGGAATCTGAGCGATTACTGTATCAGGAATATGTCCTTTTAATTTATTTAAATCCATACTTTATAATTTTCAATAAATATTATTGAGTAACTACTCTACCTTGAATATCAGTATTAGGGAATCTTAACTCAAATACTGCTGGGTCTAATGATGGGTATACATTACCATTTTTAGTTGCGCCTGCTATATCGTACCCGTAAGGGGAGTAATTTCCACCTTGTTTATTTACTATTTCAAGTTTAACTACAGATTGAACACCTTTAACTTGTAAAAGTTTAGATATAATATCTGATAAAATAATTGGTTGGTTAATTTGCCAATTATCTATATTAAAATGATTTTGTAAAACAGTAACACAATTAGTTAATATTTCTTTATTTGAATATCCACTTAGTATTGTAATATCAAAATTAACACCAATATTAATATAAAAAGCATCTCTAATATTAATAGCATCAGTAACCATCCTATATTGATTAATATAGGTTACTAAATTATTTTTTAATGATATTGGTGCTTGTGTTAATTGTTTATTACTATTATAAGATAAAATATATAAATCAAGAGCAAGTGGATTGTATTGTGGAATAGTAGCTACTGTTTGTTGTGGTGTTCTATTAATATCTTGAGAGATATAGGCTTTAGCTACAGTACCATAATCAGAAGGCATTGATAATGCTCTTACAATATAATCATCCTTAGTTACAGCTCTTAATTGAGTTGAATAAGAATATAATGCGTTTTGGCGAACTTCATCTGTTGTATCTCCATCTCTACCACCAGAGGATGGAATTGGATTTGCAGATATTACACTAGCTAAAACAGAGGCAGATAAAGGACCAGGTGTATTTTTAAAATAAACACCTGAGGTGTCAATGATTGTTAAATCATTAGCAGGCACGTTTGAGGTAATACCACCACCTACTAAATAACTTACATTTAAACTACCAACAGGAACTAAACCATATTCTTGAGTAAAGAATACAGATGCTTCATTATAATTATTAGTTAAATTAGAAATACCAGGAACTGATCCAGCAGCAATTGAATTAGCAGTTGGAATTACTTGACTATCAGTATATGTTTGAGATAAACCTGCGCCGAATTCAAGTTGTAAAGTATTATCAGATAAAAGTCTAGATACAAAACGTTGAGGTACTCTTTCAATTTGTAATAAATAAGGTACCTGATCAGTAGCAAATGATGGATTAGCTATTTTTTCAAAAATCGAAGATTGGGCTAAATAAGGTACTTCATACCAAACATCATTTACACCACCACTCCCAGTTACTGTTAATATTTGTAAAATATTTGAATCAGTAATATTAACTGTTCCAAATTTTTGATTTTGTGGAGGAGTTACAGTAGTATTTTTTATTTCAGCTGATATAGCAGGAACTGATTTTTTAAATAAGAAGTTATTATTATCATAAAAAGTAATCTCAGCACTTCCTGTTTCAGTAAAATCAATTTGTTGTGTAGTTAAAAATCTAATTCCTGTAGAAGTAGATGTTAAATAAGTATTAGCTGGAATAATTAGTCCGTATGTATTATAATCTGGTGATGATACTCCACCACTTGAGGTAATAGGAATTAATTGATATACATCTACAATTGTATTTGATGCATATGATGCTTTAGGACGATAACCCATAACATATGACATTGCATATAGGTTTTCTTTTTCCTTAGCGTATAATAAGAAATTTTCTTGTACTTGAGTATCTAAATAAAATGAGGTAACATCACCAACATACGAAGCCATTTCAATAAATAAATTACCTGGAGTAGATTCAGTGAAATCGTTATATGTTGTTGGAAAGTATGTTTTAGCATACTGTTGCAACGCTGCTTTAAAGCTTGTAAAATCTTTATTTAAATACGATATATTTTTATCCTCGTTAGCCATTATTATTGAAATTGTACTGTTACTTGATCTGGTGTATTAGATATGTTTAAAATATAATCAACACTTAAGCTAACTAAATTATAATCAGCATTTGGTGTTACAGTTATATTAGTTAATGTTATTTGAGGAAGATAAATAGAAACACTATTTGTTAAACTTGCTTTTAATAGTTCTATATTTTCCTCAGTTATATGAGCAAATAAAAATCGTCTTAATTCAGTTCCAAATCCAGGATTCATTACTCTTTCTCCTGTTTCTGTTAATAATAAATTAATTAAGTTAGATTTAATTTGATCCTTAGTAGTATAAGTACTTTTAAATACACCAGGTGCATTAAAAGGCAGCGATACCCCAATTGCAATATTTTTCTGTAAATCTAATGGATTTACTCGTATTACGCGAGGTATTGGCATATTATCCTAAGTTTCTTAATCCTGATAAATCCTGAGCAGTCATGTTAGCAGCAGCGTCTTCAATAAAAGCCATAAATGGATTATCTGCTTTAGGATCTACTTTTAATTGTGGTTGAGCTTGAGGCGTGTCGTAACCAAACATGGCCCCCATTTTACTACGTAAAGCCGATTTAGTATCAGCCCCCATCGGTACATCATTGCTAGAAAAACTAACGGTTCTACCTTCAGTTAATTCTTGCTTTCTTTGCTCTAATAACATCACACCAATTTCTTCACGAACTGCTTCGCGAACCGCTTCTTTAATTAATTGTTTAAATAATTTTGCGTTCATATTTATAAATATTTTATCCTTGTAAGTTTTGTTGATCAATAACTAGTTTCAATTGTTCTATTAAATCATTAGGATCCTGGGTGAATGAATATTCACTTTTAAGTTGTTCTAGCCCATCCCTATTAATAGCTACGGCATAACGGCGTTTGTTACCTTTAACGACAAATTTTAAATCATTTTCCTCTTTAATTTTAAATTTAAATCCTTTGTATGGAGGATAATCTAAACCAGTTGGTAAAAAGAAATTAGACAATGCTGTTAAATTATCTAATGATTTTCCGTCTAATTTTAAGCTAATTTCCTTTAATCTTTCTTTTAATTCTTTTATTCTATTAACCTCGTTTCCTAGTAATGTAGTAGCAATAGCTATAACAGTAGTTAATGCTGCTACTAATGCTAATAGTCTTGTTAATCTTGGTTGTAATTTTATTTGAACAGGAATTAAAAAAGGAAAAGGTAAGTTTATTATCACAATAAAACCAGCTATTATAGCTGAAATTGTAGCTAGAATTCTTGTTATTTTTTGTAAGGAATCTCTTAATTTTTCTAATTTTTTAGCACTATTGTTAATTAATGTAATAGCATTATTTCTTAAATTAGTAGCAATAATAACTGTTTGTTCATCTTTTACTTGTGTATCAATATAAACATTTACTTGATCTACTAAAAGTTCTAATTTTTTTCTTTGATTAATTATATTAAAAAATTGTTTAATAAGCTGTAGAGCAATTACAGGTGCTAAACTTTTAGCTGTATTAGTAGCTACTTGTTTAGCTAAATCTATACTAGATTTTGTTTCATCACTTTGAGATTTCTTTCTTAATCCTTTTAATCTAGTTTTTAAAGCTTTTTGATTTTGTCTTATTTTAGTATAAGGATCATTTTGTATAGCATTTTTATCTTGTTGTATTTTTTCTCGCTGTACATTAATAGCTGCTATTTCTGCTCTATAGGCAACCTCAGCTGCAGCTTTAATATCGTTATACTGTTTTTCAGTAATTTGTTTTGAATTATAATCCTTTTGAGCTTTTTCAACTGTTGCTTTTTGTGTTTCTCCTGCTTGTTGTTCTTTAATAGTTAATGCTTGTAATTCATTATCTAATTGACCTGTTTTAGATTGATTACCAACAATCAGTTTTTCTTTATTTTTATCTATAAGTTGAGATCCAAAAGTTTTAATGGCAGTAGCAGCTGATATTGTTTTTAAAATATCAGGCGATATAACAGGTGCTACATTTATTTTATTTTTATCTGCCATTATGATGTAAATACTTTTTGTGATGGAATTTTTTCTATTAAATCACACATGCGTTGAGCATCCTTAATTAATTCTTTACCAGCAGCATTTATTCCTAACATAGGAGCACCCTCAGGTACTCCAACAGCACTAGATAAATAACTAGCTAATTTAGTTAATGTTTGTTGTAAATGTTCAAATAAATTAGTTGTTTCGTACCCTAATAACACTGGTTGAGGGATATTATTACTATTATAAGGACCTAAAAATACTGAGTTTGAGTTTAAATGCACTCTTGTATCGGCATTTAAGTTAATAATATTTTTAGTATTTATTTCAACGTTAGTGGTAGCAAAAATCATTACTTCATCTTTTTTAGAGTTTAAAGTAACACGATCTGCATTTATAATAACTTGAGCATTAAAATAATCAGGTGCATTTAAAGGATTAGTTAAATTATTTAATACACCTGTTTTATCAGTTTGTAAAGGTAATTTTTGAGTTGAGGTTAAATAAATAGAAGATGCATCTAAATTTATTTTTTCAACATGGTATTTTTCACCAGGTATATAAGCAAATCCATTTGATAAAATAGTAATTGGACTATCATCTTTACCTATGCTACTCCATTCATTTAATTTACTAAATAAAGTTGTTGTAGTAGAAAACCTAATAGCATTGCCTTGTCTACCTTGTAAAATATGATCACCTTCAAAAGGTAATAAAGTTTTAATTTGAGGATTTTCTACAAACGTAGCTCCTAAACTAGCATCTTTATCTGCTGGTTGAGAATTTTGTTGTTGGTTACCATAGAGATTAATGGTACTAATATAATATTTTTGAACAGAGGTATTTGATACCTGAGAGGCAGGTGATGGTAAATCCTCTAAAAATACTAATTCACCTAATACTGGGTAGTATTGGAATTGAGGGTAAAGGGGTTTAGCAACTTTACAATTATTTAAAAAATTATTATCAACTGTTCCAGTAGTATCCTTTGCTTGATCATAATCAAGATAAAAAATAGTTCCTACTCCATTATAACCACCTGCTTTTTTAAACATTTCAGGTGTTGGAGTTCCATCAGTAGTAACAACCCCATAAACTCTACCTACTTGAGCTTTTTTAATAGCTGTAAAGTTATTTTTACCTATAGAAGATACAACAGCCGATAAATTTTCTCTTACTCTCATTTTGCTGCCTCAAGTTGCACTACAGGTGCTTGTTCAAGTAATTTTTGACCTTGTTCTTGTACTGATTTTTGTTCCTCTAATAAAGCATTAATTTCATCCATATTAATTAATTCGGTTCCACTACTTGCATTAATAGTTGCGGCACGTTGTGCAATAGCTGCCATCTTAATTAATTGTTCGTTGTTTTTTACATTAACATCAATTAAATCCTTAACGGTAGGCATTAACATTACTGCGGAACCTGCGTTAGATGTGGCCATTGGTTTCATAGTATCTATGAACTCTCCAATTTGCTTATCAATATCTTTATTATTTTTGTGTATTTTTTTAAACAAATCCGATAAGGACATGCCATCAAATACCTGTACGTCATCAAAATTAGCCATAAAATGCGTTTACCAATAAATATGAATACTTAAATCTTTATATATCCGTGTTGATAATATTCATTATACAATTGAACATAAATGGTTTTAAGCTTTTTAATTATTTTAGTAATCTGAGGTGTTGATACGTCTGTTATTTCGCGTATATAAATGTATAATGCTTTTTTATTAAATATTTCCAATGTTTCACGTTTACGAAATAACTCAACAATAGCATCAGCGGTTTGAGCATCTTGTTTTTTAGGAAATAATCTATATATGTGAGTGTCAATATACTTAATATATTGATCCATAAAACTTAATTCATCAAATGCATTTTCTATATTTTTATCGTTTTCATATAGTAACATTTGTTCATCATCAGATTCATCTACATCAGCTTTTTCTTGAAGCTTTTTGTAGTTGTTCTCATTATAAACAATTAGATAGCGTTTAGCAATAGTACCAAAGTAAGAAAATGCTTTACCCTTAGTTGGGTTGTATAGATGAAGTTTTTCAAGTAGAAATGTAATTACCTCATGTTTTAACTCCTCAATCGTATCAGTATCGGTATAATAGAATTTAAACGTATGAATAATATTTTCAGCTAATTTATAAAAGCCATATTCAATACGCTCGTTGTAAATACGATTACGTTCAATTTGATCGCTAGATGCTAAATATTCTACAATTGCATCTTCAGTGTCTTGAGTAAAGTAAATACGAGGTTCTTTTGGTTTGCGTTTACGCGGTTTACCTCGTTTAGTTAGTGCTAAAGTTTCATCAGCAAAGATGTCAGCACCATAATTATCGTAATATGACATAGTGATTTTCCTAGTTTTACTCCCAATATAGTGAGAGAAAATCACATAACCAAACTAGCCTCTAGTATTATTAAATTCATTAATGATGGTTTGTATTTCCCTCAAATTTTGAAAGAAAGTACCTACTTCATCATCAGTTTGAAACGCACCTAAAGTATCTAATTCTTTAAGTTTTTCATTAGAGTTATTAATAATAATACTAATAGCATCAATATATTGACGTTGTTGATCAACGGCTTTTTCTAGAGCATTATTACGTCTAATAATTAAAAATACTCCAATACCAATTAATTCAACAACATGAATTCCTATTAACCAAAGCCACATCATTATTGAGCGAATTGTTGTGCAAAATCGTCTTGTTCTAAAGAAACGATTTCGTTAATTTTTTCAATTTGTTCTTTTACTTGATCTAAAGATTCCAAAACTTGGTCTTGATCCATTCCTCTGTTCACTTGAAATTTAACCTTGTTGACAGTAGCGTCTAATTGGTTTAATTTATCAAGTACATTGTTTTTAAATTTCATAATATATGTTTATATATAAATATATGACAATTTGTGGTTCCCGCTACCTCTCACGTTTATTCCCGTTCCCTTATTCTCTCAAACCCCGTAGGATAAAGTTACAAAAAATATTTTATACTTCCAAAGAAAAAGGGTATCTTTTTCAAGACACCCTTCTTAATATAAAGTTAAACTAATTAAGCGTTCTGACCCATTCCACCACCTTTACCTGTTGTAGAGGTAGAAGTAGCAGCACCACCAGTAGATTTATCAAGAGCTTGTTTTAATCCTGGTACTTTGTTTGCTAATTTAGCAAGAGCAGCTACTACAGCTACTGGAATAGCAACACCAGCTTCAGCAGATCTGAAAAGATCTTGGATCATATCCATAGTAGCAGGAATGTCAAGACCTTCATCCATTTTCTCTTTCTTATCTTCGTCTTTCATTTTTTTCTTTTCAGCTAATACAGCTTGTAATTCTTGGCGAACCATTTCTTTTAATTCGCTCTTAGTTAATTTCTTTTTAGTTTCCATTTCTTTGATGGTATTAATTTTTGGTGATTGTTTTAAAATTGTTTTTACAGCTTCCAACTGTTTTGGATCATCAACAGCTACCTCAAATGTTTTCTCTAGTTTATTATCTACCATTTGATCAGTATCTAAAGCAACACCTGCTTTTTCCATACGATTCAAAAACGCAGCTTTATCTTCGAGAGCAAATTTAAATGTAGCCATCAATGTTTGACAATAAATATACACAAGATATAAAACCCATTCATAGCCTTGCACCTACCACCTCCACTACCAATATCCGTATATACGCTACTTATGATAGCCTTATATACGCTATTTATAATATTTGCTTTAACATTTTCTCTCCAAAATGCAATGCAGTTTTATAATGAAGATAGATAGAAACAACAGTAGAAATAATCGTAACGATTGGTATTAAAAAAAGCTCTATCAGCCTAATATTTGCAATATAAAGTAAAACATGCGCTAGCATCCAAAATACTAAGATAATTAATTTATTCATTTGTATAATAATTAGTTTGATATTTTTTACCCAGGCGTTCGATAAGAGTACGAGCATCATCAGATGATATATAAAATCCCTCACGCTTTTGATTAAGACGCGCACCAAGGCGCTCGAGTTCAGTGTGGATTTCGCGCTCAAGCATCAATCCATCGGGGCACTTATACACAAATACTGGGTACCATGGCGTAATAACGCCCGTAGCCATATTAATTTGACGCACTCTATCATATACTGTGTTGGTAGTATAGCCTATTTTACATACACCTGGAATGGAGGGATTGCAGAGAACATAGACGTAATGGGGATTTTGGGGAGTGAGAGTAGGATCGACCCAGGCTGCGCCATAATACGTTACTTGCTCCCAACCTGGTTCATTAGGGATGGGAGTAAGTGTGATAGCAATAGCGGATTTCATATTGTATTTGAAATCTAGCTCGGGCACGAGCTTGCGATATAGCTTTGCCTCCTCCTCCGTGATTAGTTTCATAACCTAATTATTTAGGTGGAAGATCGTTAGGGGACTTTGCCTGGACAACACTTCCACTAGCAATTGCTTGAGTGTATTGTTCAAGCGTTAATCCATACTGGGATGCTTCGGATTGGCGTTGTTGCTGAATATATAGTTCAAATGCCTCTTTAGTTAATAACACGTTATCTTGTAGGTATTTTTTCATTTACTTTCGATTATGTAAAGTACTAATTTGTATAACCAAATTATACCACCGATGGCAAATATTGGTATTAAAACGAGTTTTGATTGTTCTGGATATCTAAGTACAATGCTTACTATAAAGGATAGTCCTAATAGTATGAATAGTGTGTAGAAAGCTGCTTTTGTTTTGTTGTTCATGTTTGTTATTTGTCAATAAATGTATATACTTTGTATAGACCAAAAAAGTTGTTTAAAGGAGATTTTGGGGATTTGCAAAGATTTTCGAAAGGGGCTATAGTGGAAACCGCGGACGACGATGGGGGCGACGGGTGACGGGGGACGATGGTAGCGACGGTAGCCGACGTTACGTCGACGACATTACGTTATAGTATATGTGTATATACGCTCGATGGGTAGAGATTGTGTTTCTGTTGAAAATACACATAGTTTTTTTACGTTGACCGCGCCCCATCGATGGACCGCAATTGGCATGGGAGCAGATCGCCATCAAACCGCTATCGGACCGCTAGCAATCGCCGGCGGCCCGATCTCGATTCGACCTTTTACATTTCTACAATTGCCACATCTAATAATTCACCATCGCTGAACACATACACCATATCATCTATTGCCACATTACAATCGCCGTTATTTGCATCATACACATCATCCATGGTTTCGATATCGTAATCGATACCACGTTCGTTTAATTCAACGATAAATTCATTTGCACTCATTGTTTCTGCTAATGTTGTGATTTGGAAGTTCATGTGTTTAATTTTTAATTGTGGTATGAATATATGAACGGGGCTTTGCCCCGTCCTATTTAATTTACTCTGGAGTGCATATCCATTATTTCACTCACACTCTCATCCCCATATCCCTTAAGTGCCAACTTATAATTTTCCATTAGTTGATTGAATTGGGGCAGACACTCAGCTGCAGTACGTCCTTTTAATCCATAATATTTCTTGATCTGGGTGAATGTAATATTTTTGAATTTCATCCCTTTAGCCATCAAGCTAAGATTATATTTGTGTACTGCAAGTTGATACCCGAAATAATCAATCGATCCCTCTCCCATACTTACCTCTGGTGTTTTGAGAGTGCCGTTGATTGTGTTTTGAAGGGCTTGTTGAAATGGAGTCATATATTTTAATTTTTGGTTAATGTGAATATACGAGCTATATTTCGCCTAGCCCTATTTACTTCATTCCCACATACGTTCTTCCATCCTCACCCTTAATAGTGTATGTGTTATTTTTTCCCCACAGTTGACGTCTTAAATGTTCGATATCTTGTTTTTGCTCTTCCATTATACTGAATAATAGGAATATTATAGCTCCCATCATTGTAATAAAGGCAAATGATAGATCAAGTGTGGTTTTAGATTGAATGAATAGGTAGAAGGATAAGATTGCTAATACCATACTTAAGATGCCATGAATTATTTTCATACGTTTTAATTTTATAACGTGAATATATGAGTGGGGCTCTGCCCCACCCCATTTACTAGTTACCTTTATTAATATGTAATTGTATTAACTGGGTTAACTCGTTTATGTACTGTTGTACTTTGTAGTTATCTATTAATTTGTTGTTTTTAATAGTAACACTTACAGTTACATCTTTAGTTGTGTTTTTTAATTTACTCATATATTAAATATAAGTAATTAATTACGACCAGCCCTAAAATCGATTATAGTGTTTAGGTAATTTAGGTCCAGCAGGTTTAGAGTAATCACGTGTCTTGATCCTCTGATATTTACAGGGCGACTCAAGTGATGGGCTAGTGTATATAACACAACTGGTGAGCCCAGATAATAGAGCGATCATCAGAATCACTAATAATATTACTTGATGTGGTTTCATATACTTTATTTTATTTACACTAATTCATCTTCATTATACACTTCACTCATAATACCATCCCTCACTAAATCCATCAACCTATCAATCTCATCATTCTCAATCATCTTATCTTTCATATCTCTCACTTTACCTAAACAATAATACAAATCATTTAACTCACTAACACTTAATTCTATAATCATAATTTTAATTTTAATAAATATACATAATTAATTCTAACAAACAAATAATAATATAATATATTTTCAAACTATTTCATTAATTATATTATTTAAACTTTATCAACTATACTTTTCAACTATTTTATTTATTAAACTTTCAACATCTAAATCTTTATTTATACTATATAATATTAAATCATTATACACATTCATATTATTATTACTAAACATTACTTTAATATTATTATTCAAATCTTTATAAACATTATTTATATCAAATTTATTTCTAACTTTTAATACTAATTCATTATATACTTTATTTTTTTCATTTACTTTTTTATTTAATTCAAATACTTCTTTACTTAATTTCTCTAACTTTTTATAATCACTATCTTTTTCTAACTTACTTTTAATCTTTTCATACTTAACTTCATTTATTTTTTTTACAATTTCATTACTTAAAACATTCATTTCTACATTACTTAACTTTTTCATACTTTTTTAATTTTAATTTTTAATAATACATAAATTTACATAAATAATTTTAACTAAACAAATAAACTTTTACATAATTTTAAATTTTAAATTTTTAATAATATTATTTTTATTTTTATTTATATATTAAATATAATAAATTAATTTTAATTAAAAAAATAATTATGAATAATTTTGAAATATTTTTTGTGGGTGAATATTTGGTAGTGTAAAATGAAAGAAGGACCCGCAGCGCGGGTCCCTCTTCCTCCATCTTAGCTAATCAATTAAATCAACTGAAAGGACTTGATAGTATTTGTGTTAATCACTCTATAATCCTGTTCATTTGAATCAAAGGCCACAACATATTCAGCCTTACCTGAAATGTGTTCTGTGTACCCGTCTTCAATGTGTCCAGTGAGTGTACGTTCAGTACCATCTTTTTTAGTGTAAGTCACTTGGAATTCGCTTCCGTTTGTCTTGAGAATCTGATTTTTGTAATTCATAACTGTTTAATTTTATTATGTAATGAAGATAAGTGAGTAATTATGCCAATCCAATTTTCATTTTACTTAACATTTTAACTAACTCATCATCATTATCTTCCTCCATTACCTCTTCCTCTTTCATCATCAAAGCAAATAAACTCATAGTAATTATCTCCTTAATATTATCACTTTTCTCCATAGCAGAAGCAAGAATATTTACTAATTCTTTTCCACTTCCTTCAATTTCAACTTTAATCATTCCTTCTGTCTCAATTAAACAAAATTTTGTGTTCATAAAAAATAATTTTTATTGGTTTAATAATACATAAATATACAAAAAAAACTATGACAAACAAAACAGGACCCCAGGTAGAAACCCGGGGTCGTTAACCATTAAAAATTAAAAGTATGAACCGTCTTTACGCGGCAGCTACCGCTGGAATATTTTGTAATTCAAGTGTCCATGTGTTATAACACTCCCACTCAAAATCATTATTATATAAGTACAAATAATCAACATAATCTCTACTATTAAAAAATTCATCTTGAGAAACAGTCCTTATTTCAACCCCACTCTCACCCCTATCCCTACCGTATGCTAAACACCAATTGTTATTTCTGGTGCTATAATTATCAAAATCTTGTTTCTCACCAATCACCTCTCCCAATACACTCAAATCACCTAGTGCCAACAAATGGTCTACTTTAAAGGGCGTGGAGTAGTGTTCCTGAAGGATAACTCCATTGTGCTCTGGGTAGCCATCAAAATGACAATAAATGTAACTAACAGTGTTGTCTGAATTCAATTTTCCGATTAATGATCTTGTAGCCATACTTTTTTAATTTAAATTGTTAATAATGAGTTGAATATATAATCACTATCTTGACTCAAAAAAAACTCGTTGATCCACCTTATGGAGTGAGCTTACTCGAAACATCTGCATCCACTCATTCTCACTAGGCTGGTCAGCTGGGTAAGTGGTTTTGAGCCCCACGGGCTCACCTTTCTTCAGGCTGATGGGCTCACCGGCAAATGTACGCTCACCGAATAAAAAAAGTACGATTAAATCCAAAATTGCTTCTAAATAGGTTTTCATATAATTTAATTTTTAGTGTGATTGAATATACAAAAGTCCCTCTGCCTCATCGCGAACAGGAATAAGTTTATTATTTCCAACAACATACCAGCCATCATACCTCTTCTCCACACGAAAAGGACCACTTAAATCAAACTCTTCTCCATCATTAAATTTTAATATACTCATACTTTATAATTTTATATAATAAATCTAATAAAAAAGATCCTGCCGACCAATCATGATCAACAGGATCTGTGGGAAAAAGGTTCGATTAAGCAGTTACTTCTGCTGCTTGCTTTGGGCGACCGCGCTTAATAGCTTCACCATTAGCGAGCTTAGCTGCTTTTGCAGCCAGCTTAGCCTGACGAGCTGAATTAGCACTTGCTGGACGGCCACGCTTAACTTCACCACCTGCTGCTACACGAGCTGCACGAGCGGCTAAACGAGCTTGACGAGCTGAACCTTCGATTGTGGGGCGACCCCTTTTTACTGTTTCTGTTGACATAACCTGTTTTTTGTTTTTATAAATATTAATTAATTACAACATGAATATATAAAAAAATCTGGACCAAACAAAACTTATTTGAAATCAAATTGTAGTATACAATATTCTTTTTCATCTTCATTATCTTCCCCATCCCAACTATCATCACATCCATTACCTTTATACACTTTACATTTATTTAATTTGATCATAAATTCATCACCATCACTATCAAACTCACCTAACACTTTCATTTCTGGATCAAATTTACTTAATTTGTTAATTAATTCATTTACTTTCATACAATTTAATTTTATTATGTTATATAATGGTATAAATCTAATGGAAAAAATCCTGACCGAAACATAACTTATCTACGCACTGATTTTGGCCTTCCCCGCTTTCCTCCTGAACGCGCCTTTATGGCTGCCTTTGCTTGAGCCTTCGCGGCAAGAGCCTC
>Ga0315902_10005768_pt1 | contig 17363 bp, 16 predicted proteins | sample LakEriMetagenome_9_FD_203523 | JGI IMG/M metagenome (GOLD analysis project Ga0315902, IMG submission 203523) | Freshwater fungal communities from buoy surface, Lake Erie, Ohio, United States - Buoy 12 MA117 | ecosystem: Environmental > Aquatic > Freshwater > Lake > Lake biofilm | place: USA...
TTTTTCTTTTCCATAGTACGTTTTTGAGAGAACCTGAAAGTACAACAAAATATGCCTGCTGCAAACGGCTTGCCGCAAACACAATATCTTTATGCTATGGGTCCAACCACACTCAGCGCATTCAGATCCTTTACCGCCCGGCTGGAAGAAACGGAACAGCTCATGCCTGTTTTGTTTGTGGGGCACGGCTCACCTATGAACGGTATTGAAGACAATGCGTTCAGTCAACGCTGGCAACAGATGGCGCAGGAAATCCCCGTACCGGCAGCGGTGCTGGTGGTATCGGCCCACTGGTTTACACGGGGTACAAAAATCACGGCCATGGAAGCGCCTCCCACCATTCATGATTTCGGCGGTTTTCCTCCTGCATTGTACAACGTACAGTACCCGGCGCCGGGACATCCGCTGCTGGCGCAGGAAACAGCAGGGCTCCTGCACAGCGCTGCCGCAACTCTGGATCACGACTGGGGCCTCGACCACGGCGCCTGGACCATTGTGCGGCATATGTATCCCGAAGCCAACGTACCGGTATTGCAGCTAAGCATCGATTATACGAAAGGTCCGCTGTTTCATTACGAACTGGCGCGGGAACTGCTGGCCCTCCGCCGTAAAGGAGTGCTTATTATAGGCAGCGGCAATATGGTGCACAACCTGGGTATGGTGGCGTGGGACCGGTTGGAGGTGCCGGGCTTTGGTTTCGACTGGGCGCTGCAGATGAACCAGACTTTTAAAGAGCTGATCGCAACCGGCAACCATCAGCCACTGATCCATTACGAATCCCTGGGGCGCGAAGCCCGGCTGGCCATTCCCACTCCGGAGCATTACCTGCCGTTGCTCTACACACTGGCGCTGCAAACACCCAAAGATGCGGTTTCGTTTTTCAATGATACGGCGGTGGGTGGTTCGCTGACGATGACTTCTGTGAAACTCGGATAGTCGCAGATATCTCCCTCCGTTATCGTTTGATCGTTTGATCCCAGTTCAGAATAAAATCAGATAAAGTTGCTCCCGCCTGTTCGCGCAGGTAACGGAGTAACTCAGCATCGGGCAGGGTAACGGCTTGTGCCTGCAGTGCTTTCCACAAACGAAGGGTCAGCTGCTTTCCTTCCTGATCATACATGGAGGCCGCTCCGGCATGCCACCGGCATTGATACCATCCGTAGTTATTCGGGTGTTGCTGACCTATTTCGTTATAACGGTCATGCACATCCTGGAGCGACGTGTATATAAATCCTTTGGTCCCTCCGTTTACCACCAGCTGCGGAAACAGTGTGAGGGCCGGCAGGGAGGAAGGCTCCTGCTCCGCAACAAACGCATGCAACAGCATATTCACCAGCAGTTCTCCCATCCATTTCCGCTGCATGTTCAGTCTGGCCTGAAAATGAAACGCATGCCCCAGTTCATGTATAGCCAGCAAATCAAAAAAAGGTTTCATGCTGATGCGGCCGTCTGGCCCGCCGTATACCTCCTGTACCCGTCGCGCCAGGTCGGGAGGAAGCTGGCCCGCCGGCGGAATAAAACTGTTCCAGAATTCATTGTCTTCTGCCGCCACCACCAGTGTTTGTTTGTCGTCGTAGTGCGGCATGCCGTACACCGGAAACGGGGTATAACGGCTCCAGTCCTTTTTACTCAGCACCAATAAGGTTACTGTGGGCTCAAATTGCAGCCATCCGGATAAAAACCGGTAGGCCTTTTCTACACGGCTGCCGGTTTCCCGGGCCCTTGCTTCAAATCCTTTCGAGCAGTAGACGGCTGTGCGTCCGTTGCTCAGATTAACAAGCGAATCATAGCGTTGTGAGCGGGCCTGCTGCAGACAGCAGCATAATAAGAAGGACAGGAAAAATGATTTTGATTTCATACTCATTGATTTGAAATCAAAAATCTGAAAGCTGCTTTCCCGTAAATAGTAAAAAAACGACAATCAGAAGCGCAAGGGCTGTTGAAGTAACACCGGGGCCTGAAGGATTTCTTTTTCAATAACACCGGGCGGCACTCCGGCAAACTGCCTGAAGTCGCGTATCAGGTGCATCTGGTCGAAGTAGCCACATGCATAGGCAATATGTGTCCAGCTGACCGACTGCTCCTGTTCCCGCATCCGGTAGGCTTTTGAAAAACGGATAATGCGTGAAAAGAATTTAGGAGTATACCCTAAGCGTTCCTTACTGACCCGTTCCAGCTGCCGTACACTTAAACAGGCAAGAGAAGCAAGGGAATCCACCGAAACATGCCCTTCGCGCTGCAAGAGGTACGCCATTGCCCGGTCAAAAGGCAATTCAGGCTTCAACCGCCGGCATTGATCCAGTAAGAACTGTTCAACGATTGACTTCAGCCCATCCGGATCCGCGGCATCTTTCAGTCGTTCATTCACCCTTCGGATGGAGGCGCCGAATACCTCTTCTGCATCCAGACTGCCGTCCAGCAGTTCCTGTAACGGAAGACCCGTCAGCCGGTGAAGTCCGCCGGGCTGAAAACCAACCCTTATGGCTTTATGATGATGCCCCACATCAATCATCACCCGTGTTACCTGCGGTCCCACCACCACTGCTTCCGGTTGCTGCAGGTAGTGTCCGCTTTCCTGAAAATTCACACGTATGGGATCTTTAACATAAAAGAAGAGGGAGTTCTGGGGAGTGGGCGGATAGGGACAGGCAGATGTTGCAGCGGCATCCAGCTGTATGTCGATGATCTGAATACACTGTACGTATTCCTGTAACAAGGGATGTACCTGGTATAATTTAGTGAACATCTGGCAAAGAAACGCTTCCGCCTTTACGTTATTAATGATTAGTTGCTGCTGTTGTCAGAAAAATGTGCAGCCTGTACTATTTAATAAACTGGAACCATTGCTGAAACATCGGGCCCAGGATGGGAATAGGTTTTTCCTCCCCGTTTACGGCTCCCAGGATACCCAGCAGCCACAGGATAAAGAGGGCTACGTACAACACCCAGCCCAATGCCCAGGAGCCCGGCATGTAAGAAAGTACCGCCATCAGCACCCATACACCGGCATAGAGGACCATGAGTCCAAACATCTGCCGCAGGTGGAACAAAACCAAAGCGCTTTTTTCGGAGCTGTTGCTGTATTGCACCAGTGCAATAATCCAGCCGATAAGGGTAAGATAGGCTACCCAGGCCGTTGTTCTGGTATCCATAATAAGGAGTTGAATGTACTTGTAAGATACATTGAAACCGCCCGATTTGCAAGCCTGTTTTGCTCAGTGTGCCGGCTGATTGTAGTGGGCATCAGGGAAGTACCCGCACTACTTTATCGCCTATGCTGGGGGTAAACCGGCCAACAGGTTCGGTAAAAGCTTCCAGACCGTGTTGGCGGAACACCTGTTGTATGGTTTCAAGGTGCGCAGGTGCTACGGCTATCAGCAGTCCGCCGTTGGTTTGCGGATCGGGCAGCAGGTTGAAGGCTTCCATGACATTAACGCCTGCTTCAAAACCCACTTTGCTGCTGTAGCTGTTCCAGTTGCGGTAGGTGGCGTCGGGCACCACGCGTTGGGCGAGGTAGTGACGGGCCGCATCAAGCAGGGGTATGTGGCGGTAGTAGAGCTCTGCACCCAGAGCGGCACCTTCGGCCATTTCCAGCAGGTGGCCCAGCAAACCAAAGCCGGTGACATCGGTCATGGCGGTGACGCCGGGCTGCTTTCCGAGTTCTTCACCAAGGCGGTTGAGTTGCGACATATACTGCAGGGCCAGTCCCTGGTGTTCGGGAAGCAAGAGGTTTCTTTTTTCGGCAGTGGCCAGTACGCCCACCCCGATGGGTTTGGTGAGTAAGAGCCAGTCGCCTTCCTGTGCCTGGTTGTTTTGCTTCAGTTGCTCCAGCGGTACCAGTCCGTTTACCGCCAGTCCGAAAAACGGTTCGGGTGCATCAATGCTGTGTCCGCCGGCCAGGGGTATCTGTGCTTCGTTACAGACAGACCGGGCTCCTTCCAGCACCTGTTGCGCCAGTGAAGCAGGCAGTTTTTCCACCGGCCACCCCAGTACCGCCACGGCGAGGAGTGGTTTGCCGCCCATGGCATACACATCGCTGATGGCATTGGCAGCGGCAATGCGGCCAAAATCAAACGCATCGTCCACAATGGGTGCAAAAAAATCGGTGGTGCTCACCAAGGCGGTACCGTTGCCGAGATCATACACAGCTGCATCATCGTTGGTGCTGTTACCCACCAGCAGTTGGGGTGCGGTAAAGCCGGGCCGATCGGTTTGCAGTATCTGCTGCAGTACCGCAGGCGCTATTTTACAGCCGCAGCCGGCGGCATGGGAATATTGAGTTAACCGGATGGAGTCGTTCATACTTTAATTGATTGAGGCAACGGTTCCTTCAGGCACCGTTGCCCGTAAAGAGGGGCAAAGATACTGCCCGCTATTCATTGCGCTGCAGCAGGATGCCCGCACTTTTATCGAGTGTGGCACTGAAGAACACCTGGTAGCGGCGGTCGCCGCTGTACACCACGAGCAGACCGGTGTTGGGTGGAATTTTACCCAGGTTTTCAGCATAGAGCGTGAGCTGGATGATTTGGCCGGCCGGAACGGGTATGGTGATTTTATGCGCCTGTGCGGTGAGTCCCACACGGGATACCAACACTTCGTTGTTGAGGAATACACTCACCGTATCACCGTCGATTTCACCATTATCGTACAACGAGAGGGTGATACTATCTTCCATTACAGTCACCGTTTCCAGGAGCTCTGTCTGTCGTTTGGTGAGCAGGGGGTTGCTGATTACGGGCAGCTTGTTCACGGCCAGGTCCGATTTCTTAACAAACGGACTGTCGTGCTGCTGGGTGGGTGCAAGAATCGGCAGACTGGTCGCTTGCTGCTGCTGCACCGGTGGATTCACCGTTTGCTGGGTTACCGCACCCGCAGGTTGTGTGGCAGGCGGCGGGGCTGTGGGTTTGTTTTGCACCACCGGTGGCTGTGTTTGGACTGGCGCCGGCTGATTGCCCTGCTGTTTCGCCGCTGCCGGTTGCTGCTGTGCCTGCGTCTTCACGGGAGGCTTTGTTGCAACAGGGTTATTGGTGGTTGGCTGGGTCGGTTCCTTTTTATCCGTCACAGGATTAGTAGCCGGTTTATTAACAGCAACGGTAACGTGTTGCTGCTGGGTGGGCTGACCGCTGGCTGGTTGCGTACCTGCCGCCGGTTGCGTTACAGGAGGCTTTGTAGCAACAGGGTTATTGGTGACTGGTTGGGTCGGTTCTTTTTTATCCGTCACAGGATTAGTAGCCGGTTTATTCACAGCAACGGTAAGGGGTTGTTGCTGTGCAGGCTGACCGGTGGCTGGCTTCGTATCCGCCGCTGGTTGCGTTGCAGGAGGCTTGGTTGCAACAGGATTGGTGGTGACTGGCTGGGTCGGTTCTTTTTTATCCGTCACAGGATTCGTGGCCGGTTTATTCGCGGCAACGGTAACGGGTTGTTGCTGGGCAGGCTGACCGGTGGCTGGTTTCGTATCCGCCACCGGTTGCGTTGCAGGAGGCTTCGTTGCAACAGGATTGGTGGTGGCCGGTTGGGTCGGTTCTTTTTTATCCGTCACAGGATTCGTGGCCGGTTTATTCACAGCAACGGTAATGGGTTGCTGCTGTGCAGGCTGACCGCTGGCTGGTTTCGTACCTGCCGGCTCTTTCACAGGCGGGGTGGTGGGTGGCGGAACCGATGCCGTGCTGCTATCAGGCTTTGCTCCCTGTTTTCCACCGGGAGGATTCGCCGCTGTGCCCACGGGTGCTACTGCCGGTGGCTCTTTTGCCGCAGTTGGAGCAGAGACAACAGCCGTATCCTTCACGGGTAAGGCGGGAGGCGGCGGAACAACCACTGGTGCCATGGTCAGCGGCTGGTCTTTTACCCTCGGCTGCTTGCCTTCATCGCCTCCGGCAGGGGGTTTTGTTCCGTCTGCCGGCGGTTGTTTACCGGGAGCGGCAACCAGGACCGGCTCTGTTGGTGCAGCCGGCTCAAACAGCATCTCTGTGTCGAGGTTTTTTTCCGCCAGCCGTTTGTAAAGCTGGGTGGCCAGGTAGTTACGCTCGCGGGTCACCTCAATTTTACCGGTCAGCGGTAAATAGTTGCGCCAGCGGCTCGTACTCCATTCACCCGGCAGAAGGGTGGCGGTATCGTTACCGATATCTTTCAGGTTGAAGAAGAAGACGGTTTTGATACCGCGGGTGGCCATTTCAAAATTATTGGAAACAGAACGCTCATCTTCCACAATCAATACATCTTTGGCAATGCGTGCATTCACCTGAACCACGTTATAGTAAAGCGTATCCCCTACAATGAATAACCGGTAACAGTAACCGAAAAGTTTTCCTTTCTTCTCTTTGAGTGTTAATTCGAAGTTGATGGTATTACGGGGGCTGTCCACCTGCATCACCCCTTTATAAACACCTGTCACCACCTGGGACCTTGTTGCGGCAGCAAGCAGTAAAAAAAAGGCGGGAAGGAGGAGGAAGCGTTTCATTCGTTCTTGTTTGATGAATTCGTGTATTAATCAGTTACAGTACCCCTTGTTTAACGGGCCGTGTGTGGTGTGCTGTTTCAGTAAGGCATTTCTATTTCTACTTGTTTAACGGTATTGTTCCGTTGCCTGTTGCAGCAGCCGGGCATTGGCGGCATCCACACGGCTGCAGGGAATGCTCCGCAATAAAGATGCCAGATCGTCGCGGTTGTGCATGCCCTTGGTGTACCATTTATCATAGTATTTTAACAAGATACAAAAACTATCTGCAAGGCGGTCTTCCACCAGCGCATGGATGGCCTCTTTGGTTTCCAGTCCGCCCAGCCTTTTGCTGATACGGATAATGGAGTTCACCAGCCGTTCACGGGGCAGGTTTCCATATTCTTCAACAATGTGCTGCAGCCGTTCTTCAAAGGGAATATCCAGAAAATACAGCGGTTTTTTACGCAGCTGCTTCCATAAAACGATGGGTGTATTTACATCGCCGATACGCTGGCTTTCATCTTCCATCCAGATGTGTCCTCCTCCGGCTGCCTGCACCTGCTGCATAGCCCGTTGCAGTTCCAGCGCCAGTTTGTTTTCAAAATGTTCCTGGCTGGGTTGCGGGGGCATACCAATGTTTCCGAAGGCAGATCCCTTGTGATGGGCCAGTCCTTCCAGGTCAATCACCAGTGCTCCCTGTTTTTTCAATTCGTGCAGCACATGGGTTTTGCCGCTGCCGGTATAGCCACCCAGCAGCTGCGCCGGGTATTCTTTTTCAAACTGCTGCAGTACCCAGTTGCGGAATGCTTTATAGCCGCCTTCGAGTGTGCATACTTCAAATCCATAAAGATCGAGCAGCCAGGCTACACCGGCGCTGCGCATGCCGCCGCGCCAGCAATGAACGAGTACGGTTTTTTTATTACCGGCGGTGGGTTGGATGCCGGCAGTAAGTTCTTCCACCTGCTCCACCATGTTGCGCATTTTACCGCCGAAATAATCAAGTCCCGCTTTAATTGCCTGCTCCCGGCTTTGCTGTTTATACGTGGTGCCCACCACTTTGCGCTCTTCATCGGAAAATAACGGTAACGAATAAGCGCCGGGTATATGGGCGTGGCTGTATTCACCGGGACTCCGCACATCGAGGACCGGCGCTGTTTGCGCCTGCTGCAGAAAAGATTCTATGGTAATACGTTGTACCGCCATGACTGTTGACTCAAAATTAGCAGGTTACGGGATAATAAAAAGGTCAAAAAAAATCCCGCAGGTGCTGCGGGATTGTCTGTATGCATTTGTGATTAACCGTTCATGCTGGTAAGAAATTCATAGTTGTCCTTGGTTCCTTTCATGTGCTGCAGCAGCATGTTCATTGCTTCTTCCGTATTCATATCGGCCATGTGCTTGCGTAACACCCACATACGTTTGGCAACATCTTTGTCAAGCAACAGATCATCGCGGCGGGTGCTCGATGCCACGATATCAATAGCCGGGAAGATGCGTTTGTTGGCCAGTTTGCGGTCGAGTGCCAGTTCCATATTACCGGTTCCCTTGAATTCTTCGAAGATCACCTCGTCCATCTTACTGCCGGTATCCACCAGTGCAGTGGCCAGGATGGTTAAAGAGCCGCCGTTTTCAATTTTCCGGGCAGCGCCGAAAAACTGCTTGGGCTTTTGCATGGCGTTAGCCTCCACACCACCGCTCAGTACCTTACCACTGGCGGGGGCCACGGTGTTGTGGGCACGGGCCAGACGGGTAATAGAGTCAAGCAGGATCACCACATCGTGTCCGCACTCCACCAGCCGCTTTGCTTTCTGCAGCACAATGGTAGACACTTTCACGTGCTTTTCTGCCGGCTCATCAAACGTGGAAGCAACGACTTCGGCCTTTACGCTGCGTTCCATATCGGTCACCTCTTCCGGACGCTCATCCACGAGCAGTACGATGAGGTATACTTCCGGGTGGTTTTCAGCAATGGCATTGGCCACATCCTTCAGCAGCACCGTTTTACCCACTTTCGGTTGTGCCACAATCAGACCCCGCTGTCCCTTACCAATGGGCGTAAACAGGTCCATAATACGGGTGCTGTAAAGGCTGGACGAAGTGGAGAGGTTCAGTTTTTCGTACGGGAATAACGGTGTCAGGTAGTCGAAGGGTACCCGGTCGCGTACTTCCTCGGGACGCTTGCCGTTAATGGTATCCACTTTCAGTAAGGCAAAATATTTTTCTCCTTCTTTGGGAGGACGCACCGCTCCGTAAACCGTATCACCTGTTTTTAAACCAAACAGCTTGATCTGGGAGGGAGATACATATACATCATCCGGACTGGAGAGATAGTTGTAATCGCTGGAGCGGAGGAAGCCATACCCGTCGGGCATCATTTCCAGCACCCCTTCGCCGAGGATAACACCATCAAATTCAATGTTGAATGCCTGCTCACGGCGGTTGGGATATTGTTTCTGCGGCTGGGCAGCTTCTGCAGGCGCCTGGACTTCTGTTCCCGCACCGGCTTCGGTGGGTTCTTCATCCACAATCGGGTCTGCAATGTATTCCTCCTCACCGGGAAGGGTGAAGGAAGAAAGAATATCGGGCAGCGGCGCTTCTTCCTTACGGTTATTCTTCCGGGGGTGGGGTGTTTCTTCTTTTTTCTTTTTGACCTTGGAGACTTGTGCAGGAGTGTCTCCGCTTTCCACCACCGCTTCTTCGGTGCCTGTGGCTGTTGAAGTTTTTATAATCCGTTTCCTGCGTGGTTTTTCTTCTCCACCGGATTTCGTTTCACTTGCCATAACTGCCTGTTTGTCGAGGATTTTGTAAACAAGTTGCTGTTTGTCCATCTTTTTGGCGCCTGCAATCTTCAGTTGCTCCGCAATATCGAGCAACTCGGGAACGAGCATGTCGTTCAGTTGTAAAATGTCGTACATAATTGTTGTATCGTTAACACAGAATCAAAAAACTTGGGTATAGGTTTCAGAACCGGAATGATTGTTTTGCTGAAATATCTGGGAATTGAAAACGACTAAATCTGATGAGCTTGGGAGATGCGGATCTTGAAAATCAGTCTGTTTCCGGTGCAATATTACGGCAATATTAAGAAAACCCAAAAAAAATCATGGGTGGGAACCAGTGGCCAACCCCTCGTACAGTTGCTTCATTTCCCGGATGGTGGTTTCGATGTTGAACGCTGTTTCAATGCGTTGCCGCGCCTGGCGGGCCAGTTGCAGGCGGTAGGGTTCATTGTTATACAAACGCAACAGCGCTGCGGCAAGTGCCCCGGGATGTTTCGGGGGCACCAGCAAGCCACTTTGCTCATGCAGTACAATGTCGGTGTTACCGGGAATGCTGGTAATAACAGGGGCTACTCCCAGCGCCATCGCCTCAATGGTGGCCTTTGACAATCCTTCTCCCTTTACAGACGGAAGCACAAACACCTGGGAGGCCGCCACCAGCGGCAGGGGATCCTTCACAAATCCAATGCAGTGCACCTGGTTGCGGTAGCTGCTTTGCTGAATTAATTCCTGGATTTCTTTTCGGTCGAAGCCCGCTCCGATAAAAACAAAATGAATAGGCAGTCCGGCAGGTAATTCCTGCATGGCCTTCAACAGGTAAGGAATTCCTTTCATAGGCCGTACATTGGCTACGCACATCACCACAAACGCCTCACGGGGAATACCCCATTGTTCAAAACTGCCGACCGGTTGCACGCCTTTATACCACTCCGGGTTGTGGCCTTTCACAATGGTAACCGCTTTGTGTTTGCCAAACAGGGTGTTGCGCCGGAAAATATTTTCAATTTCCTTCGTGATGCAGAAAATTTTATCCACCCGCGGGTGCAGGTATTTAAAGTACATCGAGGGATCCCACCAGTGTACGTTACCTGTATACCCCCTGTAAAGCAACACTTTTACCGGCAATCCCTTTGCCGCCGGAATGCCGTTGGAGGAAGCCAGGGAGTTGTACAGATGAAGAATGTGGTAGCCGCCTTCCTGCAGTACGTTGCGGATATAATCAATGTCGGTTCGGGACCGCTTCTTCAGCGGATGGTACGCTATCACCTGCAGGCCGGCTGCCAGGAACTCCTTTGCCCAGGCGGTATCCGGGTAGGTCATAATGGTTACTTCCAGGCCGGCTTTCTGCAAGCCGATATACAACTCCGCTTCCGGACGGGCAGAGATATAATCACGGTAATCGGATATGACCAGTACTTTAATTTTCATACTCAAAGGGACCCGTAAGGATTGAGAGTTCTATGAACCCTGAAGCTTACCTTTGCAGCTCTTAAGTTCAACACGATGTTTAATAAAAGGATAAAGATAAAAGAATTACTAGCTGCAGAACCACAACAACAAGAAGTAACCGTCATGGGCTGGGTGCGGACCTTCCGCAACAACCAGTTTGTGGCACTGAACGATGGCAGTACCAATGCCAACCTGCAGGTAGTGCTGGAGCTGGGTAAGTTTGAAGAGGAATTACTGAAGCGCATCACCACTTCTGCTTCGTTAAAAGTTACCGGCACGGTACTCCCTTCCCTGGGAAAAGGACAAAAGCTGGAAGTGAAAGCGGCAACCGTGGAAATCCTGGGCGACAGCGATGCCGAAAAATATCCCCTGCAACCCAAGAAGCACAGCCTGGAGTTCCTGCGTGAAATTGCACACCTCCGTTTCCGTACCAATACGTTCGGAGCGGTGTTCCGGGTGCGTCATTCCCTTGCCTTTGCTATTCATAAATTTTTCAACGAAAAGGGATTTGTATACCTGCACACACCCATCATTACGGCCAGCGATGCCGAGGGAGCAGGTGAAATGTTCCGGGTGAGCACTCTTCCCTTCGACAATACCCCCCGTGATGAAAACGGCGGTGTGAACTTTAAAGAGGATTTCTTCGGACGTGCCACCAATCTTACCGTGAGCGGTCAGCTGGAGGGAGAACTCGGTGCCACGGCCTTTGGCGAAATTTATACGTTTGGCCCCACCTTCCGGGCCGAAAACAGCAACACGGCCCGTCACCTGGCCGAGTTCTGGATGATTGAGCCCGAAATGGCCTTCCACGACCTGGAAGACAACATGAACCTGGCTGAAGAATTCATCAAATACATCATCCGCTATGCGATGGAGCACAACCGGGAAGACCTGGAATTCCTTGCGCAGCGGCTGGCCGATGAGGAAAAGCAACTGCCGCAGGACAAGCGGAGCGAAATGGGCCTGATTGAAAAGCTGGAGTTTGTCCTCAACAACCATTTTGAACGCATTACTTATACTGAAGCCATTGACATATTGCTTCAGTCGCCCGCTTACAAAAAGAAAAAATTCCAGTACGAGGTGAAATGGGGTATAGATATGCAAAGCGAGCACGAGCGGTACCTCGTTGAAAAGCATTTCAAAAAGCCCGTGATCGTAACCAATTATCCGGCGGCTATCAAGGCTTTCTATATGCGGCAGGATGATGGCTGCGCACCCGGCCGTGAAACGGTTGCTGCCATGGATATACTGGCACCAGGCATCGGAGAAATTGTTGGCGGCTCCCAGCGGGAAGAGCGGATGGAACGGCTGGAACAACGCATGAAAGATATGCATGTCCTGGCAGAAGAGCTCTGGTGGTACCTCGATACCCGCCGCTTCGGCACCGTACCTCATGCAGGCTTCGGACTCGGTTTTGAACGCATGGTACAGTTTGTAACGGGCATGGGAAATATCCGCGACGTAATTGCCTTTCCAAGGACGCCTAAAAACTGCGAGTTTTAGATACTATTGCACCGGCGGCAGCGTTTTTATATCTTGCTGTAAATAAATTCTATGCAAAAAACCGCCCGGCTCTTTTGTTTTATGCTGCTCCTCGTTCTTTCGGGCAGCTGCCGTAAACAAAAGCCTCAGCCAACCAACACCGGAACAACCGGCAACTACCAGCCCACCTCAGCAGGGAGTACCTGGAGCTACCAGGTGCGGGGCACTTCCAATTACGACTACACGATGACGGCGGAAGACCGGGATTCTGTTATTGACGGCAGAGCTTACCGGGTCATTTCCAGTAATAAAGACCCTTATATCTATCATTGGAAAGAAGGCGGCAACTACCACCGCTATTCCCGCCAGCCGGAATTCAACTTTCAGCCGGTGGAATTCATTTACCTGCGCGACTACCTGGCAGCCGGACAGGAATGGGAAGAAGTGAAGTCGATAAAAGTGAAAGTGGCGGGAATCGATGTAAATGTCACCGCTTTTATGAAAATTAAAATCGTGGAAAGAGGTATTGATTACACCGTAAACGGCATTACTTTCAAAAATGTGATTCACGTGGAAATGAAGCCCGAGTTCCGGGCCCTGCTTTCCACCATCAGCAGCACCAGCGATATTCATTACTATTACGCAGAGAATGTGGGTATGATTTATAATAAATCTGTTTTAAAAATGCCCACTGCCGATGTGGATATTGACAAAGACACAAAAATTACAGCTTACAGCATTCGATAACTCATGCCCGGATTTTTTTTATTCAGTGTGGACCTGGAAGATGTGCGGTCGTTGATTCCGGACGGAATGAACTTCAAAGAAGCGGTTCCCCGCTGCACCCGGTTGTATCTCGACTGGCTTGACGAAGTGAACGCACGGGCCACCTTCTTTGTGGTGGGCGAAACCGCTGAGGCTTATCCCGGACTGATTCGTGAAATCAGCGAGCGGGGACATGAGCTGGCCTGCCATACCTATGCGCACAGCCTGGTCTTTGACCATTCTCCCGAAAGTTTCGAGGCCGATATTATCCGTAATAAAGAAGCTATTCTCCAATCCGTGGATGTGCCGCTCCGCGGCTTCCGGGCCCCTATGCACTCGCTCACCGAACAGACAAAATGGGCTTACCCGATTCTCAAAAAGCAGGGATTTGTGTACTCCAGTTCGGTGGTACCTATCAACTATCCCTTTCCGGGCTGGCCGGGTTTTCACCGGGCTTCCTGGCAGGAGGGAATTTATGAAATGCCGCTCCCTACAGCACGACCGGGTGTATCGCTGCCTTTTTCGGGAGGTGTATACTTTCGGGTGCTGCCCTTCGCGTTGCTGCCGCTGCTGTTTAACCGGTTCAAAGATCCCAACGGTTCGGTGGTGAGCTACCTGCACCCGTATGATGTGGATGAACAGCAGGAGCGTTTCATGCACCCCAACCTTAACAACAACCGGTTCTTCAACCATTTGATGTACCTGAACAGGAACCAGGTATTCTCCCGTCTCAACCGGCTGCTTCGAAAAGGATGGAAAATTCTTCCCTACCACCGGTTTTTACAGGAAACAGGAATAATCACCGAACTTTAGAACGCTTTCAGTCACTTTACCAACGTTATTTCATGAGTTCCTATACCATCGCTCCGTTCGAATTAACCGATACAGAACTGGAAGCTGTTGCGTCCATGCTGGCCTTTACATTCCGCAAACCCCGGATGTTTACAGCACCCTATCTCCGCTGGCTGTACCGCGACAACCCGGATGGCCGCGCCTTCGGCTACAATGCCATTGCTCCCGATGGATCCATCGCCGCACATTACTGCATGATTCCTGTATGGTTCCATCTGAATGGAGAAGTACTCCGCGCCGGGCTGGGAATCAACACCGCCACACATCCCGATCATGAGGGCAAATGGCTGTTCCTGAAAGTAGCCCACAAAACCATTGCCGAGGCAACTGAAAAGGGTTATGCCTTTCTTACCGGAGTCGCCAATCAGAACGCCGAAAAACTTTGCCTGCGCCTGGGTTATCAACCCCTGGCCCGGCTGGATGCGGCCATAGGAACGGGACGTTCCTTACAGCTGCCCCCTGCCAACGCTTCATTTTTCCGCTACTGGAGTCAGGAAGCTTTCGAATGGCGCTGTAAAAACCCGCATCACCCTTACACCGTTCAGACGGGCAAACAACACAACAACATTTATTGTAATAGTTTATACCCCCTTGTAAACGCCTGGCTGGGTTCGGTACCCGGGCACGTGTCGCCCAAACTGGATTTTCTATCCAAAACGAAGTGGAATCCTTTTCAGTTGTGGATGGGCCTGCATCCTTCTGTTAACGGAGCGCCCCGTGGTTTTATTAAAATTCCGGAACGGCTGAAACCATCTCCGCTGATTCTGATGATGAAAGATTTACGAGGCGATTTACTTCCACCTGACAAAAATGAAATCCTGATTCAGCCAGCCGACTTTGATGCGTTTTAGGAGTGAGTGGAAGTCTGTACCGGTTCTGCCTCGTCCAGTGTTTCCTTACGGCTTAAAGAAGTAAGCTGCTGTTCCAGTTGGCGCATTTTGGTATACAACTTCAATACTACAAACCAAAACAGGATAATGCAGGTGTAAAAAACAAGATCTGCTCCCCGGCCCACACCCAAACGTTTTGCGAGGATGCTGGTCCAGTCGGGAAACAACACCAGCAACACCGACACACTCATCAGCAACAACAGCAGCAGTACGTCGAAAATGCGGTTGCGCAGGCGCACCAGGAAATAAATGGCCGTAAAAATGATAGAGGTGATCAGTACTACCTGGATGCCGCTCATTGAAACAATTTGTGTAAAAGTAAATCGAAAAAGATTCGGATGCTGTTCCAGGCCGATTGTCCTTTATTCCGTGAGTAATCAGAATAGGTGATCACCACCGGCACTTCCCGGAAACGTAGCCGGTGTTTTTGAACCAGGAAAATTATTTCAGAAGCATGGGCCATGCGGTTTTCAGTAATACGAACCCATGCAGCTGCCTGCCGGGTAAATGCCCGCAGTCCGTTGTGCGCATCTGTCAGCCACAATCCTGTATAAAGAAGGTGTAAAACACGTCCTGAGAAAATCAGCAGGCGTTTAATGGAAGGAACCTTGCTTTCTTTTGTCAAAAAGCGGGACCCAAGTGTTACATCGCAACCGCCTTCCTGCAGGGGATGTACCAGCGAGGCAATATCTTCGGGCCGGTGCTGTCCGTCGGCATCAAAATGTACTATGAACGCAGCACCCTGCTGTAAAGCATATTCCATTCCGGTTTGCAGGGCGGCGCCTTGTCCCAGGTTGATCCGGTGGCGCAGGACCGCAACCGGCAGCCCCATCAGCATATTCCGCTGCGGAACAGCGGATCCATCGTCCACTACCACTACCGTATAGCCGAAGCCAAGCAGCGACACAACCGTCTGCCGCAGTATTTGCTGCTCGTTATATGCGGGAATGATAACAAAAACGCCGGCTGTGTTCATACTGTAAAAGTAGCTAATTGCGGAAAGCCGATGCATGCAAAAAGAAAACGGCGCCCGTTTATCTTTTATTACCGGACAGGTTGTACATAAAGCCTGTACAGACCGGGCTCGCGCAGTTTCTGTTGCAGGCTGTTGTTACGGATGAACTGTTCTTCTCCCGGCCGCAGGGTGTCTCTTGTAATCAGGTAGAACCACACAGGACGGGATGCATAAATACGCCCTCTGTTTAATAAGGAATCATAAGAAGCGATGGCATAAGGTGATGAATAATTAAACAGGGCAAAGTCGGAATCAAAACAGGAAAGCACCACAGGTTTCCTGTACGCTGCTGTGTTTTGCCGGATCAGGCGGTCGGTCTGTATTTTAAAGGCTGTCCGGTTGGTATAACGTGCGGGATGTGCCGGGTCGTTGATGGTTTTGTACAAACGGTAAGCCAGCGGGGGCAGATTGATAAGAAGTGCCAGCAGCGCCGCCTGTGGCAGTAAAGAGCGAAAACCGGCATCCATCCATAAGGCGAACAACAGGGGCAGCAACACCAGGGCCAAACCCCAGTAACGCGGTTCCTGCACATAAGTAAAAGTAGAATTGCCGTTAATCTGCTCCCTGAACAGCAGTGACAGGCCGGAGAGGTAAACAAAGAGAAACGCAATGGATGAAACAGCCATAAAGCGGAATACCTGCTGCCTGCCTGTTGCCGGATGCCGCAGCAGTAACACAAGAAACAATACAAACAGCAACAGGCTTATTAATGAAGCAAGGCTGTAAAGATGCTGCACATCATAAGCGGCTCTTTCTGCAAAAAGGTTTACAGGAAGATAAACAGGAGCTAATGAATATAAAAAGAACGGTGTCATACGCGACAGGTTCTTTGCCGAACCGCCGGGCACATCAGCCAGGTAGGCACCGCTGCCTGCATAATAATTAAGAATCACCACCTGTAGTAATAAGAAAAACAGTACGCCTCCGGTTAACAGCAGGCCCAGTTTCCAGAGTTGCTTATTCCTGTTCATGATGCCCATTAAAAAGACACATACAGGAAGCACCAGTATCAAGGGGTAATACTGATACCTGAAAGCAGCCGGCAGGAATAACAGAACCGAGAGGAATACCACCGGTACTTTTCTGCCGGCAAGCAACACCTGCATCAGCAGGGATAAGCCTGTCAGCCATAGTCCCAGACTCAACAGGTCGGTTACAGAAAACAGGTCTGTCAGCACCGGGTTCAACAAAAGCAGCACCCACAGCAACCACTGCGCCGCAGGTGATAGCTGCAGCTGCCTTACCAGCGAACGTATGGAGCTGAGCAGCAGCAGCAACGCTACAAACGCAAGTAACAGGGTGGCGGTTCCTACGGGAATAGTAAGCCGCAACAGTCCTGCCAGCAACACAGAAAATAGCGGGGGCCATTTAAATAACACCTCGCTGTACCATTGCGACACATCCGCTGCTGTTGCATAGAGATACCCCGGTCCGTATCCATGCGCCAGGTGTACAGCCAGCTGCTGCTGGTGCCACAGGTCTTCAATTTTAAACTGATACAGTGAAAAGAAAAGAAACTTCCACCCCAGTAACAGTAAAAAGGGAAGCAGCGCAAAAGGGCTTCTAATAAAGACAGGTTTTGTCAACTGTGTTGTTTTATTGTACAGTAAAGCACAAGATAGTTTATATTAAACAGGTGGTTCTTCCGTTCCTCTTATAACGTGGCTATATGCTTTTCTCGGTCGGTCACCAGG
>Ga0315902_10005770_pt1 | contig 17359 bp, 13 predicted proteins | sample LakEriMetagenome_9_FD_203523 | JGI IMG/M metagenome (GOLD analysis project Ga0315902, IMG submission 203523) | Freshwater fungal communities from buoy surface, Lake Erie, Ohio, United States - Buoy 12 MA117 | ecosystem: Environmental > Aquatic > Freshwater > Lake > Lake biofilm | place: USA...
CCAATAAACATAGTCAATAAACATGGTTTAAATATATTTTAAAACAATTTAAATCGTTTTTTACTTAATACTATATACATTAAATGAATAAAAAGAATGATGAACCTTTTACACCAGTCGTAAAAAAACGCGGAAGAAAATCTAAAAAGGAGTTAGAAGAAATTGCTCTTCAAAAAGCCTCATCGGAGAATATCAATGTATTGATTGAAGAATCGAATACTCAACCTGAAACACCTATTAACACAATAAGTGACATATTAAATTCAGACGATGATAATGATAATGATAATGATAATGATGTGGAGTTAAATTCAAACCAAATTCAAAAATGTGACGAAGAAAAACCTGTAGCAAAAAAACGCGGAAGAAAACCAAAGGGTGGAAAAATTATTCAGCAAATTGTTCCTCTTAACAACAATAAAGAACCTAAACCAAATGTTATTTTACATTTGAAATGTTCTTTAAAAGACTTACAATCAAATTTGATGCAAGGAACTGAAATTCAAAGTTTTAATTTTCAACCAACAAATCAATTAACTTATGATATTATTAATAGTGAACCAAATATTTTTAACAAGCAAGAACAACCAAAAATTAATTATGACGAGATTGATTATGATGATGATGACGATAGGTCAATTAAAGAAAATGACACTAAAGAAGTATGGAAAAAACTAAAGGTATTAGAGCATAATTTACACATTAACAATATATCTGACAAAAAATCAGCATGTTTTTGGTGTACTTATGAGTTTGATAATCCTCCTGTTTATATTCCAAAGCATTTTATCAAGGATTCATACCATGTTTATGGATGTTTCTGTAGTCCTGAATGCGGGACAGCTTATTTGATGGAGGAAAATATTGATAGCTCTTCTAAATTTGAAAGATATCATCTTATTAATCATATTTATTCAAAAATTTATGATTATAAGAAAAATATTAAACCTGCCCCAAATCCTTATTATATGCTTGAAAAATATTATGGCAACTTAACTATTCAAGAATATAGATCATTGCTAAGAAATGAGCGTTTGTTTTTGATAGTAGACAAACCATTAACTAGAATTTTACCAGAATTACATGAAGATAATGATGATTTTATCATTAATAATAAGATTATTCCTTCTAATAATTATCAGTTTAAAAAGAAACTACAAAAAAAACAAACTAAGAATAATATTCTTAGCGAAAGATTTGGATTATCTCAACAACAATAAAATAATATACTATTCTAAATTTAGTATATTATTTTTTATTTTATTATATTATGGAAAGGTTTGATGATGATTCTGATTTATCTATTTATGATTTTAATTCAATAATAAATTATATTAAAAATAATATTATCCAAATTTTGCTTTTGATTTTAGTTTTTTTTATAATTTATACTGTTGATTATATTTCCAATATAAACACAATATTAATGGCACCAATTACTATGATGCCTAGTCAAAAAATGTTAACACCTCAGTTAAACCATATCAAGATACCAAAAAGACGTAAAATATCTAAAAAATAATTTCAAATAGTCCGTCTTCATTTAACCCAGTTTTACCAATTTCTGACTTATATCCTAATTGATTTCCAACAAATCTACTACCGTTTTTATTGATATCATAAGACCAATGAGTGTGACCACTTATCCATATTGGAACTTTTGTTAAATCAAAATCATTTAAGGTTTCGTCAGGCCAAGTAAAATAAGAATTCATAATGCGACCTTGAATTAAATATTTTGGGTCAGAAGTTCCTGTTCTTATTGGAGGAAAATGCGTCATAACTATTGTTGGTTTTGTTGCGCTACTTAAATGTTGTTTTAATTTATTATAAGATGTTTCTGAAAGTTCATTTACATAACTTATATCCAAATCTACTACATGTCGTTTAGATTGATTAAAATATGTTATGTTATTATAATCATTTATACTTAATTTTGCTTCATATGTTCTCTCAAATGGAGATTTAGTCCAAAATGTTGAACCATATACATCAATCTCATCATTTAATTTAACAGCTTCGTTATCAAGAAAATATACATTCTTATATTTCTTTTCAATTTCATATTTATATTCAAATAATAGTTGATTATAATTTTTATTATTTACATAAAATTCATGATTTCCTGGAGTATAAAATACCTTGTCCCACCATTCAGAACAATAATCCAAAAACTTATAAAAAATTTGATTATTTTTATTACATATATCACCAGCTAAAAATAGATATTTTGCTTTTACTGGTAAAGTAGGTAATTTGTTCCATAATTCAATATGAATATCTGAATAAACTTGAACTAATAATTTTCTTTGTGACATATTTTAATAATAAATTTTTTATCTTTAAATTATTAAAATATATATTTACTTTATTTTCTTCTATTTGTTCTTCTTTTTCTATTTGTTCTTCTTTTTCTATTTGTTGTTCTTATTTTCCTTGTTATTTTAGATTTTTTACGACTTGATTTTCTAAATCGTCTGCCACCTATTTTTGGGTTTTCTGATTCTACAAACATTTGTAATTCTTGTTTAAAATTATCTATACTAGCAGGGTCCATTTTCTGTATTTTTTGAGATATATTTTCTGATGACATATCATTTAATACTTCTTGATAGTTAGATTCATTTAATCCATATTTATTTAAAATTTCAACTAATTTATTTTTTGAATCTGTATCTGCACCGCCAGCATGTTTTTCCCATGTCATAAATTCAGGTAAAAAATGTCTACCATGACCACTTCTAATATCATCTGCTACCTTGATTAAAGACGTTGCAACAGAAAAAGGAGATGTAAGAATACCTTTAACAAAATTTACACCTTTATATCCATCGTATACTTTACCTAATTTACCCCATTTTCCTTCAGGCACATCTGGTAGGTTTTCAGGTAAAGAAACAGAATCACCTTGAGCGGCGTATACTTCATTATCACTCTTTTTGGCTCTCCAATTCTGAAATGATTTCTGGAACATAGACTTAGTTGGTTCTTCATCGTCATACTCATTTTGAGAATTATCTTCATCGTCATACTCATTACCTAAATAAAGGTCTCCCATAATATAATATAATATAATATAACATTTTTGTCTTTTTTATCTTCTTCTATTTGTTTTGCGACCTTTGCGACCTTTTCTGGTTTTCTCTCTACGCTTTCTTTTTGATACTGTTCTTCTTCTTCCTCTTTTTCCTCCAAGTTTTTGTAATCTCATGAACATTTCTTCTTCTTGTGTATAAGGAATAGGTGGTTTATTATCAAGTGCTCTAAGTCTATTTTCAAAAATCTTCATGTCTATTTGCTCTTGCATCTTTACGTTGTCTTCTTCTACCATTTCCTGTTTGACTTGCGCAATTACTGCGTCAACTTCTGGGTTTGGTTTAATGCCTTCTCTCTGTAAAAAACTAGTTATAGCACTTTGTTTAGCTTTAGCATTTGGTGTTTCTTTTTCCCTTTTCTTAATATTTAATAATGTAAACATTGCTCTTCTTTTTTGTCCTTCTAAAGGAATTCCACCTGTTTCATTTTCAAGATAGGTGCCTACATCCTTAGGATTTAAATTAACAATCTGTTCAGCAGTCATATCTTTTAAATCTGCCTGAGTTTCATATCTATGCTTTTTCCTAAAAAAACTTTTTAAAGACGACATTTATATATAATAATTATACAATTTTTTTAACTTCGCCTTTTTCAACTCTGGATTGATAGTCTTTCATGTTTGAATTTAATCTAGAACGCAATTGCTTATATATTTCTTGATTTACGGACTTAACTGGTAGTGCCTTTTTTTCAGTTATGCCTAAATATGCTTTAATAGTAGCAATTTCGTCGAAATTATATTCTTTTAATTTCTCTCTTGCTACATTTTCTGAATAATCAGTTTGTCTCATAACTTTCTGAATCTTTTCATCTATCTGGTCAGTTTCAACTAAAGAAATATTATCCGCCATATATGAATTAGATAAATTATTTTTTAAATCATATTAAACGAATAGCTATATATAATTTATTACAGAATGACAGAAAGTAAAATTGACAGCTTTAATATTGAACCATTAGTTTTCGAAATTGAAAATGTAATTAAAAATGGTTTAAAAGTATTATTGAAGGATTATATTGATAGACATGATTTATTAGAAAAAACACATAAACAAATTATGAAGCTTCCATCAGTTGTGAATGAAATTAATAAGGGTTACGATTCAGATTCCGATTCTGTAGATGGTATGGTTCAAGATATAAGTTTCTTTGTAAGGATTAAAGATATGACTAGCGATTTAGTTAAAAAGGAAATTTCACATGTTGAAAGCAAGCTTGATAGAATTGAAAAGAAATATGAATCAATCTCACCATTAATTAGTAAGATTTTAGATAAACTAGAATCAATTAATGATGAAGTTAAGGTATTAAAGGCAAATCCTAGAGATAATGTTAAGGTTGTACAAATGGATAATGAAAAGCCATATATTTCTAATATTATTAAACCATCGATTGTTTCTGCTTGTGAAAATGAGAATATTAAGTTTGAAATTGAAGCTGATGTTGAGTCTGGTAATGAAGAAGAATTTGAAGAATCTGATGAACACGATGTAGATCCGGCTTTAGCTTTTTGTTCAACAATTACTATAAAGAAAGAACCTATTGTTGTTTCTGATATTCAATCAGATGATGAAGTAGAAGTTGTTGAACCTGTTAAACCACCTGTAGAATATGTTGTAATTGAAGAGGATGAAGATAAAGAACTTGGAATTGAAGAACCAGAAGCAGAGATTAAACAAGTAGAAGAGGAGGAAGTAGAAGAGGAGGAATTAGAAGAAGAGGAAGTAGAAGAAGAGGATAAAGATGAAGTTGAAACCGAAGCTAGTGAAGAAGAGGAGGAAGAAGATGAGGAAGAAGAAGAGGAAGAAGAGGAAGAAGTTGTTACCGCTCCTACAAAAGTAGAAGAGGAAGAGGAATTGGAAATTATTACAATTGATGACATTGATTATTGTACAAATAATGAAGAGAATGGTTTTATCTGGGAGCTTAATGAAGAAGGTGAACAAGGTGATAAAATTGGATATTTAAAAGACGGAGAACCTTTCTTTTACGCTGATGAAAAATAAATATACCTTTTAAAAGGTATAGCCAAATATTTTAGCATTTTGCTCAACTTTTCTTAAAAGTGGAATTAAAATATAAATATAATTTATAAATAATGATAAATTTATGTGCGCCAGCAATTATTTATTTAATATTTTCAATAACTCAAATACTTATTGACACATTTAAGGGTCTTTATAATACAGCTTTCATGAAAGTAATAGTAACCGTTATGGTAACTTTATTATTAAATATATTATGTGAAAAAGGACTAAGTGTTGTATCATGGATTATTGTTTTTATTCCATTCATTTTAATGACAGTAATAGTTAGTATGTTGTTATATATTTTTGGTTTAGATGCTGCTACCGGTTCATTAAATTATAAATGTAATGGAAAGGATTCAAAAACTGAATGTGGAGATGGAATAAGTATAGATGCTTTAGGTAATATTATAGTTTATGACCCTGAATACAATTCGTCAAAAAATCCAGTATACTACAACTCACCAAACATAATTATTCCAAACCCTCATAATAATGATGTCAAGATAATAAAAACTAATCAACCGGTTTTTCCAAATGGAACAAGTAGTCCGGCATACCAAAGTTAATAAATAAATAATTTAAAGATATACTTATTTATTAATTTATATAATGTTAACAACGCTATTAAGAACAGGAGTATTAGCTATTCTATTAAATGATTATTTAAAAAGAAATTATCCTAATAAATATCAAGAAATGATTGTATCAATTTCATATAATCTTATTTATTTATACAGCAAAGCTCAAATTTTATATGCAAATCTTGTTAAAGTATTAAATAAAAAAATTGAAGAAAACCCTAATTTACTTAAATTGAAAAATGATTTGGATTTACTAATGAAGCCTAAATCTGGTATAGTAACCATGCTTGAATATGTTAGAAATGGTAATCCAGTTAATATAACATCTGATAAAAGTGATAATAAAAGTGAGGATGAATGTGATTTTACTATATATTCTTGGTTAGATGATACTAAGAGTTGTGTAAATAAAAAATTAATATATGATTCAAAAGAACATTTATCATTTTCTGAAGTTTCTGACATTAAATTTTTACTCGTTGAATTAAAATTTGGAGAGAACAACACCCATAAAATTGAATTTAAAACAGATGAATTTAATTTTTATATGGTTGGAAACCGTTTCAATAAGCAATTTTTTATATATTATTTAAAACAAATTATTAAAATTAGTGAAGAAATTAAAGATGATGATAAATTTAATCTTAAGCTTATTGATCATGATGTTAATACTGTTGAATTAGATTTTACTGACAAAAATGAAAGCATTTTGTTGGAAAAAACCGGATACAAATTATTAAATTTAAATGATTCTGATGATAATAAATAAATATATATTTAGTTAAAACAATTTAAAAAAAAATTGAGATATTTAAATACGAATGTTATCCCAGCATAATAATACAATGGACACAGCAACTTATAGTTCAAATATGGAATCAACTAATTCACCTGTCGCAGCATATCATGAATTATCTGATAAATGGACACTTTGGGCTCATTTACCTCATAATACTGATTGGAGTATTAAGAGTTATATTCCAATCTCAACATTTGCCACAGTTGAAGACACTCTAGCTGTTACTGAAACACTTCCTTCTATTCTTGTAGAAAATTGTATGTTATTTATGATGAGAGAAGGAATTAAACCTACATGGGAGGACCCGAAAAATAGAAATGGGGGATGCTTTTCATACAAGGTTTCAAACAAACATGTGTATAAAGTTTGGAAAGATTTAACATATGTTGTTGTTGGCAGTTCAATTAGTAAAAATGCCAACTTTGTAAATTGTGTAACTGGGATAACAATTTCGCCTAAGAAAAATTTCTGTATTATAAAAATTTGGATGACTGATTGTAATAATCAAAATCCTAGTATTGTAACATCTGATGTTAAGGGATTAATACCACAGGGATGTCTATTTAAGAAGCACACTCCTGAATACTAAACTAACCAAATAAGAAAAATTAAATTATAAAATTATTTTACAATTTAATAAACTAAAAAACTTATTTTTTTTTTGATAATTTAATATATCTATAATGCCAGCTTATTCATTAACAAGAACATCAACTTCTCGATATGAAACAGTTGCTCAATTAGAAACTAAATCATTTCAAGATTCTTTTACATGGGATGGAAATGATGGAGCTTCTTATCATTCAAGTTTTACTGCTACACTAACAACTGTATGTCCAACAGCTAATAGAACGTGGAATTACTTTACAGCAGCATCTCCTGTAGCAGCATATGTATGGTATCCATATAGTTTAACAATGGCATGTTCAGGTGGGGATCCTGGAACTGGTGATTTGCCAGGATACGCATATTTTAAATTATATTCTTCAGCTGGAGGATATCTTATGGGTTCATCACCTGGTGTTCCAGCATCACCATTAGTGCCAGCTTCATCAATTCCTGTTTATAATTCATTAGCAAATGGTGGAAATATTGCTGGAGGCGCATCAGTTCAAGCAACTGGATTTATTTTTAATACTTCAAGAAATACATTAACAATGACTGCTGACACTGGTTACGTTGCTGGTTTTACAAATGTTTATACATCAACTGTTTTCAATACTATTTTTGCTAGATCATTACAATCAACAACAGTTAATCAAGATTTATATACTAGTTCTGCGGAATTAGCAACAAGCTCGGTATCATTAACATTACGCAATGCAGATTACTCAATAATGGGCTATGTTAGTTACAGTTGTGCTCCTGTTAAGCCAGTTACGGCTAATTTAGAATTTATTACTACTCCTTTTGGAATTAAAGTTACATATCGAGGAAATGAAGTTGATAGCATGACCACAAATACAGCATCAATTGTAAGCACTACAACAGTTGGTATAGTTAACCAAATAATGTTTTTTTTCTCAGAAACTTTAGCTGGTCCATATGAATATCTAGCAACTCGAACAAATATAACTAGAACTTTGGTGTCTTCAACTTCTGCCAATCCATCAAACCCAGCACCTACAGGCCAAACGGCAATAATAACATCTGCTATATTTGAATATACAGGAGATATATCGGGAAATTATCTAAATACCATTACAGTTGGTAAAAAATATTATTTTAAAGTTGCGTCAGTAAACGATTGTTGTACTGCATATCAAGCTGAATCATCTACAACACGTATTATAGCAGGCGAACAAAGTGAACCTGTATATGTTCAATATGGTCACGCACAATTTATAAAAATACGGAATTTTACAGATACAACATGGGTTTATCCAATTGATAGTACAACTTTACAACCAACAAATGTTTATATTAGAGACTCAACAAACACTACATGGATAAATGGTGAAATTAATATAAGAAATCAAGCAAATAATGGGTGGATATTAAATTAAGCAGGCGGATTAGTATTAAACCATATATCTCCAGGGTTTATAGTTCCAAATGTTGCAAAATTTGAAGCAGGATCTGTAGATGATACAATAAATTTTGTTGTTTGTATTAAATAATAATTATTATTTATTGTGACATCAGTTACGCCAGACGTGACACCTGGTGTTAAATTAGGGCTAATTCTTAGTTTACTTGTAGTATTAATTTTAACATCAAATGTGCCGGTAGATGTTATAGTAACTGTTAAATCCTTGGAATTTATATTCCAAGAATCAGTATTATTTTTAGGTAGTAAATACAAAGTACTCATATTATAATTATTATATATAAAATAATTATAATACTTCACTAATTATTTAAAGATTTTAATACTTATAAATATATTAAAATGATAGTTAAAATAAATGGTGAAGATTATCAAGTAAATGAAAATGAATTTCAACAAGAATATCATGATAAATTTACTAATTTGTTAATAAGGAAAGATGTTGGATATTTAGAGAGAGTTGTGTCATTGATTAGCGAGTTAAATTGTTTACATCTAAAAAATTTAATTATGTATAATACAAATAAAGGTGGTTATTTGCCAATAAATTGTTCTAATCATTATGAAAATTTGATTCTTGTAGAGACACAAGTAAATCATATTGATAATATTTTATTTAATACTAATAAAAAAAAACTAGATAACATTAATTTTTTTAAATATTTATATAATATTGAAAATATTGATGATTCTTCTGTTTTTATTTTTTCAGAAAATGATACTTCATTAGATATGGATTATATTCAAGAAAATAAGCCATTATTATTAACATCATTTAATGAATATATTTCAACCTCTAAAACTTATGATATAATTTTAAATCTTAAAAATACAAATCTATTTTTATATATTCCAACTAACTTAGTTGAACACTTTAAATCTGAATTTTTTTATTATATTAATGAAAATAATGAATTAGATTATGATAATTTAAACCATTTATGTATTATGGTAAAAAATGGTGGACCGCAATTTGAGAAAATGTTATTAGATAATATGCCTTTTTTTGATAGATGGACTATTTTAGACACTGGAAGCACAGATGATACAATTGAAATAATAAATCGTGTTCTAGTTGGTAAGAAAAAAGGACAATTATTTCAAGAACCTTTTATTAATTTTAGAGATAGCAGGAATCGTTGTCTCGAATTGGCTGGTAAAACATGTAAATTCATAACAATGTTAGATGATACATATGTAATAGAAGGAAAACTCAGAGAATTTTTAAATGAAGTTAGAGGAGACCAACGTTCAAATTCATTTACACTTTACATTAAAAGCGATGACACTATATATGGTTCAAATAGAATTATTAAATCTAAATCAGAACTTAGATATGTTCATAGAATACATGAAGTAATTAGTGATAAAAATAATATAAATATTGTTATTCCCAAGGAGATTTCTCTCATTGACGATAGAAGATTTGATTATATGGAAAAACGAACAATGGAGAGAAAACAATTAGATTTAAAACTTCTTTTTGAGGAAGTTGAAGAAAATCCACATGATCCAAGAGCATATTATTATTTAGCACAAACATATAATTTATTAGAAGATTATGAAAAGTCATTTTATTACTTCACAAAAAGAGCAGAATTTACAAACTCAGGATTTGTTCAAGAGAGAGTTGATGCTCTTTTTGAGTCAGCAAGAATTGCTAATTTTAAGTTAAATAAACCGTGGTCTGAATGTGAAGAATTATATAATAAATGTTATAAAGCAGATGAATCCAGACCAGAAGCGTTATATTTTATTGGAGTTCATTATTATTTGGAAAATAATTTTAATAAGGCATTAGGATATTTCAAAAAAGCATTTGAGATTGGATTTCCTATTCATTGTCAATATTCTCTCAAACCAACTTTGAGCTACCATTTTTTACCCAAATTTCTTTGTAAAATATGTTATGAGTTAAAAGAATACGATTTAGGTAAGCAATCCGCAGAACTATTTTTAAAAAATAATTTACCAAATGCGGATTCATATGATGAAATAACATCATGGTACAGAATATATGAAAAATTAACTATACATGTCGAAGATTGTAGTCCAAAGATACCAGATAAGCCAATTTTTATTTTTCACGCAGATGGTGGTTTTAATAATTGGTCTGGTTCAAGTATACTCACAATTGGTGTCGGAGGTTCAGAAACATATATTATTGAACACGCAAGATATATCCAAAAGTCCGGATTATTCGATGTTTATGTTTTTTGTAATTGCTTGGAAGAAGAGAATTTTGAAGGCGTTATTTATAAACCCCTTGCTGATTATTATTCTTTTATCAAACAAAATTATATTCATACTTGTATTGTTAGCAGATATTCTGAATATTTACCTGTAACCTTTAAGGGTTGGACTGAAAATGTATATATGGTGGTTCACGATTTGACGCCAACCGGAATTGTTATTCCTCTTGATAAAAAACTAAAGAAAATATTTTGTTTAACCGAATGGCACGTTGAATATTTTACACAATTTTTCCCTTCTCTCAAAAATATTACTGTGCCATTTTATTACGGAATTGACTTTGACAAATTCAAAAATAATAATATTTCTTTTAAGGAAAACTATAAATTTATTTATTCGTCATTTCCAAATCGAGGTCTTTTACAACTTTTACAAATGTGGCCAAAAATTTATGAATTTCAACCTCAAGCTTCATTACATATTTATTGCGATATTGATGGAAAATGGGTTAATCAAGTTGAAGGCGAAATGATGAACAAAATACGCCAACTTTTTATCGATTACGGTGTTAAAGAAAATAATATGAATATTTATTACCATGGATGGGTTAATAAAAAAGTATTAGCTGATGCTTGGTTGACTTCTGATATATGGTTTTACCCGTGTACATTTATGGAAACATTTTGTCTTACAGCTCTCGAGGCTGCTCTTACAAAAACACTAGTAATTACTAATAATTTAGCAGCATTACAAAATACAGTTGGACACCGCGGTGTCGTTATCAAAGGCGAACCAATGGAAACCGAATGGCAAGAGAAGGCGCTTTCAAAGATAAAGAAATATTTGGACCCTGAAAATATTAAGCTTAAAAATGAGCTAATAGAGAGAAATTATGAATGGGCATCCACTTTATCTTGGGAGTCACAAGCGCAAAAATTATTAAACGACCATATTTTACAAGAGAAATTAGAATATAAGGGAATGTATAATTGGACAAATGATTTACCATTTGGTCATAAAAAATACTTCTTAGAACTTATAGATTATTTTAATAATAATTATATAAAAGTTAAGAGTGGTGAGCAAGTTAAGGTTTTAGAAGTTGGAACTTATACCGGAATTTCACTAATTAATATTGTTAAACTTATACCAAATTCTATTGGTTATGGTCTAGATAAATGGACTAATTATATTGAAGGTAATAATAACAACAATGTTGAAATGTTGAATAATATTGATGAGATGAATGTGGAATCATCTTTTTATAAAAATATATCAGTTGAAGGATTATCTGATAGGATTAGCGGTATAAAAGGTGACTCTTATGAAGTGCTATTTGAAATGATGAAAGAAGGCAAAATGTTCGATTTTATTTACATAGATGGAAGTCATTTATCATTTGACTGTTATTCAGATTTGATGATTTCTTGGAGACTATTGGAGAAAGGAGGAATACTTGCTATTGATGATTATTTGTACAATACGGAAGGAGCAGTTGTAGATTCACCATTTGAAGGAGTAAACCACTTTTTAAAGAAACACCAACATGAAACTAAAATTTTACATAAGGGTTATCGTGTGTTTTTACAAAAAGTTTAAAATATTAAATTTTATTATTTAATTTAATATTTTATTAAAATTTTACCAGACTATAAATGGTTATGGTATTTGTGTTGCTTTAACTGTTAATGCCATGTTATTGAATCCGTTGTTGAAATATGTGTCCGAATAAACATCCAATTGATTACTAGTATTGAGACCAGATGTGGAGCTTATTGTTACAGCATTGTCTACATATATAGACCCAAGTGTTGGCCAAGCAGCGGTTGCTAATCCACGAATAGAAGTTGTAAATAATTGTGCTGCTGTTGGATTTGCTATAGCAATCCAATTTGCTCCTACTGTTGGATTTCCTGTACTATAAACCATTGAACCACTGGATGTACCACCAGCACCTATAAACCTTTTACCATTCCATACAATAGCAAGTGGAGCAAATGCAGGTGATTGACTTATAATAGCCCAAGTTGTTCCATTTGTTGACCAAGCAAATCCTGTTCCCCCACTTGAAGATATACCTATAAGAAAAACACTACCATATGTTGTACCCGCAGCACTAGGTGTAACTGGATAAAGTCCATAACTAATACAAGTTATAGTAGATAGTCCAGCAATAACTGGAGTTAAATATGTCCAGGTGCCTGTTGGGACACTCGCGTATAAAATACTACTTATTCCAGCTCCGGTGTTGGTATTGACAGGAACTATCCATCTATTGTCTCCAAATGCTGATGAACTTGAAGTTGCAGGATTAGGATTAATTGAATAAAAATATGCTGATGAAATTGCTGTCCAATTTATTCCATTAGTAGAATACGCTGCTCCACCTCCAATTGTCGACATTGCTATAGCAGTACCGATGTTAAGAGCGTTACTGAGTGTCAATGTAGATGTTCCTCCTCCTGAAACAACATATGTTGCGACCGTAACACCAACTCCAGTTATTATTTGACCATTATATATGGTTCCTACGACACTACTTACTGTTAATGTGGTAGATGTAACTCCTCCTGTAGTACCATTAAATGTAGCAGTTGAAACTCCTCCTGTAGTGCCGGTTGGCGAAGATGTTTGTGTCAGGCTTACAGTCCAAGATAAACCAGAGCCTGACACAATATATGTATTTGCGAGAGTTGCTCCTCCAGTAACTGTTTGTCCTACAGCAACTGTTCCAGATGTTAAACTAGTGAATGTTAATGTAGTTCCAGAAATAGAACCTCCAGTAAACGTTGATAAGGTAGGTTGACCACCTGTTACTAAGAAATATTTTTGTCCCCAAGTTACGCCATATCCTGTGCCAATATAAAGTGATGTTCCTGTATTTTCGGCAGCAAACCAATTGATTCCATTATATGAATAAGCAATAGAATATGTTCCACCACCACCAACGGCCACAAATACGTTTCCATTCCAAGCCACTCCATAAGCAATAACTGATAATATTGATTGACTAGCAACTTTCCAGTTAATTCCATCATAAGAATATGCTAATACACCTACACCTGAACTTTGACCAGCGGCTACCCATATATTTCCATTCCAACAAGCACCATAACCACTTGATGTAAAAATGTTTGTTCCTAAACCTCTCCAACTTATACCATCATATGAGTAAGCAATTGTATTGGTTCCCGAACCAAATGCCAATGTAGGTTGTTGAATCGCAACATTTGTTAACTGTGTTCCTGAATTTGGTTGATTTATAGACCACGCCAAACTATTACATTGCGAACCAAAAGCATTTGTTGTTGCTGGAGTCCATACAATACCATCCGGAGATGTATACATTTGAACTGCTGCTGGTGAAACACTCATTCCAGCTATAAATCTATTACCAGCCCAAACCATCGCACAACCACCCATACCAATCGGTGAAGTTGTTACAGCAGTCCAATTTATGCCATTAGTTGAATATAATATAGGTGTTGTCGTTGCGGTTGCTGTTGCTGTACCAGTTGTTACAACCCATCTTGAACCATTCCATGCTACAGCACCATTACCATTTGTATCGTTATTAGAAAATGATGAACCTGAACCTGTAATCCAAGTTATTCCGTCATATGAATAAAAAGGGAGTGTGCTACTAGCAACAGCATTACTTCCTACTGCCACCCACATAGTTCCATTAAATCCTATACCATAAGCTCCCAGTGTGAACGTACTTGATGTAACAAGTGTCCATGTTTTTCCATCATAAGAATAAAAAAGTTTTTGCGTATTTGTATTAGCATTACCACCACACGCAACGAATTTATCATTTCCCCAAGCTACATCAAAACCAACTGAACCTGTAAACCCGCTACTCGGCAATGTAACACCTATCCAGTTAATTCCATCATAAGAATAAGCTAATTGATTTGTGCCACTACCAACTGCTACCCATAAATTTAATACAGGACTCCAAGCAATACCTTTTACATTTGTTGAAAAAATGGTTGTCGCATTAGTTACTGCTGTCCAAACTATTCCATCAAATGAATAACCTAGTGTTGTAGAACCGGCTCCACCAGCTAACCAAATTATTCCATTAGTTGCTACACAATAACAAAAACTTGTTAATGATGTTGTTCCAAAAATAGCGTTAGTACATGCTACCCAGTTTGTTCCAGTATCTATAGAATAGGCTAATGTTGTGCCGGTACTGTAAGATCCTCCAGCGACTACAATATTTCTTGGAAATGTAATTGTATTTGCCCTTCTTGAATTATATGCTATAGCTCTTACAGTTCCAGTTGAACCAACAGTTGTTATACCTAGACCGGTCCAACTAATTCCATCATAAGAATATGCTATTGTATTTGTTGTTCCTGTTCCTCCGGCATACCATCTAGTACCATTCCATATTACACATTGTCCAGAAGTTGTAAATATAGTTAAAACACTTGCTATTGTCCAAGTGGCACCATCAGTAGAATAAAGAATACTATTTGTTCCTGTGCCTACTGCTACAAATCTTACACCATTCCAAGCAACTCCATTACCACTTGTTGAAAAGTTACCTGCTGCAGATGCTATTACTGTAAAACTTGTGTTAATTGTTGGAGGACCAGGATAACCTGAATAATTTATATTTGTATAAGCAATAGAGTTTGTTCCAGTGCCAACACAAACCCATCTTATACCATTCCACGCTAAACCATAACAAGCAGTTAAAAATACTGATGTTGATGTAGTTACAATTGTCCAAGAAATTCCATTGTATGAATACAACAATGTATTTGTTCCTTGACCTCCAGCCATCCAATATGTTCCATTATAAGCAACACACCACCCTTGTGTACCAAAAGACGATACTCCTAAAACTGCTGAAATTGCCCATGTAATACCATCATAAGAATACAAAATTCCATTAGTTCCGGATCCTACGGCGACAAATTTATCCTTACCCCAAGATACACCAAAACCACCAGTACTAAAGTTTGTAGTAGCAGAGGCAATTCCTGTCCAATTAAATCCATCATATGAATAAGCTAATGAGTTTGTTCCTGATCCTACTGCTACCCATATTGTTCCATTATACGCTATACCATTACATTGAGTTGTAAATGGTGTTCCCGTGGCTACTGTTGTTCCACGACCAAACCAAGTAATACCATCAGCGGAATAAGCCATAAAATTTGTTAAATTTGAACCCAATAAAAATCTATTTTGAACTGTAGGACCAAATGAGTAAGTTTGACCAATGTCTGTCCAGTTATCCATTTTTGCTTTTATATTACTAGTTTTAATTACTTGATTTGAAGCATAAGGAATACTATTTAACTTAGAAGTTTGACCAAAATTTGATATATTAATTGCTTCTATAGTTGCCGCACCTTCATAAACAATTTCACAGTTAGATGAGTCATAATATAGTGTGTTTGCTGCAGTGGTTTGTCTAATAGGTGCCGCGTAAAAAGCGGATTGTGTTTGTGAGTTAAGAGTAGAACCAGTGGCATTTATAACAATACTATTTTGATGTTGATTTGTTAGACCAGCATTTATGCCGATAGCAATTGAGTTTGTTCCTTGATTATACGCACCAGCATTTATACCAATAGCAATAGCACCTGAATCTTGTGCGGTTAGACCTGCTTGATTACCAATAGCAATCGCATTTACATCTTGAGTATAGTTTCCTGCTTGATAGCCAATAGCAATAGCTCCACTATTTTGTCCGGAATATCCTGCTTGATAGCCAACAGCAATAGCATTTGTTTTTTGTCCAGAATATCCTGCGAATTGACCAATACTAATTGCTCCGGATGATTGACTTGAAAACCCAGCATTACTACCAATAGCTATAGCATGAGGAAATTGATTTTGACCACCAGCATTAAGACCAATTGCTATAGCATATGATTGTTGGCGATTAGAACCCGCACCCGAACCAATTGCTACACCACCTGTGCTTTGTTGGAAGTCTCCTGCGCCAAACCCAATGGCTACACCAAATCGACTTTGTGTGGTGTTACCTGCTCTATAACCAATGGCTATGGCATATGAATCTTGCGCACTGTAACCTGCTTGATAACCAATGGCTATAGTATTTATTCCTTGTGTTCCTTGACCTGCTAAATTACCAATGGCTATAGCATTTGCTCCTTGTGAAATTTGTCCTGCTTGATAACCAATGGCAACTGATGATGCTCCTTGCGAATTTTGACCGGCACTCTCTCCAATAGCAATAGCATTAGGGTTTTGCGAATTTTGACCAGCATTTACACCAATTGCTACAGCATTTCCTAATTGCGCGGTATTTCCTGCAAAATAACCTATGGCAATAGAACCACTTGTTTGACCTACTTGACCTGCGGCTACACCAATAGCAATCGCATTTTCATTTTGACCGGTACTTCCTGCGTTTATACCAATCGCAATTGCTGCTGTTTTTTGTCCGGTTTGTCCTGCGCTTGTGCCAATGGCAATCGCATTTGTGCCTTGTGTATATTGACCTGCAAAACTGCCAATAGCAACTGAGTATTGACCTTGTGCGTAATAACCTGCGTTACTTCCTATGGCTACCGTATAGTTTCCTTGTGTAAAAGAACCAGCAAAATGTCCAATTGCT
>Ga0315902_10005774_pt1 | contig 17357 bp, 16 predicted proteins | sample LakEriMetagenome_9_FD_203523 | JGI IMG/M metagenome (GOLD analysis project Ga0315902, IMG submission 203523) | Freshwater fungal communities from buoy surface, Lake Erie, Ohio, United States - Buoy 12 MA117 | ecosystem: Environmental > Aquatic > Freshwater > Lake > Lake biofilm | place: USA...
AACCAGGACTCAAAACCTGTTCGGAAAAGTTCCTTTTCGGCCCCTTCTATGTCAAGTTTGAGTATATCGATCGTTTGTTGACCGCTTTTTTGCAATAGCTCCGCAATGGATACCGCCGGCATGGAATCGGAGGTGGGTGATTCGCTCCATTCTACCTGAAAGGCATTGGCGTCAGCCGATTTGTCTTTGATCCGGAGATGTCCGGAACTCGGCCAGAGTCCGCCTTGTATGGCTTCTACCCGTTTTTGATCTCTTGTGTTGTGTTGTAACAGGGCGCAATTCGCGGGGTCGGGTTCAACAGCAAGGATGGTTGCCTCGGGAAATCGCCTGGCGAAATAAAGGGCGGACAGCCCGATGTTGGCTCCGCCGTCGATGATGAGCCTGGGTTCAAAGGGAATGGGGAAGTCGTATTCTTTTAATACAAAAACATGTTCATAGGTGTCGTAGTCGGTCGAATCCGGTCTTAACCGAAAACTGGTATTCCACCTGGAAGCACGGATCTCTCCGAAGGTTTTCCGTTTGGCTTTCCACCAAAACGACAGTCCGTCGGCCAAGCCGAGGGTGCGGGTCATGTTTTTGAGTCTAGACACTTAAAAGTTCAGCATTTCGATTTAGAGATTCGGGTTCAAAGTTCGGACTTTAGTTAGTCGCTTAGTTCGTTATTTTGGGAGATGCATTTGGGGTTTGTCTCTTACGAATATCCGCCCGATACCGGTCAAGGTGGGATCGCTACCTACATACAACAGGTCAGTGCCGCACTGGCCGGCTTGAATGTGGAGGTGGATGTGTTCGTGGGCAGTCCCAAACGCTTTGGCGTGGAACGCCTTCGCCCCAATTATCGCATCCATTACATTCAATGCAACTCTCGGGAGGAATTTATCAACCTTTCTCCCGAACAAATTCGGATCGTGCATGGCATCATGCCCTTCGATGGGGTTGAATGTCCGGAATATGGAGCTGAGGCAACTTTTATGCGAACGGTTCTTCCTGAAGTTCGGATCTGGGTCAAATTGCACACGCCGGCGTACTTGGTAAAAAAGCTCAACGATCATTATTACGATCTTCGGATCTGGCGTCGGATCAAGCATCTGCTCAAGCCTTATCAAAAAGAAAAAGATCCTGAATATCTCGCCCTTCGAAATGCCGATCGAGTGATCGCGCCTTGTGAATCGATGCGTACCATCGCCATCCGCGATTGGAAATTGGAGCCGGATCGGGTGTGGACCGTCCCCAACCCTTATCAGCCGGCAGCTGCATTCACGGAGATCGATCTGCCTACTGGCTCTCCTACGTCGATCTATGTAGGCCGACTCGAAACGCGTAAAGGAGTTTGGAACCTGGCAAAAGCCATTCCGCTCGTGCTGCGTGAAATACCGAATGCTCGATTCCTGTTTTTGGGAAAAGACAGTCAGGGTCCGCATCGCGAACGTTCCATGAAAAAATGCATGTTGCGTGCATTGGGCAGTACCGCCAAATCAGTTGAATTCATCGATGCCGTTCCCCTTGAACAAGTACCACGGATGCTGGAACGAGCCTCTGTAGCTGTTTTCCCTAGCCTATGGGAGAACTTCCCGAACGTATGTCTGGAAGCCATGGCAAGTGGAAGGGCCATCGTCGCCTCGAAGGAGGGCGGAATGGTAGACATGATATCTACCCCACAAGGAGGCGTCTTCATCGATCCGAACGACCCAAAAGACATCGCGAATGCCCTGATCGAACTATTCAAGCATCCCGATCGAATCCGGCAAATGGGCGAGCGCAATCGTCATCGGGCTACTCATTATTACGGAAAGGAACTGGTTCGCGAACTGTTCGACACCTATCGAAAGTTGTGTTTTCATTGAGGACGAGTATTCAAGTCAATCAGGTAAGGGGGTGTATTTGAATCAGAGGCTCCAGCTGACTGGCCTTTTCCCAGTTATGCAATAATGATGCTCGATGAATGGCACACCACTCAGAAATTAAACCGACTACTCTCGCTGGTAAATTTCCTGATAGTAAAACACCACGATGTATATCAATGGTGGCATGAAAGCCTGAATAGGTTGCATGGAAATGAGGGGGCGGATGGTCTCTGTAATAAATCCGGATCGAGATGCCCAGAAAATTACTAATCTGTGGCATGAGCCTTATCAGTTAGCTCCATATAGATCCGATTCGAATCGATTTCCATGTCATCTGACCAAGCAATTGAATGTCCGGTTGAGTATGCCTTGGAAAATATTGTTCGATCTTTTAGTGCTGCAAATACACCTTTACCTACTAGCTCTTCTAATGAAACAGTGCCTTCAGTTCCGTCCGAAAAACTAACGTGTAAGGTGTAGTCTGAAATGTATTTTACAGCAGAAAGTTGCATATCCAAATATAGTAATGATGCCTCTCCCGGGTCAATAGTAGCTCGTTTCATTTTTTGTTTTTAGCAAAATACATTTTAGGAATGCCTTATTCAATACGCAAAAGCGGGGTTTTTATAAAATCTTTCACACCTCGGTAAGCGCACTCAGACTAGTTTCAGCGTTAGTTTTAAAACTGACTATGCGATCGCTCTTCCTTTTTTTACTGGCATTACCGACCATGGCCTTTCACCCGATCGAATCATCGGAGCAAACGGAGTATGTTTCCCCTTTAGCGGTTTTTTCTTCGGAGTGGAATAAGCCTCAATATCTAGTCTGCAATACTGCGGCAAATACGGACTATCTATCCGAGAATGAAAAGACCGTTATTTATATTTTGAATCTGGCTCGTATGAATCCGCCACTTTTCGCACAAACGGTGGTGAAGGCCTATCCAGATTACTCGGGCAACTCTAGGCTCTTGCAGTCAGATTATTACATCGGGCTATTGGCATTTCTGAAAAATAAAATCTCTTTGCCGCGTCTGTATCCGGAGCGAAGTCTTTTTGAAAGTGCTCGTTGTCATGCCGAAACATCCGGTAAAACCGGATACATCGGACACAATCGACGAACCAAAGACTGTAAGGACATTGAAACATTCATGGGTGAGTGTTGTCAATATGGCTATCAGGATCCACTTTCGATTGTGATGGACCTACTGATCGATGACGGCGTGCCTTCGCTCGGCCATCGCATCATCTTATTCAAGCCGCATACACAGATCGGGGTTTCTATTCAACCGCATAAAAAATACAGGTGGAATGCCGTGTTGGATCTGGGCTAGATGAAGGGGGAGACCACGAGCTAAAAAGACCAAAGAAAAATGACCAGAAGACAGAGAGTCTATTAGAAGGGAAGATCGTCTTCGTGGTGTGGGGCATCGATCGGTCCGGGTACAGCTGACGGTCCAGATGAAGTACCTTCCAACTCTACGCGCCAGGCTTTTACATCCGTGTACCAACGGCCGTTGTATTCGCGGCTCTCCACATCGAAATCGATCTTGAGTCGGTTTCCGGGAATCAGCTTGCTTTCCTCGATCTTATCTCCCCAAATGGAGATGCAAACTTTTTTCGGGTACTGTCCGTCTGTTTCTACAATGACGTCCTGTTTTTTCCAGGTTCCGTTTTTGCCATTTCCGGTTTGCAGGGGGAGAAGAGAGAGAAGCTTTACACTAAGTTGCATGTTACTGAATTTGGAGGGCCGTGAAGGTCGGGAAATATATTCAGTCAGAACGTGATGAATACTCCGCTATACCAATTTTTAGTTGAAGACTGGCTGGTAGGTTGCCCTTGTTATTGTATCCGAATGGGTTTACCCGGCATGAGTTTGGTCTCTTTTTGTCGGGGATTCAATTTCTTCAATGTGGCGATCGACACACCCGTTTTTTTTGCGACGGAGGTGTAGGTATCTCCTTTTTTGATCACATAGGTGCGTGCCGGTTTTTTAGCTGGACTGTTTTTCTTTTTAGCCGCGGGCGCAGTAGGTCTCCCTGTCGCTTCGGTCGCCGTCTCTTTTTTAGCCGCTGCGCTCGATTCGGTTTGAATTGAATGCAGTGTGTCTATTTTATCATGGGACACAAGAATAGAGTCGGTGACGGATGAAGCCGGAACCACATTGATATCTCCTCCGTATCGGGAACTTTTGATGTTGGGTCGTACAAAACGAATCGTATCAACTTTTACTTCCAAGGTATTATAGTCGATAACGGTTTCCGGATCGATCGAGAAATCTTTGTATCGTATTTCAAAATGAAGGTGTGCTCCGAAAGATCGACCTGTGTTTCCGCCCAGTCCGATCACCTCTCCGCTGTTCACGTACTGGTTGGGGCTGACCTGTATCTTACTCATATGGGCATAAAGTGTTTCCAATCCGTTCCGATGGCGGATGATTACACAATTGCCGTATCCTGATTTATTCCATTGTGCATATCGAACAACGCCCTCCCAGGCAGCGAATACGGTGTCGCCGGTCTTCAACGCAAGATCGACACCATGATGTTGTCTGCCCCAGCGCCATTTGTAACCGGAAGTCAGTTTTCCGTACCAGGTGGGAGAGAATTTATCGCCAGAAGGAGAAACGGGAATCGAGGTGAGTTCCGGTAGATCTGCTGCCTTTATATTTTCATAGGGAAAGGTCATGTCATTGATCCAGTTTTCCATGAAGACTGTTTCCGAGGAAAGCATTTTCAGCGCCCGGTCATCTGTCACGATCGAGAGATCAGGACTGAGCGTATCTACCGAATTCGAAATGGCGAGTGCTCGCGTGGTACTCAATACACTGAAACAAATCAAACAAAAAAAGAAAATTCGATGCTTCATGAAAGCGAGAGACTTGAAGGTGACCCGTAAAATTACCGAATCTATTTCATGGCAGGACTCATAAGCGGCAAGAGATTGTTAAAGCACCTGCCGCTGTTCAAAATCGAAAGCGTCCGGTCGAGTCCATCATAAAATTTCTTTCCGGCAGATCAGCTTTTGTGAGTGATTCAATGAGTTTTTGAGCTGCGCGTTCTTTGTCAATGCGCGGACCGCCTTCTCCTACCTGCTTAATGGAAACGATTTTCCCTTCGAGGAAGCTGCCGTCTCGTCGGATCTTCAACTCAAACATTGGTGCAACACCTGCAGCTCCGCTCAAACCAAATTGCTTGTAGGTGCAAAAATTACCCATGGAATAGGTGATGAATCGGCCTTTATACTGATCGATGGCGCGGGGCACATGCGGACCATGTCCCAATACCACATCGGCTCCGGCATCGATCGCCGTACGGGCAAAAGCGTATACATTTCCACGCCTTTCACCGACAAACGTTTCCATTTTCCGATCAACATGTGTGTAACTGTTTCCCTCCGCACCTCCGTGAAACGAAACAATCACGATATCGCAACGGCTCTTCAGTTCACGAACGGTTCGTTCGATCGTTTCATTCTCATTTATGGATAAACAACCACTATTCGGGGCAAAGGCGGTAAATCCGATCTGCAATCCTTTCACCGTTATTGTATCCCAGGGATGTGTCAATTGTCCGGCAATCCGAAACCCCTTTTCTTTCAGCACCCGACACGTGTTCGAGCGTCCTTCTTCTCCGAAATCGCTTAAATGATTATTGGCTACCGATAACAGATCGATGCCCGCTGCTTTCATTTGATCGGTGAAATATTCGGGCTGTCGGAACGCATAACAGACGGATGGGTCATGACACTTCTTCATTTTACCCCCTTTGTCTAACACAGGTCCTTCTAAATTGGCAAAACTCAGATCGGCCGCCTGTAAGTAAGTAGCGACCGGATCGAGGAGGCGAATGTCTTTCGGCGGACAATTGATTGCTGACGGATAATTCGATCCCATCATGATATCACCAACGGCTACGAGTGTGATGGTACTGTCAGCGATCTTTTTATTTCGCTCGGCTTTTTCTTCGGCCTCTTTTCTTGCTCTTTCGCTTGCCTGATTATCTAAATACCGGATCAATAAGCGCATACCAGCCAACAATAGCAGCAGAAGAACCGCCCATAAAATATATCGTTTGCAAGAAGTCAATTAGAAAACAATGTAAAATTATGGATATGTTGCCGTGGGGGTATCGACTAACTTGAACACTATCTGTTTGTGGTCTACTTGCTCATACAATATGCGGAAACTGGTGTATCCAGCTATTTCGGACTGAAAAACAGGCGTTTGAGCTCATCCCAATGTCGCTAATCCCAGCAGTTGGAACTATATGCTCCATTTCATTTTCTAAAATTGGGATGAATTCATCATATATCCGTTAAACGTTTTCGCTTTTCAATAATTATCTGTTACTACCTTTAAGGAACATTTTTGATAAATGAAAAATACCCACACCTTACTTCTCCTTTCCGGTCTGCTAGTAGTTGGATTTTCTTGCAGTAAGAACGATCCGCCTCCGGCTGACCCTTGTGTAGGGGTTACGGTCACAGTAACCGGTAGCACCATGAATCCTGCAGCCGGAGCCGCGAATGGAAGTATTAATGCCAGCGCCAGTGGATCCACCGGATTTACCTACAGTATCAACAATGGTACCTTTCAGGGGTCGGGTCAGTTCACCAACCTTTCTGCCGGAACGTATACGATCATCGCCAAGAGTTCTGCCGGATGTACAGGTTCTGCCACCTTCACACTCACGAATGTTGTTTCTTGCAGTGGCGTTACGATATCCGTCAATCCCACGGTTACAGGCCTAACACCTTGCGCTACACCAAGTGCTAACGGATCGATCAGTGTTGCAGCTTCGGGAGGCACGGCTCCATACACCTATAGTTTGAATGGTGGAACCTTTCAATCGGTGACGAGTTTTGCTAATTTAAATGCCGGCACTTACAGCATCGCCGCTAGAGATGCGAATGGCTGCTCAGCTACGCAGGGCTCTATTGTAGTAGGTACCCGATCTTCCGGTCCGCTTTTCAATGCAGTGAAGACATTAGTGCAAACCAATTGTGTGAGCTGTCACAATTCTACCAATGCCAGCGGTGGTGTTAACTTAAGTACCGATTGCTCTATAGTTTCTGCTAAGGAGCGTATTCGAGCTCGGGCAGTGGATGGTAATCCAAGTCCGATGCCAACCGGTGGGTTACTTCCGGCCAACGAGCGCCAGAAGATCACGGACTGGATCAATGCCGGGGGAAGAGTGACAGATTAAATCAACCTTCTCAACGCTCTCAACTCTATGAAAATAGTACTCCCGATTTCTCTTCTCCTGTTTGTAGCATCTTGTACAAAATCAACTGATAGCGGCAAGCCTGATTTCGAAATCATTCAGGAACAAATCTTATCCCCCACTTGTGCTACCAGTGGCTGCCATTCCTCTTCTTCCGATCCAACTTTTCAGCAACACGGACTGATACTGGCTGCCGGTCAATCTTATGATCAGCTAGTGAATCAGCAGCCCTTAAATACAGCGGCCCGTGCCAGCAATTATAAGTTGGTGAGTCCGGGTGATGCCGAGCTGAGTTTTCTGTATCATAAGATCACTTGCGTAGCCAGTCATCATCCGGTGACCGGAAATTTCGGATCGCAGATGCCTTTAGGCGGACAAGTACTCAGTAAAGGACAAGTTGAGTTCATTCGCCGTTGGATCAATGCCGGCGCCAGCAAGACCAGTTCCTCCATTGACGACAATGTATTGCGCGATAGCAGCGCCTGTCAGGTTGCTGTTCAACCGCTCGACCCGCCTGCTGCGGGAACCGGATTCCAACTCGTCATCAACCCCTTCGAGATTCCGAAAAATTTTGAACGCGAAGTGTTTGTTCGGAAAAACACACCGAACACTGCCACCGTATATGTAAATCGGCTGCAAATGCGGGGTGCTTCCAACAGTCATCATTTTGTATTGTATGGTTTTCGTAACCTGACCGGTTTGCCGCCTGTTGATCAGTTACGGGATCTGCGCGATCCGGTGACCGGCGTTCTTAGTCCGACCACGTTACAGCAAATGCAGAATCATGTTTTCCTGGGTGGCGGAACGGATGTGAATTCAGATGTGACCCTGCCGACCGGCGTCGCGTTTAAGATCTTACCAAGTACACCAGTTGATCTGAATGCACACTATTTCAACCGAACGAATTTTTCATTGACGGGACAGAACTACCTGAACCTTTATACCGTTCCGGCATCTGCCGTACAGTATGAAGCCAAAACACTTGACCTGAATAATTTTGATATCAACATCCCGCCCTACTCCAGAAGAACGTTCACCAAAACCTTCACTTTTAACACCCTTACTCGTGTTGTGATGCTCACGTCACATTTTCATAAACTGGGTGAATCATTTGTGATCAAGATCGCTGGTGGACTGCGAGACGGAGAGATCGTTTACACCAATACGGATTGGGAGCATCCGCTGGTCAAATCTTTTGCTACACCGATCTTGCTGCAACCAGGAGAAGGACTGACCTCGGTGGTCACCTATTATAACCCTAGCTCATTGGGCGTCGGATTCGGTCTCACCAGTCAGGACGAAATGAATATAATTTTCGGATACTACTATTGAGGAGTTGAGAGTTGAAGGATCAGAGATAAGCTTTTCACCCTTCACCTTCTACACTCCACTACATCATTTTATACGCGATCGTGATGAATCCTGTTCTGCCGTCGGCTGGTAGTGCCCCAGGGCCGGGGTAACCTCCTGCCCGACGAGTGAAGTATACCACATCGGTCAGGTTATTGATACCGGTTCGAAACGACCAATTCCTTCTTACTGAAATGGAGAGCGTAAGATCCATTACTCCGTAGCTCGGAATCCAACCGTTCTGTCCATTCGCAGTTGGTGTTACCGTATTGTTCGCATCGCTGAACACCCCGCTCACATAACTATATTGCCCGGTCAATTTGATCTTTCTGTATTGCAGATTTAATCCGGTCCGAAGCGTATGCTCCGGGGCATTCTCTACGCGGTTATTGCGCAGATCCAATTTCGTCAACTGATTGTTGATGATCCGGGTTGTTTGTAATTGTGCATACCTGGCATCATTGTAAGCATACGAAATAAATCCGCCCCATTTCCAATCGCTTTGATTCTTTCGAATCGGCGCTTGATAGTCAAGTACCAGTTCTAAACCTCTTGCTCGACTACTTCCGATATTGGTCCGCCAATTATAAAAGGTTCCGTTCGCCTCCTGTTCCAGCAACGTGCCCACCCGATTTCCGTAAAAGAGGTAGAATAAACTGGCGTCGAGATAAAGTCGTTTGCTCACTTGACCACGAACGCCGAAATCAGCATTGAACCCCTCGGCATCACGAAGCGATGGATCGATCCGGTCGTTGCCCGGAGGCGTACTCAGGTCAGCGAACTGAACCGGTCGGTAAGCCTGTGTGATGTTTGCATACCATTCGGCCCGATCGCTCATATGATATTCCGCTCCGATCCCTGCCAGCAAAAATCCGCGTGAAAGGGATTGAGGGATCAGGTAAACGGGTACGCCATTTTGTATGGTGTTTTGTCCACCCGCTCTTCCTTCCAACCACTCATATCGAATACCGGGAATCACTAACCATTTTTTCCCAATCCGAAAGATCTGTTCTGCAAAGGCAGCATAATTCCGGCTGTTGAAATCAATGTCGCGCGTCCAGATGTCACCTGCCACTGAAACATCATACGATGTACCGGTACTTCCTTTACCATCAGCCACCAATCGATTCGTGGTTCCTTGAAAGAAACGTAGTCCGCCTGAAATTGTACTTGAAACAGAACCGATGTTAACATCACTGATCCATTTCCATTCGGCACCGATGTTTCGATATCGGTCGATGTTTACATTACGCGGTACATAGCTGTTGGTAACCGGATCGATCGCGTCTGCGATATTGATCCCGCCCGATGGCATGAATCCGACACTGTTTCTGTCGCCCAACAAGCCGAAAATTTTTCCTTCCATCCGCGACCGTTCACTGATATCATATCGACTGCGAAGCGCCAGGGTCGACCATTCAATGTCCATCCAGTTTCGTGCGCGAATGCTCTGACGATTATTCATCTGAATGGCAGCATCGGCCAGTCCGCCGGGTTGCTGGCTGCGGATATGCGAACGCATGTACTCCATCGTGATGGAAAGTTTGTTTGTTGGACGATAGGTGACCGATCCAAAACCTGCGTACGTGAAATAGCGACTGTTTGCCCGATATCCAGATGCTTGTCGGTGATCGAAAAAGGAATAATAATTCCATTTTCCTGCCTTGCCTCCAACACCGGTAAAGTGATTATACAATCCGTAGGAGCCAACGGTTTGTTCTGTTTCAACCTGAACGGGTTTATTGAATTCACTCCCATCACGCAAAATGTAATTGATCATGCCGCCAAAATGAGGACCGTATTGAAGCGCTCCATGTCCGCGCACCACCTCGATGCGTTGTACCGCTTGCAATTGAGGATTGTAATAGGCTTCCGGATACCCATATGGATCGGCGGCGATGTCGTATCCGTTTTGTCGAACATTGAATTCCCAACTTCGGTTCGGACTCAATCCCCTTGCGGCCACACCGATCTGAATACCACTACCATCACTTTCCCAAATGTGAATCCCCGGAATCTTGGCCATCACCTGGCGCATATTATTAGTGACCAGATTGCCCTCCACATTTTTTAAAACGAGCAAGCTGGATTTTTTTCCGGCATAAATGGACATGCCCACGATCTCAGGCATCTGCTGTAGATCAGACCGACTGTATTTGCCAACTAACGTGATCTCAGGGAGATATTGATAATGCGTTGTATCTTTTTGTATAGGCAATTGCGATAAAACATCTAAAAAACTAAACACAGTACACCACAAGACCAGAAGCAACTTTTTCATGGCCGCAAATTTCCGTTTTTCTCTGCAGTCGAAGTTGCGCAAAGAGAAAATTAACTTGCGAAATCGGAAAATTGAAAGGGATCAACTAGCGAATGGATCTCATGATCCTTTCTCGGTAAATTCCATCATATCCGTACACATCATTGTAGACTTCCAGCTTGCCCTCTTTGCCGGCAGCGGTATAGTAACGGAAATAAATTGGCAGTTGATTTTTTAATGGGATCACACGTTTTTTCTTTTCTCCTTTCAACCAGCGATGGATCGAGTCAACAGATGTGAAGGTTCCGGTATTTTCAGCTGCTTTTATACTATCAAGTAAGAGTACATATCGATACAATCCTTCCCAGTTTTGAACGCGCACACAGCCGTGGCTGAGCGAACGATTTTCATTTCGAAATAAACTGCGTTGGTTGGTGTCGTGCAGATAAACGGAATGTTCATTAGGGAAATTGAATTTCATGATGCCAAGAGCATTACCGAGCCCTTCTCCTTGAACAATTTTATAGGGGATACCTTTTTTATATTTTGACCAATTGACTGAGTAGGGATCAACTTCATTGCCGGAGTGGTCATACAGATTATACCCTTTGCGGGCGAGATATCCCGGATCTCGTTTGATGGCTGGCAAGATCTCATCGGCAATGATGCTAGCGGGTATGGTCCACGTGGGAAATACAATCAGTTGATTCATCTGACTATTCAATAACGGCGTCGGTGTTTTTGGTTTTCCGACGATCACCCTTGACTCCAGCACCAGTGTATCCTGATCGATGACCTGTAATTCAAAGGCAGGTAAGTTGACCAACAGGTATCGATCACTCAGTGTATCGGGCTGCACGCGATAGCGATCCAGGTTGATGGCAGCCTTGAAAAATATTTCGCTGTCATTGTTATTGAGCGAGCCGATCAGTTGGGGGCCATACTTGCCATCTATTTTCAATCCGCGGGCCGACTGTACCTTCTTAAGTGCAGATGCAAGTTGTGCCGTATCCAGGTTGACAATGCTTGTATCCAAATAGCGCTCCTCTTTCAATCGCTGGATCAATGTTTGAATGAAACTCATCGAATCACGAAACGGATATTCGACGTAGCTATAGGTGCGGGAAAAATTTGCACGCGCGAGAAATGCCGGCAGCGCCGCTTTCAGATTTCGGTACCCGGGATTGGCCGGTTCAAGTGAGGCCAATACGGAATCGGGGGATATTTGACTCAGGACTTTTCGCAGCGCAGTGGTATAGGCCTCCGGATCATATGAATCGCTGTCCTTCAAACTATCGATCGAAATATGTCCGTACTGCACGTGTCTGCAGATCGTCAGAAATGCATCTGTCAGTAGAATCTCCCTTCTAGCCAGCTCCTTGAAATTATTTCGAATGCTTGTATGTAGGGTATCACCCATCCACCTTGAATGAAAACGTTCCAGCGATTTAAGGTGATAGGTTTCCGGGAAGAGACCATGTTTTCTGGCGTTTCTAATCAGGTAGAAAATAGAATCCGACAAAGGAGTCAGGCTGTCGCCAATCGCCCATACACCCTCATACCGGTTGGCGCCATAAAATTTTTTTGTTTCGCCGGGCGCAAGTAAACGGGTGGAATCATCCAGGGATTCCCCCTCCTCGATACGAGCCAGCTGTTCTTTGATTTCTGTTTTCAGCTCCTTGACCGGATCAATGCGTTCGGGCGTAGGCTTTTTTCCGTTACAGGCATAGAGGAAGATCAATGAGCACAACAAACCTGTCCTAAGTAGATCGTTGGTAGTTCGTAAAGTAAAATCAGCTCTTTTTATCATACCCTGCTTAGAACTATCAAGTTACGACAAATCATGGCACGGGTGTAGGTGTAGCCGTCTGGTAATTGAAATCGGTACCTTCGTGTAATAAATAACTTTTATGGAACGCTCCCGCATCGCCCTACCTATCGGTATCACCTTGGATCGTTTCATCAAGAGTAAGCAGGACGAATACCCGAATGCCGCAGGTGAGCTTTCTCAATTACTTCGTGATATCGCGCTTGCTTCCAAGGTGGTAAACAGGGAGATTAATAAAGCCGGGCTGGTCGATATCATGGGTTATATCGGGCAGCAAAACGAGGCCGGTGATGAGCAACAAAAGTTGGATGTGCTGGCGCATATACGCTTCAGTCGCGCCCTGTCAAAAGGAGGTGAAGCAGCCGGCATCATTTCAGAAGAGACTGAAACCTTCACGGATTTCAAGAACAAGGGGAAATATGTAGTGGCGATCGATCCGCTCGATGGTTCGTCTAATATTGATGTGAATGTTTCCATCGGCACGATATTTTCTATTTATAAAAGAAAAACAAAGCCGGGCACCAAGCTTACCAAAAAAGATTTTTTACAAAAAGGGACCGAGCAAGTCGCTGCTGGTTATGTATTGTACGGCTCATCTACCATGTTGGTCTACACCACCGGCAAGGGTGTCAATGGATTTACCTATGAAACAACACTAGGTGAATATGTTTTATCCCATCCCCAAATGAAATGTCCGTCCGACGGGAAGATCTATTCGATCAACGAAGCCGGATTGCAGCAATATTCCGATCCGACCATCGAACGATATCTCACGCAATGCAAAAAAGACGGCTTCACCGCCCGCTACATCGGATCACTGGTTGCGGATATTCATCGCAACATGATCAAAGGTGGGATCTTCCTTTATCCGGCTACCAGTAAGTACCCTAATGGCAAGTTGCGATTGCTTTTCGAATGCAATGCCCTCGCCTTGATCGTCGAGCAAGCGGGCGGGCTCGCGAGTAACGGCAGTAAGCGCATTCTCGAAATGGAACCGAACGGGCTGCATCAGACTACGCCGATGTACATCGGTTCGAAGCAATTGGTTAAATCCCTGCTGAGTCAGTCCAAAAAGAAATAAGGGCAACTTATTTCAACATTAGATCGATCTTGTCGAATAGCTCCCCCACGCCCACACTGGACCAGATGATAAACGCGCCGATCGCGATTTTGGCCAGTCCCGGTACTGAAAAGCCCGTTTTCGACTCGATCAATCGTTGAACCGGCGGGTAATAAACCAGCGATAGTATCAATAAGAACAGACCGAAAAACGGATCGTTTCCCCAAAACAGGTTTACAAAACCGATAAAGGAAAAAAGAAGGCCGAAGAAAAGGGAAATGGCTAATGGAATGGATTTTTTCATGTGATCAAGGACTAGTTAGGAAAAACTGTTCATATCGCAGAGATAGTATGACGAGGTTTGATGCACTTTCCTTCGCAAATCCGGTACTTTTAACAAACCGGATGTATTATTGAGCGTACCAACATTCATTTATTCTAACTAAAAATGCCTGCTACACTAATAAAATCGGTGACAATTCATGACTTGAATGAGCTTCAACAACTCGCTCGAACAACCTTCTACGACACGTTCGCAGAAATGAATACCCCGGAGAATATGGAACAGTATCTGTCCACAGATCTATCAGAGGAGAAATTGCGAGCAGAATTACTGAACCCCGATTCGAAAACATTTTTCATTCAGACTGATGGGGAAACGATCGGATATATGAAGTTGAATGAGCGTTCGGCGCAGACGGAGCAGGTTGATCCGGGCGGACTGGAGATCCAACGGTTCTATGTGAAGAGAGAATATCATGGCACTTCCGTGGGCCTTACCTTACTCAATTATGCCATCGATCTTGCGATGCAGGAAAAATACAAGTTTATCTGGCTGGCTGTATGGGAGAAAAATCCCCGCGCGATCCGCTTCTATGAAAAAAACGGCTTTATAACGTTTGGATCGCATGTTTTTCAACTGGGTGATGATGCCCAGACCGATATTTTGATGCGTCGACCACTTACTCCTTGATCTCAGGATCTTTATGGAATAAATAGTATGCGATCCCGATTCCGATGATCAGTGCAGCGATCCCGAACAGTTCTATAGGGGCAACTTCTTTCAAATTCAATGTGATCATTTTGTTGGCCATCGCCATACCCGCCACTTTTAAGATCGATTTGACCGGCATTTGATTGCTGTACATGATAATGTAAAGTGACTTGAACAGCTCATAGCCTACAATGATGATCAAAACCATTGAGAAGATGGAATACAGTTCTTCTGTTTTGATCAGCATCGGGTACGGATCTTTAGAGATAACCTTTAGTATGACGTCTTCAAGGATCAGATCGGCTGTGCCAAGCACCATGGAAACAACCAGAACTACACTGAGCGATAAAATAGTAAAACGGGCGACCTTCTTTAGCCAATGCATGAAATTCTTCTCCATAGTCAGTTATTGCTTGGTTTTCCAATAAAGATAATGGAAACCATGTTTTGAAAACAACGTTTACTTAAGGAGCACTTCGGTGTAATGCCATCCCCCTTGAACCTTCATGAAATATTCCGTTTTCAAATACCAGATTACCATTGACAAACGTATGCGTGACCTTTGAATGAAACGTGGTTCCTTCCAATGGCGACCATCCACATTTGTACAAAATGTTAGATTTATCTACCTGCCAGTCGGTGTTCAGGTCGACCAGCGTCAGATCGGCATGATATCCTTCCCGAATGAATCCTCTATTTTCCATCCCATAGAGCGTAGCCGGATTGTGACACATTTTTTCTACGATCTTCTCGAGCGATATCTCACCCTGTCTGTAAAATTCAAGCATCACGTTCAGGGCATGTTGCACCATGGGCGCGCCCGACATGGATTGGAAATATGGCTTTTGCTTTTCCTCCATCGCATGCGGTGCATGGTCGGTGGTAATGATGTCAATTCGATCGTTGACCAACGCTTTCAACAATCCCTTTTTATCTTTTTCTGTTTTGATGGCCGGATTCCATTTGATCAACATACCCAACCGGGCATAATCTTCATCACTGAACCAAAGGTGTTGTACCGAAACCTCTGTGGTGATCTTTTTTTCTTTAAGGGGGATGTCGTTGCGGAATAAATGCGATTCGGCTTCGGTAGTCAGATGTAGTATATGTAGGCGCGCTCCATATTTATTTGCTAGTCCGATCGCCCGTTCCGTGGCCTCGAAGCAAGCTTGTTCGCTTCTGATCAGTGGGTGACATTCAGCCGGAATATTTTCTCCATATTTTTCGCGGAACAGCTCCTCATTCGCCTCGATGATCTGTTCTTTTTCGGAATGGATCGCAATCAGGGATTTGCAATTGGCAAAAAGCTTTTCCAGGGTTTGCGGATTGTCGGCTAGTAGATTCCCCTTTTTTGTGAAATACAAACCGTCGTCGGACACTGCTAATAATTTGGATGTATCCAACTTGAGCACCTCATCAAGATTATCTCCATTTACGCCCAGGAAAAATCCGAAGTTGGCCAGTGATTTTTCCGCAGCGATCCGGTATTTCTCATTCAGGATCTCCATATTCAGGACATTCGGAACGGTGTTGGGCATATCGATGAAAGAAGTGACACCACCGGCGATGGCTGCTTTGCTTTCGGAATAGAGATCTGCTTTGTGCGTGAGTCCGGGTTCGCGGAAATGCACCTGTCCGTCGATGATACCGGGAAACAAGAACTTGCCCGTTCCATCAATGATCGTATCTGCGCTCACCTCCCCGAGTGCACCGATTTTTTCGATCTTTCCATCGCTGATTAGCAGATCACTTTGAAAAATTTGGCCCTCGTTGACGAGATTGGCATTTTTAATAATGATCCGATGGGACATGAAAATTATTTATGTAGTTATAAGCAAAAATAAAGGACTCGTTCATGCTAATAAAAAAAGCGGCATAAAGCCGCTTTTTGATAATGATTCGTATTTGCCTAGAGTGTTGTAAAACTTCTTGTAGCAGACCAGGCACTGGTGGTGCCATTCGCGGCTCTGGATCGTACTCTCCAATAATGGAGTGTTTTGCTTCTCAGGGCAGTGGTTTGCGTGAATGAAGTGCCTGCTAATCCGGTCCTAGTCGCTACAATTGAGGAACTGGTAAAGTTGGATCGGGTGGCTACCTGAATATCATACGAGGCGGCACCTGTTGTGTTCCAGGTGAATGTGGGTGTGCGTGAGACACTTGTTGCTGCATTGTTAGGTTGCAATAGTGTCGGAATTGGTATTACAGTGGTGAAACTTCTGCTTCCCGACCAAACGATCTCAGCGCCTTTCACGGCCGCTACCCGCCAAAAATAGGTGGTAGATGAGGAAAGCCCACTAATCGTAACACTTGTTGCACTAGTTGTTATTTCAGTTCCAACCAGGGTTGAAAAGTTAGATACCGTTGACACCTGTACACGATATTCTGTGGCACCGGAAGAGGCAGACCAACTGAGGGTGGGAGATGTAGAAATGTTAGGGCTGCCACTTGCTGGACTTAACAAAGCGGGGGCTGCCAGTGGGGGTGGGATGGTAAAATCACCAAGGTGTAATAGCAAGTTAGGACTGCCAGTTCCGGGGTTTCCAACTACACCAGACGTTGCATAATCCTTCAAACCCTGTGACACCTGCGCAGGTGTCGATCCTGGTTTAGCCTCTAAGTAAAGTGCTGCCACACCAGCCACGTGCGGAGAAGCCATGGAGGTTCCTGAAATAGTAGAGGTTGCTGTACTCGAAGTGTACCAAGCAGAGGTAATGCTTGATCCTGGAGCAAAAATGTCCAATACAGAACCGAAATTAGAATAAGATGCGCGGGCATCAGTAGAAGTAGTAGCGCCTAC
>Ga0315902_10005775_pt1 | contig 17356 bp, 15 predicted proteins | sample LakEriMetagenome_9_FD_203523 | JGI IMG/M metagenome (GOLD analysis project Ga0315902, IMG submission 203523) | Freshwater fungal communities from buoy surface, Lake Erie, Ohio, United States - Buoy 12 MA117 | ecosystem: Environmental > Aquatic > Freshwater > Lake > Lake biofilm | place: USA...
AAAGAAACTAATATACACAATGACCATATAGGACATATGGCTGTAGGAGCTAATAAAGGACCAGCATATGATCCCAATAGTGTAGCACGTATCACTGTTAAAGAGACTAATGTGCATAATGACCACATAGGGCATATGGGTACAGGAGTTAATAAAGGTCCTGCCTATGATCCTAATAGTGTGGCACGCAGCACTATTAAAGAGACTAATATTCATAATGACCATATAGGACATGTTGTTACAGGAGTTAATAAGGGTCCTGCCTATGATCCTAATAGTGTAGCACGCAGCACTGTTAAAGAGACTAATATTCACAACGACCGTACTGGCCATGTTGGCACTGGAGTTAACAAAGGTCCTGCCTATGATCCTAACAGTGTAGCACGTAGCACTGTAAAAGAGACTAACATACATAATACTCACACTGGTCATATGAACACTCTAGCGACTGCTAAGGGACCCGCTTATGATCCTAATAGTGTAGCACGTAGCACTGTTAAGGAGACTAATATACACAATACTCACACTGGACATTTAGTATCAGCAGCAGCTAAGGGGCCCGCCTATGATCCTAATAGTGTGGCACGTAGCACTGTAAAGGAGACTAACATACACAATACACACACTGGTCATATGAACACTCTAGCGACTGCTAAGGGACCCGCTTATGATCCTAATAGTGTAGCACGTAGCACTGTTAAGGAGACTAATATACACAATACTCACACTGGTCATTTAGTCTCAGCAGCTACTAAGGGACCAGCCTATGATCCTAACAGTGTAGCACGTAGCACTGTGAAAGAGACTAACATACACAATACACACACTGGTCATATGAACACTCTAGCGACTGCTAAGGGACCCGCTTATGATCCTAATAGTGTAGCACGTAGTACTGTTAAGGAGACTAATATACACAATACTCACACTGGTCATTTAGTCTCAGCAGCTACTAAGGGACCAGCCTATGATCCTAATAGCGTAGCACGTAGCACTGTAAAGGAGACTAACATACACAATACACACACTGGTCATATGAACACTCTAGCGACTGCTAAGGGACCAGCTTATGATCCTAATAGTGTAGCACGTAGCACTGTTAAGGAGACTAATATACACAATACTCACACTGGTCATTTAGTCTCAGCAGCTACTAAGGGACCAGCCTATGATCCTAATAGCGTAGCACGTAGCACTGTTAAGGAGACTAACATACATAATACTCACACTGGTCATATGAACACTCTAGCGACTGCTAAGGGACCCGCCTATGATCCTAATAGTGTAGCACGTAGCACTGTTAAGGAGACTAACATACACAATACTCACACTGGACATATGAACACTCTAGCGACTGCTAAGGGACCCGCATATGATCCTAATAGTATCGCTCGCAATACTATAAAGGAGACTAACATACACAATACACATAGTGGTCATTTAGTCTCAGCAGCTGCTAAGGGACCCGCCTATGATCCTAATAGTGTAGCACGTAGTACTGTTAAGGAGACTAATATACACAATACACATAGTGGTCATTTAGTTTCAGCAGCATCTAAAGGACCAGCCTATGATCCTAATAGTATCGCTCGCAATACTATAAAGGAGACCAATATACATAATGATCACTCCGGACATGTTGGTACGGGAGTTAATAAGGGCCCAGCATATGATCCTAATAGTATTGCGAAGAGTACGATTAAAGAGACCAACATACATAATGATCACTCTGGACATATGGGTACGGGTATAAATAAAGGGCCCGCGTATGATCCAAACAGTGTAGCTAAGAGTACTATTAAGGAGACTAATATACATAATAATCGCACTGGTAACATGAATGCTCCTAAAAAAGTATCTGTAAAAAATCCTGATGATCGTGCTAAGCCAACAATAAAAGAAACAAATATACATAACAATCACAATGGTCATATGAACGCCCCTAAAAAAACAGCAGTGTATGATCCAAATAGTATTACTAAAACTACAGTCAAAGAAACGAATATACATAATAATCGTCTTGGTAATGTGGGTAATTCTGTAAAACAAAATGGTGATGGTTATCACATTGCTAGTTATGAAGACCGTGAGACAAATAGACAATTTACAAGTGATAATGAGTATATAGGTGGTGCTGGTAAAAATAATGCTGATGGTTACAAAAATGCTAGTTATGAAGATCGTGAGACAAATCGTCAATATACTAGTGATAATGAATATGTGGGTGTAGCACAAAGCTATTTAGACAAACCAACGGATAACTCTATGTATGAAGTTGCTAGATTGAATGAGACAAAGACTGGGGTTAGTGAAGGTAGGTATCCTACTTTATCAAATGTAAAAGTGGCAAATGGTGGTGAAAGTATAAACATAGATATTAAAAAACTTGAAACAGATAGAGAAAATCAGTATATACCGGTTGAGACTAAACTATACACACAGACACCTGTGTTAAATAAATGTACTGTTACTTCTGACAAGAATGTACTAAATGATACTAGTATTATTGATCGCATTAACCCAGATATTTTAGAGGCATTTAATAATAATCCATACACACACTCATTAAACTCTGCTGTTTAAAAAAATTGATAGATCTCTCTAACTAGTACGAAGTTAACACTCCAGATATGTATGAACAATATTATCACTTCGCTCCAGATGATATTTATTTAAATATACAAAATAAGAAAAGCCAGTACTACTATGGAAGTGGTCTATATAAATTTAACTATCTTGATGTACCATGTGACCAACTAGCTAAACGAAATGTTAATTATCCATATTTTACTAAATTTCAGCGTAAACATATGAAAAATCTAATAGAAGTTTCCAAGAATGTAGCAAACTATGTTCTGGAGTAAGCTCTAAAAAGCAAACCATGAATGATACACAACATTATTATTTTTTTAGGTTGATCATATATTTTATGCTTTAAACTACTATAAAATATCATTCGTAAATAGGGGTACCCCTATTTACGAATGATACAATGACTATCCAGAGTATAAAATATAGTAAATATTTTTATTATTGATAATGTTACCATGATAAATAATAAAAATATAATATAAACTAAATAATATTTAGCAAAATGCGAAATCCAGTGATAGCCAATAGAAAGATTAACAGTCACTAAACTATTATATCTTTACCTACACCGTCGTTATTATTAACAAAAAAATTGATTTACACTGATAATTATTAAAATAATTAATAGTTCAAGTTCATACAAATGATCCAAACTTATATTACAGACTTTTATAAGTATACTAAGAAAGCTTCTAATAGTAAATATTTTAAACAGACTTTCATTACAGATTATTTTAAATCACAATAGTTTTGATAATTATAAAAAATTGAAATGAAAGAATGAAGTATAATATTTTTTGTTATAAATCATAGATGAATTATTTGTTGCACGTTTCTACTATATATCCGGATGAAAACATGCGAGAAATAAGTTCGACAATGGATACGCATATATGTAATTCATTAGATGAATGTGTTAAAATAGTCATTGATTATTTTGACGATTTACCGGTGGATGAATTACCTCCAACGTATAATGAATTTTGTAGTGAATATATAAGACATATTATGGATAGTCCACCAATTAGATTTACGATATTTGATATTAATAATAAGTGTATGATAAATAGTATTGGTATTGTAGATATTTACAATAGATTTATAGATAAGATATTATTAGAAGAAGAGGTAGAAACTATTACAGAAACAGTAGAAAAAAATATGACAATATAGATATATGGTTAGATATGATTATTTTATTTCTATATTATTGCTAGTTTGTTTTTTTATGACAATTTTGAGTAGTAGTTTGGAATTCTTTTATGGTAGAAAATATTTAGATGCGCCATCTTTTGAGGATAGATTAGGTTTACATCCATGGTTATTTTTTGATGTAAATATGGATAGATATTTTGTAAGATATGGATGAATTAAAAAAATTTAAATTCAACATATATATATTATGTCTTAGCATACTATAGTATTTTTATTAATATCCATCACGAATAGCTTTTCCAACTGGAAATCTAGGAACCTTTTGTTCTGATAGCTCTTGATATTTTACGGTGAGTAGCTTACCAATATATGTTTCACCATTGTCGAAAAGCTCTCGTCTATATTCAATAGATCCTTGTGGTCTAACATTGAATACTTTACCTTCTGGTGTTTCACACTCCCAAATAATAGTACCTGTATCTCTCCCAGTCCCCTCTTTAAATCCTGTAATTTTGTATTCATTCTCCATAAACTCTTTGTATTTGAGTAGATCGTTTGAACGACCATTCAGCAAATACTTACCTTCCAACTTACGTGCCATAATACCCTCATATCCATCACCAACATATTCTGAAAAATATTCCTTAAATTCATCCATGTCGGTAGCAACCTTAGTATCAACTAGAGATATATGATTATATCCTGTTCTGAAATGAGTAGCAAGATACTTCTTTCTAAGTTTATATGAAAGCTGCAGATCATTCACGTTAATCATATCATATACATGATACTTTACATTTAGTAATTTTGTTTGGTCTTCTATAGAAACTTTTTCTTTCTTAATCAAACCAGCAAGTGTTTCAAATGGAATATCAAACGTAAACAATTCACCATCCAGAACAATATGAGGATTTGTGTTGAAAAACTTAGTTAGCTCCTTCGTAATATGTCCCATTGTACTAAAGAATGATCCAGTACGAGACTGTGTTACAATAACTCCATCAGATGACTGACGAAAGATAACGCATCTTAGTCCATCTAACTTAGGTTGAACAAAACATGGAAATTCAACTGAATTTTTCTTCCCAGGTGTTGTAATCATAGTTCCAGCCAACATAGGAAAGAACTTAGTCATATTACCTTCAGACGCGCTAGCTCCACCTGACTGTAGAGTTTCAACATTTGTACTATATGACTCTTTCTCTACCTTATTCTTCCAGCGACGTTCCGTTTCACTAATAGCCTGCTGAAATGGAGTAGTTTCATTACGCTTACCAATATTTTTACCTTCTGAAACCACACGTGTCTCTGTTTGTAGTGCCCCATCAAGAAGACCATGTTGAATAGTAACAACACCATTACCTTCACTATCTTCTTCAACTGACGCGATCCATGTTCTAATACGATTGGCCTTATCAAGACCATAGAGTTGATCAAATGTGTTAGTAACCATTTTGTGTATTTTAATGTCTATAAATTAAAAATACACAAAAACACTATCAATTTTTTTAAAACTTTAATTTTGACTTTAAAACCAATAAATAAAAAAATAGTTTTTATTTTTTTTTAGTTTTTTTTGTAGATAATAGATGTTTTCAATCAAGCTCATCCATGTCATCTACGCAAGTGTCACCAACAGATGACGTGTTCTTAGTAGATGTGTAAAAACTCTTCTCATCTGTAGACAAGAGCTTCCAATTATGACCAAGTCTTTTCACTGCTTCCTGAATAGCTTCTTTACCACCAAAACCTTCTCCTCTAGTAGTAGCAACCAAACCAGGCAAGCTCTCTTTCATGTAGTTGTTGTATGCTGTAGGAGCTCGCTTAGGCTTGTTCTTATCCTTTGGTGTGGATTTCTTCTTGGTAACAGCCTTCTCATTTGGATGTGTGTTCATCATCAGTGGGCCAAGGATAGGATGTTTTGACACCATATCCTCAAAACGGGTCCAGTCCTTCAAAGTAGGAGAGAAGATATCCGTTACAATATCTCTAAGAGCGTTGATGTTGTTGTTGATAGCGGCCATTTAATACTGTTGTGTTCTTTTTTGTATGATACAGAAGTGACTTGTATAAAAAAAACCTATCAATTTTTTTATAATTATATTTTTTTAAATATTGTTAGAATATATATTATGGCTCAAAAACGACCATGTGGTTTTAATTTAGATAAGAAAGAATGTACTACTGATCCACTATATGATGGTGAATATGATTATATATGTAACTATACATCGGGTAAGTGTGATAAACCACTTAATAAATCAATGTCTTTGGCACAAAGTTATAAAATAGTGTTGGAAAATAATCCATACGCACATGAAATGCAGAGACACAATATTAGACGGCGGTCTGCTGGTAAACCTCTCCTATATAATGGAAAGCCATTACCAGAACAACGAGATAATTATAAACCATCTATTGATGAAACTCCAGTTCCAGTCCCAAAAGAAAAAACTCCAGTTCCAAGGGAGAAAACTCCAGTTCCAAGGGAGAAAACTCCAGTCCCAAAAGAAAAAACTCCAGTTCCAGTCCCAAGGGAAAAAACTCCAGTTCCAGTCCCAAAAGAAAAAACTCCAGTTCCAGTTCCAAGGGAAAAAACTCCAGTTCCAGTTCCAAGGGAGAAAACTCCAGTTCCAAGGGAGAAAACTCCAGTTCCAGTCCCAGTCCCAAAAGAAAAAACTCCAGTCCCAAGGGAAAAAACTCCAGTTCCAGTCCCAAAAGAGAAAACTCCAGTTCCAGTCCCAAAGGAAAAAACTCCAGTTCCAGTCCCAAAAGAAAAAACTCCAGTTCCAAGGGAAAAAACACCAACACCGCCAGTGTTAGACGATGAAGATATTGAAAGTGTAGTAAGTAGTTCTACATCTGAAAGTGTTGATGAATTTGATTCTCCACCTGGCTCAGTATCTAGTAATAACGCTAGTGATAGTTCAGTAGAAAATATTAGTAAAAAAATAGAAAAGCTGGATTTGCCTAGTACAAAAACCTGTTCTGATAAGAACTATTTTCGTAATGAATATAATTCATGTTACATAGATAGTTTATTATTTGCGTTGTTGCATGTTCCCAACAATAATTTTGTTAAGCATTTAAAGTTTGAAATGCAGCGAAAGAGCCATAAATTAGATAAGTGTGAAAATGATGTAATTAACAATGTTATTGGTTTGCATGATAGTATTCATTATGGAAGTGCGCATCGTATAAATCCAGAAATGTTTAGACGAGTTATACGTGATTGTATTAGAAAAATAATACATAGTAGTATAAGCAGTTCAGAACCAATAGATAAATTTTTTAGAGAAGAAAAATATAACCCAGATGGTAAATTAAAACCAGAATATTCAATTAATAACCCTAGTATGAGATATAGGGACTATTATATTGAAGATAGTAATCGTACATTTATGCGCACTCAACAAGATGTAAATGAACATTTAGCTATCTTGTTCGATCTAGTTCGTGTATCTGATGTAGCCACTACTAATAGTATCATGATATTATCAAACGGACGTTTTCCACCTGTTACTTCTCAAATAGAAAAAATTAGAAATAGTGTCAAATTAGATCAATTTACTAAGAATAAAGGTCTGTCTAAAGTATCACCAATATATGTTTTAGATCTTATGAGTGATGTAACATTACATACTGAAAATATGATTTTTACTATTAGTGATATAAGTGAGTTGGACGATGAAAACTCTGTTCGTGTTACTTGTAATGAAATTGGTAAGTGTGATGATAAAACAGTAGTAGCATTATATAACCATAAAATTAATAAGACGCAGTATTTAGATACGCCTTTTCTAGCAATACGTGTAAATAGGTGTGGTTATGATAGCAATGGCATGCCTACCAAACATAAACATAAAATACAATGGCATGATACGATGAAGACTGAAAAAAATGGTATATTATCATTATCTAGTATAGTTGTTCACCATGGTAATAGTTGTAATGGAGGTCATTATGTATGTATATTTAAATGTGCTGACTATTGGTATGTTATGGATGATACTAGTAATAACCTTGTACAACTAGGACGAACTCCTTATAATGATACAATTAGAACTTATACACGTGAAGATGTGCAGCGAAATTGTACTACATTATTTTATTTTTAAATATCGTACTTTTATAGAAGTATAAATTATATCTATGGTTAATAATTATATTTCTATAAAAGATAATAGATTTTTGTGTGATAATAAACTACTCAATAAGTCTAAAACTGTGTAAAATAAATGTTCATACTAAAATATAATGAACTTGCAACTTAAAAAGTTTGATATGAATTGGATTAAAGATGACAGTGTAGTAGTATTTATTGGTAAGCGAAATACTGGAAAGAGTTTTTTAGTTAGAGATTTTCTATACTATAAACGTCATTTTCCCATAGGTACAGTTATATCTGGTACAGAAAAACAGAGTGGTTTTTATGGTAAAATATGTCCAAGCATTTTTATACATCACGAATTTAGTAGTGACTTAGTAGCTAATGTTAGTAAACGGCAAACTAAGGTTATAAGTGCTCAACGATTAGATGTAAAAAATAGTGTTCCATATGATTTTGAGTGGAAAGATAGACAAAAAGTGGGTAGTAGTAATAGTGATATAGAATATGTAACACAACGTAAACCTTGTTGGATTGATAAGACGGAGTATGAAAGTTGTGTTGATAAAATAGCTGAAATAATGGATGAACGTGACAACCAATATTATGTAAAATGGCGCAATGAGAGTATTCCAGCAAATATTGATGCTAGGGCTTTTTTATTATTAGATGATTGTTTATATGATGATAGTTGGACAAAAGACATATCTATTAAGGAGTTTTTTATGAATGGGCGACATAAAGATCTTTTATTTATAATTACTATGCAGTATGCGTTAGGTATACGTCCACTATTACGTAGTAATATAGATTATGTATTTATTTTGCGTGACCCATATGTTAAGAATAGAAAAACACTATATGAAAATTATGCTGGAGTTTTCCCAACATTTGATGTATTTTGCCAAGTTATGGATCAATGTACAGAAAATTATGAGTGTTTGGTGGTAAATTTAAATTGTAAGAGTAATAAATTAGAGGATCAGGTGTTTTGGTATAAAGCGGCTGACCATGAGGATTTTAAAATTGGTGCTAAGGAGTATTGGGACTATCACTATGAACATTTTGTGGAGCAAGAACTAGACACGGGTGAAGAAGAAGACAATATTATGGGCGCTGCTAAAAAAAACAAACCAAAAATAAATGTCAAACGTTTATCATAGATACTTCTATAATGTTAAAATATTATATTTTATGTTATAGTATCATAAAATATAATAATATTTCAAACATTTAGGCTAAAAGTTATATTATATTTACTAATGCTTATGAACTATTAGTTATAGTACAAGTGTGGCACAGTAGACTATTTTGTCCCAGACCATAAAACATCTGTTATAAATTTTGGTGTTTACACCACTTTAAATAACAAACTTAAAAGTGGGACAAAATAGTCTACTGTGCCACACTTGTATTGTCTACCATTTATGCGTTCTAAAGACTATATAAATCTATCAGTTATATATAGTTTATGAAGAATACCTTTTTAACTATTAGAAAAAAACCTCTACATAATAAAAAACAAATAATAAATAGAAATCATATACATATTGGACTATCATTATTTAGTAATCCAAATACACTATATCATAGTATTTGTAAACATTATAATATAAGTAATGTATCATTGTATAATCCATTATATAATATTTTAGCTAGTGGACATAACTCTCATAGTACATTTAATAATAAGTATAAACTATGTCGCATTTATAAAAAAACTGAAAAAATATTTTCGCATGGTTCTGTGTACTTTTGTCTAGTTAAGAAGGGTAATAAGTATTTAAAAAGAAAGGTATTTATAAAAGAACTTCCTACAATACAACCGGAATTGTTTGTTAAATATTTTAGCTATATGATACAAAATCCACCTTTTTTCCCTAATTATTTCATGGATCAATATAACAAATATTTGTATTCGGTTGACAACCCCACTTATATAGATATTTTTTGTAATTTTCTATGTAGTAAATTAGTTGAAGAAGATATAAGTCCACATTTTCCATTATTTTATGGTGCTATTAACACTGTTTTCCAAAAGTTTACATATGGATTTTCTGATAAATCAGAAATGTTAGATTTCAAACGTCATCACCAATCAGAAGTGAAATTTATAGAAAATGACGAACGGGAAAAATATCTAATGCAAATTAAACATTTTCCCACATTTTTACTGGCTAGCGAGCGACTAGAGTTTGACTTATTAACTTATCTTACAGATGACAACACTAAATCCATTGATGATAATGATTTGTTAGCTATATTATTTCAAGTTGTATGTGCCATACATTTACCACATAAAAATTGGAATATGTATCATAATGATTTACATACTAGTAATGTAATGTTTGTTAAAACAAACATGGAATATATTTACTATAACTATAGAGAGAACTATTATAGAGTGCCACTCAATAATAAATTGGTTAAGATAATAGACTGGGATCGTGCTACATTAGAATATGCTGGTGTGAAGTTTAATAATTTAAATTATTCTAGTGATGGATGTTGTACTGATATGTATAGGTTTACTAGTAAAATACATAGACAATCACCTATAGAACCAAATCCATCTTTTGACCTAGCACTATTGGCATATGATATACATAAAGAATCGGATAAATTAGCAAAAGGGTCAAAAATATTTAAATTACTAAATGAATGGACTAATACAGAGGATGGTAACAATATAATTTCTATGTACAAGGGCAAAGATAGTGGTTTTGACCTTTATAGAGATATAGCATCTGGGTGTAAAAACGCTATACCAGATAAACAAATTACTAAACAGATATTTAAGTGTTTTCTAATCAACAAATCAAATATTCCAATTGGTTCAAAAATATACATATTATAATGCCTATCCAGTGGCTTAAATGTTGTAGATATTTTTATTATTTGTTACGGTAACAAATAATAAAAATGTGATTTAGATTAATATGTAGTCACCGAATAGGTCCCAATTGGGACCATTTTAGCCGGCGTTTACACATTAAACAATATTTCGCATTTCGCAAAATTCGTTGGATAGCCAATAAATAAATTATTGTTTATTTTCACTACATCGTAACATACCTTCTCTAAGGTAACATACAACACTTAGTCTATTATAGTGCCAATCATTTTGATATATTTTTTGGTTATCTTGATATTCTTCAAACAATTTTTTATTAGTGGGTATAAATTCAGTATTACAATGCCATTGGTGAACATCCATTCCTAAAAAATCACCTTGACGCACATTTACACACACACCATATTGTGGAAACCCTGTATAACATCCGGTATAAGTGTTTGGATTATCCATATCTTCACACACAATTAGATTACCAAAACCGGGTTGAAAATCGCCAGCATCCTTATGCATAGCTGTTTGCCAGCTATAATTTATAGTAATAGTGGAAAAAGCGGTGTCCATTATTTGGAATTCAGGTACCTTTCTAGCTCGTGTTAGTTGTAGTCGGTGTCTATCAGGTATTAGTTTTTTAAATAGACTATCAATACATTCTATAAATGGTACTGCTTCATTCCACTTTTCTGGAAAATCTCTATTAAAACTAGTTAATCTACATGGTGCTCCCTTATTTTTAGTATTTCTATCTGGTCTATCATAAAACCCAATTATATTACTAGGACTTAAATTACTAACATACTGTTTACTTGGTATACCACTCACACTAGAAATATAATGTGTTCTATATTTACCCTCATTTACCCAATCTCCTACATAGTTGGGCATTTTATTTCTATCTAATGGTCCAGCACTAGCACCGCGATTTTCATGTCTTTTCATAGCAGCCTTTTTATAACTACTAACTGCTTTCTTGCATAATTCTAATGGTATAACATTTTTCCTAAATTTTAAAAGAAGATCTCCATCCGATGTATAAACATCACAGTCACTATCTATAATATGGTTATAGTAAGATTCAGCAAAATACTCACCCTCATAATTAGCAATTTCTTCATCCGACATGAGTTTATCTACAACTAGTTTTTTAACCATTATATATTTAATACCTAAAATAAATTTTATAATAGAAATATATTAAATAATTCTATGTTTTTTTTATTGGATGGCACATTAGATTTTTTGTATAATAGGATAAAATGACGTCATAATTTTTGGTGGATAAACCACTTTATATAACAAACTAGAAATTGAACAAATCTAATATAACAACAATATTTGACAAGTAAAAATAAGAATTTATCTATTTGTTTAGTGGTTTCAAATAGATAAATAGGCAAAAATAATAATTTGGGTAATTCAACTTTTCTTTTTATAGTGGTTGAGAAAAAGACAACCAATCGTAATTTATAGGTAGTTGAGATTTGTATAAGAAAATATTTTTTTCGTAAAAAATAAAAAATACCTTTTACGAAAAAAAAATGGAGTAACCATAAAATTACACTAAATTTTCACTTTTTACACTATTTTCCTGGAAAATATTCATACAATTATCCAGCGTATTAATTTTATTCAAAATAGGCTTACTACGTTTTAATACATACTCTTTTTCTTTGTTTTTATATGCCCCATCATATCCCTTATTATTATTATGAATAGTTGTCTGATGATTTCGCTTATAATAGACTATATTATTTTCTTCCTGTAATGGTATAATAGATAACATAGGTGGCAATATAATATTATAAGTTGTATGTTGATTATTAAAACTATTTCTATATTCATCAATACTTAGATTGCCACCAAACATTTTCAATACTGTTCTATGACTGGCAATTTTAACTTTGTATAATGGATCATTATATAACTGTTTATATAATAAATTTAATAAGTTGTAGTTCTCATATTTATTTCCTAAAAAAATGGAATCTGAAAAGTTAAATCCAGCAGCACATTCTGGATAGCAAAAACAACCATAAACATGAAATAGACCATTTTGGTATTTAATAGGTAATGCTGCTGGTGTATGATTGAAGCTATGACAACAATTAAAACATAACATATTCGTTTTCGTTGGCCAAGAACGAGTTTTATTACACTCCATAAATTGATACATCGTATAATCTACTGGCTTACGAATGTCAGGTGTAACATGTTTAGGTTGATAATTTTCGGCGTCATTTTTTCTACACTCTAGAAGATTTTTTAACTTATCTATATTTCTAGATGCTTCAACTGTTTCAGACGTATTAGACATTTCAGACGTATTAGACATTTCAGACGTACTACATGTGGGTCCACTTAGTTGATTAGTAATAAGGTTTGATGGCTGATTTATTGATTGATATGTATGGTCATTTGGCCTATAATCTAATGTAGAATACCAATTAGGTAAATCATTTTCATACGCTAAACAATCACTATGTGTTATATTGTCTACACTTTCTTCAGTAATAGGTAAATGTATAATATTATTAGTAGGCTCTTTGTCTGTAGGTCGTTGTCCAAAATTTATATTACTTTCCATAAATTTATTAATTACTATTGTGGTTTCCTTTTTATCTAATGTACTTTTTTTAGTAGGAGGGGTAACTGTTAGATCCTTTGGTTTGGGTTTTCTACCACGTTTTTTTTGAATTATTTCAATATTATCACATGATTCGCCAACCACAAGAACATTGTCTGGTGTCTGATCTACATCAGCCTTTGGTTTGGGTTTTCTACCACGTTTTTTAACCGCCTCCATATTTTTATCTTAATAATTATTTAATATACAATTGTCTTTATATACTATTATTTATGCTATGATTTTTAGAATACATTGTTAGACTATGTTAGATAACTATTAACAACCTAATTATGATTTATGTTATGTAATAATATCTGACACCATTCTTCTAAAACAGTGTAGTCACGCCAATCATACTTTGATATATCATAATGAATTAGAACGCTATCCGTTATTTTTCTACATTTTTCACATGGAAATAATTTCATGGACAATAATAGCCATTCTAGAAACAATCGGGGGGCAATTTCTCCATGTTTTACTAATTTTAATAAATAATTTACCAGCTCTATAAACTTCTTATGATCAAAGTCACTATTTAAATATAGAGCATCCACCTCAAACCCTTGATATATACGCTGACCATTTACTATATTTACATCATTATGTTGTGACTTAAACCAATCAATAACTTGCTGTTTATTGTCTAGGTTAAATCTTAGTGATTTAGATTCAATACTTTTACTAAAATGTTTTCTACAGTCATCACATGGTATAATCTGACATGTTATTAAAAAATAGTTATAATATGTGTCCTGAATTCTTTTGGTTGGTTTTTCAGGATAAGAATATGATATCATATGTAATAGATACCAAAAACGTGGACCCCAATATTCTTTGCCAGACGTTTGGCCAGATATTTGTGAAACTATTCTATTCATATATTTATTAATCTATAGTTAAAACTTTATCTTTAAACTAAATATAAATATGTTGATATATTTGGTTTTTTTCTCAATATTATTGATTTTATTATTAGCTCAACAATATGAATATTTTGGTAACGATGTAAAAAAGCAAGAGTTTCAAGTCCCCAATCAATCATTTGGACAAATAGATGTAAGTACTGTTGCTGATCTACTCCAATCTACAGAAAAATTGAAGAATGATAGAGAATATGATGGGAAGATGGACTCTAAATTAATAGGCGGTAGATAATTTATCTATATAAATATCAAAAATTTATGTAGATAAATGTATAATATTTGATTATAAAAACCTATAAAAAAAATTGATGGTATTGATTAAATAGTATGTATGTATTTACCAACAACATTGTTTACCTTTTTCATGTAGCAATAGCACCAGCAATAGCACCAACTGGTTTAAAGAAATGGAAACCTAATCCTAATCCTATACCCAAAACCATATTATTAAACACATAAGTATCAGTTACACCTACTATAGTCAATAACACAGTACCTAATAATATAAAGAGTACAACATTTATAATAGAGGTATCACTTAAATATTTTGTTTTTATATGTATTAGACTAACAGTTACAGCAAGCAATATGAATGATTTTATGATAGTTTTAGCAAAGTTTGCCAATCGGTCCACACTATCTAAATCTCTATCACACGTTTTTTCTGTCATTATATATAATATTTACTTAAAAAATTGATTTGATGTATCATTATCAAATAAAAAAAAATGGAAACTATCGGTCCGTTTAATATTAAATATGATGCTGACACAATAGATCAGCAGTTACTATGTAAAGGATTATGTGGTATTGAAAATCTGGATCAGACTTGCTACTTAAATTCAATAGTTCAGTGTTTATCAAATACTAAATGGTTGCGCAACTATATTTTAACAGATATATTTAGAGATCATATAGATATGAATAAACACCATTTTATAATGGTAAATGAACTTTCTAAAGTTTTTCGTGGTTTGTGGTGGAATAATGCGCTAATTCGTCCGGAGCAATTTGTCTATTGGACACGTCGTTTAAATGATAAATTAGGGGATGGACAATTTGCAACAGGTGGACAAAAAGACAGTGGTGAATTTCTAATATATTTGCTGGACATGGTACATGAATCTTTATCCAAACCATTAGAAGATATGTGTAGCATTGATAAAACAATTTATGATTTTTATAAAAATGGTTATAGTGAAATAGTACATAAATTTGGGATACATCTAAATAATAGTATTACATGTACTAACTGTGGGCATGTTAGTACTAAATATGATCCAGCGAATGTTTTAACTTTAGAAATACCTAATTGTGATGGTACTACTACACTACATGACTGTTTGGGTAATTTTATGAAGGTAGAGCATTTAGATGATGATAACAAATATAAATGTGAAAAATGTAATGTTATGACTAATGCTGAGAAAAAACTTAATATTGTAGATACGTCTGAATATTTAATAATAAATTTAAAACGATTTGAGTATGTAGATAGTGATCGTATAATCAAGAAAAATGTTCTAGTTGATTTTCCAATTGATAACTTAGATATGTCTAAATATATTAAAAATGGTAAACGATATCGGTTGTATAGCACTTCAAACCACATTGGATCAAGAAACGCTGGACATTATTATAGTTGTTGTTTAAATAATGAGAAGTGGTATAAATATGATGACGCTATAGTTACTACATTAAATATTACAGATATTGTAAATCCAACTGCGTATGTATTATTCTATGAACAAATTTAGAGACACTATATATTATTTCTTGGTCATCAAATAGTCTAGACAATCATAAATATTTTTTTATAAAATTAATTAAAATACAAGTTAGTTTTAAATTTAGGCTTCTCCATTTACCTTAGTTTTACGTTTTTTATCAAAATAAAATGCGTAACAAGTTCTTATTTTGTTACCATATTATGGTAACAAAATAAGAATTCATACAATTTTTAAAATTTAGTAACCTATCAAATTTGCGGTGGATGGAGAAGCCTATCCGTTTTTGTTAACTACGACGCTAAAAAACGTCCGGTTATCGTATAGACACTGTCATATGATTAGAAATCCTACATTTATGGTATCGGACATTTTAACTTATAAAAATGGACTTGTATTCTAGTTCTAAATATGAAATACTTAAAGAATTATTAATATAGTAATAATAATATGAATACTAAACAAAGTTTATTGTTAGATAGTATCAGCAGTTTTTTTCTAGATAATAATCAGAATATGAGATCACTACTAAATATAATAAATGATAAACGTACATCGTTAAGATTAATAGATTGGTTTGTTACTAATTATAGTAAAAAGAAGAATATATCTTATCCATTAAATGTTAAGAATAATGAGCAATTTAATGTATATAATAGTTACAAGGGTCAACTCCGAAGCTACTCCAAAAAACAGTTTGATCCATTTAATAGATCGCAACCTATTGATTTCTACTATGAGAAAGATAAATTTATAAAGACTACTGTATGTCAACTTAATTTTTTTAGATGGGCTATACAGAATAATATAATGGAATATATAGAAACGCATAAAGGTGATATAGAGAATGACATGAATAGTAGTATAAACTATGACTATAAAAAGAAATCTGAAAGTGCTGATGGTACTGCACAACCAAAACAAATTAGAAAAAAACGTCGTGAGCTATCTGTATGTGCGTCTAAATTTCTAAACAATGATGATGTTACTATAATTGTAACATTTGATAAATAATTTAGTGTTTATTAAGATGAATAAACACTAAATTATTTATTAGACATATAAATTTATATAATTTTGTATTATTTACTGTAGTCAATTTCTAAATTGATTTCATTGGATTTATTAGATTTATCAGTATATGTACTTAAGGTATCTACAGATGAGTTATTTTTGTTGTTTTGTAAATTAATACTATTAGATGGCAATTCTTTCACCGTTTCTACTAAGGATTCCACTACTGATTCTAAAACCGGATCAACTAATGAGCTATTTATTGGCTCATTCACAAATTCACTAACTGGTTCAGCGAATATTTCAATAGATGACTCACTATTACTTTCACTAGTACTTTCACTATTACTTTCA
>Ga0315902_10005781_pt1 | contig 17337 bp, 15 predicted proteins | sample LakEriMetagenome_9_FD_203523 | JGI IMG/M metagenome (GOLD analysis project Ga0315902, IMG submission 203523) | Freshwater fungal communities from buoy surface, Lake Erie, Ohio, United States - Buoy 12 MA117 | ecosystem: Environmental > Aquatic > Freshwater > Lake > Lake biofilm | place: USA...
CGGCCAGCCGCACCACCAGTTGGCGGCGGCTGCGCAACTCCACCTGCGCCTCGCGCACCAGGCCTTCCACCTGCGCCGTGTCGCCGTCTCGCGCCTGGCCGATGGGGGTGATGCGCGTCTCGTCCTCGTAACGCAGCGGCAGGTGCAGCGCCAAGTCGATGTCGCGTACCAGGCCCAGACGCTCCATCGCCTTCTGGGGTGCGGACTTGACACGCGGTGCGTCGGGCATGGCGCACATTGTCGGCCGCCTGCCTGGGCCGCTGCCGCGCGAGAGATTTCGATCACATGATCTCCAGAGGCGGTCTGGTGGTGGTTGCCACCGTGGTCAAGGCTGCGCGTGTGGAACCCCGGCGCGCTGCCGTGATCGGCCGCTTTGGGCCCATCCGCTGCGGGCAACAGACGGCAGCCGGCCGGCTCTCCGGCTGCAAGCAGGCCGCAATTCCCCACTGCAATTCGGGTCCATTGCAAGTAATCGATCGATCACGTAGAGTCAGAACGAAATGGACGACGACACCCGTGAATCGACGCCAAACACATTGGAGACGCCATGAACCGTGACCCGTCACAGGGTGCGGCGGCCCTGCCCGGCGCGTCGGGTGCAGGTGCTGCTGTTGCCGCGCGGCCAGCGCCGCTGGAGCGGCTGAACTGGACCCTCCACCTGCTGGCCGCGGTGTGGCTGTTCTGTCTGGCCCTCCTCATCATGGCCGACATTGCCGGGCGGGCCCTGTTCTCGGAGCCCTTGTCAGGCACCGCAGAGATCGTGGCCGATTCCGTGGTGGCCATGTGCTTTCTTCAGGTGTCCTTTGCCATCCGCAAGGGCGGCATGTTGCGGTCGGAGTTGCTCGACGGATGGTTGTCGGTGCGCGTGGCACGGGGTATCGAGGTGCTGGGGTGTCTGCTGGGCGCGGGGCTCTTCGGCTTGCTGGCCTGGAGCGCCTACCCCTCCATGGTGGAAGCCTGGACGATTGGCGAGTACTCGGGCAGTGCGGGCGGCGTGAAAGTGCCCACCGCGCCAGCGCGCACCGTGATGGTGGTGATGTGTGTTCTGGCCTCGGTCAACTGGCTGATCTATGCCCGTGAGCGCTGGATGGACGTGCGGCCGACAGGAGTTTCAGCATGACGCCCACCCTCTTCACCCTGGTGGCGATCGCCTGCCTGCTGGGCATGCTCTTCCTGGGCATCCCGATCGTGGTGGCACTGGGCACCGTCAGCGTGCTGGGTGTGGCCTGGCTGACTGGCGGGTTTGATGCGGCGCTGAACATCCTGTCGAACACTGCGTTCGAGGGCGTGCGCGACTACGTCTTCGCGGTGATTCCGCTGTTCATGCTGATGGGCGAGTTTGTGTCGCGCTCTGGGGCGGCTGAGGACCTGTACCTCGCCATCAACCGCATGCTCAGGCGTTTGCCCGGGCGCCTGGCCATCGCCACGGTGGGCGGCAACGCCGTCTTTGCCGCGGTGGTGGGGGTGAGCGTGGCTTCTGCAGCGGCCTTCAGCCGCATCGCCTACCCGGCCATGATGAAGGCGGGCTACCAGCGCAGCACGGCGCTGGGCTGCATTGCGGGCAGCTCGGCCCTGGGGATGTTGATCCCACCCTCTGTGCTGATGATCGTCTGGGGCGTGGTCACCCAGGAGTCCATCGGTGCGCTCTTCGTGGCAGGCGTGGTGCCCGGGCTGCTGCTGGCCCTGATGTACGCAGCTTTTTGTCTGGGCTACGCGCTGCTGCGCCCTGAGCGCTTTGGCGCTGCCGCGGGTGCCGCTGGCCGCGCCGCGGAGCGCGAGGCATTGGCGGACACGCCGCTGAGCACAGAGCAGTGGGTGGGGTGCCTGGGTTGCCTGCTGCTGATCGTGCTGGTGCTCGGGGGCATCTGGTTCGGGGTCTTCACGCCCACCGAAGGGGCGGGTGTGGGCGCTCTGCTCGCGCTGGTGGTGGCCCTCGTCAAGGGCATGCGCATGAAGGGCGTCCTCGAGTCCATCGCCGAGGCGGGCCGCACGGCAGCCCCCATCTTGCTGCTGCTGATCTTTGCGCAGATGTATTCGCGCATGCTGGCCCTGGGCGGGCTGGGCGGCGCCATCCAGGGCGTGGTGCGCGATTCAGGACTCACCCCCGGGATGATCCTGATGATGATGGCTGCGGTGTGGTTCCTGCTCGGGATGTTCATCGACTCGGTATCGACCATCCTGCTGACCGTGCCCATCTTCGCGCCCGTGGCGGTGTCGCTGGGCATTGACCCGATCGCCTTTGCGCTGGTGGGCATCCTCGTCATCGAGGCCGGCATCATCACGCCCCCCTTTGGACTGGCCGTGTTCACGGTCAAAGCCAGCATCAACGACGCGGCGGTGAGTCTTGGGCAGATATTCAAGGGGGCCACGCCCTATTGGGTGATGCTGCTCGTACTCGCCGCCGCGGTCTACCACTGGCCGGGACTTGCCACCTGGCTGCCTTCTGTCATGTGAACCTGAAACTCAAAGGAGACATCATGCTGAGACGAACTCTGTACAAGGCGATTGCGGTTGCGGCGGGAACGCTGGCCAGCCTGAGCCTCGCCTACGCCGACACCTTCACGCTGCGCATCGGCAGCGGCCACCCCAGCGGCCCGACGGTGTATGTGACCGAGCTGGAGAAGTTCTTCGTGCCCGAAGTCTCCAAGCGCGTGAAGGCCCGCACGCCGCACACGGTGAACTTCGTGGAGGCCTGGGGCGGCACGGTGGCCAAGGTCAACGAGACGCTGTCAGCCGTGGAGTCGGGCTTGCTCGACATTGGTGGCTACTGCGTGTGCTTCGAGCAGTCCAAGCTGCCGATGCACAACTTCCCCTACTGGGTGCCCTTTGGCCCGGCCAGCTCCGTGGCCGCCCTGAACGCCACGCGCAAGACTTATGCGCAGTTCCCGCAGCTCAATGAAGCGCTGGAGCGGCGTCATCAGCAGCGCCTGCTGGCGGTGACGGGCTTCGACAACTACCACCTCGGCACCACGTTCACGTGGGACAAGCTGTCTGACCTCAAGGGCCGCAAGATTGGCGCGGTGGGCGTGAACATGCCCTGGCTGCAGGGCTCGGGCGCTGTGGGCGTGATGAGCAGCTTGCCCGACATGTACAACTCGATGAAGAGCGGCGTCTTCGAGGGGGTGATCATGTTCCCCTCCTCGTACCTGGGCTTCAAGTTCCATGAGCCTGCGCCCCACCTGAAGCTCACCAACTTCGGCGCGGTGATGGTGGTCACCGTCACGATGAACAACCGCAGCTTCAACCGCCTGCCGCCCGAGGTTCGCAACATCATTGTTGAAGTTGCGCGCGAGTATGAAGACCGTGTGGCTGCAGCACTGGACAACGGCAACAAGGACGCGCTGACACGCCTGGCCGCTGCGGGCGCCAAGATCACCTCCATCACCGACCAGGCGCGCCGCGATTGGGCCGAGGGCATCAAGGACTGGCCGAACCGCATGGCCAAGGACACCGACAAGCAAGGCCTGCCCGCTTCAGATTTGATGCGCGCCTACCTGCGCCATCTGCGTGCCGAGGGCTGGACACCGCCTGCCGAGTACGTGATCCAGTGATGTTTGCGTGATGACCGGTATGTCCGCCGTGGTGCAAGCTCGTGAGGAAGTGTCCGAAGACGCTCGGCGCGCCTTGCGCCGCGTGCTGGGCACTTTTGGTACCGGCGTCACGGTGGTCACCACGCGCCACCCCGACGGCATGCTGGTCGGGGTGACGGCCAACTCTTTCACTTCGGTGTCTCTCGACCCCCCGATCGTGGCCTGGAGCCTGCAGACCCGTTCACCGAGTCTGGAAGCCTTTCGCCGATCGGGCGGTTTCGCCATCAACGTGCTGTCCATCGAGCAGCAGGCCCTGTCGGCTCAGTTTTCACGTCCTGCGGCGGACAAGTTCCACGGCGTGGCATGGCGGCCCGGGCTGAACGGCCTGCCGCTGCTTGAAGATTGCGTGGCCACCTTGGAGTGCACGGTGGTCCAGGCCCACGAGGTGGGGGACCACGTCATGCTCTTTGGCCGTGTGGAGCGCCACAGCTGCCACGACGCGCAAGACCCCTTGATCTATTGCCGAGGCCGCTACGCGCAGGCCGTCAGCCTATCCACTTTCTGAGCGTGCCGCGCGTGCCGGCGGCCCACAATTCCCCCTGAACCCCACGAGGAGAGACTGCCATGGATCTCGGCATGTTCATGATGCCCCTGCACCCGCCGACCAAGAACTACGTGCAGACCCTGAAGGAAGATCGCGAGGCGATCATCCTGGCCGACCAGCTGGGCTACACCGAGGCCCTGGTGGGTGAGCACGTCACCGACATCGCCGAGACGGTGACCGACTGCGCCACCTTTCTGGCCAGCCTGGTGAGCGACACCAAGCGCATCCGGCTGGGTACGGGCACGCTGAACCTGCCCAACGGCCACCCCGCACACCTCGCGGCCAAGGTCTCGATGCTGGACAGCATGCTGGAGGGGCGCTTCCTGTGTGGCATCAGCCCCGGCGGCCTGCCCAGCGACATGGAAGTGTTCGGCAACCTGGGTGCCGACCGCAACGCCATGTTCGTCGAGTGCATCGACCAGATGATCGCGATCTGGACCGGTGAGGCTCCTTACAACCTCAAGGGGCGCTTCTGGAACGTCAGCACCGAGCGCACGATGATTCCGTCCATCGGGCAGGGCATCATTCCCAAGCCATTCCAAAAGCCCCATCCGCCCATCGTGGTGACGGCCGTGGCGCCGCACAGCAAGGGGGTGGCGGAGGCGGCTGCGCGGGGATGGGACCCCATCTCAGCCAACTTCCTGCTGCCGCAGTGGGTGCGCACGCACTGGCCGCAGTACGTGGAGGGTTGTGCCCGCGGGGGCCGGCCAGCAGACCCGCGCAACTGGCGCGTGGCCCGGTCGATCTTCGTGGCCGATGATGAGGCCACGGCGCACCGCTACGGCCTCGGCGCGGATGGCCCGTACCACTTCTATTACAAGCAGCTGGGCTACAAGCTCGTGAGGGCCGGCCGTGCCAACCTGTTCAAGGAGTCGCAGGACCAGCCTGACGAGATGATCACCACCGAGTACCTGGTGGACAAGCTGGTGATTGCCGGCACCGTCAACCAGGTGGTGGACTCCATCCTCGCGCTGCGTGACGAGGTGGGTGACTTCGGCACGCTCTACTACGCCGGCATCGATTGGGCGGACCCGCAGCTGGGCCGCAGGTCGATGCAGCTGATGGCCGAAGAAGTGATGCCGCGCGTGAACGCGGCCATCGGCAAGGGCTGAGTCTGACGGTCCAGTGGTAGCCGCGCTCGGCGGCCGCCGCTGGTGTGAGCGCAGTGCGCCCGCGGCAGGCGCTCTGGCCGCCTCCGCAGACCTGGGCCTCAGTCGTGAACGATGTTGCGGTCCTTGATGATCTGCGCAAAGCGCCGGGCATCGGCCTTGGTCAGCGCGCCGAACTCGGCCGGTGACATGGGCGTGGGCTCGGCGCCGATGCCGCGGATGGCCTCTACGGCCGCTGGCAGCATGAGCGCCCGGTTGATTTCGCGGTTCATGCGCTCAATGATCGCTGCGGGCGTGCCGGCCGGGGCCCAGAAGCCGTGGGTGGTGCCGGCGTCAAAGCCCTTCAAGCCCAGCTCTTCGAGCGTGGGCGCATCCGGGAACATCGACAGCCGCTTGGGTGAGGTCACCGCCAACAGGCGCAGCCGGCCCGAGCGCACATGCGGGAAGGCGATGCCGGGGTCGAGCAGGTAGTCGATGGTGCCGCCCAGCAGGTCCTGCAGCGCCGCGCCCGAGCCGCGGTAGGGGATGTGCACGCTGAAGAAGCCGGCCTGGGCCTTGAGCATCTCGCCGGCAATGTGCGGGCTGGTGCCGTTGCCAGGGGTGCCGTAGGTCAGCTTGCCCGGGTTGCGCTTGGCGTGGGCAACGAACTCGGCGTAGGTCTTGTAGGGCGCATCACCGCGCACCACGAGGAACAGTTGCAGCCGGGCGCCTGCGGCCACGGGCACGAGGTCCTTGTCGTGGTCAAAGGGCATCTTCGGCGTGACGTAGGGCACGATGGACGCGCCGCTGCCTGAGCTGCACAGGAAGGTGTAGCCATCGGGGGCGCTCTTGGCCGCAGCGTCTGAGCCGATGATGCCGCCAGCGCCGCCGCGGTTGTCCACCACGATCTGCTGGCCCAGGGCCTGCGCCACGGTGGTGGATACCGAGCGCGCCACCAGGTCCGGCGAGCCGCCAGCCGGGAAGTTCACGATCAGGCGGATGGGCTTGGCCGCGGGCCAGGCGGGTGTCTGGGCTCGGGCAGCGCCGACGGCCCCCAGGGCGAGGCTGGAGAGCGCGGCAAGGCCGAGTTGGCGGCGGCGGATGTCGTGGCGTGAGGGCATGTTCAAGGTCTCCAGAAAGCGGGTGCTGTGCATGGTCAGCGTGCAATATCAGTGGGCATTCTTTGCTGCGCACCAGGGGCAGGTCAAACCGGGGGGCTTGATTCAGGCCCGCCAGGGGCCATTTGCGGTGAAAACCCTGAGGATGTGCCGCGACACCGGGCCAGCCCTGGGCCTTGCTGCTGCTCAAGCTCCGCACCCGCCAAGGGGTGCCAGACCCCCGTCTCGATAATCCGCGCCATGCCCCTGTTCCGCGCCACCTGCCTGGCGAGCCTGACCTTGTGCCTCTGGGCCGCGCCACCCCAGGCCGGTGCCGCCTTTGAGCTGCCTCCCATCGACCGCATCGTCAACTACCAGCCCAAGCTGCCGCTGCAGGTGGTGACAGCCGATGGGGTGGAGATCGCGCAGTTTGGCGCTGAGCGGCGCATCTTCGTGCCCCTGTCGCGCATGCCCAAGCGCCTGCAAGACGCCGTGCTGGCGGTGGAGGACACGCGCTTTCGCGAGCACAGCGGCATCGACCCCAAGGGCATGGCGCGGGCCGTGCTGTCGATGATGACCGGCGGCATGAAGCAGGGCGCCTCCACCATCACGCAGCAGTTGGTGCGCACCATGCTGCTGACGCAGCGCTTCACGCCCGAGCGCAAGGCCAAGGAGATCTTGCTGGCCCTGAAAGTCGAGCAGGCCCTGCCCAAGGACCGGATCCTGGAGGTTTATCTCAACGAGATCTTCCTGGGCCAGCGGGCCTATGGCTTTGCCGCTGCGGCGCAGACCTACTTTGGCAAGCCGCTGGAGCGCCTGAGCATTGCCGAGACGGCGATGTTGGCCGGCCTGCCGCAGAACCCGCACTACGCCAACCCGGTGGTGAACCGAGAGCGCGCCGTGGCGCGTCAGCATGTGGTGCTGGAGCGCATGCGCGTCACTGGCGTGATCACCCAGGCCGAATGGGCTGCCGCGCGGGCGGAGAAGCTGGACGTGCGCTCGCCGCTGGACGTGGCGGTGCCGGCTGGACATGTGGCCGAGATGGCCCGGCGCGCCGTGGTGGAGCGTTTTGGCACGGAGGCCTACACCCAGGGCCTGCGGGTGGTGACCTCGCTGCGCGCGGCGGACCAGCGCGCAGCGCGTGAGGCCGTGCGCCGCGCCGTGCTGGAACACGACCGCCGCACGCCGTGGCGCGGGCCCGAGGATGTGGAGGACCTTCCGGCGGGTGAGGGGCCGGAACTGGAGCGCGCAGCGGCCCAGGCCTTGAGGGCGCACCGCGACGATGAGCAGCTGCGCGTGGCCATCGTGCTGCAGGCCACGCCGCGCGAGGTGCGGGTGCAATTGGCCACGGGTGAGCGCCTCACGCTCACGGGCGAGGCGCTGCGGCGCGCCGCGCCCGGTCTGGCGCCCAAGGCCCCGGCAGCACTGGCGCTCAAGCGCGGGGCCGTGGTGCGGGTGATGCGCGTGGGCCCTGGCGGCGCGCTGCCGGCGCCAGCCGCTGGCGGCAGGCCCGCATCGCTGGTATCGACGGGCGCCTGGGCCCTGGTGCAGTGGCCGCAGGTGGAGGCGGCCTTCGTCGCGCTGGACCCGGCCACGGGCCGCGTCCGCGCCCTGGTGGGGGGCTTTGATTTCTCGCGCCAGCCTTTCAACCATGCCACACAGGCCTGGCGCCAGCCGGGGTCGAGCTTCAAGCCGCTGCTGTACTCCGCTGCGCTGGAGCAGGGCGTGATGCCGGCCACGGTGGTGGACGACTTGCCCTTCACCGCCGCCAACGGCTGGAGCCCCCAAAACAGCGACGGCCGCTTTGACGGGCCGATGACGGTGCGCCAGGCGCTGGCCAAGTCCAAGAACCTGGTGAGTGTGCGCCTGGCCCAGCAAGTAGGCGTGGGCCCGGTGCGGGAGTGGGCGGGCCGCCTGGGGCTGGACCCGCAGCGCCAGCCCGACAACCTGACCCTGGCGCTGGGCACGGGCAGCGTCACGCCGCTGCAGATGGCGCGCGCCTACGCCGCGTTTGCCAACGGCGGCTGGCGGGTGGACCCGGTGCTGGTGGAGCGCATCACCGACGCTCAGGGCCGCGTGCTCTTTGAGGCGGCGCCGCCCGCGCCCCTGGCCGAGGAGGCCCGGGTGCTGCCGGCGCGCAACGTCTTTGTCACCACCAGCCTGCTGCAGGATGTGACGCGCGTGGGCACCGCAGCGCGGGCACAGGCCACGCTGGGCCGCAGCGACCTCTACGGCAAGACCGGCACCACCGACGACGCGGTGGACGCCTGGTTTGCCGGCTTCCACCCCAGCGTGGCGGCTGTCGCCTGGGTGGGCTACAGCGAGCCGCGCAGCCTGGGCGAGCGCGAGTCCGGTGGTGGGCTGGCTTTGCCCATCTGGATCGACTACATGGCCACTGCGCTGAAGGGCGTGCCCGAAGTGCCGCTGGAGACGCCGCCAGGGGTGCTGAAGATCGACCAGGACTGGGTCTACGAAGAGTGGGCCCTTGGCGGCTGGTTGGAGCGACTGTCGGCCGAACCCGATAGGCTGCGCAGCCCTGCTCGTTTTGCACCGGCGTCCTCCGCACCCCTGCTGCCATCCATGCCCACTCCTGCTCCCGCGCCACGCCCGTGACCCACACCCTTGCCGACTTCGACTTCGACCTGCCCCCGGAACTGATCGCCCAGCATCCGGCACCCGAGCGCAGTGCCTCGCGCCTGCTGGACGGCACCGCCTCGGCCCCCGTGGACCGTGTATTTCGCGACCTGCCGGGCTTGCTCACACCGGGCGACCTGCTGGTCTTCAACGACACGCGCGTCATCAAGGCGCGACTGTTTGGCCGCAAGGCCAGCGGTGGGGCGGTGGAGGCGCTGGTGGAGCGTGTGCTGCCGGCCGCACCGGGCCAGCCCGCTGCGGTGTGGGCGCACCTGCGTGCCAGCAAGTCGCCGCAGCCGGGCAGTGTGATGCGCTTCAGCCGGCAGAAGGCCTCAGGGGCCCAAGACGTCGCGGCGCGGTCCGCCCAGGCGGGTGACTCGGTGGCTGCAGAGCCTGGTTTCAACGCCCAGGTGCTGGGCCGCGCGGGGCCGGACGGGTCGCTGTTCCATCTGGCGTTCCCGTCCGACCCGTTCGCGCTTCTGGAGGCCTTTGGCCACGTGCCGCTGCCGCCCTACATCACGCACGAAGACGAGGCCGAGGACGAGCGGCGCTACCAGACCGTCTTCGCCGCCCGGCCCGGTGCCGTGGCCGCGCCCACGGCCTCGCTGCACTTTGACGAGGGTGTGCTGGCCGCGTTGCAAGCCCGCGGCGTGGGCACCGCGCGGGTGACGCTGCACGTGGGCGCCGGCACCTTCCAGCCGGTGCGGGCCGAGCGCATCGAGGACCACCGCATGCACAGCGAGTGGTACGAGGTGGGCCCCGAGACGGTGGCGGCCATCGAGGCCACCAAGGCGGCTGGCGGGCGCATCGTCGCCGTGGGTACGACCACGGTGCGCTCGCTGGAGTCTGCCGCCCGCGGCGGCCGCCTGCAGCCCACCACGGGCGAGACCGACATCTTCATCACGCCGGGCTTCGAGTTCCGCGTGGTGGACCGGCTCATCACCAACTTCCACCTGCCCAAGAGCACGTTGATGATGCTGGTCAGCGCCCTGGCCGGGCACGCCCGCGTGATGGACCTGTACCGCCACGCCATCGCGCAGCGCTACCGCTTCTTCAGCTATGGGGACTCGATGCTGCTGGAGCGCGCGCCCAGGGGCTGAGAGCCCGGCAAGGCCGCCGCGACCGATCGATCAGCCGCTTGGGTTGATTCGTCGGCCTATGGCTTCACCTCAGCCCTTGGGGAAGTACCGCACCCCCGGCAGCCCGTCGTAGTCCACGTCCTGCGTCCAGAAGGTGGCGCCCAGCTCCTGCGCGATGCCGTACATGGCGGCATCAGCTAAGGCCAGGCCGTGGGCGCGGCTGATGCGGGCCGCCGCGATGGCGCGCGCATCGGTGAAGTCCACCACGCGGCCCATGCGCATGACGTTCAAGCAGGTGTCCACCACTGATGCGTCGAGCGTTCGACTGAGGATCTTGCAGACTTCGTATAGCGCAATGGTGGGCACCACAAGCCCCTGACGTGCCTGGATCACGGACCGAAACACCGGGCCGTTGGCGCCAGCGGTGAAAAATTCGATCCAGCCGGAAGAGTCCACCACGTGCAGGCCGTCGGCGACGACCTCAGTCGAACTCACGGTCAGGCTCCTTCTCAGGCTCGATGTCACCCAGGTCAACCCCTTTCAGGATGCCGTAGTACGCACTGATGGGCAGCTCCGGTTGGATCACGATCTCGCGGCCCCGCAGCTCGAAGTGAATGTGCGACCCCGGCGTCAGGCCCAGTTGCGCCCGCATGGCCGCCGGCAAGGTGACCTGCCCCTTGCTGGAGACCACGGCCTGGACGCGGCTGACGCTTGCGGCCGGCTCATGCGACGGCTGGGCGGACGCGAGGGGGGCTGCATCGCCCGACTTGGGGTCTGCAACTGGCAGGCCCCAGGTTGGGCGGGGCTCCTCAACGCGCAGGGGAGAGGTGGGCATGGCGGAACTCCGGTGACAGAGGAAAAGGTAGGGAAGTCTTCTGACGTAAGACTTCAATGTAAGTAAAGCAATTCTCAAAGTAAAGCGTTGACTGCATGTCGGATAGCCAGACTGCCGGCCTCCTACAATGCCCGCCTATGCTGCACTTTGACCTTCTGCGTACCGAAGGGCTGGCCCGCCGCGGCCGCCTGACGCTCAACCACGGGGTGGTGCAGACGCCCATATTCATGCCTGTGGGCACCTACGGCACGGTCAAGGGCGTGATGCCGCGCAGCCTGGAGGAGATGGGCGCGCAGATCATCCTGGGCAACACCTTCCACTTGTGGATGCGGCCCGGGCTGGACATCATGAAGAGCCTGGGGGGGCTGCACGGTTTTGAGAACTGGCACAAGCCCATCCTCACCGACAGCGGCGGCTTTCAGGTGTGGAGCTTGGGCGAGATGCGCAAGATCAGCGAGGAGGGCGTGAAGTTCGCCTCCCCCGTGAATGGCGACAAGCTCTTCCTCACACCCGAGGTGAGCATGCAGATCCAGACGGTGCTGAACTCCGACATCGTCATGCAGTTCGACGAGTGCACGCCCTACGAAACCAAGGGGCACCTCACCACCGAGAAGGAAGCCCGCTCATCGATGGAGCTCAGCCTTCGTTGGGCCCGGCGCAGCCAGGCCGAGTTTGCGCGGCTGGAAAACCCCAACGCCCTGTTCGGCATCGTGCAAGGCGGCATGTTCGAGCACCTGCGCGAGGAGTCGCTGAACGCCTTGACCGAGCTGAACTTCCCTGGTTATGCCATCGGCGGCGTGAGCGTGGGCGAGCCCAAGGACGAGATGCTGCGCATCATGGCGCACACGCCGCACCGCCTGCCTGACCACAAGCCGCGCTACCTGATGGGCGTGGGCACGCCGGAGGATCTGGTGGACGGGGTGGCCTGCGGCGTGGACATGTTCGACTGCGTCATGCCCACGCGCAACGCGCGCAACGGCCACCTCTTCACCCGCTTTGGCGACCTGAAGATCCGCAACGCCCGCCACAAGAGCGACGAGCGGCCGCTGGACCCCACCTGCGCCTGCTACACCTGCGGCGGCCACACCCGGCCTGATGGCACCGTCAGCGGCGGCTTCAGCCGCGCCTACCTGCACCACCTGGACCGCTGTGGCGAGATGCTCGGCCCCATGCTGGCCAGCATCCACAACCTGCACTACTACGTGAACCTGATGAGCGAGGTGCGTGCCGCGCTGGATGAGGGCCGCTTCGAGGCTTTCCGCCTGCAGTTCAAGGAAGACCGGGCCCGCGGGGTGGGTTAGTCTGCCTTCTGCTCCAGCACCCAGCCGCCGCCGTCGAACTGCTTGAGCGCCTCGTGCAGCCAGGGCAGCAGGGTGTTGAGTTCGGCGTGCAGGGTGTGCGGCGGGTTGATGATGAAGACGCCGCTGCCGGCCATGCCAAAGCCGCGGGCGTCGAGCTTTTGCACCGTCAAGCGCGCATGCACCCAGCGCTTGGGCGCCAGCGCCTTCAGCCGCTTGGGCAGTTGCACCGCGGGCAGCTTGCCCACCACCGGGTACCAGACCATGAAGGTGCCGTCGGCAAAGCGCTGCATGCCGTCGCGCAGGGCCGCGACCACGGCGGAGTAGTCGCGGTCGAGCTCGTAGCTCGGGTCCATCAGCACCACGCCACGCCGCGTGGGCGGCGGCAGGCGTGACTTCAGACCCTCGAAACCGTCACTCATCTTCACCTCCACGCCCGGCTCCTCGGCCAGGTAGGAGGCCAGCACCCGGTAGTCGGTCGGGTGCATCTCGAACAGGCGCAGTTGGTCCTGCTCGCGGCACAGCGCGTTGGCGATCGCTGGCGAGCCGGGGTACTGCTTGAGGGTGTTGCTGCCGTTGAACTGGCGGATCAAGTCGAGATAGTCGGCCACCGCCGGCGGCACGTCCGTGCGGCCCCACAAGCGCCCCACACCCTCGTTGAATTCGGCGTTCTTCTTGGCATAGGTGCTGTGCAGCGAGTAGCCGCCCGCGCCGGCATGCGTGTCCACGAATCGCCAGCCCTTCTCCTTCTGGTTCATGTAGCGCAGCACGAGCATCAGCACGATGTGCTTGAGCACATCGCCGTGGTTGCCGGCGTGGAAGGCGTGTCGGTAGGCGAGCATGGGGGGTGGACTGTACGCGCTGGCGCGCGGCCCGAGAATGCGCCGATCTGCATGCCCATGGCCGCTGGCGGCCCCGCACACCCCATGCCCACCCTCTTCGACCCCATCCGCCTGGGCGACATCGACCTGGCCAACCGCATCGTCATGGCGCCGCTCACCCGCAACCGGGCGCCCGGCGGCGTGCCCACCGCCTTGATGGCCACCTACTACGGCCAGCGGGCCGACCCCGACACTGGGGCCGGATTGCTCATCAGCGAGGCGGCGCAGATCAGCCCGCAGGCCCAGGGCTACGGCGACACGCCCGGCATCTACAGCCGCTCTCAGGTGGACGGCTGGCGCCAAGTGACCGACGCGGTGCACGCGCGCGGCGGCCGCATCGTGTGCCAGCTGTGGCATGTGGGGCGCATCTCGCACACGAGCTTGCAGCCGGACGGGGGTGCTCCGGTGTCGTCCACGGCCCGTGCGGCCCAGGTCCGCACCTGGATCGCGGGCGAGCTCCACCCCTGCTCGGCGCCACGCGCCTTGCGCAGCGAGGAGGTCGCAGCCCTGGTGGCCGACTACGCCCACGCCGCCCGCTGCGCCATTGACGCCGGCTTTGACGGCGTGGAGATCCACGCGGCCAACGGCTACCTGCTTGACCAGTTCTTGCGTGACAACGTGAACGACCGCACGGACGAATGGGGCGGCGCTCTGGAAAACCGCACGCGCTTGCTGACCGAAGTGGTGGCCGCAGTGGCCGCGGAAGCCGGCGCTGGCCGCACAGGGGTGCGCCTGTCGCCCGTGAGCCCGGTCAACGATTCCGGTCAGGACAGCCAGCCGCAGCAGACCTACGGGCGCGTGGTGGAGCGCATGGTGCAGCGCCTGGCGCCGCAGCGGCTGGCTTTCCTGCACGTGGTGGAGGGCCAGACCGGCGGCGCGCGTGACATCGCACCTTTCGACTACGCCGCGCTGCGCCAGACCTTTGGTGGCCCCTGGATGGTCAACAACGGCTATGACCGCGCGATGGCCCTGCAGGCCGTGGCCTCGGGGCAGGCTGACCTGGTGGCCTTCGGCCGGCCTTTCATCGGCAACCCGGACCTGGGCCGTCGCTTGCGCGAAGACCTGCCGTGGAGCCCGTCGGACCGCAAGACTTACTACGGCGGTGGCGCGGCGGGCTACACCGACTATGCCGAGGCCGCTGCGCCCGGCGCCCCGGCGGCTGCGGATTGACCTCGCCGTCGGCGTTCAGCGCCGCGGCCGGGTGGCGCGGCCTGTGGCTGCTGGCCACGCTGGGCCTGGCCTGGGTGGCCGCCTTGGCCTGCGAGGCCCTGCGCACGCCGCTGCCTTGGATGATCGGCCCCTTGATGGCCACGGCCGTGGCCGCCCTGGTGGGCCTGCCTGTGCGCTCAGCGCCGGTGCTGCGCAACGTCGGCCAGTGGACCATCGGCACGGCCTTGGGTCTGTACTTCACCCCGCAGGTGGTGGCCCTGCTGCCGGGCCTGGCGCTGCCCATCGCGCTGGCGGTGGCCTGGGCCCTGCTGATCGGCTACGGCTTCTACCGCTGGCTGTGGTGGGCCCAAGGCGCGCAGCCGGGGATGCGGCGCGAGACGGCTTTCTTTGCCGCGGCCATTGGTGGCGCCTCGGAGATGGCGCTGATGGCCGACCGGCGCGGAGGCCGTGTGGACCTGGTGGCGGCCTGCCACTCCCTGCGCCTGATGCTGGTGGTGATGACCATCCCCTTTGCCCTGCAGTGGTCTGGCGTCCACGGCACCGACCTGAGCGCACCCGCCGTCCAGGCTTTTCGGCTGGAGGGTCTGCTCGGGCTGTTGGCCTGCACGGCTGCGGGCATTGCCCTCGTCTGGCGGCTGGGCGGCCCCAACCCCTGGGTGCTGGGTGCCCTGGGCGTGACCATCGTCTTGACGGCCAGCGGCGTGGAGTTCACGTCCCTGCCCAAGCCCTTGTCCAACGCGGGCCAACTTTTCATCGGGGTGGCGCTGGGGGTGCGTTTCACGCCCGGCTTCGTGCGCGCGGCGCCGCGGTGGCTGGCGGCGGTGGGGGTGGGCACACTGGTGATGATCATCGCCTCGGCGCTGTTCGCCTGGGCGCTGGCCCGTTGGACGGGGCTCAACCCGGCCACGCTGGTGCTGGGCACCTCTCCGGGTGGTATCGCGGAGATGTGCATCACCGCCAAGGTGCTGCAACTGGGCGTGCCCACGGTCACGGCGCTGCACGTCATCCGCTTTGTGGTGGTGCTGGTGGCCACCGAGCGCCTGTGGGTGTGGGAGTCGCGGCGCCTGGGGCTGCCCGCCGCTACCTGACCCGCGCCCTGAAAAGCTCGCGCAGGTTCACTTCGCGTGGGCCGGGTTCCAGGCGGACCGGGTCCCCAGCTTGCACCGTGCCGGGCTCGATGACGGCCAGGTAGGTGCCGCAGTAGCCGCTCTGGTTCATCAGCTTGCCGGCCTGCGCAAAGCCCATGGCGGCCGCAAACTTGAAGCAGGGCGTGCGGGGTTCGCTCACGGCCAGCACGCAGCCGGGCAGCACCAGCCGGTCGCCGATCCACAGCAGCGCTTCGTCCAAGCCCTCCACCGTGAGGTTCTCCCCCAGAGAGCCTGGCGGCAGGGGCTCATCCCACAGCGACACCCGGGCTTGCGCCCGCACGGTCTGCCAGAAGGCGTAGTGCCCGCTGCCGTAGGCGTAGACCGCCTTGGAGCGCCCGCCGTGCACGCTCAAGTCAGCCTGCTCGTCGCCTGCCAGGCCGGTGGCGCCCACGGCGACCGGCCCTGACTGCGGCAGCTTGCCTATGGCGGTCATCACCCGCCGGCCGTTGATCTGCCGCGCCACGGCGCGCCCGGTGTTCACACTCAGGACCTTCATCACGCCGCTTCCGCCCAGCCCGCTTCAGTCGCCGCTGCTTGCGGCATAACCGTATGCGTTTCTTGCATAGTTTGGTTGATCCTTGAGGTTACGGTGTGATTACATTGACCCGACAATCCGGTCCCCCGCAGCATCGGGCCGGTTCAAAGGTCAGGACAGGCGGTCTCGGGCGAGTTTCCAGGTACGCACCGAAGGTGCTCCCGGAAATTGGCCCGAAACCGAATTTCCAACCTCCTGAAGTCTCTCCCATGAACCACCCTCAGATGTCGGGCCTGCGCCTGAACGCTCCTTCCCATGTGAAACACGCCCGGCTCACCGCCTGGGTGGCCGAGATCGCCGCGCTCACGCAGGCGGCCGATGTCGTCTGGTGCGACGGCAGTCAGGAAGAGTACGAGCGCCTGTGCGACCAGCTGGTGGCCGCCGGCACCATGCGCCGGCTGAATCCGGCCAAGCGTCCCAACAGCTTCCTGGCCTGGAGCGACCCCAGCGACGTGGCCCGTGTGGAAGACCGCACCTACATCTGCAGCCAGCGTCAGGAAGACGCCGGCCCCACCAACAACTGGATGGACCCGGGGCAGATGCGCGAGCTGCTGCAGACGGGCGACCAGGCCTTGTTCAAGGGCGCGATGCAGGGCCGCACCTTGTACGTGGTGCCGTTCTCCATGGGCCCGCTGGGCTCGCACATCTCCCACATTGGGGTGGAGCTGACTGACAGCCCCTACGTGGTCATCAGCATGCGCACCATGACGCGCATGGGGCGCGCGGTGTATGACCTGCTGGGCGAGGATGGCGCCTTCGTGCCGTGCGTGCACACGGTGGGCGCGCCCTTGCAGCCCGGCCAGCAAGACGTGGCCTGGCCCTGCAACAAGACCAAGTACATCGTCCACTACCCCGAGACGCGCGAGATCTGGAGCTACGGCTCGGGCTACGGCGGCAACGCGCTGCTGGGCAAGAAGTGCTTTGCGCTGCGCATCGCCTCCACCATGGGGCGCGAGCAGGGCTGGCTGGCCGAGCACATGCTGGTGCTGGGCGTCACCTCGCCCCAGGGCAAGAAGTACCACGTGGCCGCCGCCTTCCCGAGCGCCTGCGGCAAGACCAACTTCGCCATGCTCGTGCCCCCGGCGGGCTTTGAGGGCTGGAAGGTCACGACCATCGGCGACGACATCGCCTGGATCAAGCCCGGTGCCGATGGCCGCCTGCACGCCATCAACCCCGAGGCCGGCTACTTCGGCGTGGCTCCCGGCACCAACGACAAGACCAACCCCAACTGCATGGCCTCGCTCACGCGTGACGTGGTGTTCACCAACGTGGCGCTCACCGATGACGGCGACGTGTGGTGGGAGGGCATGACCGACGAGCTGCCGGCCCACCTGATCGACTGGCAGGGCCGCGACTGGACGCCCGAGATCGCCCGCGCCAACGCCGACAATGGCAAGCCCCGGCCGGCCGCGCACCCCAACGCCCGCTTCACCGTGGC
>Ga0315902_10005782_pt1 | contig 17336 bp, 13 predicted proteins | sample LakEriMetagenome_9_FD_203523 | JGI IMG/M metagenome (GOLD analysis project Ga0315902, IMG submission 203523) | Freshwater fungal communities from buoy surface, Lake Erie, Ohio, United States - Buoy 12 MA117 | ecosystem: Environmental > Aquatic > Freshwater > Lake > Lake biofilm | place: USA...
GAGCGCCTCATGAACTCCATCGTCATCCCGAAAAACTCGACCATCCCGTGCTCCCGCACGCAGGTGTATCAGACCAGCGAGGACAACGAGCGCATCATCGAGGTGGACATCACGCAGGGCGAGGATGCTGACGCGAAATTCGTCGATGTCATCGGCCGCATCACGCTGGAGGTGCCGCCAAACCGCCCGAAGGGCTGCGAGATCGCCGTAACCTTCAGTTACGATGAAAACCAGCGCGTGCGCGCGCTGATCGTGGACAAGCAGTCCGGCCGCAGCAAGGAAGTGGCTGTCAGCTACAAGGGCGCGGGTGTTTTGAGTGATGAGGAGCTGAAGCGCCGCAGCGCCCACCTCCGCACGATGCGCATCGAATAAGCGAAAACCCGAACCAGGAGTTTATTATGTTCAAGATCCTCAAATCCCTCTCCAAATCGCTCACGGGCGGCAAAACGGCCGAAAAGAAGCCGGAACCGCCGAAACCAGCCGCGGGCAGCGTGCTCGACAAAGTCGCCAAAGGCCAACCGGCAGCCGCCGCGCCCGCCAAAGTCCCTGCCACGCCCCGAACGCCGGAGGAACTCTGCGAAATCACGCCCAAGATGAGCAAGAGCGAGATCCACACCCGTCTGAAGCTGCTCTACAAGCGCTACAACCGCGCCGCGAGCAGCCTGAACGCCAAAACACGCGAGGAAGCAGACGCGATGCTCAACGCGATCGTCGAAGTGCGCGAGAAGCACTTTGGGACGATTTAAAGCGCGTTCGCAGCTCGTTGCAGTTCGACAAAAGCCGGTTCATCCGGGAGTGAGTGCGGAGGAATGGAGACTCTCTTTCGTGCCTCCGGCACGCCTCGAGCTTCAGGCATGAAGCCAAAAAAACGGGCGGATGATGAATCCGCCCGTTTTGTTTTAAAGATGGCTTTTCCGGCTGAAGCCGGTGATCCGAACGATCAGCCCAGCTTTGCGCCGAGGCGCTTCAGCATGGCCTCCAGCATGCGGCCGTATTTGATGTAGCTGTCGTATTGCTCCTTCGCCTTCTGTTCGGGGCTGAGATCATCCGCGGCGCCTGCGCCGTGGAAAACGACGGCCACGTGCGGCTCGATGCTGATGTAGCCCGAGTAGCCGGTTTCGACGAGGTCTTTCATGATGCGCTCGGTCTGGCCTTCGCCTTCGCCGGGGAAGGTGTACACGGCATCATTCTTCGCTTTGTCCCAGATGCCGTCTTTGACGTGCACGTGGGCCATGAAGGGCTTGATGGCCTGATACATCGCCCAAGCATCTTGCTTCATGCCGGGGCGGTCGCGGTCGTCGATGAAAACGGGGTTGCCGGTGTCAAAGACCCACTTCATGCCCGGCACGGCCTCGGCCATGCGCTGGACGTAAGTCGGGCTCATGCCGCCCCAGTTCATGCAGTTCTCATGCACTACGGTGAGGCCCGCGTCGGCGAAGCGCTTGTTGATCTCCGTCATGCGCTTGATGCGCTCGGGGGCGAATTGCTCCGCGTCGTCCTGGCCGTCCGTTTTGCACACGGCGTAGCTCATGACGCGGATGAGCTTCGCACCGAGTTTTTGCATGCGCGGGATGGCGCGGCCGATTTCGGCTTCGGTGATGGAAAAGTCGTCGGTGATCTTTTTGGCCCAATTGCCGATCAGGGAGCCAAAACCGCTGATTTTCATGCCTTTCTCCTCCAAGCGGGCCACGACCTTGTCGAACACCGCGTCGGGGATTTCGTGCAGATTGGCCTTCGTGCCTTCAAAGTCCACCACGCGGCTTTCGATGCTGTCCCAGCCGAGTTCCTGGTGGGCTTGGATTTGCACGTCGAGCGACGCGCCTGCTTCATCTGCGATTCCGGTGAGTTTGATCATGGTGGTGGGGCAAAAGTGGGCCGAAGTGATGCTGCGGGAGAGGAAAGGCGCAAGCGGCGGTTTGAGGAGCTTTTCGCGAAAACACCCTTTCTGCCGCGTTCAGTTCACGCATGTCAGAAAAAAACACCGAACTCCGCCTCGCCATGCTCGGCATGATCGAGGGCAATGGCCATCCCTATTCCTGGAGCGGCATCATCAATGGCTACAACCCCGCCGAGATGGCCAAGTGTCCTTACGCGGGCATCCCGGTTTACATGGGCAAGCAGCCGCTGGAGTCCGTGCGCATCCCCGGCGCGCGCGTGACGCACATTTGGTGCGATGATCCGGCCGATGCGCCGAAAGTGGCCGCGGCGAGCCTCATCGAGCATGTCGTCGCGAAACCGGAGGACGTGATCGGCCAGGTCGATGCCGCGGTGATCGCCACGGACGACGGCACGGATCATGTGCGCCGCGCGCGGCCGTTTGTGGAGGCCGGTTTGCCCGTCTTCATCGACAAACCGATGGCCACGACGCTGCCGGAGCTGCGCCAGATGGTGCAGTGGCATCGCGAGGGCCGTGTTTTGCTCAGCACCAGCGGCATGCGCTACGCGCCGGAGATGCGCGCGGATTTTACGCACCTCGGCGACTTGCGCTGGATCACCAGCTTCACCTGCAAAACGTGGGAACGCTACGGCATCCACGCGCTGGAGGCGGTGGAGCCGCTTTTGGGGCCCGGTTTTGAAACCGTGACCGCGCACACCGATGCAGGCGGCGATGTGATGCACCTCACGCATCGCAGCGGCGTGAAACTCACGCTCGGTGCGCTGCACGATGCCTACGGCAGCTTTGGCGCGGTGCATCTTTACGGCACGAAGGGCGATCTGGCGCTCAAATTGACCGATACTTACCACGCTTTCCGCGGCCAGCTCGTGGCCTTCATCGACATGCTGCGCACCGGCGTGCGCCCGCTGCCGATGGACGAGACGGTGGAGCTCATGGCGGTGATCATCGCGGGCATCCGCAGCCGCGAGCGCGGTGGTGTGGCCGTTTCGGTGCCCGAGATCGTGCACGAGGCGTTTGCGTGAGGCGGCAAAGTCTTTAAAGCCCTGCGCATGCTTCATCTCACCGTCCTCGGCAGCGGCAGTTCCGGAAACTGCGCCGTCATCACCAGCGGCAGCACCACGCTGCTGCTGGACGCGGGCTTGAGCGCGAAGCAGATCGTGCTGCGGCTGGAGAGCATCGGGCTGACGCTCGATGCTCTGGACGGCATTTTGTTAACGCATGAGCATCAGGACCACACGGGCGGCCTGGAGGTGCTCAGCCGCGGGCGTGCGCTGCCGCTTTTCTGCACCGCGCTGACGCAGGAGCATCTGCTGGGCAGTTTGAAATTCCGCACGCAGCCGGCGTGGCGCGTGATGCAGACGGGCAGCGCGTTTGAATACCGAGATCTTCGTATCGAAAGCTTTCCCGTGCCGCATGATGCGGTGGATCCGGTGGGCTACGTCCTTGCGGACCAGGACGCGCGGCTCGGCGTGCTCAGCGACGTGGGTTTCGTCACCAATTTGATCAAAGACCGCCTACGTGGCTCTGACACGCTGTTTGTCGAGGCGAACTACGACACGCAATTGCTCGAAGTGGACACGAAACGGCCCTGGAGCACGAAACAGCGCATTTCGTCGCGTCACGGCCATTTATCGAATGATCAGGCCGCCGAGCTCATCGCCGAGATCGCGCATCCGGGGCTCAGCAACGTCGTTTTGGGTCATTTGAGCGATGATTGCAACGATCCGGCCCTCGTGACGAAGCGCATCCGTGCCGCGCTGGACGGTGCCGGGGCCGCGGAGGCCCGCGTGGTCTGCGCGGAGCGCCGGAAACCGACCCCGACGCTCGAAGTGGCGCGCCAGCGGCCGCGCGCGGTCTTCCAGCTCGTCGGCGGGGCAGGGGAGCGGCAGTTGGAGCTGCTTTGAGCGGGCGTTTGCATTCATGGTCCGGCCCGTTACTCTCACGGCCCCAACACACCCCCAAAAACACCATGGAAGCCCCCAAGATCACTGCCTACCTGAAAACCTACTGCGGCTGGAGCGAAGGCGTGCGCGCCATTTTCCGCAAATACGATCTCCCGTTTGAAGAAAAGGACATCATCAAGAATCCGGCCTTCCGCTGGGAGATGGAACAAAAGAGCGGCCAGCCGCTGTCCCCCTGTGTGGAGATCAACGGTGCCATGTTGCCCGACATCAGCGGCGCGGAAGTCGAGTCCTGGATGATCCAAAACGGCCTGCTGACCCCCAGCGACGCTGAGGCAGATGCTCCCACGAATTCCTCCTGCACGGACGCCCAGCACGCCGCGATGGCCGCAGGCATCCTGCCGGGTGCGAGCGTGAAATTCGTCGGCTGATCATCCTGAGTCTTTGTTCTCATGAAACGCGCCTTTTTGCTCGTCCCCCTGCTCGCGCTGACCGCCTGCAACAGCATTTACTACGCCGCCTGGGAAAAGCTGGGCTGGGAGAAACGCGATCTGCTCGTCAGCGCGGTCAAAAAGGCCCGTGGAGAGCAAAAGGACGCGGGTGAGGAGTTTCAGGATGCGATGACGCAGCTCAAGAAATTGAGCGGCTTCCACGGCGGCAACCTCGAAAGTGCCTACAACAAGTTCAAAGCCGAATACGAGGACTGCGAGGCGCAGGCGAACAAGGTGCGCAGCCAGGTGCGCGAGGTGGATCAGGTCGCACGCGATCTTTTCCGCGAGTGGGAGCGCGAGACGCGCCAGTATGAGAATGCCAGCCTCGCCGCGGACAGCCGCCGCCGTTTGCAGGACACGCGCAGCCGCTTTGAGCAGCTCAGCAGCACGCTGCATTCCGCGGAGGCCACGATGGACCCGGTCCTGCGCCAGTTTCGCGACCAAGTGCTCTATTTGAAGCACAATCTCAACGCGGCGGCCATCGGCAGCCTGCGCGGCACAGCCGATACGATCCAGGCGGACATCCAGCGCCTGCTGGAGCAGATGAATCGCTCCATCGCCGAGGCGGACCGGTTTATCTCCGCGATGAAGTAATGCCCTCTTTTTGCTCATGACTCCGAAAATCGACCCCGCCCTTCACCGCGACAAAAAGCCGGACTGGATCCGGGTGACGCTGCCGCGTGATCCGAAGTTTTGGAGCACCAAAGGCCTGATCACCGACCTGAAACTGCACACCGTCTGCGAGGAGGCCCAGTGCCCGAACCGCTGGGAATGCTGGAGCCAGGGCACCGCGACTTTCATGATCGCCGGCGACCGCTGCACGCGCGCCTGCGGCTTTTGCGCGGTCAAAACGGCCAAACCCTTCGCTTTGGAGGCAGATGAGCCGCAACGTGTCGCCGAGGCCACGAAACGCATGGGATTGAGCCACATCGTGATCACCGCCGTGGCGCGTGATGACGTCAAAGACGGCGGCGCGGAGCATTTTGCCCGCACCATCGAAGCCGTGCGCGAAGCCGTGCCGACCATCACGATCGAAATCCTCGTGCCCGACTTTAACGGCAAGGATGACGCGCTGGAAGTGGTCATGAAGGCCCGTCCGCACATCTTTAACCACAATTTAGAGACCGTGGAGCGCCTGACGCCGCTGGTGCGCAGCCGTGCGCAGTATCACCGCAGCCTTCACGTACTGAAACGGGCCAAAGAAATGGCCCGTGAGCTGGGCAGCCACTGCGCCACGAAAAGCGGCCTCATGCTGGGCCTCGGGGAGACGGAAACGGAGCTTTTTCAGGCCATGGACGACCTCCGTGAGCATGACGTGACCGTTTTGACCCTCGGCCAGTATTTGCGGCCCTCGCAGCAGCATCTGCCGGTCATCGATTACATCCATCCGGATACGTTTGAGAACTACAAGCAGATCGCCCTGAAGAAGGGCTTCCGCCACGTCGCCAGCGCGCCTTTGGTGCGCAGCAGCTACCACGCCGCCGACTTCAAGCCTGAGCTGGATTTGGAGGCCTGAATCCGTCCGCTCTGAGCGGACAAATCCCCGGCATTTTCTTTCACGCAAAATCGGCTGTTTTAAGGTCAAAAAAACCTTTGCCGGAGGGGGCATCTTGCTAGTCTGAAATCGCCTTCACCGGGCACATTTTCCGAAGGGAATTCTTGGACGGAATTCGGTGAGGGTTTCTCAGACTTTTTTATGCCAGACGACATCATTGATTCCACGGGATCAAACTCCACCGCCGTTGCTGCTGATCAGGCTTACGGTGCCGAACAAATCCAGCACCTAGAAGGCCTCCGTGCCGTGCGCATGCGGCCTGGCATGTACATTGGTGAGACAGATGAACGCGGCCTGCATCACTGCGTTTTCGAAGTGGTGGATAACTCGATCGACGAGCATCTCGCAGGCAATTGCAAAAACGTCTGGATCACCATCCACACAGACGGCTCCATCAGCATCGAGGACGACGGTCGCGGTATTCCAGTCGAGATGCACTCCAAGGGCATGCCTACCGTAGAGCTGGTGCTCACGAATCTGCACGCGGGCGGCAAGTTCGGCGATGGCGCGTATGAATTCTCCGGCGGCTTGCACGGCGTCGGTGCGAAGTGCGTGAACGCCCTTTCCGATTGGTTCAAGTGCGAGGTCTATCGCGATGGAAAGATCTACGCCATCGGCTTTGAGCGCGGCATCACCACCGAGCCGCTCAAAGTGCTTGGCGACCTCGATGACGCGAAGCGCACGGGCACGAAGATCACCTTCTTCCCGGATGTGACGATCTTCACGATCACGACGACGTTTGTCTTTGACCGCCTGCGCACTCGCCTCCGCGAGCTGGCCTTCCTGAATCCTGGAATCACGATTCAGATCACCGATGAACGCGGCGAGGCACCCCGCAGCGAGACGCTGATCTATGCGGAAGGTGTGAAGCAGTTCGTGAACGAGCTTGGCGAAGGCAAAGATAAGGTGCATCCCGAGCCGATCGTGATCGCGGGCCGCCGCGAGGTGATGCTGGAGGACAAGAAGAAGTTCATCCTCGTCGATTGCGTCATCCAGTATAACAAAGGCCTCAGCGAGCAGACGCTCTGCTTTGCCAATGCGATTCCGAATCCGGACTTTGGTACGCATTACTCGGGCCTCAAAACCGCGCTCACGAAGGCGGTGAAGCAGTATATCGCGTCCAACCCGAAATCCTTCAAAGAGAAGATGCCGGAGATCGAGGGCGATGACTGCCGCGAGGGCATGATTTGCGTGCTGAGCGTGAAACACCCGCATCCGCGCTTCAATTCGCAGACGAAGGTGAAGCTCGTGAACGGCGAAGTCGAGGGCGTGGTGAACTCCATCGTGTATGAGGGCATGCTGCGTTACTTTGATGAGAATCCGGACACTGCGCTGGAGGTCATCAAGAACATCATCATTGCCGCGAAGAGCCGCGAGGCCGCCCGACGTGCCCGCGAGGCCATCCGCAAAGACGCCATGAGCAGCGGCGGCCTTCCCGGCAAACTCGCTGACTGCTCCGAGCGTGATGCGTCGAAGACTGAGCTGTTTATTGTCGAGGGTGACTCCGCCGGTGGCTCCGCCAAAATGGGCCGCAATCGTCACAACCAGGCCATCCTGCCGCTGCGTGGTAAGCTCATCAATACCGAGAAGGCTCGGTTGGAGAAGGTCCTCGCGAACAAGGAAATCCAAACCATGATCACCGCCATCGGCACCGGTATCGGTGGCGACAGCGAGGTGGAGGGCAGCTTCAATCTCGAAAAGCTCCGCTACCACAAAATCATCATCATGACCGATGCCGACGTGGACGGCAGCCACATCCGCACGCTGCTTCTGACCTTCTTTTTCCGCCAAATGCCCGAGTTGGTAAAGCGCGGCCACATTTATGTCGCCCAGCCGCCGCTGTATCAGGTGACGCGCAAAAAGCGCGAGGAGTATGTGCAGAGCGATGCCGAGATGGACGCCATCCTCCTCGAACTCGGCTCCGGTGAGATCAACCTGCGTAACATGGCCGACAACACGAAGGTCGAGTCCGACAAGCTGAAGCAAATTCTCAGCCTGCTCGTGCCGGTGGCCAAATTTGCCGACATCATCCGCCGCCACGGCGCGGACTTCGAGACCTACCTCCAGCATCGCAACACGGAGACCGCCGAGCTGCCGCATTACCTCGTCATCATCCGCGAAGGCAACGAAGTGCACGTCCATTACCTGCTCGATCGCGATGCGCTGGCCAATTTCGCCCGCGAAAACCACGATCTGCACCTCTTTGGCAAACCGGAGGTCGATCCCGCCAACGGTGCCGCGCCGAAGCAAACCCGTCGTGCTCGCCTCATCGAAGTTCACGAAGCCCACGGCATGAAAGCCCGCTTCAAGCAGCTCGACGACCTCGGTCTGCATGTCGATCACTTCAGCAGCCAGGACAAGCCGCTCTTCGAGGTCATCGAAGGCGATGGCGACAATGCGAAGATCCACCCTGTTTTCAGCATTCCCGGCATCCTCGACAAGGTCATGGAAATAGGCAAACGCGGCATGGAGATCAAGCGCTTCAAAGGTCTCGGTGAAATGAACGCCAAGCAACTTTTCGAGACCACCATGGACCCGAACAAGCGCACACTGCTCCGCATCCAGCTCGACGAAACCAACGCCCACGAAGCCGAACGCATCTTCACCATCCTCATGGGTGACGTCGTCGAGCCTCGAAAGCACTTCATCGAAGAGAATGCGCTGAATGTTCGAAACCTCGATGTGTGATCGTGATCAAGCCATCGCCTGACGTAACCCTTTTCCGATTCCACTGATGCAAGACTCCAACACACGCCCCATCTCGGTCGCCGACGAAGTGAAGAACAGCTTCCTCGACTACTCGATGTCCGTCATCATCTCCCGCGCTCTGCCGGATGTGCGCGACGGATTAAAACCCTCCCAGCGTCGCATCCTTTACGCGATGCATGAGCTGTCGCTCTACCCGCCGAAGAAGCATGTGAAGTGCGCGAAGATCGCCGGTGACACATCCGGTAACTATCACCCGCATGGTGAGGCGGTCATTTACCCGACGCTCGTGCACATGGGGCAGGAATGGGCCATGCGGGAGACCTTGATCGATCCGCAGGGAAACTTCGGCAGCGTGGAAGGCGATCCTCCGGCGGCCATGCGTTATACGGAAGCCCGCATGACGCACCTCGGCGGCGCTTTGATGCAGGACATGGATAAGGACACGGTCGATTTCGTCCCGAACTACGACGAACGACTCACCGAGCCGACGGTCTTCCCGGCGGCGTTTCCAAACCTCCTCGTCAATGGCGGCACGGGTATCGCGGTCGGTATGGCGACGAACATGCCGCCGCATAACCTCGGCGAGGTCGTGGATGCCGTCTGCGCGCAGATTGACAATCCCGCGATCACCACGCCGGAGCTCATGGCGCATGTCAAAGGCCCCGATTTCCCCACGGGCTGCACCATCATGGGCACGATGGGCATCCGCGATTACATGGAAACCGGCCACGGCAGCGTGCGCATCCGCGGTCAGGCGGAAATCGTCGAAAACGGCAACCGCGAGCAGATCATCATCACGGAGATCCCTTACAATGTGAACCGCGCGGAGCTTGAAAAGAAGATCGCCGAGCTCGCGAACGAAAAAATCATCCCCGAAATCAGCGGCGTGCGAAACGAGTCCGATGAGAATTCGCGCCTCGTCGTCGATTTGAAGAAGGATGCACGCGCACAGGTGGTGCTGAACAATTTGTACAAGCACACCGAGTTGGAGGCCTCCTTCAGCGTCCACATGCTCGCCATCGACGGCAACCGCCCGCGTGTGTTTGGCATCAAAGACGCCATCGCTTGCTACATCGAGCATCGCCGCGAGGTCATCATCCGCCGCACGAAGTATCTGCTCGCTAAAGCCGAGGTGCAGGCTGAGAAACTCGAAGCCTTCCTCCTCGCGCTCAGCCGCCTCGATGATTTCATCAAGATCATCCGCGATAGCCGCAACCGCGACGAAGCCCGCGCTGGATTGAAGGCCTACACCTTCCCCGTCGCCACCGCCGAGCAGCTCGGCCTGCTCATTCGCGGCCAGCCAAGCATCCAGGACGGACGCTACGTCTTCACCGACAAGCAGGTCGATGACATCCTCGAACTGCGCCTCTATCAGCTCACTGGTATGGAGCGTGACAAGGTGAAAGCCGAATACGACGCTATCCTCGCCACCATCAAGGACCTGCTCGACATCCTTGCCAGCGAGCAACGCGTGCTCACCATCATCAAAGACGAATTGCACGTCATCAAGGCCAAGCACGCCTCGCCACGCCTCACCCGCATCGAAGCCGTCTCCGGCGACATCGACAGCGTGGATCTCATTCCGAACGAGGCCGCCATCGTCACCATGACGCACATGGGCAGCATCAAGCGCACGCCCACGGCCGAATACCGCCTGCAAGGCCGCGGCGGCAAAGGCCTCAAAGGCATGGAAACCCGCGAAGCACAGAGCGAGGAGGACACCGACGACTTCGTCGAGCATCTCTTCAGCGCTCAGCTTCACGACTTCCTGCTCTTCTTCACAAACACGGGCCGCATGTATGTCGAGCGTGTGTATCAGATCCCGCAGGCCACTCGCACCGGCAAAGGCCGCAGCATCAAAAACGTGCTCAACCTCCGCACGGAGGAGAAAATCGCCAGTGTGCTCATCTTGAAGGCCCAAGGAGCCGAAGACGAGGCCATGTGGGCCGCAGATCGCTACGTGCTCTTCGCAACGAAGGATGGCACCATCAAGAAAACCGCCCTCGAAGAGTTCAAGAACTACCGCAAAGACGGCATCATCGCCATCAAGCTCGATGAAGGCAACGACCTCGTCGATGTCGTGCTTACCGACGGCACCAAGGAAGTCTGCCTCGTCACGCATGAGGGCATGTGCGTCCGCTTCCACGAAACAGGCGAAGATCCTGCCTCCCCGAACCTGCGTCCGATTGGTCGCAACACGGCCGGTGTGCGCGGTGTGATGCTTGATGCCGACGATTTCCTCGTGAGCTGCCTTACCAACGAAGCCGAAACCATGGTGCTCGTCGTCAGCGAGAACGGCCTCGGCAAGCGCACGCCGTTCGAAGAATACCGCATGATCAACCGCGGCGGCAAAGGCGTCATCACGATGAATGTCACCGAGAAGACTGGCAAAGTCGTCGCCGCCCTCGCCGTGAAGGAAACCGATGAACTCATGCTCATGACCAGCAAAGGTCAAAGCGTGCGCATCAAGGTCAGCCAGATCCGCGAAACGGGCCGCAACGCCCAAGGCGTGAAGCTCATGACTCTGAACGAAGGCGAAGTCATCCAGGATGTGGCCACCGTGATCTCCGAGGAGGAGGAACCGGCCGATCCAACGGCTGAAGGTGCCGCTGAGGCTGCTCTTGGGAGTTCAGAAGAAGCAGGCGAAACGCCCGCAGAGCCTTCCGAGGCTTGAAAGGGCTTCTTGAGCACGATTCCAATAAAAAAGCCGGGGAAGTGATTCCCCGGCTTTTTTGTCGAACAGGCTTTAAACGGCCACGCAGTGCACTTTGCTGATTCCGCTGATTTTTTCGAGCTCGCTGATGACTTCGGCACCTGGAGTGGTGTCGAGCGTGAGAATGGTGAGGGCTTTGCCGCTTTCCTTGTCACGGCTGAGGCTCATGTCGGCGATGTTGACCTGGTTTTTGCCGAGGATGGCGCTGTAGCTGGCGATCATGCCCGGGCGGTCGATGTTTTCGATGAAAAGCAGCGTGCCTTCGGGATTTGCCTCGATGCGGCGGCCGTTGACCTTCACGATGCGCGGCGAACCGGCGAAGAAAGTGCCTGCGATGCTCGCAGCCTCGCCCGCGTCGTTTTTGGCGACGACTTCGATAAGGTCGCTGAACTCGCTCGGCTCGGCGAGGCGGCTTTCGGTGAAGCGGATGCCGAGATTTTCGGCCACGCCGTTGGCGTTGATGTAATTCACCTGCTCAGCGCCGACGGGGCGCTCGAGGAAGCCCTTCAAAACAGCGCGGGAGATGAGCGTGGTGTCACCGCTGCCCACTTTGCCGCTGTAGTTGATGCGCACGACGTTGCTGCGTGCGGGGGCGAACTGAGAAACGAGGCGGCCGAGAAGCTCACCGAACTTCAAGAAAGGCCCGATCTCGGCGAGGACCTTCGGATCGACGTTCGGCATGTTCACCGCATTGACGACGGTGCCTTGCAGAAGATGCGCCTTGATCACTTCGGCGATTTCGATGCCGACGTTTTCCTGCGCTTCTTCGGTGGAGGCACCGAGATGCGGGGTGAAGACGGTGTTCGGGGCCTTGAGCAGCGGATAATCAGCCGGAGGAGGCTCGGTTTCGAAAACGTCGAGCGCGGCACCAGCGATGGTGCCAGCGGTGAGCGCCTCAGCGAGCGCGGCGTCGTCGATGAGGCCGCCGCGGGCGCAGTTGATGATGCGGCAGCTCGGCTTCAGCGTGGCGAGACGCTTCGCATTGATCATGTGCTTCGTCTCCGGCGTGAGCGGCATGTGCATCGTGATGTAGTCCGCCTGCACGATGGCGGCGTCGAGATCCTCGCAAAGGGTCACGCCGAGGCTTTCCGCACGGTTTTTGCTCAAATACGGGTCATAGGCGACGACGCTCATGCCGAAGGCCTTCGCACGCTTGGCGAACTCCGCACCGATGCGGCCCATGCCGAGCACGACGAGCGTTTTGCCATACACTTCGGTGCCCTGGAAGCTTTTACGGTCCCATTTGCCACTGACGATGGTGGCGTGTGCCTGCGGCGTCTTGCGGCTGAGGGCCATCATGAGCGTGAAGGCCTGCTCCGCGGTCGAGATGGTGTTGCCGCCGGGGGTGTTCATGACGACGACGCCGCGCTTCGAGGCGACGGGCACGTCGATGTTGTCCACGCCGACGCCGGCACGACCCACGACTTTGAGATTCGGTGCTGCGTCGATGACTTTGGCGGTCACCTTGGCTCCGCTGCGCACGATGATGGCGTGGGCGTCGCGGGAGGCTTCGATCATTTTGTCCTCCGCCTTGAGGTCCATGTTCACGACCACGTCAAAGGACGGTTCGGCCTTCAGGAGGTCGATGCCTTTGCTCGAGATGGGGTCGTTGTTGCCAGCGATGAGGATTTTGAACTTTGCCATGAGGGTTGGGGGAAAAAGGGCGGCCAGACTAGCGCCCTTTCCTCCCTGCTCAAGGAGCGATTGTGCGCTGGACAGGCGTGGAGCGGTTGGTTTGAATGCGGGTGATGTTTTTAAGTTTGATCAGCCAACCCGGCGAGGCCGCCGGAGCCGCTTTGACCGCCGCACTGGTGGTGGGTGGGGCTGTTGGGTGGTTCCTGAAGAAGAAAATGGCTGAATCAGCCGCGCAGGCCGCCGCGGAGCTCGAAAACGCGAAATCGGCTGCGGCGGAAAAACTGGCCGCGGAGCAGCAAAAGGCCGCGCAGGCCGCTTTGGCGGCCCAGGGCCGTTTCGATGGGCTTTCGGCCCAGTTCGCGGATTTGGAGCAGCGGCATCAGACGCTGCGCGAGGCCTCGGAGCGCCGTCAAAACGATGCGGAGCAAAAAATTGCCACCTTGGAGGCCGATTTGTCCGCCACGCGCGAGATCGCCGCGCAACTCGGCCCGACGCAGGCACGGATCAAAGACCTGGAGACCGCGCTGACAGCCGAGCAGGGCCGCGTGCGTGCTCTGGATCAGGCCATGTCTGCGCAAACGGCCCGCGCAGGTGACCTCGATCGTCGTCTCGGCGAGGCGCAGGAGTTTGCGTTGCGCACCAAGAAGGATTTGGAGGAACGCGAAGAGGAACTGAAGCGTGTGATCGCTGAGCACGAGGCCTTTTTGGCCGAAGGCGGCCTGCAGTCGGAGCTGAACAAGGCAAACGAGGCCAAGGTGCAATCGGAAGCCAAGGTCGCGCAGCTCCAGAAATCGCTCAGCGCCACGGAGCAGCGGCTGGCGCTGGTTCAGAAGGAGTTCATGACCGCGGTCGGAGTGCCTTCGGCTCCCGTGAAGGCCGTTTCTGCCGCGCCAGCGCCTGTGGCGGACAAACGCGTGAAGGAGCTGGAGGAAAAAATCGCCCAAATGGAGGCGGACGCGCGCAAGAAGGCCCGGGAGGATGGTTACCGCATCGCCGAGCTGGAGTACAAGCTCGGCGAGCTGAATAACTCATGATTTGCGCCCACAGCCCTCTTTGGGGCTGAAAAAGTGGCGGAGAGAGAGGGATTCGAACCCTCGGTAGCTGTTAAGGCTACGCATCTTTAGCAAAGATGTGCTTTCGACCACTCAGCCATCTCTCCAATGATCGGTCGGCCAACTGGCCTGCGAACGCGCTTATTTAGCGTTTGCCGTGCGGGAGCGTCAAACGAAATGTCGGCCTCAATCACATGAAATCCCTCCCACCCGCTCTTGCCTGCTTTCCGGTTGGGAAAGCGTTGCTGGGGCTTTCCGGCGGGCGTGACTCGGTGGTGCTGCTTCACCTGATGCTGGCGGCGGGACGTCGTGACCTCGTGCTTTGCCATCTGAATCACCGGCTGCGCGGCGAGGAGTCGGACGAGGATGAGCGTTTCGTGAGTGCTTTGGCTGAGAAACACCGTCTTCCATGCGAGATCGCGCGTGTGGACGTGAAGGCGCTCGCCGAGCGGAAGAAGCTGTCGATCGAGACGGCGGCGCGGGAGGCGCGGCATGCGTTTTTTCGCCGCATGGCGCGTAAGCATGGCACGAATCAGGTGCTTTTGGCGCATCATGCGGAAGATCAGGCGGAAACCATCCTCGGAAACGTGCTGCGCGGCTGCGGGCTGGACGGTTTGGCGGCGATGAGGCTGATTACTGAAATGGGAGATGAGCTGTGCTTGCTGAGGCCTTTGTTGCGAGTGAGGCGATCTGAAATCGATGCCTTTGTCCAGAGTCAGGGCCTAGCGTTTCGCGAAGACAGCTCGAATGCGTCTGCCGAGCATCGCCGCAACCGGCTGAGGCATGAGGCGCTGCCGCTTTTGAGCGAGATCGCGGGCAGGGATGTGGTGCCGATACTGAACCGCCTCGGTGCCATCGCGGAGCGCGATGAGGTCTTCCTGCAAGATGAAGCCGAGGACTGGTTTGATGCCTGTGTCGTAGGCGATTCTCTCACGCAACTGGACACGCTTCATGAACTCGACACGGCGATTTTGAGCCGTGTGATTGGGTATTGGCTGCGGGAGCATCTGAAGCTGCCTGGCATCGGCTTTTCGGAGATCGATTCTGTTCGTTGGCTGCTCACTCCGGGCGATATCTCGAAGGTCAATTTGCCCGGTGGCTGTTTTGCGCGCCGAAAGGCGGGCAAATTGTGGGTGCAGATGCCATCTACCGCGGAGTGATCACAGCAGCCGCCACTCGTGTCCGTCCTGGCCGAGGAGGTCATCGGCCTCTTTGGGGCCCCAGCTTCCAGCGGGATATTCGCACATCGGCGGCGGGTTGTCGGACTTGTGCCAGGCGTGCTCGATCTCGTCGATGAACTTCCATGCGTTCTCCACCTCGTCACGACGGGCAAAGAGTGTGGCGTCACCGGCCATCGCATCGAGCAGGAGGCGCTCGTAGGCCTCCGGGCTGGCTTTGCCGAAGCTCGATGAGTAGCGGAAGTCCATCTTCACCTGCTGCATGTTCATCGCCTGGCCGGGCTGTTTGCAGAGGATGCGCAGCGCCATGCCTTCATCGGGCTGGATGCGGATGACGAGGGTGTTTTCGCTGTTCTTGATGAGGTTCTTCGTCGCGAAAGGCACCTGCGGCGGCTTCTTGAAGTGAATGCTGATTTCGGTGGCCTTTTTCGGGAGCTGCTTGCCCACGCGGATGTAGAAAGGCACGCCCTGCCAGCGCCAGGTGTCGATGAAGAGACGCAGCGCCACGTAGGCCTCGGTTTTCGACTCCGGATTCACGCGATCTTCCTGCCGGTAGCCGACGCGTGACACACCATCGACGCTGCCGGCGGTGTATTGGGCGCGGATCACATTTTTGCCCACGGCCTCGGGTCCCACGAGCGGGCGCAGGGCGCGGATGACCTTCACTTTCTCGTCGCGCACGCTGTCAGCGCTGAGGTCGGTGGGTGGCTCCATGGCGACGAGGCTGAGGAGCTGGAAGAGATGGTTTTGAACCATGTCACGCAGCGCGCCAGCGGTGTCGTAGTAGCCACCGCGGCCGCCTTCCATGCCGAGGTTTTCAGCGCAGGTGATCTGGATCTGGTCGATGTAGCGGTTGTTCCAGTTCGGCTCAAAGAGAGCGTTGGCGAAACGCAGCACCATGATGTTCTGCGCGGTTTCTTTGCCGAGGTAATGGTCGATGCGGTAGGTGTCTTCTTCGCGGAAGGTGGCGTTCACCACGCTGTTGAGGCCGCGGGCGGTGGCCAAATCCTTGCCGAAAGGCTTTTCGCAGACCACGCGGGCCCACTTGCCGCCCACGCCTTCATTCAGGCCGGTGGCGCGGAGCATTTCCAGGATCGGTTTGAAGGCCTCCGGCGCGGAGGCGAGGTAAAACAGCCGGTTCGCCGGTGTGCCGCGCTCCTGGTCGAACTGATCGAGCTGGAGTTTGAGGTTCACATAGCCCGCCGGGTCCTCGAACTCGCTGCGGTGGTAATGAATGCACTGCGAGAAACTGGCCCAAAGTTCCTCATTGTGCCCCTGGCGGCTGTTTTTGCGGTTTCCGACTTCCAACTCGGTGCGGAAGACCTCGTCCGTCTTTTCGCGGCGGGCAAAACCGACCACCTTGAACTGCGGCGGCAGATCGCCCTCCGCCGCGATGTTGTAGAGGGCGGGGATGAGCTTGCGGTTCGTAAGATCGCCGGTGGCGCCAAAGATGACCACGGTGCAGGGCTCCGCGCGGTGGCGGGAGAGGAGCGTTTCTTGGAAGGGGTTTTCCAGATCGGGCATTTTTTAAAGGGGAAGGGGGTGGGCAGTAGTAGCCGCTGCGAAGTGAGCCGCAACCCTCGCAGCCATGAAAACCCTTCATTCGAACCATGATCGGCATCATCCTTCAGATCGGTCAGATTCGACAGATCGGTCAAAAACCACCCTCGGCCGCTCCGGGCTAAAGAGCCCGATCTTTTCGCAAAAACGAGAAAATGGCCATTGACGCCCGGATTTGAGTCATTTAACCTTTTTTGATAATCAATCCTGAATCTCAAACCACCACTCCATTTATGGCTAAACTAGTAATCATAGACGACGAAGCCGCGATCCTCGAGCTCATGACCAAGCTCTGCAAGGCGGCCGGCCATCAAGTGGTGGGCTGCACGACCGGCATCGACGGCATCGCGGCCATTCGAGCGAACCAACCGGACCTCGTCATCGCCGATTTGCGCATCGGGGACGTGAACGGCCTCGATCTCGTCAGCATGTGCCGGGACCAGTTCCCGAACACCGCCGTGATCATGGTCACTGGCCACGGCAGCGTCGAAACCGCCGTCGAGGCCATGCGCCTCGGTGCTTTCGACTACCTCACCAAGCCTTTCGACCTCGGTGACCTCATCAAGACCGTCAATCAGGCGCTTCAGAGCAAAGGCAGCGCCCCCGGGGCTTCGAACATCACGAGTGCCGCCTCCTCACCTGCTG
>Ga0315902_10005783_pt1 | contig 17333 bp, 14 predicted proteins | sample LakEriMetagenome_9_FD_203523 | JGI IMG/M metagenome (GOLD analysis project Ga0315902, IMG submission 203523) | Freshwater fungal communities from buoy surface, Lake Erie, Ohio, United States - Buoy 12 MA117 | ecosystem: Environmental > Aquatic > Freshwater > Lake > Lake biofilm | place: USA...
GCGAGCGCAAGCATCACACGGGAGGTTCTCTTCATCCGCGCACTGTATGCACGCAGCGCCGCGAGCCAACGGGAAATGCGCCCGCGCGCCGTCGGCGATGCAGCAGCGAAGTGATCCACGGAACACACGGAAGCCGCGGCCCCACGCCTTTATGCTGTAACGCTGTAACGCTGCGCTGGGGCACGGAAGACTCAGAGCGCCTTCACCGCGTCCACGACGGCCTGCGGGGTGATGCCGAGGACTTCCATCACTTTTCCGCCGGGGGCGCTGAGGCCGAAGCGATCGATCGCGATCACTTTGCCGTCGAGGCCGACGTATTTCCACCAGAGGCCGGAGACGCCTGCCTCGATGGCGACGCGCTTGCGGCATGAGGGAGGAAGCACTTCGTCGCGGTATGCCTGTGGCTGCTGATCGAAACGGTAGAAGCTCGGGATGCTCACGACGCGGACGCCTGCGCCGAGCGTCTTTGCGGCGGCGACTGCGTGCTGCACTTCGCTGCCGGCGCTCACGAGGATGGCTTCGAGTTTGCCGGTTTCCTTCACGGCGATGTAGCCGCCCTTGAGCACGCCTTCGCGGCGCGTCTGCACGGGGATGTCGTTGAGATTTGCGACGGCCTGGCGCGTGAGCGAGAGGAGCGTGGGGCCTGTGGTGCGCTGCATCGCGGCGGCGAATGCGCCCGCGGTCTCCTCGGGATCGGCGGGGCGGATCACGTCGAGATTCGGGATGACGCGCAGGCCGCTCACGGTCTCGACGGGCTGGTGCGTGGGGCCGTCCTCGCCCACGCCGACGCTGTCGTGTGTGAAAATGTAGGTCGTCGGCAATCCGCTGAGCGCGGCGAGGCGGATCGAGCCGCGGCAGTAGTCGGCGAAGACGAGGAACGTCGCGCCGCTCGCGCGGAAAATGCCGTCATACGCAATGCCGTTCATGATGCCGCACATGCCGTGCTCGCGGATGCCGAAGCGGATGTTGCGACCGCCCCAGTTCGCCGGGCCGAAGTCCTTGCTCGATGCGATGTAGTTCAGCGTGGAGCCGTGCAGGTCGGCGCTGCCTGAGATGAGATTCGGCACTGCGGCGGCGACGGGCTGGAGCACGTCCTTGCCCGCGGCGCGCGTCGCGAGCTTCGCGTCGGCGGGGAACACGGGGATCTTCGAGAGCAGATCGGCGGCGATTTTTCCAGAGACATACGAGTCGAGTTCCGTGGCGAGCGCGGGGTTCTCGGTTTTCCATGCGTTGAAAGTGGCCGTCCACTCCGCGTGCTTCGCGGCGAGTGACTTCGCGTGCCCGGCAAAATATGCGCGCGTCTCGGCACTCACGAAGAAATGCTCCGCAGGGAGGCCGAGGCCCTTGCGCGCGCCATCAATGAACTTCGCGCCGCCCTCGCCGTGCGCCTTCGCGGTGCCGGCGACTTCGGGGATGCCTTTTCCGATGAGCGTCTTCGCGATGATGAGTTGCGGCTTGCCGGTCGCGGCCTTCGCATTTTCAAACGCTGCGAGGAATGCGCCGAGGTCGTTGCCATCAATCGTCTGAACGCCCCACTCGATCGCCTCGAAACGCTTCGCCGCATTTTCGCTCTGCGTGGCGTCGGCCATCGCATCGAGTGTCACGTCGTTGGAGTCGTAAATGAGGATCAGGTTGTCCAATTTGAAATGCCCGGCGAACGCTGCGGCCTCCATCGCCACGCCCTCCTGCATGCAGCCGTCGCCCGCGAGCGCGACGATGTGGTTGTCGAAAATCGCGTGCTTCGCCGTGTTGAATTTCGCCGCCGCCATTTTCTGCGACACTGCGTAGCCGACTGCATTCGAGACGCCCTGGCCGAGCGGGCCGGTCGTCGCCTCGACGCCCGCCGTCTCATGGAATTCCGGATGCCCCGGCGTGTGGGAGCCGAGGACGCGGAAATTTTTCACCTGCCCGTGGTCCACGCTCGCGTAGCCGCTGAGGTGCAGCCACGAGTAGAGGAACATCGAGCCATGTCCGGCGCTGAGGACAAAGCGGTCGCGGTTCAGCCATTTCGGCTCCGCCGGATTGTGCGAGAGCGCGTGGCCGTAGAGCACCGCGCCGATTTCCGCGCAGCCGAGCGGCAGGCCGAGATGCCCCGACGAGCAGGCGTGAACGGCATCCATTGCGAGACCGCGGGCTTCGTTTGCTGCGCGGGAAAGGGCTTCGGTATTCAGTGCGGACATGGTCGTTAAGTCGTGTGAGCGTTCGGTTTCGGTGTGTGAAAAAGAGCGCGCACAGTAAGGGCCGAACCCCGGCAGTCAAGAGTGCAGGACGACGGGTGGTGGCTCAGTTTGGAAATAGATGAAGCAGGAAGCCATGAACCCACGAAAGAGATTTCCTGATTTCATGGCTTCCTGCTTCAAAATGAGCCAGCACCGGACGACGCATACCCACCGTAGCTGCGCTTGTAAAAGCGCAAGCTGATCCCTGCATCGCGGATGAAAAGCATGCCCGCGCTTTCACAAGCGCGGCTACAAGCAGCCGCTCAGTCTGCGATAGTGGCTTCGACTGCGGTGTCCGTCCTGCACTCAAACGCGCGATCGCGACGAACCACTTTCGCCGACCGCGGAAATCGCAGGCGCTACGATCGCTTCGGATCGAATGCGCGGCGCAGCGAGTCGGCGAGGAGGTTCAGCGCGAGGACGAGGATGAAGAGCGCGATGCCGGCGGCGGTGAGATTCCACCACACGAGCGGGTCGCGGCTGAGTTCGCTGCGTCCGCCGTCAATCATGTTGCCCCAGCTCGGCGTGCCGACGGGCGAGCCGACGCCGAGGTAGCCGAGCGTCGCCTCGGCGAGCACGACGCCGCTGAAGCCGAGGACGGCATTGATGATGACGAGGTGCATCACATTCGGAAGAACATGGCGTGAAATGATCTGCCAGTGGCTCTGCCCGAGCGCGCGCGCGGCCATCACGTAAGTGCGCTCGCTCTGGCGCATCGTCTCGCCGCGGATGAGGCGGCACAGGCCGACCCAGCCGGTGATGCCGAGCGCGAGCGACATCTGCCACAGACCCTTGTCGAGCACCATGATGATGGCGATGAGCAGCAGGATCTGCGGGATCGCGGCAAGCGTGCTGTAGATGTATTGGATGGCATCGTCCACGCGGCGGCGGAAGTAGCCGGCGCACAGCCCGGCGAGCGTGCCGAGCGGGATGTAGATGAGGCTGGTGAGGCCGCCGATGATGAGCGCGGTGCTGCATCCCTTGAGTGTCTCAATGAGCACGTCCTTGCCGAGCGCGTCGGTCCCGAGCAGGTGGCGTCCGCGCAGCGGCGTAGGATCCACGGAGGAGAGCAGGCGCGACTCCATCGGCGCACTGTACGTTTTCTCCGACGGGATGCGGGCGGCGAAGAGCACATCAATCACGCTGCGACTCCCGCCTTTTCCTCCCGGAATGTGGATGACCTCGAGCGCTCCGATGAACAGGTAGATGCAGGTGACGATGAGAGCGGCCATGCCGATCTTGTCTCCGCGGAAGCGCCGCCACGCACGCTGCCATCGCTCGTGGTGGCTGCCGCTCCAGAGCACCCACGCGACCAGCGCAAAGCCGAGCAGCGTGATGCAGTTCCGCGCAAGCCAGTGGTTAAAAAATGCGCCCATGTGTTAGCTGAGGCGGATGCGCGGATCGGCGAACGCGTAGAGCACGTCCGTGAGCGTGAGCGCAAAAAGGTAGAGCAGCGCGCCGAGGAAAACGCACGCCATCACGACCGGCTGGTCGCTCTGCTGAATGGCGAGGAAGAGTTGGTTCCCCAGGCCGGGAATGCCGAAGAAGCTCTCGATGAGCAGCGAGCCCATGATGAGCGCGGGCAGGTGGCCGACGGTGAGGGTGATGATGGCGATGAGGCCGTTTTTCAGGACGTGCTTCGTGAGCACACGCATGTTGCCCACGCCCTTCGCGAGCGCGGTGCGCACGTAGTCCTGCGCGATTTCCTCGAGGAAGACCGCGCGGAACATGCGCCCGTCGTAGCCGAGATTCGACACCGCGAGGATTGTGATCGGCAGCACGAGGAACTTCAGCGTCTCCAGCCCGCGGAACTCGAACCCGAATGCGGGGAAATAATTCAACTGAAGCGCGAGCACGGCCTGACAGACGATGATGTACACGACCGTCGGCACGCTCATCAGCGCGACGCAGAAAAATGTGATGGCCCGGTCCACGCGCGACTGGCGGACGAAGACCTGGTAGAGCGCGAGGCCGAGCGCGGCGAGGATGCCGACGATGAAGCCCGGGATCGTTACGAGCAGGGTCGGCAGCGCACCCTTCGCAAAGGTGTCGCTGATGCTGCGCCCGGTCTTCCACGATTCGCCGAAGTCCAGCGTGACGACACTTTTCAAATACCTTCCGAACTGCTCGGGCATCGGGCGGTCGAGGCCGTGCTTCTCCTTGAAGGCCGTGATGGCGTGACTCGGCGCCTTCTGCCCGAGCGCGAGCTTCGCGATGGTGTCCGGCTTTTGCAGGCCGCGGAAAAGGAAGAACGTGATGATGAGCACGCCGAGGAGAATCGGCACGGCGTAGAGCACGCGGCGGAGGATGTAGCTAAGCATTGCGCCTCCTGTTCCAGCGCACGGCATAGACGGTGCCGCCGAGCAGCAGCGCGCCGCCGATGCCGAGCGGCCACAGCGGACGGTGGTTCCACTCCTTGCGCAGCTTTTCGCGAAGTTCGGTGTCCACGACGAGGTATTTGATGCCGCCTTCGAGCATAAGGTTGTTATGCGTGCGCCGCGCCCACGGCTGCACGACGGTGTAGAATTCCTTGTTGAACGTCGGGATGATCGGCATGTCCTCGGCAAGCATCTCATTCATCTTGCGAATGATTTCGAGCCGCTCAGGCGTGTTTTCCATCACGGACATCTGCTCGTAGAGCTTGTCAAATTCGGGGTTCTTGTAGCGCACGTAGTTCTTTCCGGCGGGCGGGATGTTCTTGGAGTAGAAGAGGAAAAAATAGTTCTCCGGATCGGGATAGTCCGCTCCCCAGCCGGCACTGGTGGAAATCTGGAAGCTGCCCTCGTCCTGCTTGTCCATGAGCCGCGCAAACGTGCTCTCGCTCACCTTCACCTTGATCCCGAGCGCCTCGAAATATCGCTGATCATACTCGGAGCGCTGGCGGTCCTCGCTGCCGCTCGAGACCGCATCAATGGTCAGTTCGAGCTGCTTGCCGTTCCCGTCGCGGCCGTTCGGGTAACCTGCCTCCGCGAGGAGCTGGCGTCCGCGCTCAAGGTTCAAGCTGTACGGATTTTTCCGCTCACGCTCGAAGCCAAAGATGCCCGGCGGGATGACCTGCGTGGCGACGGGCGCGACGCCGTTGTAGAAAATTTCCGAGTACGTTTTCGGGTCGTACGCGCACGAGAGCGCCTGCCGCAGCTTCTTGTTTTTCCCGATCACGGGATTCTCCATGTTGAACGCGATCCAAAACGTGCTCGGCTCGGCGTCGCGCTCGAGGTGCATCCCGCGCGCCGCATATTTCGGCGCGAGCCCGCGCTCCGCCGTGAGCAGGGCCGCGAAGCTGTCCTTGTTCGCAGCCATGCCATCGAGGTAGCCCTGCCGCGTGAGCACGAAGATCGGGATGTTTTCCCGCATGATCGAGAAGCTCACCTCGTCAATGAACGGCAGCGGTTTTCCCGCGAGCGTCTTCAGCCACCCGGCCTTCTCCGGCGGGAAGCCATCGCTCGGGAACACCGTCGTCTTGTAGCCCTCGACACGCTCCAGCCGCACGCGCTGGCGCGGGATGTATTCCGCCACCCGGTATGCGCCGTGGCCGACCGCCTTGAACTTGCGGAAGTCATCGTGAAGCTTCCCGTCATGCATCTGGCCGTCGTAATATTCCACCGCCTCGCGAGCCACCGGAGTCGTCGCGTGCATGGCCATCCAATAGACGAGCTGCGGAAACGGCCGCTTGAGGTGGACACGAAAGCTATAGCGATCGACCACTTCGACGCCCTCCAGCTTCCGCCCGTAATCGTATTTCGGAATCGGCTTCCCTGCCTTTTCCGCAGCCTTCGCCGCCGCCTCGGCCTCCGCATTCCGCTCGATCATCCCCACGACTGATTCGCCGATCGGCCCGACGAAAGGCGACTCCACCTTCGGATCGCAGATGCGCTGCCAGGCGAAGTGGACATCCTCCGCGATCACCTCGCGTCCTTTCCCGCCGGAAAAACACACGTCGTCGTGAAAATGGATGCCCTGCTTCAGGCGGCAGAGGTAGCTGATTTTCCCCTCGGGCGAGACCTCCTTCTTCGGCAGCTCCGCGAGCATCCCCGGGATGACCTCGTAGGGTTCCGTCTTGAAAGGATGGTAATCCACCAGCGTGTCATACACCGGCTCCATCGCACGGCGGCTCATCTGGTCGTAGGCAAACTGCGGATCGAACGAACGCGGATCCTCAGACATCACCCCGTAGCGCACGACCCACGGCGAACCGTCCGCGCGCTTCTCGTGGAGCGGCTTCGGGTGCGGATTAGAATCGCAGCCGCACATCACGGCGGCGGCAAACAGGCTGAGGGCTATCGCTGGGCGGCGAGACATCGGCGCTGGCTCTAGCGTGTCACGACGCGGATCGGCAACACCGAATCGCGCACAACGCGCGATCAGGATTTTTTCTGCAAGGCCTTCAGCGCATCGCGCAATTCGGCGGCGCGCTCGTATTTTTCATCCTCCACCGCGCGCTCCAGTTCGCGGTTCAGTTTTTCCACGGGCGTCATCGGCTTCAGCTTGCGGAGTTCCGTCAGCCACTCGCCGAGGCTCTTGATTTCCGAGGCATCCGCCTCGCCGTCGCGGTTGTGGTCCTTCACGAATTTCCCGATCGCCGCGATGCCCTTTTCGACGAGTTTGATCGCCGCGTCCACGTCGTCCTTCTCGATCGCGAGGTTCGCCTTAGCGCGCGTGTTCATCATCATCACGTAGGGCCGGAACTGCTGCACTGACCACGCGGACTCGTCGTCCGCCGCGTACTTTGCGACAAACGTAAACATGTCGAGGTTCCGCTTCGTGTCGCGGATCACGCCCTGCCAGTCGCCGAGCTGAAACAGTGCGAGGTAGCGGTGGTAATATTGCACGCCCTCCGCCTGGAGTTCGCCCACTTCGTCCTCGCTCAGTTCAAAGTCCGCGCCAGTCTGCTCCGCGCGCTCCGTCTGGTGCTCCAGCTCGGTCTCCACACCGTGCGGTTCGCGGCCGTCAGGCCGGCCGTTCATCTCCATCTGGAGCACGCCCATGTCCAGCCGCAGTTGCAGCTTCTCGCGGCCGTCGCTGCCGGTGATTTTACGCACTTGGAGCTGCCCCGGCTCGTAAGGCCAGTCGCGCAGCAAATCGCTCAGATCAAAACTCATTGTGCGCGACTATCGGAAGCAACCGCCGCATGTCAACGTGAGCCGGAGATTTCCGCACGCCGGATGCATCGAAGGTTGCGGCGCCGCCAGCGGAGCGTCCGGAGCTGCAGGCAGGATTGTCTGCGCTACATGCCCGCGCCGATGATCCGCGTCACGCGCGGGCGCGGGGCGGACACCGGCTCGGCCCAATTCCACAGCTTCCCGGCAGCAGGCACACGGATCGCACTCGGGCGCGGTGCGGCCACAGGCACGCGTTCGAGGAGTTCATCCGCATCTGAGTCCCCGCCGCTCCACACAGGTATGGACACGGCGACACTCGCAGCTTTTCCAGTGCGATGCGAAGTCTGCACCGCCGCGCCGCGCGACGACGGCGGCGCGGTGATGATCACCCAGTACCGGCGGTACGGGCTCGACGGATCGGAATACGAGCCGATGCCGAAATTCGTCTGGTCGCGGTAGAACGACGTGGACGCGAGCAGGTGTGTGCGGTGCGCGGATGAGCGCATCCACGCTTCCCAAGCCTGCTCCGCGGTCGCGGAGCCTGCGCCGATGGACTCGATGAAATTCTTCGTTCGTCCGTCCCCCCAGAACGACGGCAGCGAATAGCCGGCGGCGCGCACGAGCGCATTCGGGCCGAAGCCGTCGGGATTCACATGCGCCACATAGCGCCGCCTCGCCATATCCTCGGCACGCGCCCGCGCGACCGCAGTGAGGATCGGATCGGCGTGCATCCGCGAACGGTCGCGCCGCTGTCCGTGATCGCCGGTGAGCCGCGCCGCGATCTCCTTTTCATCCGCGCTCATCTCCACCGCCTCCACTCGCCGGATGCCGACGATTCCGAGCAACACCGCGAGCGCGATGCAGAGACATCGGGGGCTGAAAATGTGGAGCAGTGCGGGTCGGCTGATTGGCGGCGACATTGGGTGCGTGTGCGCAAAGATTAAACACATTCCATGCCACTGAAAACCGCGTAGTCCCCGTCGCTCTCCTCGATTTGCGCATCGGCGGAGAGGCCGGTGGCTGTGAGCGGGCCGTCGAAACGCGCGCCGCTGCCGCCGATGAAATTAAATTCGCCGGTGTCGCGCGCGACAGTGAGCGCGGCGATTTTCGGGGCCGTCCCACGAATAGTTGTCGGGGTTGTAAAGCGAGAGGGCCGACGTTTGCGCCTTTCGGAGCAGGCTTCCGGGCAAAGGCCGCGGTGGAGATTGCGCTACGCCTGCGTGACTGCGCTGATCAGCTTGCCGAGCGTGCCCTTGGCATCGCCGTAGAGCATGCTGGTGTTCTGCTTGACGAAGAGCGGGTTTTCGATTCCGGCAAAGCCCTTGCCCTTGCCGCGCTTGAGCACGATGACGGAGCGCGCACGGTCCACGTCGAGGATCGGCATGCCAGCGATGGGGCTGCCGGGATTGTCGCGCGCGTCGGGATTCACCACGTCGTTTGCACCGATAACCACCGCGACATCGGTGTTCGGAAAGTCGGAGTTGATCTGCTCCAGTTCGAAGAGCTGCGAATACGGCACATCGGCTTCGGCGAGCAGCACGTTCATGTGGCCGGGCATGCGGCCGGCGACGGGATGGATGGCGTATTTCACCGTCACGCCGCGCTCTTCGAGCACGCTGGCGAGTTCGCGCACGACGTGCTGTGCCTGCGCGGTGGCCATGCCGTAGCCGGGCACGAAGACGACCTGCCGCGCGTAGGCGAGTTGGGTCGCGGCGTCCTCGATGTTGACCTCGCGCGGATCGCCGCTCGCGCCTGCGGTCGCGGAACCGGCGGCGCTGCCGAATGCGCCAAAGATGACGTTTGTGATCGAGCGGTTCATCGCGCGGCACATAAGCACGGACAGGATGAAGCCGGAGAAGCCGTTCAGCGTGCCCGCGATGATGAGGACGTTGTTGTTGATCGCAAAGCCGGTGGCGGTGGCTGCGAGGCCTGCGTAGGCGTTCAGTAATGACATGACGACCGGCATGTCCGCGGCGGCAATCGGCAGCACGAGCATGAGACCGAACACGAGCGACAGCGCGAGCATGAGGTAAAACGCGAACGCTGCGCCGGGGCTGAAGACCAGAAACACGACTGCGCCAAGCGAGACGGCGAGGATGCCAAGGTTCACGTAGTTCTGTCCTTTGAATGTGATCGGCGAACCGCGCATCAGCTCCTGCAGCTTTGCGGCGGCGACGATGCTCCCGGTCGTCGTCAGCGCGCCGAGGAGCACCTCGATGCCGATGGCGATCATCTGTGGCTTCTCAATCTGCGCGCCGTGCCGCGCGTATTCCGCGATGCCGACGAGCGTGGCGGCGAGCGCGCCGAATCCGTGCGAGAGCGCGGTGAGCTGCGGGAGTGCGGTCATGGCCACGCGCTGTGCGAGCACGCCGCCGATGGCTCCGCCGACGACGAGGCCGACGAGGATCCACTCGTAGCTTACGATCTCCTTGTGCAGCAGCGTGCCGATGATCGCGAGCAACATGCCGATCTCCGCCAGGTGCATCCCACGGCGCGCGGTGTCCGGGTGGCTGAGGCTTTTCAGTCCGACGATGAAGAACACCGATGCGAACAGGTAGCTGAACTCAACGAAGTAGTGATGCATCGCGCGCTATTCCTTCCCCTTCGCTGGCGGCGTCTCTTTCCGCCGGAAAAACTTGAGCATGCGCTCGGTGATCCAAAATCCGCCGACGACATTGATGGTCGCGCAGATGACCGCGGTCACACCGAGCACCGTGCTGAGCACGCCATGATTTCCGCCCGCGGTGACGAGCGAGCCGACGAGTGAGATGCCGGAGATGGCGTTCGTCGCGGACATGAGCGGCGTGTGCAGCAACGGCGGCACGCGGGAGATCACGAGGTAGCCGAGGAACGCCGAGAGGGCGAAGACGTAGAGGCCGGACATCAGGGAATTCATGCGGAGGCGAGTGTGCGGATGCGTTCGTTGACGATGGTGCCGTCGTGGGTGACGAGGCAGTCGCGGAGGATTTCATTCGCGGGATCGAGGCGGAATGTCTTCGCGGTGCGATCCCAGAAATGATCCACGAGGTTCGCGAGGTTACTCGAATACATCGCACTCGCTGCGCGCGGAACACGACCCGCGAGATTTCGCCAGCCGATGATTTTCACGCCGTTCACCACGATGTCTTCATCGGGTATCGAGCACTCGACGTTACCGCCGCTCTCCACGGCCATATCCACGACGATGGTTCCGGGCTTCATTTTTTCGAGCATTGCCTTCGTGACGATCACGGGAGCCTTCCGGCCAAAAACCTGCGCGGTCGTGATGACGAGGTCCGCCTGCGCGCAACGCTGCTCCATGACCTCGCGCTGCTTGGCGAGTTGCTCGGGGGTGAGTTCCTTCGCGTAGCCCTGCGCGGTCTGTCCGATTTCGCCGAGGCCCACCTTCACGAATTTCCCGCCGAGCGACTTCACCTGCTCCTCGACGCCGGGCCGCGTGTCGAACGCCTCGACAACCGCGCCGAGCCGCTTCGCCGTCGCGATGGCCTGAAGCCCTGCGACGCCGACTCCGATAATGAAGACCTTCGCCGGCGGAATCGTCCCCGCAGGCGTCATCATCATCGGAAAAATGCGGTCGAGCCGGTTCGCACCCAGCAGCACGGCGACATAGCCCGCGAGGCTCGCCTGCGAACTGAGAGCGTCCATCTTCTGTGCGATTGTGGAGCGCGGAATCATCTCCATGCAGATCGCGCTCACCCCCCTCGCCGCGAGCGCGCGCACGGGCTCCACGTCGGTGAACGGATCGAGAAAGCTCACGTGGATGCAGGCGCGTTTCAGCGCGGCGATGTCCGCCGACGGCGGCTTGCGCAGCCGGAGAACGATGTCCGCGGATGCGAGCGCCGCCCGGCGGTCCGCGACGATCTCAGCGCCCGCGTCGCGATATTCCGGGTCGGAAAAATTCACGCTCGCGCCGATGCCCGCCTCCACCGCGACCTGCGCGCCGAGGGCCGTGAGCTTCGTCACACTGGCCGGGACAATCGCCACGCGGCGCTCGGAGGACTCGGTTTCAGTCGGGGAAAAGATCCGCATCGGGCGTTTTCAATGCACCATGATGCCATCGCGCGGGAATCAAAAAGTATGACTGCTCGAAAACCACCCAAGGCTCCCGTCACCCACCCCGGCGGTTGCAAACCGCCGCTCCTTGCGCGCACCGCCCGCGCATCCGCTCAATCGTCCCCGCTACATCGGGCCGAATGCCACGCTGTCGTCGTCGAACCGCGCGATGTTCCGATCCGGATCCATCGGCTCCTCGGCCACATCGAACTCGTCCTGACTGATGTTCAGATCGCCGGTGAAGACTCCGCCCTTCTCCACGGTAATCGCCCGCGCGTACACGGTACCCTCGAGCCAGCCGGTCTTGCCGACGATCACCTTGTCCGCCACCACGCGCGCGCGCGCCTTGCCGTTCACTTCGAAAGTTTTCGTCCGCACGAGCCGCGCGAATTCCACATCGCCGCCCTTCTCCACGAGCATGTGCGGCGCATCGAGCATCCCGGTGAGCCGGCTCTTAAACTTCAGCCGCGCCGTCCCCGTGCACACGATGCACCCGCGCAGGCTGCCTTCGATCAACGCCGAACCGCACATGAGTCGCGTGCTCGTCACATCGCCCTTCGCCGCGACATGCACCTCCCCCGCTGTCTGCACGCTGCGTCCGAACGGGCTCGTGATTTTGAAATCCCGCAGATCCATGTATGCCCCGCAGCCGGGGCACATCGTGCTCTGCGCAGACGTGCTCAGCACCTGCTTGTGCGCGCAGGAAAAGCAGCACACCTCGCGCTCCTTCTCCCCAAGCACCATCCGCGTCAGCTTTGAAAAAAGCGACGGCGCCTTCACGATGCTCTTCTCCCCCGCCAGCGCGCGCTCCAGCGAGTAGTACTCCTGACACTTCCGGCAAACCGTGCTCTTCGCGATCACAGACTCCTCCTGCGTGAACCCGCAATGCGGGCACACGGCGGACATCTTGTCGCTGTTCTTGCGTTCGTTCTTCGCCACGGCGGGATGCTCCGCCAAGGTCGCACGCACCGCATAGGCGGACAATCCACCTGTGCGGCGCGCGCGAAAAACCTTGGAGGGAAAACTGCGCTCCGACTAGCTGCCGGAACGGGCTGCTCCGCCGCGCACGATCTCCGGCTGCTTCATCGCCACCTTGTTCGGCGTCACCTCGGACTTGCCGACAAAAGTCGCGCCGTCCTCGATCACGAGGCGCGTCGCCTTCAGGTCGCCGTAGAGGCTCGCGCGCCCCTTCAGCTCGCAGCGATCCTCGACCGTGATGTTGCCATGCACCTTGCCATAGACAGTCACAGACTTCGTCTTGATCTCGCCCTTGATCTCCGAGTTTTCGCCGACGGTGAGGATGCCCGCGGAATTGATCTCGCCCTCGATCTTTCCGTCCACGGTGAGTTCGTTCAGGAACTTGATTGAGCCTTTGATTTCAACGTCGCTGCTCAGGAGGTTTTTCTGGTTGGTCGTGATGTCTGCCATGGTCTTGTTTGGAGTTGTGTGTTGGAATGGTTTGGCCGTCCGGCAACCCGGCGCGGGCCGGTCTTCAGTCGGAAAATTCAATTTTTCGTCCGAAACCGGGCGGCGAGTATGGGTGCGGGCAAATGAGTGTCAATCACCCTGCGAGTTCCTCCGCGGGGTACATCCAGATTTCGCTCAGAGTCGGGTGATAGTGCGGCGTTTCCGCGAGCTGTCGCGCCGTCGCGCGGAAGCGCATCGCCACGACGATCTCGTGGATGAGTTCCGCCGCGTGCGGGCCCACGCACGCGCCCCCGAGAATCTCGCCGCCGTCCGCAGCGGCGATCAGTTTCACAAACCCGTCAGTCTCGCCCATGCAGAGCGATTTGCCGTGATCGTTGAACGGATAGCTCGCCGCCCGGAATGCAACGCCCGCCTCGCGCAGTTCAGCCTCGCCTCGCCCGACGACTGCGATCTCCGGATCGGAAAACACCACGGACAGCTTCAGCCGGTAGTCGCTCTGCTCCATCGCCTCCGTGCCGCCTGAGATCAGCCGCGCGGCATTCCGCGCTGCAAGTTCGCCCTGCTGGATCGCGATGTGGACGATTTCATACGGTCCGGACACATCGCCCGCGGCGAAAATGTGCGGCTGGCCCGTCTGCTGCGTTGCGCCTGTCGAGGGGCGACCATTTTCGACGCGGATATCCGCAGCATCGAGCGCCAGTCCGCGGGTATTCGGCGAGCGTCCGAGCGCCTGCAAAACTCGCGACGCCTCGGCGATCACAGTCTTCCCGTCGTGCTCGAAAATGATGCGCTTCTTTCCGTCGGCATTTTCAGCACCGACCAGCCGCGTGCCCGTGAACACGCGCACACCGCGGTTGCGCAGCCCGTGCGCGAGCGCTGCGGCGAGATCGGGATCGGTGCCCTTCAGAAGCTGGCCGCCACGCTGGATCAGCGTCACTTCGCGTCCGAGGCCTGAATAGTAAGTTGCAAATTCCACCGCAGTCGCTCCACCGCCGAGAATGATCACCGAGGCCGGAACCTCCGCGCTGTCGAGTGCATCGTCCGTGCTCCAGCAGCCGATCTCCTTCAGCGCCACGAGCGGCGCTTCGCTCACGACCGATCCCGTCGCGAGCAGGAAAGTTTTTGCAGTGATCCGTCGCGTGCCACCGTCGCGCAGCGTCGCTTCGATCGTGTTCGCATCGAGAAATCGCGCCCAGCCCCGCACGAGTTCAAATTTCCCGCCCTGCAACTGCTCCTGCCGGTACGCTGCAAATTCACCGATGAGCCGACGTTTACGCTCAAGAATCTCCGGGCCGCGCACCTCCAGCCCGCTCGCGCGCAGCCCGAATTCCTCAGCGCGGCGCAGCGTGGAAAATCGCGACGCGGATTCGAGCAGCGTCTTGCTCGGCATGCAGCCGCGCAGGATGCACAGCCCGCCGAGCTCCTCCGCGCCGTCCACGACGCCGGTCTTCAACCCGAGTGCCGCCGCCGTGCGCGCCGCCGCGTAGCCCGCACTGCCGCCGCCGATGATCAGGAAGTCAAAGTCCGCGCTCATGGTTTTTCCCGTTCGACATAAAAGAGCCGCTGCATCTGCGTGAAGACAATTTGTATTCCTTGATTCCGTGGATCGCTCTCGTCCTTCGGCGTGATCTGTGTCACGAGGCCGAGTTCGTGCGGCTTCACCTCGCGCAGAAATGACGGCGCCTGCTTCGGATGGTAATTCAGGATTTCGCACATCGGCTCCTTCGGCGCGGCCACGCCCAGCACCTTCTCCGAATTCGTCACGCCGTGCAGCCGGTCGCGCTGTTCGATATCCGCCGAAGGATCCACGATCACCCAGCCCACACGCCGCCGCTGCAAAATCTCCGCCGCCTTCTCCGCATCCGCAGAGAGGAAAAAGCGCGCCGTGTCCACGATGCCCGGCAGGCTCTGATGGCTCGTGCCTGCGACTCCCGGCTGGCCCGACCAGTATGCGATCTGCGGTGAGTACCACCACGGCGAGATGAATCCCGAGCGCTCTCCGCCCTTCATCTTCAGCGCGATCGTCCGCAGCCGCGTCTGCCCGAGCTGATGCCACGCCTGATCCTCCTTCGCCTGATCGAAGATCGCCTCGTTCGCGCCTCCGCGGAGCCGTTCCTTCACCTCCGGCCACCACGATGACAGCATCGGCCACAGGCCGACAGCAAATGCGAGCCACGCAATCCGCACATCGCGAAATGCACGCAGTTGCCACGGCAGCGACACGGCAAAAGTGACCAGCAGAAAATATCCCCAGCGCCGCTGCCACGCAGTCAGCGCAAAGAGGATCACAAATCCGCCGAGCAGCACGAACGCGCAGCGGTCCTCCCGGCCCGCGAGGCACAGCAGCACGGGGGTCGCCAGCACGAGCAGGCCGAGCCATTGCCACAGCAGCGGCTCCGTCGGCTTCAGCGGGCGCAGTTCAAGGATCGTCGAGGACCAGCGTCCGAAATTTTCCCGCAGCTCCGCACCGGGAACGTCGATGCGCCAGCCGTCCACAAGCAGGCCGAGCAGGAAAAATCCAAACAGCGCAATCCATTCGCCGCGGCTGCCCACGCCGAGCAGCGTCTTCCGTTCGCGCAGGAGCCGGGCGGTAATCACCGGCACGAGCAGCACGAGCGGCTCGTAGAGCGACACCCAGAGCGCAAGCCCCCAAGCGGAACCTGCCGCGATACCCCAGGCGCGGTGCGATTTTTTTGCATCGTCCTCCGGACGGATGAGCCACAGCTCGCAGCCGAGCGCGACCGCGAGCAGAAACATGAGCAGCGACTGGTGATCCGGCCTCCCAAGCACCGCGCCATGCACCGCGACCGGGCTCAGTGCAAAAAGCAGCACCATCGCGCTGCGAAACCGCAACTGCATCGCACCCGCCCACCACCACAGCCACGCCGCGGTGAGCACGCCGAGCAGCGGCGAGATCAGCGCGCCGGCGACATCGAGCGTCTGCGCGTGGAAAGTATTTTTCCACTGCGGGTCGGTGATCTTGAAGGCGAGATCCACGGCGGGCTTCAGCCCGACGATCATCCAGTCGAGCAGCGCCGTCGTGTGCGGTGTGACGCCCTGCGGCCAGTTTTCGAAATCGTGATGCCGGATGATCCAGTGGCCCTCGTTGACCATCTTCGCGCGCGTCATGCGCGAGTAGCAGTCGCCATCCACGAAGAACACGCCGCCATCGTGGAAAATCTGCGGGCGGTTGTGGCACCGCGCGGCAAACGTGAGCACGAGCAACAGCAGCAGCACGAGGCGGCCTGTCCACTTTTTCCAAATTGGATTCACCCCTGCATTGATGCTCACTGCGCGTCCTTCACGCATCGGAAGCCGATCCACTCAGCGGAAAAGTCCGGCGCTTCCTTCCCTCGCACCGACACGCGGCACTCCTCCGCCGCACTCAGAAATGATCCGCCGCGCACGACGCGCTTCGACACGCCCGGCTCGGTAGGATCGCTGCCCGTCTCCGGCCCGCGCGGATTCTTGTGCGCGGCAAAATTCGGATCCGGTCGGAGCTGCGCGTAGTAGTCGTGCTGATACCAGTCCGCGCACCACTCGGCGGCATTGCCCGCGAGATCGTGCAGCCCCGATCCGGTTGCCGGAAAATGCGCGACCTGCGCGAGCCCCGCAAATCCATCGAGCGCGTCGTCCTTCAGCGGAAAATCTCCCTGCCACGAATTCGCGTGCCATTTTCCGCCCTCGGCGATCTCGCCGCCCCACGGATAGCGCGTGAGCAGCACGCCGCCGCGCGCCGCGCATTCCCATTCCGCCTCGGTCGGGAGCCGCTTGCGTGCCCACTTGCAGTATGCGAGCGCATCATCGTGGCTCACATGCACGACCGGAAATCTCTCCTTTCCTCCGATATCGCTGCCCTCCCCACGCGGCCTTCGCCAGCTCGCTCCCTCGACGAATGCGATCCACGTCCGCCGGTTCGCAGCCTTCGCATCCGGACCCCGCTTGAAGCACCACGAGCCCGCCTGCGCCTGTCCTTGCCGCTTGATCTCCGCCGTCGTGAGGTAGCCCGTCGCCTTCACGAACCGCGCAAATTCCGCATTCGTAACCTCGGCGCGATCCAACCAGAACGGGTTCACGCTCACGTTGTGTTTCGGCTGCTCGTCGCGCGCCCCGTCGTTCGCGCCCATCTCAAACGAGCCGCCCGCAACCCGCACCATGTCGCTTCCCGCGCGCTGATCGCGCGACTGCGTCTCGCGATCGCGCATGATGCGCTTTGCCTCCGGCACGAGCCAGGCGAGCACCATCGTGATCGCCGCCACGACGATCACGCCGAAGATGATCCCTGCCCGCCGCACCGCCCGCGCTGTGTCCGAGGCTTCGCTCACGGCAGATCCTTTACGCAGCGAAATCCCGTGTTCTGGAATTCCGTGTCCGGCGCGACCTTCATCCGCGTCGCAGGGCGGTAGCCACGGCAATAGTTGTCCGCGCACATCCACGAGCCGCCGCGCGTCACGCGCTCCGCTGTCGTCACATATTTCGTCGCCTCCACGAACACCTCGAACTGCGCATTCGTCACCGAGGTCTTGTCCATGAA
>Ga0315902_10005791_pt1 | contig 17324 bp, 16 predicted proteins | sample LakEriMetagenome_9_FD_203523 | JGI IMG/M metagenome (GOLD analysis project Ga0315902, IMG submission 203523) | Freshwater fungal communities from buoy surface, Lake Erie, Ohio, United States - Buoy 12 MA117 | ecosystem: Environmental > Aquatic > Freshwater > Lake > Lake biofilm | place: USA...
GCTGGTCTCGAGGGGCCTCATCGGGCTGACCAACATCATCGTGAAGGGCAAGGGCCTGGAGCAGGGCCCCTTCGTGGGCGAGCAGGAGTTCCTCGGCATCGTGGAGGCCGCAGCCGAGGAGGAGATCATCGAGCATGAGGAGCGCGAGCTCATCGAGTCGATCATCGAGTTCGGTGACACCGTGGTGCGCGAGATCATGGTCCCCCGCCCGGACATCATCGCCGTCGAGTCCGACGCCACGGTGGACGCCGCCCTCGATCTGTGCTTCGAGCACGGCGTCAGCAGGGTGCCGGTGCTGCGCGAGGACGACGACCAGGAGGACGTGATCGGGATCGCCTACGCCAAGGACCTCATGCGTGCGGTGCGTGCCGGCAACGGGGGCGGCACGGTGGAGTCACTGGTGCGCTCCGCAGTGGTGGTGCCCGAGAACAAGCCGGTCGCCAAGTTGATGCGTGACATGCAGCGGGATCACTTCCACATGGCGGTCGTGGCCGACGAGTACGGGTCCATCGCCGGTCTCGTCACGCTGGAGGACTGCCTTGAGGAACTCGTCGGCGAGATCGTGGACGAGCACGACGCCGAGGACCCGGAGATCCAGCAGCTCGAGAACGGTGACACTCTGGTGGACGCCGGCATGGCCGTGTCTGACTTCAACGAGCACTTCTCGCTGCGCATCCCCGACGAGGACTGGGACACCGTCGGCGGGTTCGTGTTCGGCACCCTCGAGCACGTGCCGGTGGTGGGGGAGTCGATCGACCACGAGGGCTGGCGCATGACCGTCGAGGCAATCGAGGGGCGGCGAATCCGCACGCTCCGGATCACGCCGCTCGTCGAGTCCGACTAACCGGCCTGCTGGAACGGGCGTTCAGCCCACCGAACCCGCGAGCGCCCGTCGCATCGGCTTGCCGAGCGCCGTCCTGGGGATCGTCTCCACCACGTGCAGGTGCTTCGGTGCGCAGTGCGCCGGCAGCGTCTCCTTGACGTGCTCCCGCAGCGCCTCGAGAGTGAGGTCGCCCCGGACAACCACGAATGCATGGACCGCCTGGCCCCACTCCGGGTCGTCGACCCCGACCACGCACGACTCGGTGACGGCGGGGTGCGTGTCGATTGCTGCCTCCACGGGCTCGGGCCACACGTTCTCGCCGCCCGTGATGATGAGGTCGCCCTCACGGCCGTCCACGCGGAGAGTGCCGTCATCGTTGAGCGAACCCATGTCGCCGGTCCTCAGCCATCCTTCGTTGTCAATCGTCGACGAACCGTCGCGGTAGCAGCGCATCAGCATCGGGCACCGGAGATGGATGATGCCGTCCACGACCTTCGTCTCCACGCCGTCGAGCGGGATGCCGTCATAGATGACCCCGCTGCCCGTCTCCGTCATCCCGTAGGTGGCGATGCAGTTCGAGGGTCGCGGGGACGGCGGCCGTGACCCGCCGAGCACGATGACCCGGTACAGGCCCGGGTCCACCCGCAGGAGCGCTGTCGGGACCAGGGAGACGTGCGTCGCGCCGTCGCGTGCCGCCGACGCATAGGCCTCGGGCGAGAACGACGCCGCGGTGACGAGGCGCGTGCCCGTGACGATGCTGCGCGTCACGACCGACAGGCCACCCACGTGGGCAGGCGGAAGGCAGGCAAACCAGGTGTCGCCAGGGCCGACCCCGAGCCTGGCGTGGACAGCGACGGCACTGGCCCTGACCGCCTCGTGGGTGAGCACGGCGGCCTTTGGTTGCCCCGTGCTGCCGCTCGTTGCGACGACGAGTGCGTCGCCCGGCTCCACTGGCCTGCCTGCGTTCGCGCTGCTGCCGTGGGCGTCGACGATCCGAGTCGGCGCGACGCTCTCCACCAGCGCTTGTCTTGCCGCACGGGGAAGCCGCTGGTCCAGCGGGAACACGGCATCGCCGGCATCCCATGCGCGCCTGAGTTCCGCGACGAAGTGGTCGCCGAGCGGCAGATCGAGGCAGACCAGTTCGTTCACGCCGTGAGCGTATTGGGGTTCCCCGTCGGGCGGGGCGGGAATGGGACACTGGAGGCGTGACTGGTGCTGCCGACCTCCCGACCGGACTGCGGATGTGGTGGGAGGGTGCCCGGCCCCGCACTCTCCCCGCCGCAGTCGTGCCGGTCGCGGTGGGGGCCGCGTGCGCCGCCGGCGCGGACGGAGCCGAATGGTGGAGGGTGCTCCCCGCGCTCGTCGTGAGCCTCGCGCTGCAGGTGGGCGTCAACTACGCGAACGACTACAGCGACGGCATCCGCGGCACCGACGAGGTCCGTGTCGGGCCGCTGCGTCTGGTCGGCTCCGGTGCGGCCCCGGCGTCCCGTGTGAAGCGGGCGGCCTTTCTCGCGTTCGGTGCCGCGGGAGCAGCCGGGCTTCTCCTCGCGGCCGTGACGACGTGGTGGCTGCTGGTCGTCGGTGCGGCGGCGATTGCCTCTGCGTGGCTGTACACGGGCGGGCCCCGTCCCTACGGGTACGCGGGTCTCGGCGAGGTCTTCGTGTTCGTGTTCTTCGGCCTGGTGGCCACGGCAGGAACCGGTTACGTGGTCGCGGACAGGCTGACCGGGACGATGCTGGTGTCGGGGAGTGCCGCGGGTTGTTTCGCGTGCGCTTTGCTCGTCATCAACAACCTCCGTGACATCCCGGGCGACACGGTCGCGGGGAAGAGGACTCTCGCCGTGCGGCTGGGGGACAGGACCACCCGGGGGCTGTTCGTGTCCCTCTTCCTGGCCGCCGCGGTTCTCGTGGCTGCCTCGGCGGCGGCGGAGGGTGCCGGCGCACTCGTGGGCATCGTGGGTGTCGCCGCCGCCTGGCCGGCCGTGCGTGACGTGAGGTCGGGCGCCACCGGCCGCGACCTCATCCCGGTCCTCGGTGCGGTGGGGCGCGCGCAGCTCGTGTTCGGTGCCGCCTACGCCGCGGGCCTCTTCATCGCCGTGGCGTGAGCAGCCAGTCGAGAATCATCCGGGCGGTCACGGCCGGGGCCTCCAGGTGCACGGTGTGGCCTGCGCCCTCGACATGCGCGTGCATGCTGCCGGCGACGGCGCGGTGCATGCGCCCGCCGATCTCGGTGAACTTCGCGTCGCGAGTGCCGGTGATGACGAGCGTCGGCACCGAGAGTCCGCGCAGCCGCGGCCACAGATTCACCTGGGTGCCTGTCCCGGCGTGGCGCAATGAGTCCGCGAGCCCGCGGGGGGAGTTGCGCAGCCTCTCGTCCAGCATGGCCATCTCGGGCGTGAGGCCGGAGAACATCGGGTTGGCGAGCCACTCGTCGATGAAGACGGCAGTGCCGATCTCCTCGATGCGGTCGGCGAGGGCATCGTCCGCCTCCCTGCGGGACTTCCTCTCCCTGGCATCCTCGATCCCGGCCGTTCCGCTGATGAGGACGAGTCCCGTCACCTTCCCGGGGTGGGCCAGGGCGGAATGCAGTGCCATCCGCGCACCCATCGAGTAGCCGACGAGGATTCCCTTGCTCATCGTCTCTGCGATGTCGTCGCCGCACTGCGGGAGGCTCCGGGCACCGTCCGTGGAGCCGCCGTGGCCGGGGGCATCAATGAGCGTCGCCTCGACGGGGTCCAGAAACGCGAGGAGCGGGTTCCATGACCCGCGGGTCTGTGTGAACCCGTGGACGAAGGCAACCGGGAGTCCGGTCCCCACGGTCTCGTGGGCGAGGATCACTTCCGGCGGCTCACTTCGCGAGCACGCGCTCGAGGACGTTGACGAAGACGTCCACGTCCTGCGCGCCCGGCACCATGAACCTGTCGTCGATCACGAAAGTCGGCACGGCGGAAATCTCGCGGTCCATCGCGCCGCGCAGGTCGGCCACCACCTCGGCCTTGCCCCCGTCGCCGTCCAGCCACACGACAAGGTCATCAGCGTCCATGCCGACCTCGCCGGCGCAGCGCGCGACAGTGGCGGCGTCGCCCACGTCGAGCCCCTCGGTGAAGTACGCGCGCAGGAGACGCTCCTTGAGTGAGTCCTGCAGCGCCGGACCACCCGTCTCGAGGGCGCGATGGAGCGCCCGGTGGGCGAGCACGGTGTTCGCGCGGAGGGCGATGTCCATGCGGAACTCGATGCCGTCGGCCGCGGCCACCTTTGTGACGTGCCCGAGGATCTGATCTGCCCGTTCCCTGCCGCCGAACTTCTTCGCGTAGGCGTCCCTGACCGGGGTGCTCGCACCGGCCGGGGCGGTGGGGTCGAGCTGGTAGGCGCGGTAGGTCACCTCGATCGGCTCCGTGACACCTTTCTCCCTGAGCACGGCGACGGCCTTCTCGAAGCGCCGCTTGCCGATGTAGCACCAGGGGCACACAACGTCGGACCAGATTTCGACTCGCACGGTGCGAGACTAGGCCCATGGCATCCCCGGGCGACACCTCGGCGACATTCTGCGCGGCGCTCGTGGATGAGTGGGCGCGCCAGGGCGTGGCGCACGCCGTCGTGGCGCCGGGCAGCCGTTCCACCCCGCTCGCGGTGGCGATCGCCAGGGAGCCCCGTCTGCGGCTGCACGTGTTCCACGACGAGCGCAGCGCCGGGTTCGCCGCCCTCGGCATCGGGCGGGCCACCGGCAAGCCCGCGGTGCTGCTGTGCACCTCGGGAACCGCGGCCGCCCACTTCGTCGCGCCCGTCCACGAGGCGAGCCTCAGCCGCGTCCCCATGATCGTCTGCACCGCCGACCGGCCCCCTGAACTGCGTGACGTGTCCGCACCCCAGACGATCGACCAGACGAAGATGTTCGGGAGCACCGTGCGCTGGTTCCACGACCCCGGCGTGCCGTCAGAGGATGCGTCGCACACGTGGCGCTCGCTGGCGCGCCGTGCGCTGGCCGCGAGCGTCGGCACGCTGCCCGGTCCCGCGCACCTCAACCTGCCGTTCCGCGAGCCTCTCCTGGGGGAGGTCGGCGAACTGCCGGCGCCGGACGATGCAGCGATCATCCCGGGCACGCTCGGCGTGGACCCCGCGACCGTGTCGCGGCTTGCCGCGCTTCTGTCCGGGCGGCGCGGGGTGCTGGTGGCAGGCCGCGGGTCTGCCCCCGGTGTCCTTGCTCTCGCCGAGTCCGCTGGCTGGCCCGTGTTCGCCGACTCGCTGAGCGGGCTGCGCGAGTGCCACCCGAACGTGGTGGTCGGTTTCGACCCGGTGCTGCGGTCGGCGGCGCTGACGTCGCGTCTCTTGCCCGAGGTGATCGTGCGCGTCGGCGACCCGCCCGCATCGAAGGTGCTCGCACAGTGGGCCGTGCGCACGGGCGCGGGCGTCGTGCAGGTCAGGGACCACGAACAGGTCGTCGACCCGGACCACGCGGTCTCGCTCTCGGTGTCCGGGCCCGTCGACAGGATCTGCGGGATGCTCGCTGGCTCGGTGGAGCCCGCGGGGGAGGGCTGGCTCGCGGGATGGATGGCGGCTGAATCGGCGGCGCAGAAGGCAATCACGCGCCACACCGACGAGAACTTCGTGGAGCCCACGGTGGCGAGGCGCGTGGCGGACACATTGACCCCGGGCGACAACCTGGTCGTCTCGTCGTCGATGCCGATCCGGGACCTCGAGTGGTTCGGCACGGTGACCCCCGGTGTCAGCGTCCACTCGAACAGGGGGGCGAACGGCATCGACGGCGTCGTGAGCACGGCGGTCGGCGTCGCACTCGGCACCGGACGCCCCACCACGCTCCTCATCGGGGACGTCGCCATGGTGCACGACTCGAACGGCATGTGGGGCCTGTCCCGCCGCGGCGTGGACCTGCGGATCATCGTCACCAACAACGACGGCGGTGCGATCTTCTCCTTCCTGCCGCAGGCCGCGCAGGTGGACGGGGCGACCTTCGAGACCCTCTACGGCACCCCGCACGGTGTCGACTTCGCCGCCCTGTGCGCGGCGCACGGCATCGCTCACGTGGCCGTGTCCGACCGTGACGCGTTCGAGGCGGCACTCCCGGGGCCGGGGACCCGCATGGTTGAGGTGCGCTTCGACAGGTCCGTCAACGTCGCCGCGCACGACGCCCTGAACGCGGCCGTGACGGCGGCGGTCGATGCCTCTACGGCCTGACGATCGCAGAGAGCATCGCCTGGAACTTGGCCTGCGTCTCGGCGAGCTCCGCCGGCGGGTCGCTCTCGGCCACGATGCCGCCTCCCGCGAACAGCCGGGCCGTCCTCCTGTCGGGGGAGAACTCGGCACACCTGATGGTCACAGCGAACGTCCCGTCGCCGTGACGGTCGACGATGCCGACGGCGCCGCCGTAGTTGCCGCGCTCCATCGGTTCGTGCGTCTCGATGAACTCGATCGCACCCGCGGACGGTGATCCGCCGAGCGCTGGCGTGGGGCACAGGGCCCTGACCAGCGTCATGACGGCCGGACGCGGCTCCGACAGAGCGCCTTCGATCGCGGTGCCGAGGTGCTGGACGTTCGCCACCGTCACGATCGAGGGCTCGGGCTCCCAGTCGAGGTAGGAGCACCACGGCAGCAGCGTGTCGTGCACCATGTCGATGACGACGCGGTGCTCGACCTGGTTCTTGGTGCTCGCGACGAGTTCCGCCGCGAGGCGAGCGTCGGTGGCCGGGTCGCCGGTGCGCGGTGCCGTGCCCGCGAGCGGGTGGCTTCGGACCGTGCGTCCCTGCACCTGGACGAGCAGCTCGGGCGAGGCGCCGATGAGCCCGTCCACGCAGAACCTGTAGCTGCTGCCGAAGGACGCCCGCAGGCGGAGGAGGACGGCGTGCACGTCGATCGGCTCGCGCGCGGTCACCGAGACGTCGCGGGCGATGACAGCCTTCAGGAGTTGTCCCGCCCTGACGGCGTCGCGGGCCGCCCCGACCGCGGCGAGGTACTCCTCGACCGGTGTGACGGGCGAGACCTCGTACGAGTTGGCCGACACTGCGGGGGATGCTGCCCGGAGCGCCTCGGCCACTGCCTCGTCGACCGCGCTGTCGGTGAGTGATGAGGGGTCCGGGCCGACGACGGTGACGCAGCACCGCCCGTCAAGGTCCTTGGTGACGACGGTCCGGGGAAGGACGAACCGTGCCGGCTGCCGCGGGAGGAAGGGGACCACGCCGAACAGATGGGGGCCGTGCCCCCGGGGCGGAACCTCTCCGTCGACGGGCTGCAGGCTGTCGAGAAGGGCGTCAAGATCCTCCTCCATGACGACCGCGGCAGAGCCGCGCCCCGCCGCACCCACTCCGTCGCGCACGAAGAGCATGCCGTCGCCGCGGCACACGTCGTTCAGGTCGACGTGCACGTCCAGCGGGCGCGTCCGGAAGAGCATCACGCGTCCCGGGTGCCGACCATCAGCTGGGTCAGACCGCCGCTGAGCTGGGTGTGCACCGCATCGGAGAACCCCGCGGCGCGCAGCCTTGCCACGAGCTCGTCCCGCGGCGGGAGGTAGGCCACGCTCCGCGGCAGGTACCTGTACGCGGGTCCGTCGCTCAGGAGCGCCCCGATGCGCGGCACGACCTTCCCGAAGTAGATGTTGTTCCCGAAACGCACGAGGGGGTTGTGCGGCACGCCGACGTCGAGCAGTGCGACCCTGCCGCCGGGCCTGACCGCGCGGGCGCACTCACGGAAGAACACGTCCAGGTCCACGAGGTTGCGCAGGGCGAAGCCGCACATGATCCCGTCCACCGCGCCATCCGGCACGGGCAGCCTCAGGATGTCGGCCTGGGCCCGCGGCGCGCCGGAGCGGTCGTTCGAGAGCATCCCGAATGAGAGATCCATGGAGATCGGCTCCAGACCGGCCCTGCGCAGGTCCACGCACAGGTCGCCCGTGCCGGAGGCGAGGTCGAGCACGCGGGAGCCGACGGGGAGCGCGAGGTCGCGCACCGCCCTGCGGCGCCAGCGGACATCCAGGCGGAACGTCATGATGCGGTTGACGAGGTCGTAGCGCGGGGCGATCGCGTCGAACATGCTCTGGACCATTGCGGCCTTGTCCGCACCCTCCGGCAGGCTCTCGCGGTCCCAGCTGTTGCTCACGGGGCAAGGCTACGGCTCGTGCGCACGGGAAATCCCCGCTGGTTCGTTGCCGTCGGTCACCGAACGGCACAATGGGCGCAGCAAGCCGGCGGGGGCACCACCGCCCGCACAAGGGGGACAGCCATGATCGATTTCACTCTCGCTCCGGAGCACGAGGAGATCCGCACCAGGGTCCGCACCTTCGTCGACGACGTCATCAGGCCCGCGATGGAGCCCTTCGGGCACCGCGACGAGATGGAGGAGTCCGAGCGCGGCAACTACATCAAGGCGCTCCTCGGGCTGCGCAAGGAGGCCGTGCGCCAGGGCCTGTGGCTGCCCCACATGCCGAAGGAGTACGGCGGCATGGGTCTCGGGCACGTGGCTCTCGCGATGGTCCAGTCCGAGGCGGCCAAGACGCGCGTCGGGCCGTGGGTGTTCAACTGCCAGGCGCCCGACGAGGGAAACATGCACACCCTCCTCCACTGGGCGAACGACGAGCAGAAGGAGAAGTACCTCAAGCCGCTCCTGAACGGCACGACGTCATCGTGCTTCGCGATGACCGAGCCGGAGGTTGCGGGCTCCGACCCCACGCTCATCCGCACGCACGCCATCAAGGACGGCGACGAGTGGGTCATCAACGGCCACAAGTGGTTCATCTCGGGTGCCCGCCGGGCAAAGTTCGCGATCCTCATCGCGCGCACGGAGATGGACGTGCCCGAGGGCTCGCGCGGGGCGAACACCGCGTTCATCGTCGACATCCCGACGGAGGGCTGGAACGACGTGCGCGAGGTGGAGACCATGCACGGCTCCACGGGCCACTCCGAGATCGTCATCAGCGACCTGCGAGTGCACGACCGACAGGTGCTCGGTGGGCGCGGCAACGGGCACAGGCTCGGGCAGTACCGCCTGGGGCCGGCACGCCTGGCGCACTGCATGCGCTGGATCGCCCAGGCCGAGATGGCCCTCGACATGATGGTCGACCGCTCCCTCAACCGCTACTCGCACGGGTCCTACCTGGCGGAGAAGCAGGGCGTCCAGTGGATGATCGCCGACTCCACGATGGAGCTGTACCAGTGCAAGCTGATGGTGCTGCACGCCGCGTACCTCATCGACAAGGGCGTCGACTTCCGCAACGAGGTCTCCATGGCCAAGCACTTCGTGGCGAACAGCCTCAACCGCATCATCGACCGCGCGATCCAGGTTCACGGTGCCCTCGGCTACTCCACGGACACGCCTCTCGCGAACATGCTGCAGAACGCGCGCTGGGCGAGGTTCGCCGACGGTGCGGACGAAATCCACCAGATGCGCATCGCCCAGATGTCGATCAAGGCCTACACCGACCACAAGTCCACGTGGTCGGCCACGGGGAGCCTCCCGCTGTAGGCGCGGCCGGGGTCAGCCGGCCGCCTCGACGGCGGCCTGCTTGGCCCAGCGGTAGTCAGCCTTGCCGGCAGGCGAGCGCAGGATCTCCGGCACGAACACGAAGGCCTTCGGCAGCTTGTAGCGCGCCACGTGCTTCTCCGCCTCGGCGAGGAGCCCTGCCTCGTCGGGCGAACGGCCGTCCTTCAGGCGCACGATCGCCACGACCTCGTTGCCCCAGCGCTCGCTCGGGCGGCCCGCGACGACGCAGTCGTACACGTCGGGGTGCGCCTTGACTGCGGCCTCGACCTCCTCGGCGAAGATCTTCTCGCCGCCCGAGTTGATGGTGACGGAGTCGCGGCCGTGCATCTCGATCATCATGTCCGCGGTCAGGCGGGCACGGTCGCCGGGCACCACGTAGCGGACGCCGTCCACCACGGGGTAGGTGCGCTTCGTCTTCGCCTCGTCGCGCAGGTAACCGAGTGCCAGGCGGCCGCTCTTGGCGAGCCAGCCGAGCTCATCATGGCCCGCCTCGAGGACGCGGGTCATGTCCTCGGACAGGATGTGGTTCTGGGGTGCCCACGGGAACGTGCCCGTGCTGGCGGACCCGCTCGCCGCGACCTGCGACAGCTGGCCACCGGCCTCCGATGACCCCAGACCGTCCACGAGGAGAACGTGCGGGACGTGGGAGAGGAACTCCTCCTTCAGGTGCGCGGACAGCGGCGCGCCGCCGCTGAGGATGCTGAGCAGGCCGGTGAGGTCGTACGAGCCCGCCGCGAGACCGTCCAGCAGGGGGCGCGCGAAGGCATCACCCACGATGAGGAGGAAGTTCGCCTTCTCCCGCTCCACCAGGCCCCAGATGTCCTCGGGGTCGAGTCGTTCGGGCACGGACTGCACGAGGATCGTGCCGCCGGAGAGCCAGGTGCGCATGGCGATCCAGTGGGCCGCCCCGTGCATGAACGGAGGGCAGGGGAGAGCACGCAGGCCGCCGGCCGCGGCTGCCACGTGCTCCTCCAGCGTGGTCGCCTCCTTGTTGCCGCCGAAGCACTCGACAACGGCGTCGGCGTTGCGCCACAGCACGCCCTTCGGCATGCCCGTGGTGCCTCCCGTGTAGAGGATGTAGAGGTCGTCCCCGCTGTAGCCGGCTGCGGGCTTGTCGGCTGAGGCCCGCGAGAGCGCGTCCTCGTACCAGACGGCACCGTCCATGAGTGGCTCGCCGGACGAGTCGGGCACCTGGAGGATGACGCGCAGGCGGGGCAGGTCCGCGCGCACCTCCGCGAGGAGCGGGGTGAAGCGCGAGTGCACCACGATCGCGGTCGCGCCGGAGTCGGTGAGCAGGTACTTCAGCTCCTCGGCCACGTAGCGGTAGTTCACGTTGAACGGCGCGACGCGCGCCTTCCATGCGCCGAGCATCGCCTCGAGGTACTCGTTGCCGTTGTGCAGGTAGATCGCGAGGTGGTCCTGGCCGCTCTCCCAGTTGGGCAGGGCGTCCCGCTCCGCGGAGCAACCGAGCCCCTGCGCGGCGAGATGGTTGGCCAGCCGTCTGGTCCTCTCCGTCACCTCCGCCCACGTGAAGCGCTTGTCGCGGAACACCAGGCACTCCTGGTCGGGTCGCGTGGCTGCGATGGCCTCGTGGATCTCGGCCATACCGATTGTTGCGGGCACGAACTGCGTCATCCCCGAACGATAACCTCGCCGCGGAAGGAGGGACCATGTCGAACAGCCCCCACGCCCCGCTCTTCGGTGTCTTCGTCCCGCAGGGATGGAAGATGGAACTTGCCGGCATCGAGGGTGCCGAGAACAAGTGGAACAAGGCGGTGGAGATCGCGGTGCTGGCCGAGCAGCTCGGCTTCGATTCCATCTGGGTGTACGACCACTTCCACAACGTCCCCGTGCCCGCCCACGAGGCGGTCTTCGAGTGCTGGACCACGATCGCCGCGATCAGCCAGCGCACATCCCGCATCCGTCTGGGGCAGATGGTCGGCTGCAACAGCTACCGCAACCCCGGTCTCCTCGCGAAGATCACGTCCACTGTCGACGTCATCTCGGGCGGCCGCCTGGACTGGGGCATCGGAGCGGGCTGGTACGAGAACGAATACCGCGGGTACGGCTACGAGTTCAAGAAGCCGTCCGACCGCATCGGGATGCTGCGCGAGACCGTGGAGATCGTGAAGTCCATGTGGACCAACGCGGAGACCACGTACGACGGCAAGTACTACAAGATGGAGAGGGCGAACTGCGACCCCAAGCCGCTCCAGCAGCCGACACCGCCCGTGTGGATCGGCGGCGGCGGCGAGAAGGTGACCCTGCGCGTGGTTGCGGAGCACGCCGACGTGTCCAACTTCGGGAGCTCGGTGGAGGAGTTCGTGCGCAAGCGCGAGATCCTGAAGGGCCACTGCGCGGCCATCGGCCGCGACGAGGAGACCATCCGCAAGACCGTCTCCTCGGAGGTCTTCATCCGCGAGACGGAGAAGGAGATCATCGAGGCCGGCTCGCGCAGCCTGTGGGGCGAGCCCGCAGAGTCCTGGCGGGCGAAGGCGCTCGTGGGCACGCCGGAGCAGGTGTCGGAGAAGATCCAGCGCTACCTCGACGCCGGCTGCACCGGGTTCGTGCCGTGGTGCCCCGACTACCCGAGCACCGAGACGCTCGAGCTGTTCGCGCGGCACGTCATGCCGAACTTCCGCTGAACCGTCCGGCCCGGGCCGAGGTTCTCCCGGGCCCCGTGGCTCAGGCTGAGTAGTAGCGGAAGATGACCTCGGCGATGCAGGAGGGCTTCGGTGCGCCCTCGCACTCGAAGGTCGTCTCCAGGGTCACCTGGGCGCCGCCGGCCACGTCGTCGACCGCCAGCACCTTCACGCCCGCGCGCAGGCGCGCACCGACGGGCACCGGCGACATGAAGCGGACCTTGTTGGCCCCGTAGTTCACGCCCATGGCGATGCCGCCCACGGAGAACACCTGGGGCAGCAGCACCGGCCCGAGCGACAGTGTGAGGTAACCGTGCGCGATGGGGCCCCCGAAGGGACCTGACTTCGCCTTCTCGACGTCGATGTGGATCCACTGGTGGTCGCCGGTCGCGTCCGCGAAGAGGTTCACCCGCTCCTGGTCGATCGTCATGTACTCGGAGTACCCGATGTGCTCGCCGATGAGGCCCTTGAGTGCCTCGATGCTCTCGATATGTCGTGCCATCGCGCCAGTGTGGCACACGGCCGGGCCGGGCGGGTCAGCGGAACCAGCGGGCCGCGTGGGTGCGCGACATGGGGTGCAGCAGCAGCGCGACCAGTGCCGCCTCGAACAGGAACGAGATGAGGTTGCGCTGGGTGAGCACCCAGGAGAGCGGGAGGCCGGTCTCGTGCTGGAACTTGAGAAGCGCCCTGAGGGCGACGGGGGAGAGCGACGCCGCGATCGCCAGGTGCCAGCCCAGTCGTCGACCGTTGGCCATGAGGAGACCCGCTGCCACGTACGACAGGCAGGCGAACGGTGCGATCACGCCCCCGATGCCCCCGTACCAGCGCCAGATCCCGTAGATGTCGCTGCGGTCGATCCAGTCCAGGATGGCGAACGCCCCGTTGATGTAGAGCAGCCATGTCGCGACCTGGAGCGTCTGCGGGAGCATCTGGTCGAACCACTTGCGCCAGTCCAGGTTACGGAGAGGGTTCTGCGCCATGACGAGAGTGTGCCATGTCCCGGCCGCCCGCTGCGACCACACGCGACGTGTTCCTCGGTCGCCTGTCGCTCCTGCGGTCCTCCATCACCTAGGTTGAGAGGGTGCGCAGCGGATTCGTCACTCTCGTCGGCAGGCCGAACGTCGGCAAGTCGTCGTTGGTGAACGCGATCTGCGGGCAGAAGGTCAGCATCATCTCCAACAAGCCCCAGACCACGCGGACGCGCGTGCGCGGCGTGTACCACGGTGACGGCACCCAGATCGTGTTCGTCGACACGCCGGGGATCCACAAGCCGGTCACTGCCCTCGGCGAGCGCGTGAACGCCACGGCCCTCGACTGCATCAACGATGTCGAGGTGGTGTGCCTCATCATCGACGCCACGAAGGCGTTCGGGCGCGGCGACCAGTGGGTCGCGAACAACGTCGACATGGCGAACGCGTTCGTCGTGGTCAACAAGATCGACAAGGCCAAGCCCGAGATGGTCCTCCAGCAGCTGAACGCGGTGTCGTCCCTGGGGGCAGCCGCGTACTTCCCCGTGTCGGCGTCCACCGGGGAGGGCCTGGACGTGCTGCTGTCCGCCCTCATGGAGAGGATGCCGGAGGGCCCGGCGTACTACCCAGAGGAGATGGTCTCGGACACCGACGAGCACGCGTGGGTCGCCGAGCTGGTGCGTGAGCAGCTGCTCGCGGTGCTCAAGGACGAGCTGCCCTACTCGGTCGCCACGCAGGTGACGGAGTGGGAGTGGCCGAAGATCCGGTGCGAGATCCTCGTGGAACGGGACAGCCAGAAGGGCATGGTCATCGGCCGCGGCGGCGAGTTGCTGAAGCACGTCGGCCAGGAGGTGCGCAAGCAGCTGCCGAAGGGTGCGTACCTGGAGCTGCACGTGACGGTGGAGAAGGACTGGCAGCAGCGCCCCGACCGCCTGGAGCGCCTGGGTTACTGAGCCGTCACCGTTGACGCGTCGCCGTCAACGCGTCGCGGTGATGTCGCGCAGGAATGCCTCGACCTCGTCCCTGTTGCGTGTGCGCGCCATCGGCGGCAGCGTGTTGAGGAGCGTCCAGCGGTATTTCATGGTGGCGAGCCGCCTGTCGAGCACCGCCACGACGCCCTTGTCCTCCGTGGTGCGCACCAGCCGGCCCGCGGCCTGCGCGAGGGCGGTGGCGCACAACGGCAGGTCGATCGCCTGGAAGGACTTCTCCCTCCCGACGGCCTCGCGCCGTGCCTCCAGCAACGGTTCGTCCGGGCGCGGGAAGGGGAGCTTGTCGAGCACCACGAGCGACAGGGTGCGCCCCGGCAGGTCGACACCCTGGAAGAAGCCGGAGGAGGCGAAGATGCACGAGTGCTCGTCCGCCATGAAGAGCTCGATCAGCCGCTGGCGGCCGTGGTCTGCCGGGGTGAGGATCGGGAAAGGGACGCGGTCGCGCAGCGCGGCGGCGGCTGCGTTCATTGCCGCGTTGCTGGTGAAGAGGGCGAGGGTGCGCCCGCCCGCGGCGGTGATGAGCGTCTCCAGCTCGTCGTGGACGAACGCCTGGAAGCCGGGTGCGTTCCTGTCCAGGAACGAGGGCGAGCAGTACAGCAACGAGTTGCGCTCGTAGTCGAACGGCGACGCGACGGACAGCTGGCCGGTGGCCTCCGGGTCGAGGCCGACACGGTCGGGCAGCGACATGGGCACGGTCGCGCTGGTGAGGACGGCTGAGTGGCTGGACCACACCCCGGCGGTGAGGACCGGCCCGACGTGCAGCGGCTTGATGTGGAGCGTGAGGCGGGCGGCCTGGCCGTCCACGTACGCGACGTAGCCCTCGAACGTGCCGAGGGCGAGGTCGATCTGCTCGGCCAGGCGCTCGCACTGGGACTGGGCGCGCAGGCGGCGCTGGTTCACGGCCTCGTTGTCGGTCTTGACGCCGCGCAGTTCCTCCAGGACGGCGTTGAGCTCCACGCGGGCCTTGGCGAGATGCCCCGACACGGCCGCCGGCAGCGGGTTGGACAGTCGCTGGCCCGCCCATGGGCTCAGCGACAGCGCGAAGGAGTCCCCGGCGCTCTCGAGCCGTGCCGCAGAAGTGGAGTCGGCGATGACGCGCCGCACTGCGCCGGAGCATGCAGAGAACCGTCCACCGCGCAGCTCGACCCCGGCGGTGTCGCTCATCACGGACTCGAGCTGGTGCACCTCGTCGAAGATGACGACCTGGTGCTCGGGAAGGATGGCACCGCCGCTGGCCACGTGGATGCCGTAGAGATGGAGGTTGGCCACGATGACGTCTGCGTTCTCTGCCTCTGCACGGGCACGCTCGGCGAAGCACTTCTCGCCCGAGGGGCACTTGGCGCGCCCCGGGCACTCGTCAGACCCGACCGTGACGGCTAGGCGCGCCCTCTCGCCGGGCGTGCGCGGCAGTTCCTCCATGTCCCCCGTGACGGTGCCGGCGGCCCACTCGATGATCGAGTCGATCTCCTTCTTGGTGGACGTGCCGAGCTCCTCGAACTCGAGCTGGCCGCTCTTGTCCTTCAGCTCGTGGAGCCGCTGGAGGCAGACGTAGTTGCTGCGCCCCTTGACGACGGCCCAGGAGAAGTCCCTGCCGAGGGAGGCGGCGAGGAGCGGCAGGTCGTTGCGGCTCAACTGGTCCTGGAGCGTCTTCGTCGCGGTGGCGACCACGGTCCGTTTCCCGGCGAGGATCGCAGGCACGAGGTACCCGAGCGACTTGCCCGTGCCGGTGCCTGCCTGGACGATGATCGACCTGCCCGACGCTATTGCCTGCGCGATCTCGTATGACATCTCGTCCTGCCCGGGACGTTCCTCTGCGCCCGGCAGGGTTGCCACCACCCTGCGCAGTGCCTCGACGGCGGCGCGCCCCGCCTCGGAGCGGCTCACCCGTTCCCGTCCAGGAGTGCGAGGGCACGGTCGAGCTCGGCTGCGTCGAAGTCGGGCCACGGGCGGTCGGTGAAGTACACCTTGCAACCGTTGATCTGCCAGAGGAGGAAGTTGGAGATGCGCGTCTCGCCTGAGGTGCGCACCAGCACGTCAACCGGGGGGAGTGAGGGGTCGTAGAGGTTCTTCTCGATTGCGGAAGTGTCGACGGGGCCCGCCGCGGCCGCACGCGACGCCGCCCGCGCGAGCTCGGCACGGCCGCCGTAGTCGAAGGCCACCGTGACGACGAGTCCGCTGTTGGGTGCGGTGTCGGCGATGGCCTTGTCGATTGCACGCTGGACATACACGGGGGTGCGCGCCCCCTTCTCCTTGAACGGCCGCCCGATCCAGCGGATGGAGGCGTTGTTGCGCCGCATCTCGTCGACCCGGCCGAAGATCTTGCGGTGCAGGGAGAGGATGTGGCGCACCTCCGGCCTGGGCCGGACCCAGTTCTCGGTGGAGAAACCGAACACGGTGAGCCAACCCACGTTGCGGGCGGCCGCTGCCCGGACGATCTCGGCGAGTGCCTCCTCGCCGGCGGTGTGCCCCTCCGTGCGGGGAAGTCCGCGCTTGCGTGCCCAGCGCCCGTTGCCGTCCATCACGCAGGCCACGTGCACCTTCCGTGGCGCTCCGGCAGGGGGAAGGTTCTTGTCGTTCACGGCGGTCCAACCCTACTGATGCCGTGTCACACGGCCGTGACAGCCCCGCCGGGGCACCCCTTCGTGGGAGAATGAGAAGGTGAGTCCCTCCTCCGCAGCCGGTGCCGACGGTCTCGTGCACGTCCTCGTGTGCGGCGGCACCCCGCGGGAATGGGGAGCGATGTCGGGGGCCGACTGGGGCGACCGGTTCGCCGAGATCGCGCGCGGTGTCGGCCGTGTCGGCGCACGGTGGGTCACCGTGATGCCTCACCATTCCTCGCCGGGGGCGGCGGCAGACCTTGAGCGGATGGCGTCCGTCTTCGGCGCGATGGACAAGGTCGAGCAGGTCCCCGCCCATGCCTCGGTCCGGTACCTCTGGCGGAGGGATGACGGGCTGGGCATCGTGGTCGACCCGCACGCGGACGGTCATGCCCGTTTCGCCACGGTCGTCGAGACGATGCGCCTCTCCGGGGAGGCCATCACCGATGAATCGCTCTCGGTCGCGCTGCTCGAGCCTGTCCCCGGCGAGCCGGACCTCGCGCTCATCCTCGGCCGGCCCGACACGCTGCCGACCTCCCTGGTGTGGGAGCTCGCGTACAGCGAGCTGGTCTTCCTCGACATCGACTGGTCCGCACTCCAGGCCGGACACCTGGAGATGGCGATCGACGACTTCAACCGACGCCACCGCAGGTTCGGCGGGCTGGATTCGTGAACCCGTGGAGTGACGAGGCGATTGTCCTCGGGTCGCGCAAGTCGAACGAGTCCAACAGGGTGGTCTTCCTCCTCACGCGCGGTCACGGAAGGATCGCCGCGGCCGCGAACGGCGTGCGCAAGACGAAGTCCCGCATCGGTGCCCG
>Ga0315902_10005793_pt1 | contig 17321 bp, 16 predicted proteins | sample LakEriMetagenome_9_FD_203523 | JGI IMG/M metagenome (GOLD analysis project Ga0315902, IMG submission 203523) | Freshwater fungal communities from buoy surface, Lake Erie, Ohio, United States - Buoy 12 MA117 | ecosystem: Environmental > Aquatic > Freshwater > Lake > Lake biofilm | place: USA...
AAGCGCCTACGCATAAGCCTTATGCCTCATCCGGCCGACGCAACCCCGCCCTGCCGCACGTCATCGACCGCTACAATCGCCGACGCCCTCATGCTAGCCTCGCGGGGCGAACACCAGCGGAAGCGCTTCTGCTCAGACGCTGAACAACGCGCTCAGAAACGACAGCTAGCTCACCACAGCCAACCGCGCGCACCGTGCTGATCGCGATGCAAATCCACGCTGAGTACGATCGCAAAACCAGCCATCAGCGTCATCATCGCCGTACCCCCGAATGAGAGCAGCGGCAACGGAATGCCTACCACCGGCACAAGCCCGATCACCATCGCCGTGTTGATGAAGACATAGCACGCCAAAGTCGCCGCCACCCCGGCGGCTGCAAGCTTGCCAAAAAGGGAGCGCGCCCGCATCGCCACTTGCATGGTCAACCCGAGCAACGCCGCGAAAAGCCCAAGCACCAGCACGCCGCCGAGCAAGCCGAACTCCTCCACGATCATGGTGAAGATGAAGTCGGTGTGCTTCTCCGGCAGAAAGTCCAATTGGCTTTGTGTGCCCTGCAGATAACCCCGCCCAAATAGTCCAGCGGAACCGATCGCGATTTTCGACTGCAGCACGTGATAGCCAGCGCCCAGCGGGTCATCCGTGATGCCGAGGAACACGTTCACACGCTGGCGCTGATAATCATGCAGCAAAGACATGTAAGCGAAAATCGCCCCACCCACCGCAACGATCGCGCCCGCCGCAATAATCCGCCACAGCAAGCCTCCCAGGAACATCACGCACACGCCGGCGAATAGGATCATCAGCGCCGTGCCCAAATCGGGTTGGTGCATGACGAGCGCCACTGGCGCCAGGATCATCAGAAACGGCGGGATCACCCAGAGCACTGTGCCGGTGCGGCGTGCATCGAGCTGGTGATAATAGCGCGCCAACGCCAGCACGATGCCGACCTTCATCAGCTCCGACGGTTGCAACGAAAGCGGCCCAATATCGAGCCAACGCTGCGCGCCCATGCGCGTCGCGCCGAACAATTCGACCGCCACCAGCAAAAGCAAGGCGCCCGCATAGAGCGGATAGGCGATGGCCAGGAAGAAGCGCGTGTCCAGGATCGCGGCAGCGACGATCACACCCACCATCATCACGCCGAAGCGCAAACCGTGCGACAGCGGCATGTCCGTCCATGCGCCCGACGACACTGAGAAGTGCATCAGCACGCCAATGAAGGCAAGCGCGCAGAGGATCGTGATGATCCCCCAATTCAGCTTGGCGAAGCGATCGAAGATCGTGCTCGGGCCGCCGCTGGATAGCACATTCGCGCTCGTCATGCGTTCCTCGACAGATTTTCTTCGAGCCGCGCCAAGGTCGCCGGCGTGCGCCGCGACGGATCGCGCAGCAACGTCGCCTTCATAACTTCTTTCGCGATGGGGCCGGCGACCGCCGAACCCGCGCCGCCATGCTCGACCACGACCGCGCACGCATAACGCGGCTCATGCCAGGGCCCGAAGCAACAGAAGAGCGCGTTATCGCGAAAGCGCCATTCGATCGTCGAATAGTGGCGGCCGCGATTGTTGCCGAGCGCGCGCACTTGCGCCGTGCCGGTCTTGCCGGCGATCTGCACTGGCTGCCAGGCGCTGTTTTCCGGCGTACGTGGCACCGTGGCGCCCGTTTCCGGGTGACGCACAAGCTCCAAATTGCCCGCGCGCAACGCCGTGCCGCCCGGCTCATTACAAACGCCGTACATACCGTCGCGCACGCGCGCCAAAAACTCCGCTTCAACGCCCGTCATCGGCGGCGGCTGCGGCGGCTCTTGCACGCCGGGCGCTTCACGCACCAAACGCGGGACGACGGCGCGCCCATTATTGCCAAGACGCGCCGCCATCACTGCAAGCTGTAATGGAGTAACACCCATCGCGCCCTGCCCGATCCCGTAATTGAGCGTCAAACCGCCGGTCCACCCCTCGTTGCGGTTCTCGCGCCACCACGTCGGATCCGGGATGAGGCCGCTGCGGATGTTCGGCACGCTGACATCGAAATGCTCGCCCAACCCAAACTGGCGGGCGACAGCGGCGATGCGTTCAGGTCCCGCCTGCAACGCAGCTTGATAGAAATAGACGTCGCACGACCATTTGATTGCGTTGTGCAAATTCACGCGGCCATGCCCACCGCGCGCCCAGCAATGGAAGATACGCCCGCCATACGGATAGGCGCCTGAGCAACTCACCGACCAATCATCAGAAACGCCCGCTTGCTTGGCCGCAATGCCGACGATCATCTTGAACGTGGAGCCCGGCGCGTAGACGCCTGTCACGACCTTATCGAACAGCGGCTTCTTCTCATCGAGATTATAGCCGTCGAAATCGGCCTGACCGATGCCGTTCACAAACAGGTTCGGATCAAAGCCGGGCGCCGACGCCATCACCAGCAAATCGCCAGTGTAGATATCCATAACGATCGCGGCGCCGGATTGTTCGCCGAAATTCTGCATCGCCGTGCGCTGCAACTCGTGATCGATGGTGAGCACGACGCCGGAGCCACGCACCGGCTCCCTACGCTCCTCGACGTCCTCGCCCATCTCAACGCCGCGCGCATTGACAATAACTTTGCGCCAGCCCGCCTCGCCGTGCAGCGTCGGTTCCAATGTCGCCTCGAGACCAGCCTTGCCGACGCGTACGTGCGGATTGCGCAGATAGGTAGCGCGGCGTTCGCCCTCGGGTGAGCCATCCTCCAAAACGCGATCGAGATCGCGTTGTGTGGGCTTTTGCACGTAGCCAATCGGGTGGCCGTAAACGATGTCGTACGGATAAGCGCGCACATCGACCGAGTTCGCGATCACGCCGCGCAGCTCAGGCAACCGCACATTGATCGCGTTGAATTGCTCCCAATTGAGCCCTTCGAGGATCGGCACCGGCTCGTAGCGCTGACCGCCGCGCACCTTGATCATCGCGCGCCGCGCCCATTCAGCGCTCTGACCGAGGATCTGCCCAACGCGGCCGACAACGTCTTCGAGGTCTTCGACCTCGGAGCGCAGGATCGCGACTTGGTAATCCTTGCTCGTCTGCGCCAACACGGTGCCGAAGCGGTCGTAAATAATGCCGCGCGGCGGCGCGATAATGCGCGTATCGAAGCGGTTCTCGTCGGCGGCGTCTGAATATTCCTGGCTGATCAGGTTCGTCGCCTGCAGCTGCGCCATGCGGAACAGGATCGTGCCAAGCACGCCCGCGCCGACGAACGAGAGCAACGCTGCACGACGCGAGAAGATCACGTTCACGTCACGCTTCGGCAACGTGGAGCCGACGGTTTTGCCGCGCTTACTCATCGACGGCCTCCAGGCTGCATGCGCGGCGCGCCCGAAGCGCTCATGTAGAGCGGCCGCACCAACGGAAACAGGATCGCCGTAATCACGGCGGTTTCGGCGTACATCGCCACCGACACGTTACGCCCGAACGCGAGCGGCGCAACCAACCAAGCCACGCCGATTGTGAAGAGCGCCGTCGCAATGAAGCCGCCCCACAGCGAGACCAAGTTCGGCGCCGACATCGCTGCCGATGCGATGCGGCCAATCAGATAAGCCGACAGATAAAGCGCCACGAACAAGCCATACGGCCCACCCGCAAGTTGATCGTGCACAAGGCCGAGTATCGTCAGTACGATCGGCGCGCGCCAACCACTCTCGTCCTCGGCCGCCCAACCGTAGGCGGCCCAAAGCACCGCGAGCGGCAATGGCGGTTGCGCGAAGATCGGCCCCAACGGCAGCGCCGGCAAGATCACGCTCGCCACCGCAAGGATGAAGCCCCAAGCGCGCAATACGCCTCGGCTCGGCGCGCGCAAGAGGCTCACTCCGTCGGCCCCGTAGGTTGCGGCTGCTCAGGCGCGGGCTCTGCTGGCGCTGGCGCTGGTTCAACGCGCGGCGTCGGCGGCGCGGCCGGACGTTGCGCCGGCGCCGTTTGCGCGGCGGCCGGACGCGGCTCGGCCGGTTGCGGCAATGTGCTGGGCGCAGCAGGCGCGGGCGCCATCGTCTCGCGGCCGATCACGGCGACCGAAGAGGTCGCATTCAGTGGCGGACCCTCATCGCCCGGCGCGGGATTTTCTTCAGGCGCCGCCACGCCAACGAACGGGATCAGGCGAACGAAATCAATCGGCTGCTGCGCCGCCGCGAGCGCCACACGCCACGAGCCGTCGCCCTGCTGGCGCGCGACGCCCACCGGAATGCCGCGCGGGTAGAGGCCGCCGTCACCAGAGGTGATCACCCGCTCGCCTTCGCGCAGGCTTTGCGCACCGACAATGAATTCAAGCCGCGGCGCTTGCAGCTGATACGGGTAAAGCACCAATTCCGGCGGACGCGTCGCTTGGCCAGCCAACACGGCGCGCACACGAGACGCCTCGCCCATCACCGGAATGCGCGAATTGTAATCATCGAGCATCAGCACACGCGATGAGCGTTGCCCCACCGACACCACGCGGCCAATCAAGCCGTTCTCGTTGAGCGCAATATAGCCCGAGCGCACGCCGTGATCGGCGCCGGCGTTCGCCACCAAAGTTCGCGTAAACGGCCCGCCGCTATCGAGCACGAGCTGCGCGGCGATCGAATTCTCGATGTCCGCACCTTCGCCGAAAGCATCTTCCGGCATGCGCAGCAGCGCTTCGTAGCGCGCGTTGCGTTCCGCCAAGCGCTCGGCCAATTCGCGCCACGCCAGCAATTCGCGGTTTTCGCGCTCAAGCTCTTCGACGCGATCATTGGCGCTCCACATGCCGCCGATGCGATCAAAGAAATTCTCGCTCGCACGCGCAGGCCCCGTCGCCACGCGGCCAGCCGCGGCCGCCCCGTCATCGACGACTTGCTGCGCCCCGCCTTCGCCCGACGTGTTTCCGCGTTGCACGGCGACCAGGATCACCGCGCCCACGCCCAAGGCGATGGCAAGCAAAACGCCGGCGGGTATGCGCCGTCCGCCGCCTGCACGCCGCACACTGCTTCTGCGTCTAGCCACGAATGGACGCCCTTTGCTTTAGCGCGGGTGCTTTAGACTTCTTCCGTCAGCAGCCGGCGCGCTTCGGACGAGTTTATGGTCTCCAGCGCGATTCCGCAGCCTTTGACCACACAACGCAGCGGATCATCCGCAACCGAAACGCGGATCGAAATACGCTCCTGCAGAACCGTGTCGAGATTGCGGAGCAACGCGCCGCCGCCCGTCAGCATCAAGCCGTGGTCGTAGATGTCGGCGGCCAATTCCGGCGGCATTTGTTCGAACGCCTGGCGAACTGCGTCCACAATCCGCGTCACTGGTTCCGCCAGCGCATCGGCCACCATCGCTTCGGTGACGGTGATTTCCTTCGGCACGCCTGAGAGATTGTCGCGGCCCTTGATCGGCATGCTCATGCCTTGGCCGTGATCCGGCGCCTTGGCGGTGCCGATTTCCTTCTTGATGCGCTCGGCGGTGCTATCGCCGATCATCAAATTTTCCTGGCGGCGCAGATATTGGATGATCGCCTCATCCATCTTGTCGCCCGCTTCACGCAGCGACCGCGACCACACCAGACCGCCCAGCGAAAGCACGGCGATTTCCGTCGTGCCGCCGCCGATATCGACCACCATGCAGCCCGACGGATCGTCGATCTGCAGACCAGCGCCAAGCGCGGCCGCCACCGGCTCTTCGATCAGCTTCACGCGGCGCGCGCCCGACGCCTGGGCGCTCTCCAAAATCGTGCGGCGTTCGACCGGCGTAGCGCCCGTCGGCACGCAGATCACGATCTGCGGCGAGATCAGCGCCGGACGCGGCAGCACCTTGCGGATGAATTGCTTGATCATCTCCTCGGCCACGTCGAAATCGGCGATAACGCCGTCGCGCAGCGGACGGATGACTTCCATGTTGCGGTGGGTCTTGCCGAGCATGGTTTTGGCTTCGGAGCCCACGGCGTAAACCACTTTGCGGCCGCCTTCGTTGACGTACGCCACCACCGACGGCTCGTCCAAAACGATGCCGCGGCCCTTGACGTGGATCAGCGTGTTCGCGGTCCCGAGATCGATGGCCAGATCTGGCGCAACAAGACCGAACATATTGCCGAGCATGCCTATGAAACCCTCGCCGCTGAGTAGCCGCCGAATCGGCCCTGAACAGGACTTAATGCGGCAAGCTTAACAATCTTGAGACGGCGGCAACCATGTGGTTGCCGTCAGGGCGATGGGGCGCAATGCGCTGGAACCTCAAGGTTCCGCGCCTTCCGCCGACCGACCGCCCCCGTCGCCGACGGATTGCACTTGCCGCGATGTTTAAGGCGATGCAAGGGCCGCGCCGCGCGTCATCTCTTCGCCATGTTGATTGCGGCAAAGACACACCCGGCAGCCGGACTGGCGCGCACGCTTGCAGCGCTCGTTACGGCGCCCGATTATTTGGGTGCGGGACGACCAGACCCGGGCGGGGATTTGCTTGATCATCAAGGCTTTAAGATTCCTGGTCGCGGCTTTGTTCGTGGCCTTTGCGGCGCCAGCGGCGGCGCAGACCAGCGTTGACGAAGCCGAACGCGGCATCGTGCGCGTCGTCGTGATCCTGCAAACCAGCGAAGGCCGTATGCTTTACGGCTCCGGTTCGGGCTTTGTCGTCGGCCCAAATCTCATTGTCACCAACGCGCATGTGGTCGCCCCGGCGCGACAGCGCGCCGAATATGGCGTGGCGATCGTGGCGCCAGAGGGCGACGGGCTCATTCCGGCGACGATTATCCGCTACTCGCCTCTTTCCGAACTTGCACTGCTTGAAGTACGCGACGGGCCTGACCTGCCGACGCTGACGATATCCACAGTTGAACCGCATCCGGGCGACGGTGTGGTCGCTCTAGGCTACCCAGATGTGGATTACCAGGGCGCGACCGGCGCGGACTTGTTGCGCCCCTCGCCGCCCTCGCGCACCTCCGGCCAGATCGCCTCGCTGCGCGACCGCGCGCCCACCGGCGACGAAATTCCGACCATCAACCACCAAGCGGTCATCTCCTCCGGCTCCTCGGGCGGCCCGCTTTTGGACGAATGCGGCCGCGTCATCGGCGTAAATTCCTGGCACGTCTCAGGACAGGACACGCGCGAAACCCGCGGCGTCTCCACCCGCGCCAACCAGCTGCTCCAATTTTTGGACGAAGCCGGCGTCACGCCGACGCTCAGCGACGAACGCTGCCTCTCGTTCACCGAACGGATCGAAGCCGAACGCGCGCAGACGATCCAGGCGCTGCAAACCCAGAACGAAGAGCTCGCCAGCAAGCTTGAAACCGCCGACCGCCTAACGCGGATTGCCGTCGTGATCCTCATCGGCGGCACGCTGGCGCTGTTTGTCGCCGTCTGCGTGCTCGGCGCCTTCGTGCTTTCCACCCGCCGCCGCAACGGCCACGCAGCAGCTCCCAACCCAGATCAGCCGCAAATCCACCATGAGCCCGAGCCGTTCGAGGCGCCGCATCGCAAGCGCCACGGCGTGCTCGCCATCATGGGTGCGGCGGCGATCGCCGTGATCCTAGTCGTGGCCGTCGGCATTGCGCTCCTGCGCATGGGCGGCGAAGGCCAAAGCGCTCAGGTCGCGATCGCACCGGAATTCACCGGCTCCATCGTCTGCACGCTCGACCGCGCCGCCAGCACCGGCGCCCAAGGTGTCTCCGACATGAGCTTTACCGCCAGCGGCAATCTGTGCGTCAACGAACGCACGCTCTACGCCCCGCTCGACAACGGCGCCCGCTATCGCCGCGCCATCGTCCTCGGCGAAGCGCGCGCGCTCGACGTGTTGACGATTGATCCCAGCAGCGGCGAATTCCTCCGCGAGCGCTACCCGCTAAACGACGAGGCCTTCACCGCCGCCAACGAAGCGGTTTCAAGCTCGGCTGTCGGCCGCGGCTGCGAAGGCGACCCGCAAGCCGTCGCCACCCGCAACGAAACGCTCATGCAATTTGCCCAAGGCGCCCCCAGCCAACATCTCATTTGGCACTGCGAAGCGCGGAATTGACTTAGGGCTGTGTCGCAAGCGGAGCAGCCGCCTCCGGATACGCGACGCGCCATACAATGTTGCCGGAATCGTCCGCCACCAAAAGCGCGCCAGTTTGATCCATCGCGACGCCAACCGGCCGGCCTTGTGCTTCGCCGCGCGCATTGAGAAAGCCGGTCAAGAAATCTTCCGCCTCGCCGCTTGGTCGACCATTGGTGAACGGCACGAAAGCAACACGATAGCCGACAAGCTCGCTGCGATTCCAAGAACCGTGCTGGCCGATGAACGCGCCATTCCAATAGCGCTCCGGAATTCCGTCGAAATGATAGAAGAACAAGCCAAGCGACGCCGTGTGCGCGCCAAGCGCATAATCCGGTGCGATCGGTTCGCGCAGGCGCACGTTCGGTGGAATCTCCACGCGCTCATCGCGGTTCGCGCCCCAATAATAATAGGGCCAGCCGTAGAAGGCGCCGTCCTGCACGCTCGTCATGTAATCCGGCACGAGATTGTCGCCTAGCATGTCGCGCTCGTTCACCGCGACCCAAAGCGCATTGGCGTCGCCGCCACTCCAGCCCATGCCGACGGGATTGCGCAAACCTGACGCAAAGATGCGCGCTTCGGAGCCATCCGGATTCATTTCCCAGATCGCGGCGCGGCCCTCTTCGATCTCCATGCCTTGATCGCCAACATTGCTGACCGAGCCCACTGCGACATAAATCTTCGCGCCGTCTTCGCGCGCGATCAGATTGCGCGTCCAATGGCCATTGGCGCCTTCGTTGTACGGCAGCTCAAGCACCACCTCGCCCGCGCCCTCAACGCGCGTCGCGCCTTCCGCGTACGGAAAGCGCACCACCGCATCGGTGCTGCCGACATAGAAATAGCCGCCGACCAGAACCATGCCGAACGGCTGGTTCAAATTCTCCGCGAACACATGCCGCTCATCGACGTCGCCATCCTTGTCGCTGTCGCGCAGCAGCGTGATGCGATCGGCGCTGAAATCCGGCGCGCCGCCGCGCCGCATCATCATGTTGGCGATCCACCCTTCGATGCCGCCGCCCCGCGACGGCGTCGATGAACTCTCAGCCACCAGCACGTCGCCGTTCGGCAGCGTGTAAATCCAACGCGGGTGCGCAAGGCCTTCTGCGTAACGCGTGACGACAAAGCCTTCCGGCGCAGTCGGCGCTGCGCCATCGGGCCATCCCACGGCGCGCGGCACGTTGATCGTCGGCAAGCCGCCGCCCGCCGGCGGCGGCAATTGCGGGTCGGCGCCATAGACGATATCGGCCGGCGGCGCCGGCTGCGCGCAAGCAGCGATACTGAAGGCGAAGGCGGCAAGGAGCTTTTTCATGACGCGCATCTTAGCGCGTTTCGTGACAAGGTCGAGCGCACGCCCGATCCAGACAGGCGTCTAACTAATCGCCGTTCTGCGGCCGCAGCCATTTCCGCACGACAACCGCAACGACGATCCAAAGTGCGATGGCGACACCGCCCGCAATCGCTGCTGCGCCCCAATTGCCTTCAAGCGCATCCATGATGCCGTCGCCGGCGAAAGCGACAATCGCCGTTTTCGGCAACACGCCCAACGCCAATCCGCCGATGAACGCCCAGAAGCTAACCCGCGCCGCGCCGAACGCCATGTTGACGACCACGAAAGGCGCCGTAGGCAAAGAGCGCACGATCAAGCTGGCGAGAAAGCCGTTCTTGCCCATGAAGCGCGTGAAGCGCCCGCCGGTCGCGCCGCCAAAGCGCTTCTGTGTCGCGCGGCTGGCGAAGCGGCCCGTGTAATACGTCGTCGCGCCCGAAACGATCGTGGCGATCCAAGACCACCAGAAACCCTCCTCCGGCCCGAACGCCACAACGCACGCACCGATCAACACAATCTGCGGGGCGCCGACATAAGCCGTCAGCACGAACACCAGGATCGTGACCGGCAAGCCCAAATGCGTACGCCGCGCCTCGCCCAACGTGCCGTCAATGAAGCTCTCGATCTCGGCGCCGTAATGGAGCCGCCCCACGACCAGCATGATCGCCACCACGACGACCATGCCGACCGAGATCGCCACCGCGCGCCAAGCGCGTGCGTCCATATTGTTCACAAAGTCGGAGAACCTAGCCGCCAAGCCCTGCGGCGGCGCCTCGGGCTCAATCTGATCTTCTCGCGGCTCGGTCATTGGCCCCGCCTCTCGCCTGCCGGCGCGGCGGGGTCAAGCACCCGCGCTCAGGCGGCGCGGCGCTTCAGCAACGCGCCCATGGCGTCCGCCCGCACCGCGGCCGCACGTCGTTTCGGCTTGGCGACCTCAGCCTGCGGGATTTCCACGTCATTCATGCGCGGTTTCAAGGACTTGATCAGGTCCTCCTCGACCCGGCGGCGATCCACCTCGTCACGGATAGGCCCCAGCACGTAGCGTTCGGTCGCGCCGTAATACCAATAGGCCCGGCCCCATTTTTCGTGGCCGAGTAGCCGCGAGCGCAGGTCCGCCGCTTTGCCCACGTAGAGCGCCTCCAAAAAAAACCCCCAGCGGCGGCGGACAAAAACGTAAATCCCGCCAACGCCCTCAGGCGGCAGGCCCTTCTTGGTCAGCACGCACTTTAACCGATAGCGCTGGCCGCTTTTGCCACGCCAGGAATGTGCGCCGAACAGGAACATGGGCCCCTCCTTATGAGGCGGCGAGGCTCGGCTCCGAATCGTAAACGCATGATTAACCGATTGCGACCGCGGCAGGGCCTTTTGCGCCCGCGCAAACCGCAGCCCGCCTAGGCTTGCTAGCGCCAGAGCATCCCCCGCCCGCTTGAGAGCGCCGGCTTTCGGAGGCAAACAATGCTTATGGCCCTGGACGCGCTTCCCACCCTCTCCCTGCATGACCGCCGCGCCAACCCGGAGGCGTTCGCGAAAGCGATGGGCGAGAGCTACGCGCAATTCGGTTTTGCTGTGGTGCGAGATCATGGCCTCGACCAGGGCATGATTGATCCCGCACTGGCCTCGACCAAAGCCTTCTTTGCGCTGCCCGAGGATGTGAAGCGCCGCTACCATGTCAAAGGCGGCGGCGGTCAACGCGGTTACGTGCCATTCGGCGTCGAAGCCGCCAAAGGCGCCGACAAAGTCGATCTCAAGGAATTCTGGCACGTCGGGCGCGAATTGCCGGCAGGCCATCGCTACCGCGCCGAGATGCCAGACAATCTTTGGCCCGCCGAAATCGAGCGCTTCGAGCGTGACGTTTACGCGCTCTATTCCGCGCTCGACACACTTGGCCTCGAATTGCTGGGTTCGATCGCGACCTTCCTCAAGCTGCCGGAGAATTTCTTCGAAGGCCCGGTGAAGGACGGCAATTCAATCCTGCGCCTGTTGCATTATCCGCCGACGCCCCCGAACCCCGAAGGCATCCGCGCCGAAGCGCACGAAGACATCAACGTCATCACGCTCCTGCTCGGCGCCGAAGAAGCGGGCCTGCAATTGCTGACGCGCGAAGGCCAATGGCTGGATGTAGCGCCACCCGAAGGCGCGATCGTTGTGAACATCGGCGACATGTTGCAGCGCCTCACCAATCACGTGCTGCCGTCCACCTCACACCGCGTCCGCAACCCAAGCGCCGAGCGCGCGCACCTACCGCGCTATTCGATCCCGTTCTTCCTGCACTTCGCGCCGGACTATCTGATCGAAACGCTGCCAAGCTGCATTAGCGCGGAAAATCCCAACCGCTATCCGACGCCGATCACCGCGCAAGGCTTCCTCATGGAACGCCTCCGCGAAATTCGCTTGGCGTAACGTCAGAGCTAGCGGCAACCCACATCACATGACACGTTAGCCCCCAAGCGCACGGACAAGCGCATCGGGGGGACACATCATGAAACTTGTGCTGCGGATCGCGCTCGGCCTGGCCGGCCTGCTCTTCATCGGCATCGGCCTCTCGTTCTGGGCCAATCCCGCAACCCCCGCCGCACGCCTCGGCATTGAAGCCGCCAACGCGCTCGGCACATCGTCTCTGCGCGCAGACATGGCGGCGTTCTTCGGCGTCGCAGGCTTCCTGACGCTCATGGCTGTTGTGCGCTCCAACGCACGCCTGCTCACCGCGCCATTGCTGATGATCGCTGTCGCCCTCACTGGCCGGATCATAACCGTGATCATCGACGGCTACACGCCCGACATGATGCAGCCCATAGTCATCGAAGCGGTCCTGCTCGCTCTGCTCGCCGCCGGACGCCGCTTGATCTAATCGGCGCTACGCCGCGTTCAAACTCTCACCGTGAATGATCGACACGCAGGTGCCGTCGTCTCCCGACTTTGTGGTGACGCGTGCGTCGAGTTGTGACGCCAGCGCGCTGACGATGCTGGCGCCGAGCCCACCTTTCTCATCAACGAGACTGAGATGCGCTTTGCCGACGCCATTGTCCGTCACGCTCAACGCCCAATTCGGATCGTCCGCATCGTAAGCTACATGGATGACGTTGCCGGGTTTCTGCACTGGAAATGCGTGCTTCAGCGCGTTGATCACCAGTTCGGTGATGATGAGCCCCAGGCTCACCGCGACGCTGGACGTCGCCCGCCCGCCCGAGACGTGCACCGTCACCACTATGGCGTCTTCGCCCTCCGGGATCATGGCGCCGCCTAGGCTAGCACATAATTGGATGAGATAGGATTCAAGTTGGATCGGCTCGCCGCCAACAGACGCGTGCAGATGTTTCTGCACCGCCGCCACGGCCAACACGCGCTTGTGCGCGTCATGCAAGTGTGACCGCGTTTCCTCTGAGCTCACGGCGCGGGCTTTCATGAGCAAAATGCTGGCGATGATCTGCAGGCTATTGGAGACACGATGCTGCATCTCCTCCAGAAGCAATTCTTTCTGCCGGAGCAATTCATCGCGTTCGCGCTCAATAGCGCGACGTTCAGTGACATCCTCGATGGCGATCAACACCGAGCCCGCACTGTGCTCGTCCACCAATTTGCCCACGTTCAACAGCATTACGCGGTAGCCAATGCCGGGGAACTCACGCTCCACCTCGTAATCCTCGACAACGCCTTGTTCGGATTTCGCGCGCTCGAGAAAAACATCGAAAGAGGGCAAATCCCATTGCCCGTCGCCGAGCTCGCTCAGCCGCTTGCCGATCGTGTCCTGCGGTTCGACCTGAAAATCGCGATAGAAGGAGCGACTGGCGAAGATCACACGCAAATTGGCGTCCAGAACGATGAGGGGTTCGCGAACCGTGTCTACAATCGCCTGGGCAAGCGCATTGGAGGCCTCGATCCCCCGCGGTGGGGTGGATGACGGCATGATGTGCTTCTTTCGATGAGGCTCATCATACTCTCCCCCGGGCCACTCTCCCAATTGATCTCGATCAAAATACGGGCGCGAAAGCTGAAACGGCTCCCCGGTGGCGGGGAGCCGTTCCTAGTAGTGCGGCGGAGAAGGGCGGGGGACGTCCTCCCAGCCGCGCCAGTCAACGGTGAAAACTCAAAAAAGGTTCCACTTCAGCATAAGTTTCGCTCGTCAAAGTGTAACCGTGGCGATCCAGAATTCTGAAACTCTCAGCCCCGAGCATCTCTCTGGCGTCCCGCAGCCCATCGCGGGCGATCTTGCGCGCGTTCTCCAAATCGGTCGGCAGCGGCAGCAGCGCCCAGCATTTAGAACTCGGGTCCATCGGATCGGTCAGATATTCCACGAAAAGACACATCCGACTCGCTCCGTTTGTGCGACAGTGTTCGATGAACGCCGCCGCACGCAAAAGTATCCCGTCAAGCTGCTACGATTTGTAATGCTGGACAGTGTCGCGGCAGGATCGCGGCGCCCGCGTCATCGCGCTTTGATCCAATGGCTTAGAGTGCGCGGGCGCCAAGTCCACCACACGGCCCCCTTTTCCTCGGGCATGCGTTGACGGGTGTTAGAAAGACACCCCTCCCATGAAAAATAAGAGCACTCTCTTCTCTGCGGTCGCGGCTTTGGCGCTCGCCACACCTCTCATAATTACAAGCGCGTCGGCACAATCCGGTTCACCGCGCGAGCAACGGCAAAGCCAGCAGCAAGGCTATGGTGATCGCGATCGAGACGGCAATCGCGCCGAAGCCCGCGACGATCGTCGCAATGACGAAGCACGCGGCGCGCGCGATCGCCGCGAAAACTGGCGAGACGACCAAAACAACGCGCGTTGGGACGATACCCGTCACAACGGCTATTACGAAAACAATCGTTGGACCTACGGTCGCCCGTCGGATGGCCAATACAATCGCCCGGGCTTCTCACTTGGCTATCGCCCGTGGGCGGTTGGTCAGAACCTCGGCTATTACAACGGCCATTTCCAAACCATCGATTATCGCAGCGCGCAGCTCCGCAGGCCCGCGCGCGGCGCCCATTGGGTCCGTGACGATCGCGGCGACTATCTGCTCGTCAATCGCTCCGGCCGCGTCTTGCAGGTCTTCGTCAGCGGCCAACAACCACGCGACCGTCGCCAAAGCTGGCGTGAAAATAGCGCGGACGCACGTTGGGACGACAACCGCTACAACGGCCATTATCGCAACAACAGATGGAGCTACGGCCCGCCATCAGGCGACATGCGCGGCGTCGTCTATGGCTATCAGCCGTGGCAGCGCGGCCAACGGCTCGGCTATTACAACGGCCGTTATCAGGAAGTCGATTATCGCTCGAACCGAAACCTGCGTCCGCCGCCGCGCGGCTACCATTGGGTCCGCAATGATGGTGGCGACTATCTGCTCGCCGCCATCGCCGGCGGTCTGATCGCGCAAGTGATCCTAAACAGCACGCGTTAGACAAAAGAAACTGGACCGCCTCGGCATCGCCGGGGCGGTTCTTTTACACGCAGCGCGAGGCTCCATGATCAACGTACAATGCCCGATCGAAGCGCGGCTCCATCACGGCATCTGGCGCATCACGCTCGATGGCCTCTTCTACGGCGACTATCGCTCCAAATCGAACGCCGCCGAAGCCATCCACCAAATTGTCGGCAATTTGCTCGCGCAAGGCCGCAAGGGCGTCATCACCTGGAAGGAATAGCCGGCGGCTTCACTTCCGGTGCTTGCCCTTTGGCGCCGGCTTCTTGGAAGGTGGACGACGCTCCTCTGCGCCCTTGCGATGCGGCTTTGGGTTTCGCCGTGGCTGCTCAGCGTGCTTCGGGCGATCCGACCGCGGGGGATGCTCCACCCGTTCGGGCCGCTCAGCGCGTTGCGGGCGCTCCGTGCGTTCGGGGCGCTCCGTGCGCTTAGGTCGTTCCGTGTACGGCGTCTCGATCTGCGGCGGCGCATCGATGCGCGTTGCGCTGATGCCCTTCTCGATATTGCCGGCGCGCCCGATGCGCTCGAAGAAGCCGTCGATACTGGTCGCGCTGATCTCGACGTGAGTTTCGTTTTGTTGAATGCGGATCGCGCCAAGTTCGCGCTTATTGATGCCGCCCGCCTTGCACAGCATCGGGATCAACCAACGCGGCTCAGCGCGTTGATTGCGGCCAACGGAGAGCGAAATCCAAGCGCCGCCGCTGACGAAATTCCCGCCGGCTTCGCCGCGCGGCGGACGCCGATCGCTACGCTCTTGGCCTTCACTCCAAGCCGGCGCTGGCGCCAGATCTTCGGGCGCGGCTTGGCCCTTGCGATAGAGCCGCACGAACGCCGCGGCGATCTGCTCCGGTCCATGACGCGCCACCAGCGCGCGCACGATGCCGGTTTCCGCGCCTTGCAACGGCTCGCTCAAAAGCTCATCACCAAGCAGGCGCTCATCGTCGCGCTTCTTGATTTCTTCCACGCTCGGCGGATCGCCCCATTTGGCGGTGATTTGCGCTTCGCGCAGCAGACGCTCCGTCCGTCGCCGCGCTGAATGTGGCACGATCAGCACGCTGGTGCCTTTTCGGCCCGCGCGCCCTGTACGCCCGCTTCGGTGCAACAAGGCTTCTGTATTCTTCGGCAAATCCGCGTGGATCACCAATTCGAGGTCCGGCAAATCGATGCCGCGCGCGGCCACATCGGTCGCGATACAGACTTGCGCGCGATGATCGCGCATCGCTTGCAGCGCATGCGTCCGCGCCGATTGGCTGAGTTCGCCCGAGAGCGCCACCACCGAGAAGCCCCGGTTTGCGAACCGGCTCTCAAGGCGCGTTACGGCCGCGCGCGTACCGCAGAACACGATCGCATTGATGGCGTCGTAATAACGCAGCACGTTAAAGATCGCGTTTTCGGATTCATGGCTCGCCGTCACCAACGCGCGATACTCAATGTCGATATGCTGCTTCTGTGCGCTCGCCGTGTTGATGCGCTGCGCATTGCGCTGGTATTTTTGCGCGAGCATCTCAATGGCGCGCGGCATGGTGGCCGAGAACATCAAAGTGCGGCGTTCTTCCGGCGCAGCATCAAGAATAAACTCAAGCTCCTCGCGGAAGCCGAGATTGAGCATCTCGTCCGCTTCATCGAGCACCACGGCGCGCAGGCCGTGCATCTCGAGCGCGCCGCGTCGAATGTGATCGACGAGGCGCCCCGGCGTGCCGACGACGATATGTGCGCCCTGGTTCAGCGCCCGGCGCTCATCGCGCGTATCCATGCCGCCCACGCACGAAGCAATACGCCCGCCCGCTTCCGCAAACAGCCATTCCAGCTCACGCCGCACCTGCATGGCCAGTTCGCGCGTCGGTGCGATGATCAGCGCCAGCGGCGCGCCCGCAGCCTCGAACTTGTCGCGCCCTTGCAGCAACGCGGCCGCCAACGTCAGCCCGAACGCCACCGTCTTGCCCGAGCCCGTTTGCGCCGAGACAATGAGGTCCGCCGCCTGCAGATGCGGGGCGAGCACGGCTTCCTGCACTGGAGTGAGCGTTTCATAGCCGCGCTTGGAAATAGCCCGCGCGAGCGCGGGAACGACGTTTTGAGGGATAGGCATCGCGAGGCTCTATGCGATCTCGCCCCATAAAGCGATGCCCGAGCGTGCGGTTTCGCGGTTAATCGGCGCGCTTTACTCAGCGCGCGAGCAAGGCCCGCAGGAAATCGGCGTCGGACCAGCCATTCCGATCGCGCCGGCGTTGGCGCAACGCTTGGAGAATACCCGTCGCCTGGCGCGCAATGACGAGGTCCAAGCCCGGCAACAGATAAAGCCGCTGATCGCCTGCGCCCGCCGCCATGACGATGCCGCCCACGCTCTCGGCCATCGAGGTGTCAATGCTGATCCCACCGGCGCGCCGCCCCGGCGGCACGAGCCCCTCGCGTAGCAACCACCATGAAAGCCCATAACCGGGATTGGCGCGCGACCCGACAAAGCACTGCGCCAGCGCGTGCGCATCGACGCGCCCCTCGCCGTCGCGCAATACGAACCAGCCAAACCGCGCCCAGTCGCGCGCGGTCAGCCCTGCACCGGAGGGCAGATGCGGCATGCCATCCGAGCCGCGGCGCCAATG
>Ga0315902_10005794_pt1 | contig 17320 bp, 20 predicted proteins | sample LakEriMetagenome_9_FD_203523 | JGI IMG/M metagenome (GOLD analysis project Ga0315902, IMG submission 203523) | Freshwater fungal communities from buoy surface, Lake Erie, Ohio, United States - Buoy 12 MA117 | ecosystem: Environmental > Aquatic > Freshwater > Lake > Lake biofilm | place: USA...
ATGATGAAGCCCGATCCAGAGCCCCCTGCTGACACGCGCCCCTCCTCCGGATCGACGTACGAACCCTCGACCTCGATCCGGACCACTGCCGGGCGAGCACCATCAATCCCCTGTTGCGCACCCTGGCCAGGTGACAGGGAGGAGTCCGCGGACGTAGACGGCTCTCCTGAGTCACCGATGGGGATGAGGCACCCGCTCAGGAGCAATGCCAGCGAAGCAATGCTCGCAGCGAGGGGAAGGCTCCGATGCGGAGTACGCGAGGTCGTCATGCTTCCTGTGTACGCGCCCCATGCGCATCCGCGTAGAGGTGAAGGGTCCGAGTGAGGTCATGGGTCGGTCCACGTTCATCATCGCCATGCATTCACAGGACACTCATGGCCGATTGCTGACCGCGAGCGGGCCAGCATCTCGTCGCCGGCCTACTGCTGGGTTGAGGTTTCGTCGCGCTGCTGGAAGAGGAGGTAGAGCACGACGACGCCGCCCACGAACCTGAGCGTGCCAAGGGCAGGGCGGAAATCGGCGTAACCTCTCATGGCGACGAGACCGGCGGCAACGGCGATAGTCGCGAGGATGGCCAGGGCGATGGTCCCGCTTCTGCTGCCGCGGGAGTACGCGATCGTGGCGGCAAGACCGAGGAGGGCGAAGACAATTCCCGCGACGGCGAGGACTACGACCTGCGTGGAGGTGAGGGATTCTGCGGTGCTCCAATCAAACTCCGCGTTGAGCTCATCGGCGTCGACTATGGCCTGGAATCCGACGAATAGCTGTTCGAGGAAGATGAAAGCCGCGAGCACAATCACAACGGTGACTGTCCAGGGGCGAGTCGACTTTGCCGCACTTCCTGCCATGGCTACTTCCTGCCTTCCGGGGGTAAGCGGAGATCGCTTTGCGCGCGGACACTACCAAAATCTCGGCGAATTGTGGTGGCTCTGCACAGGTAGAAGGGATCCGGGTGGTTAACCCATAGTCCGGAGGACCTTCCACTGAGGGCTCCCCTAGGGGTAGCGGGTGCGTGCCAAGCCGATTGACCCGCAGTCTCGGTGCGGGGGAGCCAGCTCCATGCTCTAGGCTCCGCAACACTTGATGCACACGCGCACGCATGCACGACATTCATGGATGCACGAGGATTCTTGGATGCACGTGGCCTTCCCTTTGCGCAGGACGGCCTAGATCGCAGCACGTCGTCGAGGTGCCGCCTCTGACGAGAACGTTAGAGCCTCAATCCCGAGGTGGTGGGGCACATGACCGTGATCGTCTTCGTCGCCTACGGCGTCGGAGCACTACTCGGCTATGCAGTTGCCCGCGGCGGTCGACTTGTCCCCGTTTGGCGAGTCTTCATCCGCGCCAACCTGCTGCTCACCAGCATCGTCCTCTCCGTCCTCGCCGGATGGCGCGTCTCCGGCTTCGCCGACCTGCTGTGGCCCGTCGTGGTCACGGCGGTGATGTTTGTCCTCGTCGGTATCGCCTATCTCCTGACGCCACCGTCTCCCGAGCGTCCCGGACGCGCTGCGCTGCGCGGGTGGTCGGCAATTCCCAATCCTGGCTTCTGGCTCATCCCGGTCGCCACGGCGATCGCAGGCGCACCGGGAGCGGTCATCGCGGTCCTCATCGATCGTGTCGCGCTGGCTTCCTTCGCCATCTGGGTCTGGGTGCTTCGCAAGCACGCCCCCATCAAGCAGCAGGTCCGCACATCCTGGATTGATCAGTCACCCCTCATCGCCCTCGTCGTGGGGTTGCTTCTCGGTGTTTTCTCCGACGCCCCGGAGTGGACCGCGTCGGTCCTGCAATGGCTAGCACCAGTCGTCGCCGCTATCGGTGCCGCGGTCTTCGTCGGCTCAGTGCTTCATCCCAGTCAGCGCATGGAGTGGCGCCCCGGCGTGCGCGTGTGGGCACTTCTCAGCCTGGCCCGCATCGCCATGATGGTGCCCTTGGCATTCCTGGCACCGACCGAGCCCATCGCGGTCGCACTCGTGCTCGGCGCCTTCAGTATCCCGGCCTTCTTCCCATCGAGCCTGTCGGTGCTCTACGGCTACACCGACTCAGTCGTCGCCGCTTCTGTCCGCCTGGGGTGGATCTTCGCGCCCATCGGCCTCGTGGCCGCGGGCTTCATCATCACCCGTTAGGGCCACGTCGTCGATCCATGTGACGACGGGCCATGTGCCTACGGGCTCTCTCCCATAGGAAAAGCCTTACGCTCACTCCAGGCACAATGCAGCAGGGACATGAAGCCAGAGGGAGTAGTCGTGACCGAGAAGCCGAAGAACGATCTTGAGGACCTGGGCGACCACGCCCTGCACGGTGTCGAAGACGTCGCCGATGTCGTCGGCCATGGCGTCGGGGGCACGGTGAAGGGCCTGGCTGACGGCGTGGAGGCGGCCTCCGCCGAGACGAAGGTGCGCGAGACCGACGACTAGGTCGCGGAGCGCGCCCCGGGTCTGGTCATCCATGCCACACTCAGCCTGTGCGCGTCACGCGACTGTCCACCACGCCCGTCAAGGGGCTGGCCCTGCACCATCCCGAGTCCATCCGTGTCGACGAGACGGGCGCTGTCGGCGACCGGCTCTTCTTCCTCGCTGATGCACGGCCCTCGCTGGTCTCCGTAGCCAAGTCAGGGGCACTGCTCGGCATCGCGGCGGAGTACGACGCCTCGACCCGACGCCTCACCCTCCGCGAGGGAGACTCCGTGCTCGCCGACGACGAAGTGCGGCTTGGCGAGGAGGTCGACTCGGACTTCTTCAGTTTCCGCACGGCACCCGGTCGCATCGTCGAAGGTCCCTTCGCTTCGATCTGCTCCGAGCGAGCAGGGCGCCCGCTCGAGTTGGTGCAGGCCTCCGACGCGCTGCGCGGCCACGACGTCGAACCCCTCACCCTCCTCGGCCAGGGCTCCATCGACCGGCTGAGCGAGGTCGCCGGAGAGCCCGTCGATGCGCGGCGCTTCCGCATGCTCATCGAATTCGACGGCGGCGAGCCACACGTCGAGGACACCTGGATCGGCAAGAGCATCCGAATCGGCGACGCCACCCTCGTCGGCGGCGAGCCAGTGCAGCGTTGCGCGGGTACGACACGGCATCCGGACACCGGCGTCATTGACCTCAAGACACTCTCGCTCATCGGGGAGTACAGAGGACGCCAGGACTCCGTCTTCGGTCCCGGCTTTAACTTCGGCGCCTACGCGCGCTGCATCGTGCCGGGCGAGATCCAGGTCGGTGACGACGTCATCGTCGCCGACTGAGTGCTACGGCAGCGACGGGATCTGCGAGCAGGCCGACTCGACGGCGCCGCTGGTCACGCCGAGGGACTGGCCGGAGGGATCAGCGGCGAGTGCCTGCTTCGCCGCCCCCAACGCGCCCTCGAGATCCGACATTCCCGGCACGTCCGGATAGGCGACAACCACCCCGCCGACGATGGAGACAGCCTGCTGGAGCAGCGACGCGGACTCCTCGGGCGGCGTGCCGGGCTGCACTGCCTCGCGCACGAGGTCGCACGCACCATTGAGCTGGCGCGCTGCATCCGCGGTGTCAGACGCCGTGCCGACGACATTCTGGCCGGCCTCGATCGCGGCTGATCCCGCGTCGATCGCCGCTGATCCCGCATCGACGACCCCCTGGCCGACGTCCAGAGCCGTCTCGGTGGCATTGCGCACCGAGTCGAAGCCGAAGATCGCCACGACGGCGACACCGGCGGCGATGAGGAGGATGAGGAGACGACGCATCGCCTTCGACGGTACGTAGGGGTGTCCCGAGGAGGCAACTCGCCACGCGCATTCCCAGGGACCTCCTACGATCATTCCGTGGAGATTGCGAGCGGGCCGTGGGATACCTCACAGGTCAACACCTTCCTTGATGAGACCGTGATCCCGATCCGCATCGCGAGCGCAGGACGCACCTCGCCCCTGGTGCAGTCCCTGTGGTTCCTCTACGCCGACGACTCGCTGTGGTGCTGCACGCAGGCCGACGCCGTGCTCACGCGACGTCTCACGAGCGATCCGCGGTGCGGATTCGAGGTCTCCGGCGACCTGCCGCCCTATCGAGGCGTGCGCGGCACGGCCAAGGCTGAGATCCTCCCCGATCGCGCCGCCGACGTACTCCCCAGACTCATCGAGCGATACCTCGGCGACTCTCCCAGTCCCCTCGCCGCATGGCTCCTGTCGCGACTGGATCGCGAAGTGGCGATCCGTCTGCACTCACTGCGCGTGACGAGCTTCGACTTCACGACGCGCATGTCGTGATCAGCGACTGAGTGCGTCTACTCCCCCGCCGGCCGCGACCGCGAGACCCATCTCCGCGAGCGCATCCGTCGCCATGGCCATGCCATCTGCAAGCGAGGAGTCGGCACCGAGCTGCTGTCCCGCCAGCGTGCGCTTGCGAATCGACTCCATGATCACCGCCAGCTTGAGCCCGGAGAGCACCACGCACACATCGAGATGACCGACATCGAGTCCGCTGCGCTCCGCATAGCGCTCCACCAACTGCCCGCGCTCCCAGAAGCCGTCACGATCGGTGACGAAGGCAGCGAACCGAATCTGATGACGCAGTTCATCGCCGGGTCGCGACCAGTAGATCAGCATTGTGGCGAGGTCCATGAGCGGATCGCCCAGGGTCGCCATCTCCCAGTCGAGTACAGCACGGATGCGCGGCTCGACCGGATCGACGATCGCATTGTCCAGGCGGTAGTCGCCGTGCACGATCGACCACGGCAGGTCAGCGGGCAGCCCCTCCACGCGAGAGTCGAGCCACGACAGCAACTCGTCGATCGCGGGGAGATCGCGCGTCTTCGAGAGCTCCCACTGCTTCGCCCAGCGCTCGACCTGACGTGCGAGGAATCCCTCTGGGCGACCAAGTCCGCCCAGGCCCACCTCACGTGCATCGATCGCGTGCAGGGCGGCGAGCACATCGACCAACTCCGCTGAGAGTGCGGATGCATCCGTCACCGTGACGCCCTCGGCCGCCGCGTCGCTGCTGATGATGCGACCCGCGACGTACTCCATGACGAGGAAGCGCGCGCCGATGATCGACTCGTCATCGCAGTAGGCGAGCGGCCGCGGTGCTGGGAAGTCACCCTGCGTCACCCCGCTCAGCACGGTGAACTCCCGGCCCATGTCATGAGCCGTGGGCATGACATGGCCGAGAGGCGGGCGCCGGACGACAAGTTGTCGATCACCCTGGGAGACCAGGTAGGTGACGTTGGACAGGCCTCCTGCCAGACGAACCGCCTCCACAGGGGCGTCCTCGACCAGCCCTTGCGCGGCCAGCCAGGGACCGACGGTGGCGAGGTCGAGACCCTCGGGCGATGTCACGCCTCCGACGCTACCGGGCTCTCGCCGTTTAGGCTCCCGTCATGGCACTGCCGGGGAGGGACTACGCCGCACAGATCGCCGGAGCCCGGCGCACGGCGCGACGCGTCCACGTCTTCGCCGCGATCTCATGGGTCTGCGGCTGGGCCACGATCATCGCGTGCCTCATCGCATGGCTCGGGTTCGGCGTATCCATCCTCGACAGCCTCGAGATCATGCTCGCAATCGGAGTCGCCGGCCTGCTGGGCGGCGTCGGGCTCTACGCACAGAGCTGCAACCTCGACCTATCTGCCTCGCGCCTGGAGATCGCCCTCGAACCCAAGGGCCCGTGATCAACGCGCGGTGAGGGTCACCTTGCCGGTCGTGCGGCGAGCTCGCATGTCCTCGTGGGCGCGGCGAGCATCCTCCAGGGGGTACGCCGTGCCGGGCAGCGGACGCAACTCGCCGGACGCGACGAGTCGCACGAGGTCCGCGAGCGGCTGGGCGACCATGCCGATCGGATCGACCTTCATGCAGTCGACCAACCAAAAGCCGATCACGCTGGTCGACCCGGTCATGAGCGAGGACGGCGCGATCGGCGTCGCGGCCTCACGTGAGGCCATGCCGTAGACGACGAGGCGGCCGAAGGGCGCGAGCGCGCGCAGTGACGCGTCGGTCGTCGCGCCTCCCACCATCTCGAGCACGATGTCGACGCGCTTGCCGCCGTTGGCCTCACGGATGGCGGCCGTCATCCCCTCCGGATCGGCGTCGATCGCGACATCAGCACCGAGGTCGAGGGCGAGCTGGCGCTTCTCCTCACTCGACGCGACCGCGATGACACGACCGGCACCCCAGAGCTTGGCGAGTTGGATCGCGAGCGATCCCACTCCACCGGCGGCTGCGTGCACGACAACCGACTCGCCCGGCACCATGCGCGCCGACGTGCGCAGCAGATGCCATGCGGTGAGGCCTTGCACGAGGAGGCCGAGAGCGGCGGCATCGCTCACGCCGTCGGGCACTTCGAAGGCCGCGGCGGGCGCGACGAGTGCGCGATCGGCGTACCCACCCGACCCTGACGCGGTGAATCCACACAGTCGACGCCCGTCAGCCGTGCGGCCGACCACCTCGGCGCCCGGGACGAAGGGGAGTTCTTGTGCGGACAGGTAGGAGTTCTCCACCGCGTGCGTGTCGGCGTAGTTGACGCCGGACGCGTCGACCGCCAGCACCTCGAGTCCCGGGATCGGATCGGGGTCGGGCAGATCGACGAGCTCGAGGACTTCGGGACCGCCGAAGCGAGTGACCTGGATTGCACGCATCGGCCCAGGCTAGGGGGTGAGCGTCATTCGGGCAGGGCGGCGGTGCCGAACTTGGGGTGAGGCGCCGAACTTGGGGTGAATAGTGCCCTGGCAGGGCGTGATCTACCCAAAGTTCGCAGATTCGGGGTGGCTGCGGTGCAGCCGAGTGTCAGCGTGCCGGCCCTACCGGGCTAGACCGCGCACTCCCCGCCATCGCAACAGGGCTGGATGTAGTAGCACTGGGGACAGAAGTCCTTGCCGCCGCGGCGCTGCAGGTCGACGCTCTCGCAGGCGGGGCATGGACCCGGGGAACCCATCACGGCACCCGACGCTAGTTCGTTGAGTGGCGGGTTGTGACGTGTCGCTACGGCGTGTCGCGTGCGATAAGCCGCCACTCAACGAAGTGGGGCTACCAGGAGCCGCCGCCGCCACCACCGCCACCACCGCCGGAGAATCCACCGCCACCCGAGAAGCCCGAGCCACCCGAGGCCCTGGGTGGGGTGGACGCCGCGCTCACCGTCGACGCACCCACCGACATGAGGCTGTGGATCGCGGCGGTATTGACCAGGAAGAGCCCGGTCGAGTGCAACTGCTCCTCGGTGAGGTCGGGGAAGGCGCCCGACCAGGCATCCTCGAGGTCGAAGAGCACGGCGTAGGGAAGGAAGGTCGCGTACACGGCGTAGTCCGGCAGTCCCAGCCTCTGCACCAGGTCACGACGCGCCGCCCCGGGATCGGTGTCGAGCAGACGCTTGAAGCCCTCGACCTCAGCCTCGAAGCGGGCTGTCTCCCGCGTCTCCCTGTCGGGCACGAGATACGCGGCGATGAAGATGCCGAGTGTCAGCGCGAGTAGGACGGGCGCGACACCGGCGTAGAAGATCGCGTTGTCGGTGACGCTGCCGAAGCCGAAGGCGGCGATGGTCAGGATCAGGCCGATCCCGGCCATGCAGCCCACCCGTCGGCGCGGTGAGCCCGCCTGCGGATCCAGTCGCTGTGCGGCCACGGCTTCACGGGTCAGGTCGGTGCGCACGCGCTTCACGGCGCTGGCGAAATCCGCGTCGTAGCCCTCGAGGGTTGCCCGGTCACGGCCCTCGAAGATCTCTCCGGTGAGCCGCCCCTCCCAGGGACGCAGTGTGTCGGTGCCCGCACCCCACCAGGCCAGGTCGATGCGGCTCTCCTTCAAGAATCCACCGGGGTCAGACGACAGCGTGATGTGGCGACGAGCCACGAGATCCAAGAGCGTGGCGAGTACGCCGCGCGAGCTGAGCTCGCCGTCGAGGCTGACCTCGATCTCCGCGGGTCGCAGGCCACGCGGGGGACCAAATTGCACCGGCGAGCCCGGGATATCGACCCCGCGGATCCGACGACGCAGGACGAGGACGATGAGTGACGGCGCGACGAGCGCGACCAGCGAGAGTGTGAGCGCGACAGGGAAGAAGACACGGCTCGCGTCTCCCGAGAGCGGCATCGCCTCGATGCGCCGCACGGGCGGTGTCGTGAACGCCGAACCGGGATAGGCAACGACCACGGTCAGGCCTTGGTAGGGGAAGAGGGAGGCCTTGCGGAGGGTGACGGTGTCCCCGCTGATGCGGTCATTGCATCCTGCCGTCTCGCCGTAGTAGCCGGAGTAGCACTGTGCTGCAAGTACCGCACCGGGACCCGTGACGTCGACCTGCGCCTGGTAGATGTCTACGCCCCAGCCATTGCCGATGAAGTCCCAGTAGAGCTCGACGTCGCCTGGGTTGAATCCATAGGGGTTGCCCGCGGCAAGCTCCTCCGCAGTCATCGTCCGCAGCGCGCCTTCTACGACGTAGGAGATCTCGTAGACATGCTCGCCCGCGATGATGACGTCGGGATCCCCGATCTTGACCTCGAGGAAGGGGTCGTCCTCGCTTGTCTCGTAGGGCACCGATCCGCCGTCCATGGAGACCGACTGCAACGTGGCCGGATGCATCCAGCGGGTGCCGTCGGGCAATTCACTCCACATGGGAATGAGCCGGTAGATGCCGTGGCGATCGTCCCCGGAAAACGCATAGGAGATCGTCTCCACAACCTCGAGGGATCCATCTGCCTGGACCGTCGCGGCAACGTCGTACGACGTGATCCGCTCGGTGTCAGCGCGCGCGGGCGAGACCAGCAGGAGCAGGGTGGCGCCCATGAGCGCCAGCACCGCGAGGAACCGTGCGGTGGCGCCGCGGAGCATGGTCGGCCCGATCAGAACTGCACGCCGGGGGCAGACCGACGGCTCTCGTCCGGCTCGCGGTAGACCTCTCGCTGCGACACGCCCGCGATGCCCGCGAACCACATCGACGGAATCGTGCGGAGCGCCGTATTGAGGTGCACCACAGCGTCGTTGTAGTACTGCCGCGCGAATTGCAACTGCCCCTCGATCTCGGCGAGCTGCACCTGCAGTGTCTGGAAGTTTGATGTCGCCGTGAGTTGGGGGTAGGCCTCCGCAACGGCAAACAGCCGGCCGAGGGCGCCGGTGAGCGACGCATCAGCCTCGGACTTCTGGTCGAGTGACTGGGCCGCCTGCGTCTGGGTGCGTGCGATCGTGACGGCCTCGATGGTGGACGCCTCGAAGTCGCGTGCGCCCTTGACGGTCTCGACGAGGTTGGGCACGAGATCAGCGCGCTTGGTGAGGAGGGTGTCGATGTCACCAAGGGCGCCAATGCACAGGACGTCGAGGCGACGCAGTTTGTTGAACTGGACGATGCCGAAGATGACGAGCACGATTACGAGGACGCCGACGATGAGCAGCCACCACATGGGCCTAGTGTCCACCTCCAACGCGGTGCGCGGGCCCCGGTCCCGCACATTGCCCGGTCAGGAACGACGAATCCCCCGGGCCCTGCGGGCTCCGGGGGATTCGCGCGAGAGGGGTCCTACTCCGTCACGGTGACCGTGACGACCCACTTCTCATCGGTGTCGTCCATATTGGTGAGGGTGACCTCAGCCGTGCCGGGCGCGAGTGCCTCGCCGCCCGGGAGGAACTGGGCCGAGCCGTCGTCCTTGCCGGCGGTGACGGCCAGGACGGCCTCGTCGCTGGAGGAGATCATCCAGGCCATGACGTCGTCGACGTTGAAGGTGATTACGCGGCCGACCTGCACCTCGGCGGTGGTCTGGCCGGGCTCCACGATGACGGGTCCGATCATTCCTGCGCCTCCGTCGGTCTCTGAGGGGGCCGCAGCGGAGCTGGACGTCGTGCTCTCCGAGGAGCCACCACATGCGGTGAGCACGCTGGCTCCCCCGAGGGCGATGATGCTTGCGGCGGCAATGGCGAAGCCGCGGCGGGTGCTCGAACGCATATCTCCTGCTTCCTGTTACGCCCCTGAGGGGGTGAGCCACTCGGCTCCTGGCCATTGTGACGGGTGGAGGGCACTCCGGGTTCCTCCGCCATTCGGCTGATCTCGGCCCGCGACCGGGCATAGCCCCTCTGCCCGCTGCAGAGGATGCCCCAGGTCGCTGGTGGAGGAGGGCCTGGAGGACCACACTGGCCCCATGACCAGTCGGCGCAACCCGTCCAAGAGAGAGCAGCAGCAGGTCGTCCAACAGGCCCCGAAGGTCGAGTTCGAGGCCACGACCCCCTATGACGCCTATGTCCGCGCCTCGACCCTCGCGACCCTGCAGCGGACCGCCACGGACGAGCCCGGCGAGTACATGTTCCTCGTCCTCTCCCAGATCATGGAGCTCTACTTCAACCTGCTTGCCTTCGAGTGGCGCACAGCGCAGCACTACCTGCGTCGCAATGAACTCGGCGAAGTGCTCCTCGCCCTGCGCCGCAGCCGCGATCACTTCCGCGGTCTCAATGCCTCATGGGTGAGCTTCACCTGGATGACACCGCCGGACTTCAACGCCTTCCGCGAGGCACTCGGTGAGGCCTCGGGTTTCCAGTCATTCCTCTACCGCCATGTCGAGTTCCTCCTGGGCTTCAAGGACCCGGCACTCCTGCGACCGCACAAGCATCTCGCCGGCACCCACTACGACGACCTCGTGACCGCGTTCAATGCGCCGAGCCTTTACGACGACGTCCTCGCCTATCTCGCCCGCCAGGGCTACGCCGTGCCGCAGGAGGTCCTCGACGCCGAGACCGACTCGACGCGCGAATGGGATGAGCGCATCGAGGACGTCTGGGTGCAGGTGTACGCCGACAACGGCCACGGCACGCAACTGCGCGAGCTCGCGGAGTCCCTCACCGACGTTGCCGAGGAGTTCAGCGACTGGCGCTACCGGCACCTCATGGCCGTGCGTCGCTCCATGGGCGCCAAGGTCGGCACGGGGGGATCCGCGGGCCTCGCCTGGCTAGAGAAGAGCCTCCAGCGGCAGGCCTTCCCCGAGTTGTGGTCGTCACGGACGAGAATCTGAGCGTGCGCGCCTACGACCCTGCTCTCGATCACGAGGATCCCGGCTGGCGCGACCGCTTCCTGATCCCGCCTTTCGTCCCGCCCCTGGACTACCCCGACGCACCCGGTGCGACGTACCCCGAGGTGTCCTACATGGCGGGCAACTCCCTCGGGCTCAAGCCCGCCGGCACGCGCGAGGCACTGCTCGTCGAGTTCGACCGCTGGGCGACGTGGGGTGTCGAGGGGCAGCTCTCCGGACCGCGCCCGTGGAAGGACTACCACGAAGCGCTCACCGATCCGGCCGCGCGCCTCGTCGGAGCGCTCCCGCACGAAGTCGTGGTGATGAACTCGCTCACGGTGAATATCCACCTTCTCTTCGCCACCTTCTACCGACCGGTGGGCAGGCGCACCAAGGTGGTGATGGAGGACATCGTCTTCCCCTCCGATGGCTACGCCGTCGCATCGCAGGTCGCCTGGCACGGCCTGGACCCGGCCGACCATGTCGTGCGCCTGCGCCCGCGCGAAGGGGAGGACGTGCTGCGAACCGAGGACGTCGTCGCGGCGATCCGGGAGGTTGGTGACGAGGTGGCCGTGGTGTTCTTCAGCGCGGTCAACTACCTCACGGGCGAGTGGATGGACATGCCCGCCATCACCGCCGCGGGACACGAGGTCGGCGCCATGGTCGGCTGGGATCTCGCCCATGCCGCGGGCAACGTGCCGGTGTCGCTGCACGATTGGGATGTCGACTTCGCCGCCTGGTGCTCCTACAAGTACCTCAACTCCGGGCCTGGCTCCCTCGCCGGAGCCTTCATCCATGAGCGCCACGCTCGCGACACGACCCTCCCGCGGCTCGCCGGCTGGTGGGGCACGCGCACCGAGACGCGCTTCCGCATGGAGCGCGACTTCGACCCGCCCCCGACCGCGGATGCCTGGCAGGTGTCTAACCCACCGATCTTCGCGATGGCGCCCGTGCAGGTCTCACTGGAGATCTTCGACGAAGTTGGGATGGCGGTGCTGCGCGAGCGCAGCCTGCGACTCACCCGCTACCTGCGAGGACTGCTCGACGAACTCGCGACAAGCCTGCCTCCCGGCTCCCTGCAGGTCGTCACGCCGGAGAAGTCCGACCGGCACGGCTGCCAGCTCTCCGTCCGCTTCACCCGCGACATCCACGAGATCGCGGCGCTCCTGCGCGATCTCGACGGGGTCATCGCCGACACGCGCAATCCCGACATCATCAGGTTCGCCCCCGCGCCGCTCTACTCGACGTACCTCGATTGCTGGCGGGTTGCGGATGCCCTGCGCCGGCGCCTGAGCTGACGATGCGCCGCTTCCTCGAGCCCTACGGCGAAGACCCGCGTCAGTTCGGCGAGTGGTTCATCCCGGAGACAGACCATCCCCCGCTCGTGATCGTCGTCCACGGTGGCTACTGGCGCCCGGTGTGGCGACTCGACCTCGAAGAGGCCACCTCCCTCGACCTCGCTGCCCACGGCTTCGCGGTGTGGAGTATCGAGTACCGCACCTACGAATTCCCCTGGCCCACGACGATGAGCGACGTCGCGACCGCGATCGACCAGGGGCTAACGGAGGCCGCTCGCCACGGCATCGATACCTCTCGCCGCGCACTCCTCGGCCACTCCGCGGGCGGGGGACTCGCTGCCTGGGTCACCTCGCGTCGATCGCTACCCGCGGATGCGCCCGGAGCAGACCTGCATGCCGCCGCCTTCGACCTCGTCGTGCTCCACGCGCCCGTCGCCTGCCTGGAGATCGGCAGTCGAGAGCGCCTCGGCGACGGCGCGGTCGACACGTTCATGGGCGGACGACCCGAGGACGTGCCTGAGAGGTACGCCGTCACCGACCCCCACGCGCTCGTCCCGGATCCCGGCTCTCGTCGCCTGCTGCTGCACGGGACGGAGGACATCGACGTGCCCGTCTCCCAGAGCGAGGCGTACCTCGCGCACCTGCACGCGCACGGAGTCGATGCCGATCTCACGATCATCCCGGGGGACACGCACTACGAGATCCTCGATCCCACCTCGCAGGTGTCGGCCCTGCGCCGCGAGGCGCTCACCCGCGCGCTGCTGCCCTGAGGACTCAGGCGACGGGCTGCATTGCCGAGCATGGCTGCGGGGGAACACAATGGCCCCATGGCCGGTGACGCGAGCAATGACCGGCGGGACGACAGCGCCGCCCCTGTCGGCCTGTCCCGGGTGGTCCCCGGCAAGGCGACTCCGCGCGGTGCCTACCCCCACGTCAAGGTCGTCGGCGACCTGGTCTGGGTGTCGGGCACGAGCAGCCGGCGCGCGGATGACTCCTTCGCCGGTGTCGACGTCGCGGCCGACGGCAGCGTGCGACTCGACGTCCGCGAGCAGACCCGGGCGGTCATCGACAACATCCGCGACATCCTGCGTTCGGTCGACTGCGACCTGAGCGATCTTGTGCAGGTCACGTCCTATCTTGTCGACATGGCGGACTTCGCGGGCTACAACGAGGTGTACGCCGAGTACTTCGATCACACCGGCCCGACGCGTACGACCGTCGCCGTCCGGGAACTGCCCCATCCCCACCTGCTCATCGAGATCCAGGCTGTGGCGGTGCGCACCGCCGGGCGAGAAGGAAAGGAATAGCCATGTCCGATGTGACCAAGACCCTCAACTTCAACGCCTGGGTCGATGAGCACGGGCCGAGTCTCAAGCCGCCCGTGGCCAACAAGGAGATGTTCCCCGGGCACGAGGACTTCATCGTCATGGTGGTGGGTGGCCCCAACCAGCGCACCGACTTCCACGTCGACCCCTACGAGGAGGTCTTCTACCAGGTGCGGGGCAACATGCATGTCAATGTCATCACCCCCGAGGGCCCCGCGCGCGTAGACATCCGCGAGGGCGAGATGTGGGTGCTCCCGCGCAACCTCCCCCACTCGCCCCAGCGTCCCGAGGCCGGGTCGATCGGACTGGTCTTCGAGCGCCCGCGCGAGGAGGGCACGCTCGAGAAGTTCCAGTGGTACTGCCCCGACTGCGGCGCCAAGGTGCACGAGGTCGAGCTGCAGGTGCGTGATATCACCGCCGACCTCCCGCCGATCTTCGAGGCCTTCTACGTCGACGAGGACGCGCGCACCTGTCCGGCGTGCAGTCGGCTTCATCCCGGCAAGGGCTGACCTTGCCCGTCATCGACATCCACACCCACGACGTCCCGCGCGGCTGGCCCGACCTCGCTGAGGCCACCGGCGCGCCTGGGCCGTGGCCGAGTCTGCGCCTCGAAGGAGAGCGCGACGCGATGATCCTGCTCGGAGACCGGGAGTTCCGCCAAATCACCGACCAGTGCTGGGATCCCGAGGTTCGCGCTGCCGACATGGACGCCGATGGGATCGACATGCAGGTCGTGTCACCCACCCCCGTCTTCTTCTCCTACGAACGCACCCCCTCCGAGGCGACCGCTGTCGCCCGGATCTTCAACGACCTCACACTCGAGATCTGCTCTGTCCTTCCCGATCGCCTCGTGCCCTTCTGCCAGGTGCCCTTGCAGGACGTCGATGCCGCCTGCACCGAGTTGGAGCGCTCACTCGCCGCGGGCCATCGCGGCGTGGAGATCGGCAACCACGTGGGCGATCGCGATATCGACGATCCCGGCACGGTGGAGTTCCTGCAGCACTGCGCGTCGCTCGGCGTACCGGTCTTCGTCCACCCGTGGGATATGAGCGCGAGCCCCCGCACAACGCGCTGGATGGCGCAGTGGCTCGTCGGCATGCCCGCGGAGACCCACCTCACGATCCTCGCGATGATCCTGGGCGGGACCTTCGACCGGATCGAGCCCTCACTGCGAATCTGCTTCGCTCACGGCGGCGGCTCCTTCCCCTACTGGCTGGGTCGACTCGAGAACGCCTGGCACCAGCGCCCCGAACTCGTCGGGGTGTCGGCGCAGCCACCGTCGGCGTACCTCGATCGCTTTTCCGTCGACTCAGTCGTCTTTGATGAGCGCGCCCTGCGCCTGCTCGTGGACACCATGGGGCCTGAGCGCGTGATGCTCGGCTCGGACTATCCCTATCCCCTCGGCGAGCGACCGTCCGGTGCCGTCGTCCGCGGGGCGACATTCCTCGACGAGCCCAACCGCGACCTCATCCTCGGCGGCAACGCGGAGGCCTTCCTCGACCTCACCACCACCCCACTCCGGGAGGCATCGTCATGACCGAGCGCGTCGCGATCGTGGGAGCCGGGCTCACCGGCGCCCTGCTGGCCACCATGCTCGGCCAGCGCGGCTACGAAGTGGCGGTCTACGAACGCCGCCCCGACCCGCGCCAGGCCGGGGCCGAGCGCGGGCGCAGCATCAACCTCGCGATTTCCACGCGCGGCCTCACCGCACTGCAGCAGGTCGGCCTGGAGGAGGACGTCCTCGCCCGCGGACTGCTCATGCGCGGCCGCATGATCCACGCGGCCACCGGGAAGAAGGAGTTCCAGCCCTACAGCGCCGACGGCGAGCGCGGCATCCACTCGATCAGCCGTGGCGAGCTCAACGCCGTGCTCCTGGACGCCGCCGAGAAGCTCCCCGGGGTGAGCCTGCACTTCGAGCATCGACTCACGGCCTTGGACATCGACGCCAGCACGATGTCCTTTGCGGGCCACGATGGCCCCGTCGACGTCAACGCCAGTGCAATCATCGGGGCCGACGGCGCCTTCAGCGTCGTGCGGCGTGCGATGCAGGGGAGGGTGGGCTTCGACTTCTCGCAGGACTACCTCAGCCACAGCTACAAGGAGCTCCACATCCCCCCGATCGATGGCGACTATGCCCTCGACCCGGGCGCACTCCACATCTGGCCGCGCGGCGCCTCGATGATGATCGCGCTGCCCAATCTCGACAAGTCCTTCACCGCGACGCTCTTCTGGCCGCGCACCGGCCCGGGCTCCTTCGAGGAGATCGTGACCCCCGAGCAGGCACGCCGCTACTTCGATGACAACTACCCCGACGTCTCCGAAATCATGCCCGACCTCGAGGAGGACTACCGACTCAATCCCGTCGGCGCACTCCTCACCGAGCGGTGCTCGCCGTGGAATGCCGGCCGCGTCGCACTCATCGGCGATGCCGCCCACGCCATCTGCCCGTTCTACGGCCAGGGTGCCAACGCCGGATTCGAGGACTGCATCGAGCTCATCGCCCAACTCGAGCTCCATGCAGGCAACTGGGAGCCCGCCCTCGAGGCCTACTCACGGATCCGCAAGCCGCAGGGCGATGCCATCGCCGATCTCGCACTGCACAACTTCATCGAGATGCGCGACTCGGTCAACTCCCTGTCGTACCGGGCCCTGCACAGCGCCGAGCTGTTCCTGAACCGAGCTCTGGGAGACCGTTACAAGACGCGCTACGAGATGGTGAGCTTCAGCACCATCCCCTACGCCGCGATCGAGCCGACCGTGCGCAGGCAGCGCACCGTCGCCGGTGTGGCGACGGCGGTGGGCCTTGCGGGACTGGCCTACCTCGGATTCGCCGCGCGTCGCAGGTAGTCGCTAGAGCACCGCGTCGGGGTCGAAGGAGTAGCCGAAGCCCTTGCGCGTGACGATGCACTCCCCGAGTCCGGTCGGCGCGAGGATCATGCGCAATCGGCGGATGTACTCCGTCACAGAGCCTTCCGTGCGCCACGCGGATCCCCACACCGCACGCAGGAGCGCGTCGCGACTGAAGACGACATCGGGATGCGCGGCCAGGTGGTGCAGGAGCGTGAATTCCCTCGCGGACATGCGCACGGGAGCCCCATCCACCGTGATCGTGCGCCGGCGCGCGTCGATGCGCAGTCGGCCCACCTCGACATCGCCGAGATCAGTCGCCGGTGCAGCCTGCGGCGCAAGAGCGCGCGGATCGAGGACGACGATGTCGTAGTTCATCGCCTCGATGGGCAGTCGCCCGGTGGAGTCTGAGTGGTCACGCACGTCGACGCGGTAGCCCGCGCTGTCAAGGACCCCCATGAGCCCGGCTACTCGTCCGTCAGGGCCTCCCCCGAGCACGAGCACGCGCGGATCATTGCTCCCGATCGACATGGATCCCCCCGAATCCCCTGCGCGCACCTCCCCCGTGGCGATGCAAGCCCATCGTGGCACAGTCGGCCGACATTGGCCCCGCCATCGACAAGGATGCGAGGCGATAACCCGGCTAGAGCCCCAACTCCGCCCGCGCCGCATCGAAGGCGGCCGCCGGGTCAAGGACATCGAGCAGGATGCTGCGCATCCCCACGGCAAGGCCACCGTCGACGTAGGACGGATTGTCGTCGATGAAGACGATCGCCTCGGGCGGCAGGCCTAGGAGTTCGGCGGAGAGGAGGTAGGGGCGCGGATCGGGCTTGCGGATCCCGAGTTCGGAGGAGTCCACGAGCACCGGGAAATCGGGGAACCACGACTGGGATTCGACCCACTCCCGGCCCTGGAAGTCCATGA
>Ga0315902_10005795_pt1 | contig 17319 bp, 14 predicted proteins | sample LakEriMetagenome_9_FD_203523 | JGI IMG/M metagenome (GOLD analysis project Ga0315902, IMG submission 203523) | Freshwater fungal communities from buoy surface, Lake Erie, Ohio, United States - Buoy 12 MA117 | ecosystem: Environmental > Aquatic > Freshwater > Lake > Lake biofilm | place: USA...
TGGCCGCCCTGTTCGAGGCGCGGCGCAATGCGCTTTCGGCCATCGTCACCTCCGCGCTCTCGACCGACGCGATCATGGGCTCCACCGCGCCGCTCGCCCCCGAAATCCACAGCCTGCGCGGCCACCCCGGCCAGATCGCCGTCGCCGCCATGATGCGCGATCTGATGGCGGGCAGCGCCATCCGCGAAAGCCACCGCGACGGCGACACCCGCGTGCAGGACCCCTACTGCATCCGCTGCCAGCCCCAGGTTACCGGCGCCGCGATGGACCTCATCGACTTCGCCGCCCGCACGCTCGAAACCGAGGCCAATGCCGTCACCGACAACCCCCTTGTGCTCACGGCCAGCGCCGAGATCGTCTCGGGCGGCAATTTCCACGCCGAACATGTGGCCTTCGCCGCCGACCAGATCGCGCTCGCCTTGTCCGAGATCGGCGCCATCGCCCAGCGCCGCGTCGCGCTCATGGTCGACCCCACGCTCAGCTTCGACCTGCCGCCCTTCCTCACGCCCGACCCCGGTCTCAATTCCGGCCTGATGATCGCCGAGGTCACGACCGCTGCGCTGATGAGCGAGAACAAGCATCTCGCCCATCCCTGCTCGATCGATTCGACCCCGACCTCGGCCAATCAGGAGGATCACGTCAGCATGGCCGCCCATGCCGCGCGCCGGCTTGGCAAGATGAACCAGAACCTCTCGGTCATCCTCGGCGTCGAACTCATCTGCGCCGCGCAGGGCATCGAATTCCGCGCGCCTCTCACCACCTCGCCGCGCCTGCAGGCCGTGCTGGCCTGCATCCGTGCCGAGATCGCCCCCCTCGGGCAGGACCGCTACATGGCCCCCGATCTCGCCGCCGCGGCGCGGCTTGTCGCCTCGGGCGCGCTCGTCGCCTCGGCGGGGCTCTGATGCAGCCCGTCCGCGTCACCCGGGGCGACGGGCCCGTCATCCTGGCCATGCCCCATGTCGGCACGTGGCTGCCCGATGCCATCCGCGCCCGGCTCAACGACCGGGGCCGCAAGCTCACCGATACCGACTGGCATATCGACCGCCTCTATTCCGGGCTCCTGCCCGGGGCGACCGTGGTGCAGGCGACCTTCCACCGCTACATGATCGACGCCAACCGCCCAACCGATGGCGCAAGCCTCTATCCCGGCCAGAACACGACCGGCCTTGTCCCCCTCACAGATTTCGACGGCCAGCCAATCTGGGACGACCCCCCCTCAGCGGCCGACATCGCCGCCCGGATCCGCGACTTTCACGCCCCCTATCACGCCGCACTTGCGGCCGAGATCACGCGCCTCCAGGCCGCCCATGGCGCGGTCCTTCTCTGGGACTGCCATTCGATCCGCTCGGTCATCCCCTTCCTCTTCGACGGCCTGCTGCCCGATTTCAACATAGGCACGGCGAATGGCACCTCCTGCGCCCCAGAAATTTCACAAATCGTACTAAAAGGCTGTCAGGCCGCCCCAGACTTCACCACTGTCCTCGACGGCCGCTTCAAGGGTGGCTGGACCACGCGCCATTACGGCCGCCCCCGCGACGGGGTCCACGCGATCCAGATGGAGCTTGCCCAGGCCACCCATTTGGCCACCGAGGCGCCGCCCTTCGCCTATGGCCCCGCCCGCGCCGCCCGCCTGCGGCCCATCCTCGCCGCGATCCTCGCCCGCCTCGCTGCCGTCCTGCCCTCGCTCAAGGTGACGCCATGACCGACCCCCGCCACAACATCCGCGACATCTTCCCCCCGACCGGCCCCGAGATCAGCGCGAAAAGCTGGCAGACCGAAGCGCCCCTGCGCATGCTGATGAACAACCTCCACCCCGACGTGGCCGAGAACCCTCACGAGCTTGTCGTCTACGGCGGTATCGGCCGCGCCGCGCGCACCTGGGCCGATTTCGACCGCATCGTCGCGGCCCTGCGCGACCTCGAAGAGGACGAGACTTTGCTCGTCCAGTCCGGCAAGCCTGTCGGCATCTTCCGCACCCATCCGGATGCCCCGCGCGTGCTGATCGCCAATTCCAACCTCGTTCCGCACTGGGCGACCTGGGACCATTTCAACGAACTCGACCGCAAGGGCCTGGCCATGTACGGCCAGATGACGGCCGGTTCCTGGATCTACATCGGCACCCAGGGCATCGTGCAGGGCACCTATGAGACCTTTGCCGAGGCCGGGCGGCAGCATTATGGCGGCAACCTTGCGGGGCGCTGGATCCTGACCGGCGGCCTTGGCGGCATGGGCGGCGCCCAGCCGCTCGCCGCCGTCATGGCCGGCGCCTGCTGCCTCGCGGTCGAGGTCGACGCGACCCGCATCGACGCCCGCATCCGCACCCGTTACCTCGACGCCAAGGCGCATAGCCTCGACGAGGCGCTCGCCATGATCGCGGACTGGACCGCAAGGGAAGAGGCGAAATCGGTGGGCCTTCTCGGCAACGCGGCCGAGGTCTTTCCCGAACTCCTTGCCCGGATGAAGGCGGGCGGCCCCCGCCCCGACATCGTCACCGACCAGACCAGCGCGCATGACCCCCTGCACGGCTATTGCCCCGCCGGCTGGACCGTCGCCGAATGGCGCGCCCGGCAAGAGACCAGCCCCCGCGTAGTCGAAAACGCCGCTCGCGCCAGCATGAAGGCCCATGTCGCCGCCATGGTCGATTTCTGGAACTCGGGCGTCCCCACGCTCGACTATGGCAACAACATCCGCCAGGTTGCGCGCGAAGAAGGGCTCGACAATGCCTTCGCCTTCCCGGGCTTCGTGCCCGCCTACATCCGCCCGCTCTTCTGCCGGGGAATCGGCCCCTTCCGATGGTGCGCGCTCTCGGGCGACCCCGGGGATATCCGCAGGACCGACGCTGCGATGAAGCGGCTTTTCCCCGACAATGCCCATCTGCACCGCTGGCTCGACATGGCTGGCGAACGCATCGCCTTCCAGGGCCTGCCCGCCCGCATCTGCTGGATCGGCCTCGGCGACCGCCACCGCGCGGGTCTGATGTTCAACGAGATGGTGGCCGCCGGAGAGCTCAAGGCCCCCATCGTCATTGGGCGCGACCACCTCGATTCCGGCTCCGTCGCCAGCCCCAACCGCGAGACCGAGGCGATGGCCGACGGATCGGATGCGGTCTCCGACTGGCCCTTGCTCAATGCGCTGCTCAACACCGCCTCGGGAGCGACCTGGGTCTCGCTCCACCATGGCGGAGGGGTGGGGATGGGGTTTTCCCAGCATGCCGGGATGGTCATCGTCGCCGACGGCACCGAAGCCGCGGCGCGCCGGCTTGCCCGGGTGCTCTGGAACGACCCCGCGACGGGGGTGATGCGCCATGCCGATGCGGGCTATGCCATCGCGCGGGACTGCGCGGCCGAACATGGCCTCCGCCTGCCGGGCATCCCGGGCTGAGAGGGCGAAAGGGGGGCTCTGCCCCCGGCCCTGCGGCCTCCCGCCCCGGGATATTCGGAGACAGAAGTTGGGGGGCTGGCGGCCTCAGACTTCCTCGATCCGGATTACGACCGGGCGCGAGGCGACCACGCCCGTTTCGTCAAACCCCGCCAGCGCCTCGTCGAGCGCGGCCCGCGTCGTCTTGTGCGTGACGATCAGCACTGGCGCGGTCGCATCGTCATGGCCATACTGTCGCATCCGGTCGATTGAGATGCCGCTGTCGCCCAGCACGCGTGCGACCTTTGCCAGTGCACCGGGTTTGTCGACCAGCGCCATCCGCAGGTAATAGGGGGCCGCGACAGCCGCGCGCGCTGGGCGCACCGCGCGCAACGTCGCGGCGGGTTGGCCGAAAGTCGCCACCCGTGACCCCCGCGCGATGTCGATCACATCCGACATCACCGCGCTCGCCGTCGGCCCCGACCCCGCGCCCGCGCCGCGCAGCACGATCTGCCCGACCGAGTCGCCTTCGAGCAGGACCATGTTCGTCCCGCCCTGCAACTGCCCGAGTGGCGAGGTCGCGGGCACCAGGCAGGGCGACATCCGCTGTTCCAGCCCCCTCCCTGTCATCTGCGCGACACCCAAAAGCTTGATCCGATAGCCCATGTCAGCCGCCTGGCGGATATCGTCGATGGTCACCGACCCGATCCCTTCAAGATCGACGCCCGCGAAATCCACCTTCGTGCCAAAGGCGATGGCGGCCAGCAGCGAAAGCTTGTGCCCCGCATCGATCCCGCCCACGTCAAGGTTCGGGTCGGCCTCGAGATACCCAAGCGCGCGCGCCTCCTCAAAGACCGTCTCGTAAGGCAGACCCGCGCTTTCCATCCTGGTCAGGATGTAGTTGCAGGTCCCGTTCATCACGCCCATCACCCGCTGGATCTCGTTTCCGGCAAGCCCCTCGGTCAGCGCCTTGATCACCGGGATGCCGCCGGCCACTGCCGCCTCGAACCGGATGAGCCGCCCCCTCGCCTCGGCGGCCAGCGCCAGCACATGGCCGTGCAGCGCCAGCAGCGCCTTGTTCGCCGTCACTACATCCTTGCCCGCAGCGATGGCGGCCTCTGTGGCCTCCTTCGCCGGTCCTTCGGACCCGCCCATCACCTCGACAAAGACATCCACATCCGCCCGCCGCGCCAGCACGACAGGATCGTCCTCCCACGCATAGGCCTCCAGGCTCACGCCCCGCGCCTTGGCGCGCGACCGGGCCGACACCGCCGCAATCTCGACCGGACGGCCACTGCGGGCCGCGATCAGGGGCCCATGCGTCTGCAGGATGCGGACGACGCCGGTCCCGACGGTGCCAAGGCCTGCAATCCCGATGCGCAGGGGGGTGGTCATGGGGCGCGCTCCCGTGTCTTGTCCGGCAGGGGCTTAGCCTGTCGGCCCCCTTTGCGCAACGTTACTGCACCGCGCGCAGGGCCGCCGCACGTGCCTCGAGTGCGGCAGCACGGGCCACAAGGTCGGCTCCTCGCGGCGTCGCGGCATCGGCCGCGGCGAGGATCGGGTCAAGCGGGACCAGTGCCGGGGCAGGGGGCAGGGCCGCAGGGGCCGGCGGAAGGTCCGGCGGTCGGGCGCAGGACGCAAGGAGAAGGGGGATGAGTGCCAGACACCGCATGGGCAGGGGCCTAGCATGCAGAGGCGTCCCGGTCACCTGGCGGGACGCAGGCGGCAAGCGACGCGTCGCCTTTCGGCAAGCATCCTCCGCGCCAGGTGGACCATTCTCGCCCAGGTCAAGGGAGGGACAGACATGCGCGTGGGCTTCATCGGACTGGGCAGCGTCGGGGGCAAGCTTGCAGGCTCGCTCCTGCGCAACGGCATCGACCTTGCCGTCCACGACCTCGACCCCGAGGCCGTCGCGGGCTTCGTCGTCCGTGGGGCAAGAGACGGAGGCAGCCCCGCCGCGATGATGCGCGATTGCGACATTGTCATCACCTGCCTGCCTTCGCCCGCCGCCTGCCGGGCCGTGGTCGAGGAGATGCTGCCCGAGATCGGCCCCGGCAAGGTCTGGATGGAGATGTCGACGACCGATGCCGCAGAGATGGTGCGCCTCGGGGCCGAGGTCGCGGCGCGCGGCGGGGCGGCGGCGGAATGCCCCGTCTCGGGCGGCTGCCACCGTGCGGCGACGGGCAACATCTCGATCTTCATGGGCGGGGATCGCGCGACCTTTGACCGGGTCTTTCCGCTCCTGCGCATCCTCGGCCGGCGCATCCTGCATACAGGTCCGCTCGGCTCGGCCTCGACGCTCAAGGTGATGACCAATTACCTCGCCACCGCAAACCTTCTCACCTGCTGCGAAGCGCTGGTGACGATGAAGGCCGCGGGCCTCGACCTTGCCACCACCTATGAGGCGATCAGGATTTCATCGGGCACCTCCTTCGTGCACGAGACGGAAAGCCAGATGATCCTGAACGGCTGCCGCGACATCAGTTTTACCATGGACCTCGTGAAGAAGGACATCGGCCTTTTCCAGACCCTTGCCGAACGCAACGGCGTGCCGCTCGAGATCAGCCCGCTCATGGTCGCGATCTTCGATGACGGCATCGCCCGGTATGGCGCGCGCGCGCAATCGGACCGCATCATCGAACGGCTGGAGGAAGCGACCGGCCTTTCGATCACCGCGCCCGGCTTTCCCGCCGAAATGGTGGATGATGAACCCGAAGAGCCGGGTCACGAGATCGTGCCGATGCGCTGACCCCTTCAGTCGCAGACGCGGGTCTCAGGAGGGTCAGATTCGTTGGGGTTCCAGCACAGCCTGGCTGACCGGAACCGGTTGACGACAGCCTCGTAGAAGGTGATGTCGCCGATCCCTACAAAGTCAAAAAAGTCGTTAGTGTTGAAGTTCAGCCATGTTTCGGTCAGGAGATGGTAGTCGTTTTCGGCCATCTCGGGAAGGCGGTCTCGCACGTCGTTGATGGCTTCACCCTGAACACGTGCCGCTTCGCCGACGCCTGCGCTCCAGATCACGCGATAGGTGTCGTCTTCGTCGTCATAGTCGAATGCCGTCACGCGCAGGCGCGCTCCGTCGCCGGACTGGACCAGAAAATTGAACAGATTGCCCATACCGTTGATCATCGCCGGAGTCACGGTTTGCCCGTCGCGCGACAGCTGATCACCAATGAGATAGGCTGCCCTGAGGTTCACCGCCTGGGTCCGGTAGCCCTGAAAGAAGGTGAACATCATGATGAAACACCAGAAAATCAGCGGGATCACGATCACGAATTCGACTGTGAAGGATCCTGCTTCGCCACGGCCCAGTCTGCGGAGCTGTCGAGGCAGCCAGTGGATCGCCGCCTTTCCGCGCATGGTCAGAACCGCGGCTCAACCACGAAGGATGAGACTGAGACGAGCCGGTACATGTCGCCGCTTTCGCGGTCCATCAGATCTCCCAGAACGGCGCCGAGTGCGAAGTTTGACACCAGCGGTTCGAACAGGTGGCAGGCCCTGAGCACCATCAACTGGTTTCCGGCGCCGGGAATGAACTGCTGCGGCGGGGCTGCGGGGTCGTCAAGATTGACGCAATCGACTTGCGGATCCAACCCTGTCCAGGTCCGCGGATCGACCACACGCATTTCAAGCCTGAGACGGCTTTCGCAGTCCTTCAGCACGCCGCTTTGTGAGCAGATCAACCTTCGTAGACCGTTGTGGAATACCGTCCTTTGGACTTCTCCGATACGGATTTCCCTGACAGCCAGATCGACGCTCCGGTCAAGCATCGTCTGGCGCAGCATGATCATGCCCATTTCAAAGCAGTTCACGAAAACGGTCATCACGATCGGAAAAAGGATCACAAACTCAAGCGTGGCTGAACCGTCTTCGCGGCGGCGCAGGCGTTTGAGTTTACGGCGAAGCCACGTCATTGCGTCATCCGGAGCGCGCTGATCGAATTTGCGATCGAGTCGAAGATATCGCCGGTGTTGCCTGTTCGGCTGGCTTGGTAGAACGTGGACGGCGATGTCGGGCAGGTCGACGACAATGGGTCGCTCGCCGCGGCTGTAAAGGATATATAGTAGATGATGACGCCGTTTTGTTTCGCCTGCGTACACGCATCTATGGCACGCTGACGGCGTGTAACACCGTCTGTTTCAATCGCTTTCATGGCGCTCCGCTGATTGACTCCGATCTGCCACGCGCTTGACGAGTTGCCTTGGCCAAGTGGCCGGCCATAGAGCTGAGAGCTGACCCAATCGACCGAAAGACGCTCCCAGACTTCGGTCCAGGGCAGCTGCCGGGTCGGCCCGCTGCCGCTCCATGACGGATCAGAGTTCCAGGCATTGTTCTTGGGCGTGTAATACTTGTTGTTGTTGAACGTGATACCGGGATGATGGATCGCATATTGTCCATCGCTACTACCACGCCAGATCGGCGACATGCCTCTTTGGTAGGCCTGGGCTACTTCATAGACGGGGCTGTTGCTGGGGCCACCTGACAGAACAATAAGGGCCTTGATCGTTGCCTCGCGCCCGTAGTCGTAGGGGCGCCCGGCCATCGTCGCTGCAATGTGGCCCTGGCTGATGCCCGTCGCATAGACATCGCGCATGACGGGATCGAGCAGGGTCACCCCCCATTTCACGGCCTTGTCGATTGACGGAGTTCCGGGCTGATTGGAGAAATGACCGATATCCTGTTCCAGCGTCTTAAGCCGGTTGACCATGAACGCCCGGGTTTGCCCCGGCGGTATCATCTCGATGCTGGACGTCGTCTTGTTGCAGGAAGTCAACGAAAGGGATTGGTCAATTACACTCTCGGTGAACGGCTGCGCTGTGGGGATTACATAGCTGGTCCAACTCGTCAACTGATTTGGATGATATTCGATCATCCTTGGTTGCTGCTGTATCTCCAGCAGAGGATTATTGACGTTGATCGCACCCTGCGTGTTCCAGACGCTGTTGGGCAGGTCAAGGCAGCGCCAATCGCTGAACCCCGTCTTGTAGGTGACGGCAGGCATCGGGTCAATCATCCATTGCGGAAAATGCACATTGCTCGAAAACGGAAGGATCGTGATCGATACGCGAGTAGGTCTTGAGTAGATTGCCGCCATCTTCTCGTCGCGCGCGACCATCATGTCGACAAATCTCTGGGCTGCGGGCCGGATGTTTTCGATGACCGTTCCGGGCAAAGGCGACCGCGATGCCCCCATGTTGAACGATGTGTCGATCACCATCGCGACCTCCACATCGTTGTCGGCCTCCCGCGCGGCGCCGCTGGCGGGGGCCACAAGCGTATCGACGCCTTCCATGAACATCGTGTCCACGTTCAGCGACGCCGTCGCTGCAACGCTGCGTTCCCTTGCCAACACCGTACAGTCGTAGGAGTCCAGGTTTTCGCCCAGGCCCGCCTTGTTGAAGTAGTCCTGCACCACTTCCCCGCAGTCTCGGGGCTGCGTCAGGCTTGCCGCGGCCAGAACGGCGCGGTCCAGCGTGCCCTGAAGACGTGTCCGCTGACCTTCAAAGCGCATCACGTCGATCGCGTAGCCCGACACGAGGATCAGGACGAGGACGAAGGAGATGACAAAGACGCTCGCGCTTCCGCCATCCTCGCGGCGGAACCGGCGCAGGCTCCGCACCAAACGGCCAGCCCGCCAACCGGCAGATTGCGGCAGGAATTCTACAGGACCAAATGACATATCAAGACCCCCAGCTCCTTGAAGACGGCGGTCCCGTTTGCTTTGCGGTGCCGCTGTCGTCCCGACCCGACGCCACCCCAGCGTTTGAGTCGTATTTTCGATAAGCTTCATGAAAGGCAAAAATATGGCGCAATTTGCCGCCTTGCCAGCCCAGCAGGTGGCAATCCGCACGCGCACCTCTGGAGGGCCAGGGCCGGCATCGGTCCGGTGCCGGCAGCGGCGGATGCCGTCGCGCGACCGGGGCAAGGTCATCGATCCCTTTCGCGGCGGCGGGGCCGATGCCGTAACGCCCTCAGCCAACGGCGAATGGCGCGCCGGACGGTGGCAGAGCCTGACCGCTCGATTCCCTGCAAAACCTTTCAATCTCTCGGGGAAACAGCGGAAATCCCCAGCGAAAAGCCTGTCGCCTTCCTCGGGGCTGCCACCGCGCCGCCCCAATCACGCGTCAGTGATCGGTCCGTTGCGGGGGATCGCGGGGATTTGCCGGTCGGCCATGCGCGGCTGACGAGGCGAACGCACAGCGGGATAGGGACGGGATGACGCTTCGCCTGCACGGATTGTGCCAGAGACTCCGCCGCTTTTCTGCAGCGGATGACGGCATGGCGACGGTCGAGGCGATGCTGTGGGTTCCGCTCTTCGTGTTCCTGACGGTGCTGATCGTCAACGTGTCGATGGTGTTCAACGCGCAGTCCCGCGCGCAGCGAATCGTCCATGACATCAATCGCGCTTTCGCCGTGGGCCGCATCCTGACCGAGACCGAGGCCGAGGCCCAGTTGCGCACCCGAATTGCTGCGATGAGTCCCTCGGCGTCGGTCGATTCCCGGATCGAGCAGGGGATTGTGATCAGTGTCGTTCGGATGCCGGTCGAGGAGTTGTCGATGCTGCGAAGCTTTGCTCCGCTGAGGGGTTACAGCATCGTGGCGACATCGCAGCAACTGCTCGAGAACTGAGATGCGCCTTGCCTGTCTGGTGCGCCGTCTGGCCGGTGAAGACGAGGCGTCAATCACGTTTCTGGGTCTCTTCCTGTTTCTCGCGTGCATCGTGATCGGGGGGCTTGCACTTGATGTGGCGCGGGCCCAGTCCGTCATGACCCAGATCCAGTCGGCCGCCGATGCGGCCGCTCATGCGGCTGTCATCACCCGCAGCACGTCGACCGAGGCAAAGGCGCGCGCTGTCGCGCTTGACATTGCTGCCCGCAATCTGCCGCCCTCCTGGGAACACTCGGCGATCACCAGTGCGGACATCGAGTTTGGCGACTGGGACCCTGCGACAGGCACATTCGTTCCGCGCACGGGGGCAACCGAGTCCGTCAGGGTGACAGGACAACTTAGCGCGGCGCGCGGCAATGCGCTCGGTACGTTCCTGCTGCGCTTCGCGGGAAAGATGTCGTGGACCATAGAACAGGATTCGGTCATTCGGATCGCCGACCACGATTGTCTTCAGGAAGGCCTGATCGCCGATACGGACATCGATATTGCGGATCAGAACCGCATGGCCCCGGGGTTCTGCGTCCACTCGAATGACACCCTGAAGCTCGGCACGGGAAATGTCTTCGATGCGGGTGCAATCGTGTCGATGCCGGCTCCTGACCAGATCCGTCTCCCCACGAATGGCTTTGCGCTCAATCCCGGTCTCAATGCGGCCCTCGTTCCCAACCGGATCAAGCTCAAGCTTCTCGCGCGCATTCCGGAGATCATCACCGGCCTGACCACGCCCGGTTCGGACTTCATTCCCGACTATATCGTTGCACCTCAGACGATTGTGCTGACATCCCGCACTGTCAGGGCGACCTCTCTCACTCCAGGGCGAATACACAGGTTCACGTGTTCCTCCACCCAGGAGATGGTGATTACGTCGGGAACACTTGTAAGCAACGTGGTGATCGTGACGAACTGCAACATCAACATCCTTTCCGGTGTCGTTCTTGAGAACGCCGTGCTGGCGACGACGTCGACGTCCTCGACTTCGGTCACCGCGGCAGACGGCGTTCAGGTGGGCCGAAACGACAATTGCGCCGAAGGCGGAGGTGCCCAGATCGTCACCCTGGGAGGTCTGCGGCTGACCCGTGCCCTCCAGGTCTATGGCGGCCAGCTTCTTGCTGCACGGCACGTCAACTTCATTGCTCTCGCCCAGGGCATGCAGGGCGTATCGATCATTTCAGGCGGCGAGATCGACGGCGGCAGCGGCGTCAGTTTTCGGGTGTGCAACGGTGCGGGCATGCAGGATGGCTATGCTTTCCCCGCGACCCGGATCGTGGAATGACGCCTGCGTCATCCTGGCTCGTCTTCACATGTGAAGCCGAAGGAAAACGACCGCCATTTGTCGCCTTTTGCCTTGGCGTCGCTGAGATGATCGTTACTGTCAGCACCTGTGAACCCGGCCAAGCGCGCCGCCAGCGGAGAGATGTATGGGGTATTCGGGCATCCGGGTCATTTGGGAAGGCCTGACCGGAAACCGCGGCTGGAAACCGGCCTGGCGCGAACCGGCACCGAAGGCGGAATATGACGCCATAATCATCGGCGGCGGCGGGCACGGTCTTTCGACCGCATGGTATCTGGCGCGCAACCACGGGATCACCAATGTCGCCGTGCTCGAAAAGGGGTACATCGGCTCGGGCAATATCGGGCGCAACACCACGATCGTGCGCGCCAACTACATCCTTCCCGGCAATTCCGAGTTCTATTCGCATTCCCTCAAGCTCTGGGAAGGGCTCGAGGGCGAGCTCAACTACAACGTGATGCATTCGCAGCGCGGGCTGATCAATCTCTTCCACTCTGACGGTCAGCGCGACGCTTTCGTCCGGCGCGGCAATGCGATGATCAACCAGGGCGACGACGCGGTCCTGCTCGACCGCGAGGGGGTGCGCCGCTACCTCCCCTACCTCGACTTCGACAATACCCGCTTTCCCGTATACGGTGGACTCCTGCACCCGCGCGGCGGCACGGCGCGCCATGACGCGGTCGCCTGGGGCTATGCCCGCGCCGCCGACAGCCGCGGCGTCGACCTCATCCAGAACTGCGAAGTCACAGGGATCGACATCGAAAACGGCCGCGTCACCGGCGTGCAGACCTCGCGCGGTCCGATCCGGGCCCGCAAGGTGGGCATCGTCGTCGCCGGGCGGACATCACAGCTCGCCGCGATGGCGGGCTTCCGGGTGCCGATCGAAAGCCATGTCCTTCAGGCCTTTGTGACCGAAGGGCTCAAGCCCGTGATCGACCATGTCGTCAGCTTCGGCATGGGCCATTTCTACATCAGCCAGTCCGACAAGGGCGGCCTCGTCTTCGGCGGCGACCTCGATTTCTATGCCAGCTATGCCGCACGCGGCAACCTGCCCATGGTCGAACACGTAATGGAAGCAGGCATGACGCTCATGCCGATGATCGGCAAGGCCAAGGTCCTGCGCTCCTGGGGCGGGATCATGGACATGTCGCCCGACGGCTCGCCCATCATCGACCGGACCCATGTCGACGGGCTCTACCTCAACTGCGGCTGGAACTACGGCGGCTTCAAGGCTGTGCCCGCCTCGGGCTGGTGCTTCGCGCATCTTCTGGCGACCGGCACGCCCCACGAGGTCGCGCGGCGTTTCCGGCTCGACCGCTTCCGGACTGGCCGGGGAATCATGGATGAGGAGGGAACAGGTGCACAGCATAATCTCCACTAGATCACCGGCCGCTCTGGTGGCCGTCGCGTGTCTCGGGCTTGCCGGCTGCGCGACCAACACTACGAAAGCGGATTGCTCCGCCAATCCCGACCTTTGCGAGGCTGCAACGTTTTGGGCGGATTTCATCGATTCCAAGGCCGGGTTTGAGCTCACCGACCAGATATCACTGACCGGCGCTTCTGCGGAGGGAGCCACAGTGACGGTGGATTACGAAGTGATCTATCCCAAGGACCGCTTGGGAGGACAGGCAAGGAGTGCCCTGCAGTCGATCGCTTACGACAGTCTCATCATTCTGTTCTGCCGACCCGAGACCGAGCTTTTCCTCGAACGGGGTGGCAGGGTCAGACTCGTTTCTTACAGCAGCGACGGACAGGTCGTTGTATCGACCTTTCTCGACCGATGCCCCGCGCAATCTTTTGTTGAACAATGATGCTTTGCTTTGTCCAAATGGTCGCCGGGTCATTGCTCTCGCCGCGAGAGGGTAATTTGGCATGAGACTCAATTGTCCCCTCTGCGGGGAGCGCGACCGCCGCGAGTTCACCTGGCAGGGCGATGCCATCGCGCTCCGCCGTCCCGCGCCCGACGCGGGCGAGGCCGCCTGGGACGACTACGTCCACCTGCGCGAAAACCCCGCCGGGCGGCTTCGCGACCTGTGGTACCACGACCCCTGCGGAACCTGGGCCGTGGTTGAGCGTGATACCCTGACACATTCCGTCTTCGGCGTCACGGCGGCATCAGAGGTCGCGCGATGAGGGTGCCGGGCAAAGGCCTCAACCCCGAGGCCGGGGCGGTCGCCTTCCGTTTTGACGGGGTCGAATACCGCGGGCGCGAGGGCGACACCGTCGCCGCCGCGCTGCTGGCCAATGACGTCCGCCTCATGGGGCGGTCCTTCAAGTATCACCGCCCGCGCGGCGTGCTGACGGCCGGGTCCGAAGAGCCGAACGCGCTCGTGACCCTCGGGCGTGGCGCGGCTAGCGTGCCGAATGTGCGCGCGACCCAGGCCGAGATATTCGAAGGTCTCGAGGTGCAAAGCCAGAACCGCTGGCCGAACCTCCGCTGGGACGCGCTTTCGGTCAACGACCTCGCAGCGCCCGTTCTCAGCGCGGGCTTCTATTACAAGACCTTCATGTGGCCGCGCGCCTTCTGGGAAGGTCTCTACGAGCCTCTGATCCGCCGTGCGGCCGGTCTTGGCGCGCTCTCGGGCCTTTCGAACGACGAGCCCTACGAAAAGGCCTTCGCCTTCTGCGACCTCCTTGTGATCGGGGCAGGTCCCGCCGGGCTCATGGCCGCGCTCGTCGCCGCGCGCGCAGGCGCCGACGTGATCCTCGCCGACGAAGATACCCGCCCCGGCGGCCGCCTCCTGGCCGAAACCGAAGCGGTCGACGGCGTCCCGGGGCCTGTCTGGGCGGGGCAGGTGGCCGCCGAACTTGCCGCCATGCCGAACGTGCGGCTGATGATGCGCACGACCGTGACCGGCGCCTATGACGGCGGCACGTTCGGCGCGCTCGAACGGGTCGGGCTGCACCGCGCGCCGGCCCCGCATCTGCCCCGCGAATGCTTCTGGCGGATCGTCGCCCGCCGCGCGATCCTCTGCGCCGGCGCGATCGAACGGCCCGTGGCCTTCCCCGACAACGACCGCCCCGGCATCATGACGGCCGGCGCGGTCCGGGCCTATCTCAACCGCTGGGGCGTCGCGCCGGGGCGGGAGGTCACGGTTTTTGGCAACAACGACGACGCGCACCGCACCGCGCGCGATCTGGCCGAAGCTGGCGTCACCGTCGCGGGCTTGATCGACGCGCGCGATGCCATCCGCGCCGGCGGGGATTTCCCGGTCTTCTCGGGCGGGCGGGTGACGGCCACCAAGGGCCGTCTCGGGCTCGAGGCGATCACGGTCGAACATTCCGGCGGCAGCCGCGTGATCCGCACCGATTGCCTCGCCATGTCGGGCGGCTGGAACCCCACGGTCCATCTGACCTGCCACATGAATGGTCGCCCGGTCTGGGACGACACCATCCTCTCCTTTGTGCCGCGCGATGGCGCCATTCCCGGAATGACCGTCGCCGGCGCGGCACGCGGCATCTTCTCGACCCATGGCTGCCTCGCCGACGGGCGCGACCGGGCGCTTGCCGTGCTCGCCGACCTCGGTCGCACAGCCCCCGAGGTCGACCTGCCGCTGGCCGAGGATCAGCCCTACCGGATCGAGCCGCTCTGGGTCGTGGAGGGCAAGGGCCGCAAGTGGCTCGACTTCCAGAATGACGTGACTGCCCGCGACGTCAGGCTTGCCGCGCAGGAAAACTACCGGTCGGTCGAGCACATGAAGCGATACACGACGCAAGGGATGGCGACCGACCAGGGCAAGAATTCCAATGTAAGTGCCCTCGCACTGCTGGCAGACGCGACTGGCCGCGGTATCCCCGAAACCGGCACGACAACCTTTCGCCCGCCCTATGTGCCCGTCAGCATCGCCGCGATGGGTGCGGGCGGGCAGGGCATGGGCTTTGCGCCGCAGCGGTTCACCACATCGCACGAGGCCTCGCTCGACCGTGGTGCCCCGATGATAGAGGCCGGGCTCTGGTACCGCCCTTCCTACTTCCCCCGCACGGGCGAAAAGACGTGGCGCGAATCGTGTGACCGAGAGGTTCGCACTGTCCGTAACGCCGTCGGTGTCTGTGACGTCTCCACGCTTGGCAAGATCGACGTGCAGGGCCCCGATGCTGCAGCCTTACTCGACTTCGTCTACACCAACACGATGTCGACCCTGCAGGTCGGGCGCGTCCGTTACGGCCTGATGCTGCGCGAGGACGGCCATGTCATGGACGATGGCACCTGTGCGCGGCTGGGCGAGACCAATTTCGTCGTGACCACGACCACAGCCGCTGCCGGCCTGGTGATGCGCCACCTCGATTTCGTTGCTCAGGTGCTTCGGCCCGACTGGGACGTTCAGATCGTTTCGGTGACCGAACAATGGGCGCAATTCTCTCTCGCGGGTCCAAAGGCGAGGGATGTCGTAAATGCGATGATTGACCAAAACGTTGACGATGCGTCCCTTCCCTATATGGGCTGCGCCGAAGTGATGGTCTCGGGTGTCGCCGGGCGGATTTTCCGGATCAGCTTTTCGGGCGAGACCGGGTTTGAATTGGCCGTCCCCGCCCGTTACGGATCAAGCCTTTACCGTCTGCTTGTCACGCAAGCGGAGATCTTGGGGGGCGGCCCCTACGGAATGGAGGCGCTGAATGTGCTGCGCATCGAAAAGGGCTTCATCACGCATGCCGAGATTCATGGACGGGTGACGGCCTTCGACATCGGGATGGAGCGGATGGTCTCCAAGAAGAAGGACTGCATCGGCTTTACCATGTCGCGCCGGCCCGGACTGCTGGAAGAGGAACGTGAGCAGTACGTCGGTCTGCGGCCTGTCGATCCGCTCGCACAACTCTCTGCAGGAGCACATCTTTTTGCTGAGCGTGCGCCGGCGGTGCGCGAAAACGACGAGGGCTATGTCACCTCGGTCTGCTGGTCGCCAACGCTGGCTACGGGGCTCGCGCTCGGCTTTCTGCGGCGCGGCCGCGACCGGCATGGCGAGGTGGTGCGCCTCGTCGATCACCTGCGCGGGATCGAAACGCTCTGCGAGGTCACCGACCCGGTCTTCCTCGACCCGGAGGGAGGGCGGATGCGTGGTTAGGCTGGTTCCAAGGACTGCGCTGGCGGATGAGCCGCTTGGCCCCGTGGGCGGGGTTGTTCTGTCAGAGGTGGAGATTAGTGAAGCCTGGTCCGTCGCACCTTTCCGGGGCCGCGAGGCCGCGGTCGATGCGGCTTTCCGCAAGGCCTGGGGACTTGGATTTCCTCAACCAAATGAAGCGCTTGGCGAAGGCGGGCGGCGGGTCCTGTGGACCGGGCGCGGGAGGGCGCTGGTGTGCGGCAGCGCCGTGCCGGTGGCTGTCAGAAAGATCGCCGCGGTCACCTTCCAGGGGGATGGAATCGCTGCGTTGGGGGTCGAGGGGGGGGCGGTTGAGGCCGTGCTTGCCAGGCTTGTTCCGGTCGACCTCAGCGCCGCGGTCTTTCCGACGGGCAGGACTGCGCGGACCTTTGTCGGCCATATGGCTGCCCAGGTGACCCGGACAGGACAAGAAGGCTTTGAAATCATGGTGATGCGATCGATGGGGCGGACGCTGGTGCATGAGGTCCGCCGCGCGGCGGAGATGGTGGCCGCGCGCAGCTGAGCGGTCGGGGACAGCCCGTTCCGGCGGGCGAATCATGCGTCCGGCCGGTCGTTAACCACGAAAACGGGCTTTCGGTATCACGTCGGTATTGCGTCGGTGCGGAGTCTGCGAACCGGCCCCTGAAGGCACCGTCCGGTGGTTTCCGGCAGGTTAGCGCGGCCACGCCCCGGAGAGGAGCCGCCGCGTGACGGTTTCGACCTGCGGATCGCGGGCGATCAGGCCGGCCACCCATTCGCAGGAAGCCGCGTTGACCACGCGCCCCCGCCCACGGCGGTAGTCGGCCAGGCAGCCATTGCCCCGGCTTACAAGGTCGAGGACTTCGGGCGCGGTCGAGCTGTGGATGATCGCCGCCACTTCGGCGGCGTCCCCGGTGCCGATGAAGGTATCGGCATCCCCCGGCCCCG
>Ga0315902_10005796_pt1 | contig 17314 bp, 28 predicted proteins | sample LakEriMetagenome_9_FD_203523 | JGI IMG/M metagenome (GOLD analysis project Ga0315902, IMG submission 203523) | Freshwater fungal communities from buoy surface, Lake Erie, Ohio, United States - Buoy 12 MA117 | ecosystem: Environmental > Aquatic > Freshwater > Lake > Lake biofilm | place: USA...
CAAGGCTCTGTTCCGTGCCGCCCGTCCGGGCGATCCACGTAGAGGCAGAAGGTCGAACAACCCAAGGTACGATGCCGACGATCAACCAGCTCGTCCGGCAGAGCCGCCGCGAAGTCGTCAAGAAGGACAAGGCGCCGGCTCTGAAGGAGAACCCGTTCAAGCGTGGCGTGTGCACCCGTGTGTACACCACCACCCCCAAGAAGCCGAACTCGGCGCTGCGCAAGGTCGCGCGTGTCCGTCTCGTGAACGGCTTCGAAGTCACCGCCTACATCCCGGGCGAGGGCCACAACCTGCAGGAGCACTCGATCGTGCTCATCCGCGGTGGCCGTGTGAAGGACCTCCCGGGCGTGCGCTATCACATCGTGCGCGGCAAGCTCGACGCCTCGGGCGTCAATGGGCGTAACAAGAGCCGCTCCAAGTACGGGACCAAGAAGCCGAAGGCGGGTGCCCCGGCGGGAGGGAAGAAGTAAATGAGCCGCCGCAAGAGTGCCGTGAAGCGCACCATCCTGCCGGATGCGCGCTACGACAGCCAGACCGTCAGCAAGTTCATCAACGTGCTGATGTACCAGGGGAAGAAGTCCACCGCCGAGCGGATCTTCTACGGGGCGATGGACATCGTGGAGGCGAAGGCGGCCCAGCCGGGCGTGAACGTCTTCAAGCAGGCCCTCACGAACCTCAAGCCCGTGGTCGAGGTGAAGAGCCGCCGCGTCGGTGGCGCCACCTACCAGGTGCCCGTCGAGGTGCGTCCGGAGCGTCGGACCGCGCTGGCGATGCGCTGGTTGATCTCGTACTCGCGTGACCGCAACGAGAAGTCGATGGCCGAGAAGTTGGCGGCCGAGACCTTGGCGGCGGCGAAGGGCGAGGGGAACGCGATCAAGAAGCGCGAGGACACGCACAAGATGGCCGAGGCCAACAAGGCGTTCGCGCACTACCGCTGGTAGCAGGGCGGGGGCGGGGGGCGGGTGACCCCCCCGGCCCCCTGAGGTGGTGGAGGGGCCCAACCTGTTGACAGGGGCCGATTTCCCACTACCTTTGACAGGCTACACCAGTTCGGCCTCGGCCGGCTCGGTGCGGCGACGGATGGCCCGTACGGCATCCCCGGGGGACTGCGCCCCGGCCAGATGGGCCCGCCAACGTCGGCTGGAGTGACGCGCGGGGGGAGTGGACAGCCCGACCGATCCCGCTGGGGTGACCCAGCGCCGAGGTTCCCGAAAAGCGCGCAGGACAATCTGACGTCGGGCGGCAGGTGCGCCCGGCGCGCCGCGGGTCCCCAGTCATGCTGCAGTGGTGACTGTACCCGGCGAGAGCGGATGGAGACCGATTCCCCGGATGCAGGCTGGGGGGAATGCTGGTCCAGCCGCGTTTTTGTTGGACCGAACCGCAGGACCTGAACATCGCACCAGACCGACCGACCCTGACCGAATCCTTGAGACGATGGCTCGCACGACCGACCTGAAGTTCTACCGGAACATCGGCATCATGGCCCACATCGATGCCGGCAAGACCACGACGACTGAGCGCGTCCTCTACTACACGGGGAAGTCGCACAAGATCGGCGAGGTGCATGACGGCGCGGCCACGATGGACTGGATGGAGCAGGAGCAGGAGCGCGGCATCACGATCACGTCGGCCGCGACGACCTGCTTCTGGATGCGTCACGGGCAGTCGGATACGAAGGGCGAGGGGCCGGAGTACCGGATCAACATCATCGACACCCCGGGGCACGTCGACTTCACCGTCGAGGTGGAGCGTTCGCTCCGCGTGCTCGACGGCGCGGTGGCGCTCCTCGACTCGGTGGCCGGCGTCGAGCCGCAGACCGAGACGGTGTGGCGTCAGGCGGACCGGTACAAGGTCCCGCGGATGATCTTCTCGAACAAGATGGATCGCGTCGGGGCGAACTTCGAGCGGTGTGTCGAGATGATCCGCGACCGGCTCACGAAGGCGGCGCTGCCGATCCAGCTCCCGGTGGGCTCGGGTGAGCTCTTCACCGGCCATATCGACATCATCGAGCGCAAGCAGTACGTCTTCGACAACGCGACCCTCGGCAAGACCTTCACCGTCACCGACGTGCCGGCGGAGTTCCACGACGCGGTCGAGGCGGCGCGTCATGCGCTCGTCGACATGGTCGTGGAGCACGACGAGACCCTGATGGAGAAGTACCTCGGCGGCGAGGAGCTCACCATCGAGGAGATCCGTCACGCGATCCGCGCGGCGACGATCAAGATGAAGTTCGTGCCGATCCTCTGCGGCGCCTCGTTCAAGAACAAGGGCGTGCAGGCGCTGCTCGACGCGGTCATCGACTACCTCCCGGCGCCGATCGACGTGGCGGCGGTCGAGGGGCATGCCCCGCAGCATGACGCCACCCCGGACACGCGCGCCGTCTCCGATGACGCCCCGTTTGCCGCGCTCGCCTTCAAGGTGGCGACCGACCCGTTCGTCGGCCGCCTGACCTTCTTCCGCGTCTACTCCGGCGTCCTCAAGGCCGGCTCGCACGTCTACAACTCGACGAAGGACAAGCGCGAGCGCATCGGGCGTCTCCTCCAGATGCACGCCAACAAGCGCGATGAGATCGACGAGGTCCATGCCGGTGACATCGCCGCCGCGATCGGCCTCAAGGATACGCGCACCGGCGACACGCTCTCGGACGAGGATCATCCGATCATCCTCGAGGCGATGAAGTTCCCGACGCCCGTCATCGACGTCGCGGTCGAGCCGAAGACCAAGGCCGACCAGGACAAGATGGGGATCGCGCTGAACAAGCTCGCCGAGGAGGACCCGACCTTCCGCGTGCACACCGACGCCGAGACGGGCCAGACGATCATCTCCGGGATGGGCGAGCTCCACCTCGAGATCATCGTCGACCGCATGATGCGCGAGTTCAAGGTCGAGGCGAACGTCGGGCGGCCGCAGGTCGCCTATCGTGAGACGATCAAGAAGCGCGTCGACAAGGTCGAGGGGAAGTTCATCCGGCAGTCGGGCGGCAAGGGCCAGTACGGCCACGTCGTCATCAACGCGATGCCGGCGGAGCCCGGCCAGGGCTACGTCTTCGAGGACAAGATCTCGGGCGGTGTGATCCCGCGGGAGTACATCAAGCCGGTCGAAGAGGGGATCCGCGAGGCGCTCGAGAACGGCGTGCTCGCCGGCTATCCGATGGTCGACGTGAAGGTCGAGCTCGTCTTCGGGTCGTACCACGACGTCGACTCGAGCGAGATGGCGTTCAAGATCGCGGGGTCGATGGCCATCAAGGAGGCGGCGCGCAGCGCGCAGGCCGTCATCCTCGAGCCGATGATGAAGGTCGAGGTCGTCAGCCCCGACCAGTTCATGGGCGACGTGCTCGGCGACGTCTCGTCGCGGCGCGGCAAGATCGGCGGCATGACGCAGCGCGGCGAGGCCCAGGTGATCGGCGCCACCGTCCCGCTCTCCGAGATGTTCGGCTATTCCACGCGGCTCCGCTCGATGACGCAGGGGCGCGCCGTGTACTCGATGGAGTTCTCGCACTACGAGGAAGTCCCCAAGGCGAAGGCTGAGGAGATCATCTCGAAGCAGAAGTAGGGCAGGACCTCAGGTTGTAGGCTGCAGGATCGTTCACCCGTTCTTCACCACCAGTACCCTTTCTCTCTCAGGACGCATCATCATGGCCAAGGCAAAGTTCGAGCGGAACAAGCCGCACGTGAACGTGGGCACCATCGGCCACGTCGACCACGGCAAGACCACCACCACGGCCGCCCTGACCAAGATCTCGGCGGACAAGGGGTTCGGCACCAAGTACATCGCCTATGACGAGGTCGCGAAGGCGTCCGAGTCGCAGGGGCGTCGCGACTCCACCAAGATCCTCACGATCGCGACCTCGCACGTCGAGTACGAGACCGCGAACCGTCACTACGCGCACGTCGACTGCCCCGGGCACGCCGACTACGTGAAGAACATGATCACGGGCGCCGCGCAGATGGACGGCGCGATCCTCGTGGTGTCGGCCGTCGACGGCCCGATGCCGCAGACCCGTGAGCACATCCTCCTGGCCCGCCAGGTGAACGTGCCCCGCATCGTGGTCTTCCTCAACAAGTGCGACCTCGTCGAGGACGCCGAGCTCCTCGACCTCGTCGAGCTCGAGGTCCGCGAGCTCCTCTCGAAGTACGGCTACGACGGCGACAACGCCCCGGTGATCCGTGGCGCCGCCGTGCGCGCGATCGAGGGCGACCAGAAGTGGATCGACAAGATCCAGGAGCTGTACGACGCGCTCGACACGTACATCCCGGAGCCGGTCCGCGAGATCGACAAGCCCTTCCTCCTCCCGGTCGAAGACGTCTTCTCGATCACCGGCCGCGGCACCGTCGCGACCGGCCGTATCGAGCGCGGCAAGTGCAAGGTCGGTGAGGAGCTCGAGTTCGTGGGCTACAACTCCGACAAGAAGACGATCGTCACGGGCGTCGAGATGTTCCGCAAGCTCCTCGACGAGGGCTTTGCCGGCGACAACGTCGGGCTCCTCCTCCGCGGCATCGACAAGAAGGACATCGAGCGTGGCATGGTGCTCGCCAAGCCGGGCTCGATCAAGCCGCATACGAAGTTCCTGGCCGAGGTGTACGTCCTCACGAAGGAAGAGGGGGGCCGCCACACGCCGTTCTTCAAGGGCTACCGCCCGCAGTTCTACTTCCGCACGACCGACGTGACCGGTGCGATCGAGCTCCCCGCGGGGACCGAGATGGTGATGCCGGGCGACAACGTGCAGATGACGATCGAGCTCATCATCCCGATCGCGATGGAGGAGCAGCTCCGCTTCGCCATCCGTGAGGGCGGCCGCACCGTCGGTGCGGGCGTGGTGACCAAGATCCTCGCCTAACCAAGAACGGGAGGCGGACCGGCGGCGAGCGCCGCCGGTCCCCGCCTCCAGTGGAGACCTTATGGCTGGACGTATTCGTATCCGTCTCAAGGCATTCGATCACGCGGTGATCGACCAGGCCTCGGCGGACATCGTGCGGACCGCGGAGAAGACGGGGGCGCAGGTCTCCGGGCCGATCCCGCTTCCCACGAAGACGCAGCGGTGGACCGTGCTCCGGTCGCCGCACGTCGATAAGAAGTCGCGTGAGCAGTTCGAGCTCAAGACGCACAAGCGGGTGATCGACATCCTCGATTCCCGTGCCCAGACGGTGGACGCGCTGACGAAGCTCGATCTCCCGGCGGGCGTGGACGTCGAGATCAAGGTGGAATAGGGGCAGGGTCCAGGTATCAGGGACCAGGTAGCAGGATCGGACGCCCTCTGATCCCTGACACCGCTCCCCTGACACCTGACCCTGAGAGTCCTCCGGCCTCAACGGGCGCCGCATCCCGCGGCTCCGGGCCGTGACTAACCAAGTGAGAGTGCCATGATCGGAATCATTGGAAAGAAGCTGGGGATGACCCAGATCTTCGACGAGGCGGGGATGCAGATCCCCTGCACCGTGGTGGAGGCCACGCCGAATCCCGTCACGAAGGTCGTGACGCCGGAGCAGGCGGGGTTCGCCTCGGTGGAGCTCGGCTATGGCGCGCAGCGGACCGCGCGCGAGTCGAAGAAGGGGGAGCGCACGCCGAAGGGGCGTCGCGCGACGCAGGCGGAGCTCGGGCATGCGAAGAAGGCCGGTCTCGAGGCCGCGCCCGCGGTGCTCCGCTCCTTCCGTCTCGATGATGCGCCCGGGAAGGACGCCTCGGTGCCGACCTACACGGTCGGCGACGTCGTGAAGGTCGACATCTTCGCCGTCGGCGAGATGGTGAAGGTGACCGGCACGTCGAAGGGGCGCGGGTTCCAGGGCGTGGTGAAGCGCTACGGCATCGGCGGTGGGCCGAACACCCACGGCAACACCAAGCACCGTCGGCCGGGCTCGGTCGGACCGGGCACCGATCCCTCGCGCGTCATCAAGGGGAAGAAGATGCCGGGCCACTACGGCGCCGCGCGTCACACGCAGGCCAACCTCCGCGTCGAGAAGGTCGACGCCGAGCGCCATCTGATCTACATCCGCGGTAGCGTCGCCGGCCCGACCAACGGGATCGTCCTCGTCCGCAAGCAGGGATAACCGATGTCTGAGACGACCAACTTCGAGGCGGCGGCCTACACGGCGCTCGGCACCCCGCGCGATCGCGTGGCGCTGCCGGGCACGACGTTCGACGGCACCGTCAACCTGCCGGTGATGCACCAGGCGGTGAAGGCGTACCTCGCCAACCAGCGCCAGGGCACGCACGCGACCAAGACCCGCCGTTGGGTGGTGGGTGGGAACCAGAAGCCGTGGAAGCAGAAGGGGACCGGCCGCGCCCGTCAGGGCTCGACCCGCGCCCCGCACTTCGTCGGCGGCGGCACGGTCTTCGGCCCGCAGCCGCGCAGCTACGAGCAGACCCTCCCGAAGGGCGTGAAGGCGCTGGCGCGCAAGAGCGCGCTGAACGCCCGGGCCCGCGAGGGGGCGCTCCTCGTGATCGATCGCTTCGCCTTCGACACGCCGAAGACGACGCAGGTGGCGCAGCTCCTCGCGCGCCTCGAGCTCCTCGGGCGCAAGGTCCTGATCCTCACCGACGGCCACAAGCCGATGGTGTACCTCAGCGGCCGCAACATCCCGAACGTCCGGATCTCGGCCTACAGCGATGTGACCACGTATGACGTGGTCTGGTCGGATGTGGTGCTCGTCGAGGCCGGCGCGATCGGGCAGGCGCTCGCCCCGGTGACCGAGTCGGCGGCGGGCCCGGTGAAGGTGAAGAAGGCCCCGGCCAAGGCGAAGGCGCCGAAGGCCGAGGCGAAGGCGGCGCCGGCCAAGAAGGCGCCCGCGAAGAAGGCGGCGGCGAAGGCGGCCGCGAAGCCGGTGGCCAAGGCGGCGGCGAAGAAGGCCCCGGCCAAGAAGGCCGCCAAGAAGAAGGGGGAGTAACCGATGCCGACCATGATCCGCACCATCGTCCGTCCGCTCGTGACCGAGAAGACCTCGGCCGCGTACCAGGACCGTGGTGAGTACACGTTCGAAGTCCACCCGGGCGCGACCAAGACCACCATCAAGGCGGCGATCGAATCGCTGTTCGGGGTGAAGGTCACGGGCGTCTGGACCTCGCAGCAGCGCGGCAAGCCCCGGAAGGTCGGGGGGAGCGCGGGACTGCGTCCACGCTGGAAGAAGGCCATCGTGACGCTGAAGGCCGGCGACTCGATCGCGATCTTCGAGGGCTGATCACCATGGGTATCCGTCAATTCAAGCCGGTGAGCGCCGCGACACGGTTCCGTTCCGTGTCGGACAACGACGTCATCACCCGTTCCACGCCGGAGAAGTCGCTGACCGAGCCGCTCAAGAAGAGCGGTGGCCGCGACAATCACGGCCACATCTCGATGCGGCGCCTGGGCGGTGGCCACAAGCGCAAGTACCGCGTCATCGACTTCAAGCGGAACAAGTTCGGCCAGGTCGCGACGGTCGAGCACATCGAATATGACCCGAACCGCTCGGCGCGCATCGCGCTCGTGGTCTACGGGGACGGGGAGAAGCGCTACATCCTGCATCCCAAGGGGCTCGCCGTCGGCGACACCGTGGTGAGCGGGAAGGGCGCCGACATCCGCACGGGCAACGCGCTCCCGCTGCGCGAGGTGCCGCTCGGCACCTCGGTGCACAACGTCGAGCTCAAGCCGGGGAAGGGGGGGCAGATGGCCCGCTCCGCCGGGACGAGCGTCCAGGTCGTCGCCAAGGAAGGGGAGTACGTGACCCTGCGCCTGGCGTCGACCGAGATGCGCATGGTGCACGGGGACTGTCTCGCCACGATCGGCGAGGTCGGCAACGCCGAGCACGAGCTCATCTCGTGGGGCAAGGCCGGCAAGACGCGCTGGATGGGGCGTCGCCCGAAGGTCCGTGGTGAGGTCATGAACCCGGTGGATCACCCGCACGGTGGCCGCACGCGCGGCGGCCGGAACGTGGTGAGCCCCTGGGGCAAGAAGGAGGGCGTCAAGACGCGCAACACCAAGAAGGCGTCGCAGCGTCTGATCGTCCGTGGCCGGAAGCGCGGCAAGGCCACGCAGAGCTAACCGGAGAACGACTCAATGGCACGCAGCATCAAGAAGGGCCCGTTCATCCAGGAAGCGCTGCTGAAGCGCGTACACCAGATGAACGCCAAGAACGAGAAGAAGGTCGTGAAGACCTGGTCGCGCGCGAGCACGGTGATCCCCGAGTTCGTGGGGCACACCTTCGCGGTGCACAACGGGAACAAGTTCATCCCGGTGTACGTGACGGAGAACATGGTCGGGCATAAGCTCGGCGAGTTCGCCCCGACGCGCCTCTTCCGTGGCCATAGCGGGAACAACAAGATGGACAAGAAGGCGGCGCCCGCGGCGGCCCCGGCGAAGGGAGGGAAGTGACCATGACGGAGGCACGCGCGATCCAGCGCACCACGCGGCAGTCGCCCTACAAGATGCGGCTGGTCATCGACCAGATCCGTGGCTTGGGCGTGAATGACGCGTTGGCGATGCTGAAGTTCTCGAAGAAGCATGCGGCGACGCAGATCTCGAAGGTCCTGGCGTCGGCCGTGGCGAATGCCGAGCAGGCGGCTCGGACGGCGAACACCTCGCTCGACGTCGACGCGCTGTACGTGAAGCACGCGATCGTGAACGAGGGGCCGAAGCTCAAGCGGTGGACGCCGGCGGCCATGGGCCGGGCGACGCCGGTCCTCAAGCGAACCAGCCACGTCGAGATCGTCGTGGCCGAGAAGGAAGGGCGATAATGGGACAGAAGACCAATCCGATCGGCTTCCGCCTCGGGGTGTCGCGGGACTGGCGCTCCACGTGGTTCGCCACCAAGGAGATCCCCGCGCTGCTGAAGGAGGACGCGCTCCTCCGGAAGTATCTCAAGGCGCGTCTCGGCGGCGCGGCGATCGCGGACGTGACGATCGAGCGGAAGCCGGGCAAGGTGGTGGTGACGATCCACACCGGGCGTCCGGGCGTCGTGATCGGCAAGAAGGGCCAGGCGGTCGAGGAGCTCAAGACCGAGCTCCAGCAGCTGACCGGGAAGGAGGTCGGGGTCAACGTCGAGGAGATCAAGCGCCCGGAGATCGAGGCGCAGCTCGTCGCGGACAACATCGCCGCCCAGCTCGCGCAGCGCATCTCGTTCCGTCGCGCCATGAAGAAGGCGGTGCAGGCGGCGATGCGGATGGGCGCCGAAGGCATCAAGGTGAAGTGCTCGGGCCGCTTGGGCGGCGCCGAGATCGCGCGGGTGGAGGGGTATCACGAGGGGCGCGTGCCGCTCCACACCCTCCGCGCCGACATCGACTATGCGACCTCGACGGCGAAGACCACCTTCGGCACCATCGGTGTGAAGGTCTGGATCTTCAAGGGCGAGATCGTCGAGGGGCGGCGTGGCAACACGTACTCCTCGGACGCGTAAGGAGACCTGACCGATGCTCGCACCGAAGCGCGTCAAGTTCCGCAAGATGTTCAAGGGTCGGACGACCGGATTGGCCACACGTGGCGCGACCGTGGCGTTCGGGACCTTCGGGCTCCAGGCGTTGGAGCCGGGGTGGGTGACGGCCCGCCAGATCGAGGCCAGCCGCGTGGCGCTGACGCGTCACATCAAGCGCGGTGGCAAGGTCTGGATCCGGATCTTCCCCGACAAGCCGGTCACGAAGAAGCCGGCCGAGACCCGCATGGGCAAGGGCAAGGGATCGCCGGAGCTCTGGGTCGCGGTGGTGAAGCCGGGCCGGGTGTTGTTCGAGATCGAGGGCGTCTCCAAGGAGATCGCTCAGAAGGCGCTGGCGCTCGCCTCGGCGAAGCTGGGCGTCAAGACGAAGTTCGTGGCCCGTGAGGAGGCGTCGAGCGATGAAGGCTGAGGAGATCCGCAAGCTGACCGCCAGCGAGATCGAAGCGCGCGTGGCGGAGCTGGAGCGGGAGCGTTTCAATCTGCGCTTCCGCAGCGCGACCGAGCCGCTGAGCAATCCGCTCCGGCTGCGCACCATCCGGCGCGACATCGCCCGGCTGCAGACCGTACTCCGGCAGTTGACGGAGGCCGCGCGCTGACCGCGCGCGAGGAGACCTGATGGCAGAGACCGTGAAGACCGCCGCATCCGCCCGCCCGGCACGCAAGACGCGCCAGGGGCTCGTGGTGAGCGACAAGATGGACAAGACCGTCGTGGTCGCGATCGAGCGTCGCGTGCCGCACCCGGTGTACGGGAAGATGGTGACGCGGACCAAGCGCCTGAAGGCGCACGACGAGCAGAACTCGGCGAAGGTCGGCGACACCGTCCGGATCGTCGAGACCCGCCCGCTGTCGAAGGACAAGCGGTGGCGGTTGCTCGAGATCGTCGAACGCGCGCGCTGAGGAACTGACCGATGATCCAACAGGAATCCGTAGTGAAGGTCGCGGACAACTCGGGGGCCAAGAAGGCCCTCGTGATCCGCGTCCTCGGCGGCACGCGCCGCCGCTATGCCGGCCTCGGCGACAAGGTCGTCGTGGCGGTGAAGGACGCGCTGCCGAACGGCACCGTCAAGAAGTCCGACGTGGCCAAGGCCGTCGTCGTCCGGACCGTCAAGGAGACGCGCCGGAAGGACGGGACCTATATCCGCTTCGACGAGAACGCCGTCGTCATCATCGATGACAAGGGCGAGCCGCGGGCGACCCGTATCTTCGGCCCCGTGGCGCGCGAGCTGCGCGAGAAGCGGTACATGAAGATCGTCTCCCTCGCCCCTGAGGTGCTCTGACATGCGCATCCTCACCTATCGCAAGACGCGCGGCCAGAAGAACGTCACGCGGCACGCCCGGAACGCCGAGCGCACCGCGATGCACATCACCCGCGGCGACACCGTGCGCGTGATGCGCGGCGACGACAAGGGGAAGGAAGGGAAGGTCATCCGCGTCCATCTGAAGACGGGGCGCGTGACGATCGAGGGGATCAACATCGTGAAGAAGCATCGTCGGGCGCGCACGGCCGAGGAGCAGTCGGGCATCATCGAGATGCCGGCCCCGGTCGCGGTGTCGAACGTGATGCTGCTCGACCCGAAGTCGGGGAAGCCGGTGCGCGTCCGCGCCCGGATCGATGCCGACGGCACGAAGGAGCGCGTCAGCGCCACGAGCGGGGAAGCGATCCCCGCCCGCCGCTGACCGAGGACTGAGACATGGCAACGACGAAGACGCAGGGCCAGAAGAAGGGTGGAGCCGGAGCGGGCGAGAAGCGCGCCTCGATGCTCCCGAAGGAGCACGCGGGGGCGGGGCAGCCGGTCCCGACGCCGCGCCTCCGCACCTACTACGTGCAGACCGTGCGTGCGCGGCTGATGCAGCAGTTCGGCCTCACCAACCCGCACCAGGTCCCCACGCTCGAGAAGATCACGCTGAACGTCGGCATGGGTGAGGCGATCAAGCAGCCCAAGGTGCTCGACGCGATCGTCGACGAGGTGGCGACGATCACCGGGCAGAAGCCGATGCGCACGAAGGCGAAGAAGTCGATCGCGAACTACGGGCAGCGTGAGGGGCAGGAGATCGGCGTGGCGGTGACGCTGCGCGGGGCGCGCATGTGGGAGTTCCTCGATCGCTTCATCTCGACGGCGATCCCGCGCGTCCGCGACTTCCGCGGGTTGAACACCCGCTCCTTCGATGGCCGGGGCAACTACAGCCTCGGGATCAAGGAGCAGATGATCTTCCCGGAGATCAACTACGATCTCGTGGAACAGATCCACGGGATGGACATCACCTTCGTCACCACGACCGACCGGGACGACATCGCCTTCGCGCTCCTGCGCGAACTCGGGATGCCGTTCCGTGGTGATGACAAGCCGATCGTCGTCCAAGGCTGAGGAGACCATGGCCAAGAAGAGCACCATCGAGAAGAACGAGCGGCGCAAGCAGCTGGCGGCGAAGCACGCCGCCAAGCGGCAGGCGCTCGCTGACACCGTGCGCAGCACGAAGGCGTCGGATGAGGAGAAGCGGGCCGCCCAGGTCGCGTTGCAGAAGCTGCCGCGCAACTCGGCGAAGGCCCGCGTGCGGAACCGCTGCCAGATGACCGGTCGCAGCCGCGCCTTCATCTCGACCTTCGGGTTGAGCCGTATCGCCTTCCGCGAGATGGCGCTGCAGGGGTTCATCCCGGGCGTCCGCAAGGCGAGCTGGTAGCACCCATGGGAGCAGGCCCGGTCGCCCTCTGCGACGGGAACCACTCCTGGACTTCCTTCCAGGTCCGGCGGCTGCCGGAAACCAGAGGAGCACGAGACGTACCATGAGCATGACTGACCCGATCGCCGATATGCTCACGCGGATCCGCAATGCTGTCGGTTCGAAGCATCGCCGCGTGGACATCCCGGCGTCCAAGTTGAAGACCGAGATCGCGCGACTCCTCAAGGAGTCGAACTTCATCACGGACTACAAGACCGTCGAGACCGAGGAGGGCAAGAAGGTCCTCCGCGTCGCCCTCAAGTACGCCGGCGGCACGCCGGTGATCCGGGAGCTGCAGCGCGTCTCCTCGCCTGGCCTCCGGCGCTACGTCGGGGCGGGGGAGATCCCGCGGGTGCGCAACGGGCTGGGCGTGGCGATCCTGAGCACCTCCCAGGGGCTCATGACCGACCGGCAGGCGCGTTCCGCGCGGACCGGCGGTGAACTCCTCGCCTACGTCTGGTAAGGGGCCGCCGACATGTCACGTATCGGAAAGTTGCCGGTGACGATCCCGGCCGGTGTCACGGTCACGCTGCAGGGGAACACGGTCCAGGTGAAGGGCCCCAAGGGGGAGCTCTCGCGTGCGATCAACCCCGACCTCACGGTCACGATCGATGGGAGCACCCTCACGGTGGCGCGCCCGTCGGACGAGACGCGGCACAAGGCGCTGCACGGGCTCTCGCGCACCCTGATCGCCAACATGGTGGAAGGGGTCTCCAAGGGCTATTCGAAGCAGCTGGAGATCACGGGCGTCGGGTTCAAGGCGGAGGTGAAGCCGTTCGGGCTGCAGCTCGCGCTGGGCTTCTCGCACCAGATCCAGTACAAGGCCCCCGCGGGGATCAAGCTCTCCGCGCCGCAGCCGACGCAGGTCGTGATCGAGGGCGTGGACAAGGAGAAGGTGGGCCAGGTCGCAGCGGAGATCCGGCTGCTGCGTCCCCCCGAGCCGTACAAGGGCAAGGGGATCAAGTATGCGGGCGAGATCATCCGGCGGAAGGCCGGTAAGGCGGGAGGTAAGTAATGCCTGGGAAGCGAGTACCGAAGACGCGGGCCGGACTGCGTGCCCGTCGTCACATCCGCGTGCGGGCGAAGGTGTCGGGCACGGCCGAGCGGCCGCGTCTGGTGATCTTCCGTTCGCTCAAGCACATGTCGGCGCAGTTGGTGGACGATGTGCGTCAGCACACCTTGGTGACGGTGACCGATGCGGGGCTCACCGGGAAGAAGACGGAGAAGTCGACTGAGGTGGGGAAGCGCATCGCCGAGCGGGCGAAGCAGGCGGGGATCACGAAGGTCGTGTTCGACCGCGGGGGATACCAGTATCACGGCCGCGTGAAGGCGGTGGCCGACGGAGCCCGCGAAGGCGGGCTGGAGTTCTAAATGGCTGAGACGACAGGTGGGATGGGGGCGCCGGGTGGGCGCCGTGGTGGTCCCGGTGGTGGACCTGGTGGCGGTCGCGGACGCGGCGGCCCGGGTGGCGGCCGTGGTGGACCGGGCGGTGGCCGTGGCGGTCCGGGCGGCGGGCGTGGGCCCGGTGGCCGTGACGGCGGGCGTGGCGGCCGCGATGGCGGCCGCGGTGGCGCGCCGGGCCAGGAGCGCGAGGGGTCGGATCTCCTCGAGAACGTGATCGCGATCAATCGCGTCGCGAAGGTCGTGAAGGGCGGCCGTCGCTTCTCCTTCAACGCGCTCGTGGCCGTCGGCGACGGGCAGGGGAAGGTGGGCGTGGCGACGGGGAAGGCGAACGAGGTGTCGGAGGCGGTCCGCAAGGCCGTCGACGGGGCCCGTCGCCGCATGGTGACCATCCCGATGACGGGGGCGACCATCCCCCACGAGATCGTGGGCAAGCATGGGGCCGGTGAGGTCCTGATGAAGCCCGCGGCGCCCGGTGCTGGCGTGATCGCTGGTGGCGCGGTGCGCGCGATCCTCGAGTGCGCCGGGATCCACGACATCCTCACGAAGTCGTTGGGCTCGACCAATCCGCACAACATGGTGCTCGCCGCGCTCGACGGGTTGCAGCACCTGACGACGGTGGAGCAGATCGCGCGCGAGCGCGGGGTCGAGGTGAGCTCGCTCCCGTACAAGTCGCGCGCCAAGTCGAAGGAGGCCGTGTAACATGGCGCGCACCTTCGTCTGGCACCGCACGCGCGGGCCGAAGCACACCGAGCCGAACACGCTGACCTCCGGGAAGGTCCGGATCACGCAGGTCCGGTCCGGGATCGGACATAGCGAGAGGATGAACGACACCCTGCGGGCCCTTGGCCTGCGTCACCACCAGGCGTCAGTGGTGCATCAGGATTCGCCCGCGCTCCGTGGCATGATCAAGCGCGTCCGGCACCTGGTGTCCGTCACGCCGGTGGAGGAATAACCGAATGAGCGACGAGAAGATCACCCTCTCGACCCTGGCGCGGACGCCGGGGTCGCACCGGAACCGGAAGCGCCTCGGGCGTGGCCCCGGGTCGGGCACCGGCAAGACGTCGGGCAAGGGCCATAAGGGCATCAAGGCACGCGCGGGCCATCACGGCCCGGGTGGCAACAAGCCGCACTTCGAGGGCGGGCAGATGCCGCTCACGCGGCGCGTCCCGAAGCGTGGCTTCACCAATCCCTTCCGTGAGGCGGCCCAGGTGGTCGGCCTCGACGATCTCGCGCGCCTCACCGGCAGCGAGGTGACGGTCGAGACCCTCGCCGCGGTCGGGCTGGTGCGCGCTTCGGCGGGCCCGGTCAAACTCCTCGCCAACGGCGAGATCGCTCGCGCGGTCACCGTCCGTGGCATCAAGGTCAGCGCCACCGCGCGCGAGAAGGTCGTCGCGGCCGGCGGGACGGTCGAGGCCTAACCGATGGCACAGGGGAACGCGCTCGGCGCGCTGGGCAACATCCGTAGCACGCCGGAGCTCTGGCAGAAGATCACCTTCACCTTCCTGATCCTGCTGGTCTACCGGGTCGGGTCGCATGTGACGGCGCCGGGCGTGGACGTGAACGCGATGATCGCGTTCTTCCAGCAGAACCAGGGCGGCGGGCTCCTCGGGCTCTACGACCTCTTCGTCGGCGGGAACCTCTCGCGCTCGACGATCTTCGCCCTGGGCATCATGCCCTACATCTCGGCCAGCATCTTCATGCAGATCGGGGCGGCGGTGATCCCGACGCTCGACAAGATGCAGAAGGACGAGGAGGGTCGGAAGAAGATCACGCAGTGGACGCGCTACTTCACCGTCGCCTTGGCGGCGGTGCAGGCGTACGGCTACGCGCTCTTCACCGCGGGCGTCACCGGGGCGGTGGTGACTCCCGGGACGAGCTTCACCCTGCAGATGGTGCTCTTCCTCACCACCGGCGCGCTCTTCGTCATGTGGCTGGGGGAGCAGATCACGGAGCGCGGCCTCGGCAACGGCGCCTCGCTGCTGATCTTCTTCTCGATCGTCGAGCGGTTCATCCCCTCGATCGGGAGCGCCTTCGGCTTCGTGAGCACGGGGGCGGTCTCCCTCCTCTCGCTCCTCGCCATGACGGCGGTGATGATCGGCGTGGTGGCGGGGGTCGTCGGGATCACCCTCGCGGCGCGCCGCATCGCGATCCAGATCCCGCAGCGCACGATGGCCAAGGGCCGACAGCGCGAGGCGGCGAAGAACTTCATCCCGCTCCGGCTCAACTCGGCGGGCGTGATGCCGATCATCTTCGCGCAGTCGCTCATCGTCGTCCCGGGCGCCATCGCGCAGTTCTCCGGGAACCAGGCGCTGGCGAACGTCGCTGACTACCTCGCGCCGGGGACCTGGCTCTACTTCGTCCTCTCGGCCGTCCTGATCGTCTTCTTCACCTACTTCTACACCGCCATCATCTTCAATCCGGCGGACGTGGCGGAGAACCTGAAGAAGCAGGGGGGCTTCATCCCCGGGATCAAGCCGGGCGCGAAGACCGCCGACCACATCCAAGACATCGTCACCCGGATCACCCTCCCCGGGGCGATCTTCCTGACCTTCATCGCCCTCCTCCCGATCTGGCTCGCGGATCTCTTCGCGGTGCCGTTTCAGTTCGGTGGGACCTCGCTCCTCATCGTCGTGGGCGTCGCGCTCGACACGATGGCGCAGGTGCAGCAGCACCTCCTGCTCCGCAAGTACGATGGGTTCATGAAGAAGGGCCGCGTGCGCTTCCGTGGTCGGAACGCGGGCGTCGGCGGCTTCTGAGCCACTGAGCGGCTGAGATGCTCGTCGTCTTGCTCGGCCCGCCGGGCGCTGGCAAGGGAACCCAAGGGGAGCGGATCGCCGCCGCCCTGGATGTCCCCAAGCTGGCGACCGGCGATGTGCTTCGGGCGGCGGTGAAGGCGGGGACGCGCCTCGGCCTCGAGGCCAAGGGATTCATGGACCGCGGGGACCTGGTCCCGGACGCCGTGATCCTCGGGATCATCAAGGAAGCGCTCGCGCAGCCGACGTACGCCAAGGGGGCGATCCTCGACGGCGTGGTGCGCACGGTGCCGCAGGCGGAGGGGCTGGCCGCGGCCACCACGGAGCTCGGCACGCAGGTCGATGTGGTGCTGACCTTCGACATCGCGGACGAGGTGCTCGTGGCGCGTCTCTCGGGCCGCACCACCTGCGATCAGACCCAGAAGCCCTTCACCGGGCTGCAGCCGGGGACCCCGTGTCCTGATGGCTGTGGGGGCACTCTGATGCGTCGGGCCGACGACGAGCCGGAGGCGATCCGCAATCGCCTCCGCGTCTATCAGGCGCAGACCGCCCCGGTGCTCGACTGGTACGTCGCCCGCGGGGCGAATGTGCAGCATATCGACGCCGTCGGTGCCTTCGACGCCGTCACGGCGCGGGCGCTCGCCGCCGTCGGTCGGTGATCCACCTCAAGAGTCCGCGCGAGATCGAGACGATGGCGGCGGGCGGGCGGATCCTCGCCGCCACGCACCGCCACATCCGGAGCGCCATCGCGCCCGGGATCACGACCCTAGAGATCGATGCCCTGGTGGAGGGGTTCATCCGCTCCCACGCCGGCGCGACCCCCTCCTTCAAGGGGCTCTACGGCTTCCCGGCGTCCGCGTGCATCTCGATCAATGACGAGATCGTCCATGGGATCCCCTCGCCGCGCCGCATCCTCGCCGCCGGCGACATCGTCACCGTCGACATCGGCGTGCACTACGGTGGCCTCCACACGGATTCGGCGTGGACCTACCCCGTGGGGGAGATCCGCCCCGAGACGCAGCGCCTCCTCGACGTGACGGAGCG